>Ga0206127_1001194_pt1 | contig 28880 bp, 15 predicted proteins | sample Helgoland_Spring_6_FD_148646 | JGI IMG/M metagenome (GOLD analysis project Ga0206127, IMG submission 148646) | Pelagic subsurface seawater microbial communities from Kabeltonne, Helgoland, North Sea - Helgoland_Spring_Bloom_20160419_1 | ecosystem: Environmental > Aquatic > Marine > Epipelagic ...
CATATTGCATATCAAAACCATTTCTAAAAAGCTCATGTTGTTCTGCTTCTGCCAACATAAAAATGGGTTTAATTTTTTTTAACTCTGTAATGGCTTCATTAAAAAATACAGGAGGTACTTTATGAGCAACATCCATTCTATAGCCGTCAATATCAAAATTTTCGACCCAATATTTTAAGTCTTTGATCATCTCTTGCTGCATGTCTAGATTATCATAATTAAGATCTGCAGTATCTGTCCATCCCCAAGATTTTCCTGTATCTGGATTAATTGGATCTATGATTTCACCCTGTTCGTTTTGAGTATACCATTCTGGGTGAGCGGTAATCCAAGGGTGATCCCATCCGGTATGATTTGGCACCCAATCTACAATAACATATATCCCGTTGTTGTGGGCGGTAGCTATTAACGCTTTAAAATCATCTTTATCTCCAAATTCTGGATTAATGGCTTTATAATCAGATACTGAATAATAACTCCCTAAGTATTTTTTACGCTCTTCTTTATCCTCAATTTCACTTGTAAAAGAACCATCGGTTGCCTTTCTTTTTATTTCTGAAATTGGATTGATAGGCATTAACCAAATTACTTTAACACCCAATTCTTTGAGCACTGGAATGTCTTTCGTAAATGCCTTAAAGGTTCCTTCTTTAGAATATTGCCTAATATTAGCTTCATAAATAACTGCTGTTTCTAATACTTGATCAGAAATTGGAGCTATGAGTTTGTCATTTTTATTTACCGCTTCATCTTGTTGGCAAGAAAAAAATAGAATTGATATTACTACTACTAAATTTTTAATCTTCATGATTACTACTTTTATTCAGTTTTATGTATCTGTGTTTAACGTTTCGTTTAATCTCAGGGCTAGAATAGCAGCCACGGCAAAAAACACTCCTGCAAATAACATGGCATAGATAGCATTTCCATCTAATAAGTATTTATAAATAGGACCAAAAGTTAGTGTTTCTACTCCCATTGGTATAACAATCATCATGTTTAAGATCCCCATATACACCCCTCTTCTATCTTGAGGAACAATTTTAGAAACCATGGTGTACGGTATTCCCATCATGGCTGCCCAGCCAATCCCAAATAAGATCATAGGTAATACTACCAGTAAAGGATCTGTTATAAATGGAATACAGAATAGTGCTAAAGCTGTTCCAAACAAACTCAATGCATACATTTTCTTATTCCCAAACTTTAGAGTTAAAGGCACTAAAATTAAAGCTATTAGCATCGTTGTAGTGTTGTAGGTAAGGCTCATAGCTGCAGATTGAGATCCTGCTTCAGAGATAGAATAGCCCATTGTTTTCATAAAAAGTGGGGTTGAAAATTGCCAATACACAAATAAGGCATACCATTGAAAAAGATACACAGCGCCAATTTTCCACATAAATTTGGGCATATCTTTCACTGCTTCTCTAATTTCAATGAAAGGTTTGGCCATTTTATTAAGTAATGACAGGGTTTTTATTTTATTAATCTCTTTCAATTCCTCAGCCGAAGGAGGAATTTCTGCGGTTTTAAAAACTGACCATAAAATGGTGGTTAAAGAAAGTATGGCGCCTATATAAAAAGAATAGTAAATCCATTGTGGTATTGTTCCAGCAACATCAGCTTCTTTACCAAATAAATATTGAAACAACAGAATAGATCCTGTAGCTAGTAATGTTCCTAACCCACAAAATAAACTCTGCATTTGATACCCTAAACTCAATTGTTTTTCAGGTAATTTATCCCCTACAAAAGCTCTATAAGGCTCCATAGCCACATTATTACCCACATCTAAAATCCATAGTAATCCAACGGCAAACCAAAGAACCGGACTATGAGGAAATGCAAACAAACAAATACTACCTAGTAGGGCACCGATCAAGAAATAAGGTTTACGTCTACCCCATTTTAAAGACCATGTCTTGTCTGATAGTGCTCCAATAATTGGCTGTACTACTAACCCTGTTACAGGTCCTGCTATATTTAATATAGGCAACATGTCTTCTGAGGCTCCCAAAAACAAAAATATGGGGTTTATAGCTGTTTGCTGTAATCCAAAACTGTATTGAATTCCTAAGAATCCAACATTCATATTAAAGATTTGCCAAAAGGATAAACTTGGTTTCGATATTTTCATATTAGTTAATTTAATATTGATTTTAAAACTTCAAAACTACTGCTTGATATGGTTTTAAAGTAATGGTGTCTTTATCAACTGAGAACTCATTATAATTATTAATCAGAACTTCTTTACTATGATCAAAATTAGGCAAACTGATACTAGATTCAGACTCAGAAAAATTTAATAGAATTGTCATTTGCTCATCATCCAAAGTTCTACTATATGCGTAAATAGTTTGGTGCTCTTCTTGAATAATTTTGTAATTCCCGTATACTAGCAACAGATTATCTTTTCTAAATGTTACCATTTTTTTGAAATGATTCAAAACAGAATTTTGATCATTTTGTTGATTTGCCACATTAACTGTTGTATGATTTTCATGTACTGGTAACCAAGGGGTCTCACTTGAAAACCCAGCGTTATTTGAAGTATCCCATTGCATAGGTGTTCTTCCGTTATCTCTTGAAAGTAAATTTAACTTTTTCAGATAGTGATCTAGATCCTCACCATCTGATGCTGCTTTCTTATACCCATTAATGGCTGCAATATCTTTATATTGTTCAATCTTTGTAAACCCAATATTTGTCATCCCTAATTCATCTCCATAATACATAAAGGGTGTTCCTCGCATAGAAAGAATAAACGTATTCAGTAACTTGGCAGAATAATCCTTAAATGCTGGCTTATCACTACCATATCGATTTATAAATCTAGATTGATCGTGATTTGATAAATAAATAGCAATCCATCCATTTTCAGCAAATGATTTGTCCCATTTTGTAAACGATTTTTTAAATTGAGCCAGCGTACATTTTTCTAGAGTAGTAACCATATCTGTGGCTTCAAAATGATACGCCATTTGCAATTCATTACGATCCTTATCCACTAAATCATGAGCATCTTTTAATGTGCTTCCAACCCCTTCTGAAACCGCAAAGACATCATATTTACTCAAAACTTGTTCATTCATTTCTTTTAAATAACTATGTATGTGAGGCCCCATTCCATGATATTCAATGACACTTGGTATATCTACATCATACCCTTCTGGAAATGGAGGAAATGTAATGTCTTTACTTACATATTGAAAAGCATCTAAACGAAAACCATCTACGCCTTTCTCTGCCCAAAATTTCATAATATCATAAACCTCTTGGCGCACTTTTGGGTTTTCCCAATTCAAATCAGGCTGTTTTTGAGAAAAGTAATGTAAGTAATATGAATCTGTTTGTTCATCATATTTCCAAGCATCACTGTTTTCATCAAAAAAACTCCATCGATAATTTGGTTTCCCTTTTTCAGCAGGCCACCAATGATAATAATCTCTATATGAATTGTCTCTAGAGCTACGAGATTGTTTGAACCATTCATGCTCATCACTACTATGATTCACGACTACATCCATGATAAATTTCATGCCACGTTGATGAAGACCTTCAAGAAGTTCATCAAAATCTTCCATAGTACCAAATTCTTTCATAATGGCACGATAGTCACTAATATCATAGCCATTATCATCATTAGGTGATTCATAAATTGGGTTAAGCCAAACCATGGTTACCCCTAAACTTTTGATATAATCTAATTTTTGAATGATGCCTCTTAAATCACCAACACCATTTCCACTGGTGTCTTTATAGCTTCTTGGATAGATTTGATATACAATTCCCTCTTTCCACCAGTTTTTTTCTTGTAGTGAGTTGTTAGCCATGTATGATTATATATTATACGATTTAATTATACTACGAAGGTTCAACTAAAGTATTAAATTCTAGTGAATACAAAGTGTATAATTATTCAGTGAAAAAAAATGAACAAAGAATTCAGTATTTGTTATTTAGAGCCCTTATTAGCCAGGTATTTTAACTATGGAAAAGTAAAGTAACTATTCTTTTAAAGGCATAAATATTTCTGCCTCCCATTGTAACTCATCACCTCCAAAATTTGGATTGCTATAAAAAACTTCCAAAGGTTTTTTATCTATCACTATGTCATTATTCTCTGCATAATCCAATAACGCATACCAAGCTCTATCAGAGGTAATATAGTTTCCATTATAGGTGGCTTTTAAAGCTTTTACTGCATTATATTGTTTATACTGAATACGAGGGTCTATTGGGAGAGAATCACTTTTTATGACAGGAAAACAAAAATCATAAGCAATACTATCATTTTGTGTATTCCAATGGGTTATTTTAACAAAAGGTGTTCCATTCATTTCAATATTTTCAGCTGAAAGTACGCTGGTTAATAAAGAATAGTTTTGCATCATTCCTCTTGCTTTTTCAATTTGCAAGCCTTTCATTGAAATATAAGCAGCATAGGTAGATCTTGTAGTATCTTTTCCAACTACTGTTACCCTAATTTTTTTTAAATGTTCTTTGAGTTTAGCTATAAAGTCTGTTACAGTATATTCTATTCTTTTTTCAAAATCTGTAGTCCCAAAAGGTATAGAAATTCTATTAGCAAAACTGTGCTCTTTATCAGTTACGTAGACATTTACTTTAGAAATAGAATCATTTACTGAGCTTATAGACCAATCATAATTGAAGGTCGAGTCTTTAACTATAATCTGCTGTGTTAAGTTTTTAAGATTTTCTTGTTGAATAGGGCTTGAGTTTTCTAGACTTGTATTCCAAAGTTTGATAGATTGATTAATAGTCCCTGCAGTTGTTTTTACTTTAAAAGTAACTAAATAATCATAGGGTTTTATAATGAAATACCATAGTAAAAAACCAATTGTTAGAAATCCTATAATAGTACTAATTTTTTTCATTTACCTTTAAATATTGTAATAAATAAAATATATGAATTGTTATATTCTACTTGTTTAACATTGTTAATTTTTCAGTAACCAATTCTCCAATCTTTCGGCCCTGTCCTACACCAACCTCAACTGCAGCTTTGTAATGAATTCCTCCATACATTCTACTGATGGCAGCCTCGTCTGCAGCTACTTTAAAAGAAGAGAAAGATCGAATTGGTAAACCATAGGGCACCTCTGTATCGTCTTCAAAGCTAAAATTATCACCAAAAATAGAGGTAAGTACTATTGAAGCAGCTCCAGAAACAACAGAATGACCACTTGTATATTCTGGAAAGGGTGGGGTTTGTAAAATAGGCTTCCATTCATCATCAAAATAGGTATTTATTAAGGTCTCTGGACGTACCAAATTACTTCTATATTTTTCATCCCAACAACTGATAAAGGCATCTGCTATAGCAATAGAGGTCTTTGTATAAGCAAAAACTGTTCTGTTAAAATCTGCCTTTTCTTTTTTAGTAGCAATTTTAGTGATACCAATCCAATGCGCTCCAGGAGTTATTTTTTTTACGGCAAACATCAAATGTCCACGAGTTACTGAAACATAGGGATTACAATCCCAAAATTGAGCAATGGCAATTTCTTCTGAGCTGTCTCCTTTTTTTGTGATTTCTTTGCTAATCTCATATACCTCGACAAGTTCTTTGTAAAAATCAGAATTTTTATCCATTGAAAATTTTGGTGGAGGCACTGGTTTAAATTGGTCTGCTGAGGCTAAAACAAAAGAGCGTATTTTGTTCCAGTGAGGTTCTAAACCATCCATATATGAGGGAGGGGTAGGTTGCCATCTTCCTTCATCTTCAGAATCTACGCTAAATTTAGGCATCGTTCTAGTCTGTGCATAATTATCTTTATTCATCCAATCTGAAATGTATGCTGCAACCTCCAAACCGTATGCTTTTGATTCCTTAAATTCTTTAGGATTTTTAGCTTCCCAAACATTGTATAAGCTATCTCTGTGTGTTTCTATTTTAACCTCAGAAAAAATTAGTTGTTTGCTTAAATGTATATGTGCAATTAAGGCAGCAAGTGGATAGTTTATACGCTTTGATTCTTTAGGAGATGGAATAGCTCCTAAATGTTTAATCTGATTTTTTAGAGAAAGATAAGTCGTGTCATTCTGAGCTAAAATTTCATAGGCTGCTATATTTGGATAAGCAAAAACTCTACTAGCTACTGGTGGTGAAAATATATCGTGAATCATAACCTCTACAACTTTATCAATTACTGTATGGAAATGATCAGTAGTCACTTCTATGGGAACTGAATTCTCTTTACAGGAAAACAATCCCATAACAATTGTTGTTGCTAGTACATATAATTTGAATTGTTTCATGACCACTATTTAATTAATTGGTATACTTGGACACTATCGTTGTTAATAGTAGCCAACACATATGTTTTATTTTGAACTTTAATACTATTTAATTTTTTTACAGCTTTTTGACTAAAGTCAAGTCCAATTTTATTTCCTAAAATAATTTTTTCTTCATCAAAAATTAATGCTCCGGGAAAAGAGTCAAATCTTCCTTGATATGGACTCACTCCAAAATAATTTCCTGCTACTAAAACTTCATTTACTCCATTGGCATCAAAATCGAATTCTAAAAAAGCTGATATTGGGGATACCTGTAACTCATTTTTAAAAGGAATAAATGTAAATGTATTGTTTTCATTCTTTAAATACCCGGAAGCCAGAGTATTTACTTCAAATATACGCGCTTTCTTTAACACTGATTTTTCAAAAATGGCATCAATTGATTTTCCTGCAAAACTCTTATAATTGGTAAATTTCTTTCGTAAACTTACAATTTGACTTGCCAATTCGTCTAACCCTAATAATGGGTAATAGGCTCCATTTTTAAAATTACAAAGAATGGTTTCTGTACTTCCGTTTCCATCAAAATCTGAATAGTACATTCGTAACGGATGCGCTTGTGAAGCCTCAAATTTTGAATTTTTACCCCAATTTCCAAGAAGATAGTCTACGTCTCCGTCTTTATCAATATCGAAAGGAGTAATCTGTTGCCATAATCCAGTTAATTTTGACTTTATAAGATTTTCTTCAACAAAATTACCCTTTGTGTTTTTGAAAAATTTGGGGGTCATCCATTCGCCTACCAATATCAGATCTACAAAACCATCTGAATTGTAATCCTCCCATATTGCGTCTGTGATCATCCCTGTATTTTGGAAAGGTTGGTTTTCTAGGATTGAAAACTTACCCTTATTATTTTGTAAAATATAGGAATTAGGAATTGCTCCAAAATTATTGGATACCATATTATTTCCAACAAAAACATCTAAATCTCCATCATGATCATAGTCTGCTGCTTTTATAACTGATGCATTTTCAAAGTACGCTGGTAATTGTTGTTTTTCAAAACCAACTTCACTCTGGGTATAATAAGTATCAAGTAAAGGTGTCATTTTATTATAAAAATCTGAACCACCTGTTCCAACAATCACATCGTTTTTTCTATCGTTGTTTAGGTCTGCAATTAGCGCTACAACATCCTCATTAATAGAGTCATTTGCAATAATTTCTATTTTTTCTTCTTTAAAAAAACTGTCTTTTTGAACAAAAATTTTAGCAGAATTAAACTTAGACCCTCCAAAATAAATATCTTCTTTCCCATCATTGTTTAGATCACCAACTGCAACGGCAGGACCTCTGTCTGAGTTTTGATAAGGAATTAATTTTTGACGATTAAAATCTGTGTAATTGTCTTCAGTATGAGTGAAATTAACTCCTAGATTATTTGAGACTTTTTTAAAGATTGGTGTCTCTTTTTTTAATAAATGTGAATAATTAAAAGGCTCTGTTCTTTCTGGACTAATTGTCAATTGCTGGTTTACAGTAATATTTTTTAGAGTTTGAAAGGTTTTATTGGGCCAAACAATAGTTATTGAATCTACTTCTTTAACTTGACCGTAACCAAAATGAACGATGGGTTCTGAAGAGGATTGAAATCCTCTCACTGTATACAATTCTTTAAATTGTAATTCTCCTTTAGCGTAAGAATAAACCTTGGTTCCAATACCAAAAGTGTTCGGTGAAGGGTAGTCAAACTTTAATTGAAGGTAATTAGCTTTCTCATTGGTTTGATTGACGTATAATGATACATTTTCATTAATATTACTTACTACCAAGTCAAGGTCTCCGTCATTATCGAGATCTCCAAGTGCTGTCGCTCCAGAAACTCCTTTTTTATTGGAAATCCACTCACCAGATTTATCTTCAAATTCTAAGTTTTTAACCCCTTTGAAAATATAATTATGAGCTTCACCTGTGGGCATCATTTGTAATGCTTTTTGATCTACTAACTTTGTATTGTCTATCTTTTTCTGAATTTGTTCATTAGAAACAAATTTAATAAAGTCTAAATCATTTGGTCTTTTAGAAATTCCGTTAGAAATAAATAAATCTTGTTCACCATCTTGATTGAAATCTGCAAATAAACTACTCCAACTCCAATCTGTAGCTGCTATTCCGCTAAGTAGTGCAGTTTCTAAATAACTAGAATTTTTCTGATTTACATAGAGCATATTTCTGGTAAACTGATAATGATACCCATACTTTTGAGTTCTTAATTTTTGAATCTGAATATTATCATCTCCTTCAGAAGTTTTTAAAACTACCTCGTCTTCTGGTAGCATATCTAATGAAATAATGTCTGGTAATCCATCATGATTAATATCAGCTACATCATTACCCATAGAAAAACGAGAAGTATGACCAAAGTAATCTTTCAATTGATCGGAAAAAGTACCATCTCTATTGTTTATATAATAATAATCGTCTTCGTGAAAGTCATTTCCAATATAGAGGTCTGGAAACCCGTCTTGATTAAAATCAGCAACAGAAATACCCAATCCATAACCGTTAATTCCACCAAAAATTCCAGCGGATTCACTAACATCTGTAAAAATTCCTCCATCGTTTCTTAATAACCTGTCTCCGGTTTGCTCATTTCGGTTGTATCGTAAATCTGCTTTTCCAAAAGACTCCTGGGTGTGAATGGCATGGTTTAAGAGATAGATATCTAAATCACCATCTAAATCAAAATCTAAAAATGCTGCAGAAGAACTGTAGGAATCAAAATCTAGTTTATATTGTTCTGCACTTTCTGTAAAAGTTTCATCTCCATTGTTGATATACAATTCATTAAAGCCATAAAACCCGTTAACACCAACAACAGCGCATACATAAATGTCTAATAAACCATCTCCATTGATATCTCCCATAACGGCTCCCGTATTCCATGAGCTATTACCAGATACATTTGACTTCGATGTTATATCCTCAAATTCTAAATTTCCTTTATTAATAAAAAGCTTATTTTTTTCTTGATTTGCTGAGAGAAAAATATCTAAAAGACCATCATTGTTTATATCACCCAAAGCAACACCCCCACCGTTGTAATAATATAAATAATCAAGAATATTTAGTTCGTTAGTAGGTGTAATCGTATTCTTAAAGTTTAATCCTGTTTCTTGAGAAGTTGGATTTTTGAATAATAATTCCTTTTTATTACATGCTAATAATAGTATAGAAAAACACAGTATAATTGCTTTATTACTCATTGATTAAAAATAGTTTTGGACTTTCATTATTAATCGCCGCTATAAAATAAGTTTTTCCTTTATTATCTTTAATTTTCTTCAAATGCTTTACTTCATTCTTAACAACAAAACCTGAAGTATTATAATCTTGCCATGTAAAACCAAGATTTCCATCACCCAACAAAACCGAACCGTAATTTGCATCTAGTCTAGAATATTGAGGCTTAAACTCAAAATTATTTCCTGCCATAATAAGATCTAAATTACCGTCATTATTAATATCTGAACATACAATTCCGCAGACACAAGAAAGTTGAACACGGCTTGGAAGTTTTTTCACAGTAAAATTCCAATCGCCTTGGTTTATAGCAATAATTGATTCTGAAATAGTGCTTTGCTTCATAATTGAATTTTCAAAAATTGATGCAGAAAATAATTCATCAATAGACTTTTTAGCATATTCAGAGGCCTTTAAATTTTGCTTTTTTAAAGAAACTAGTTGAGCTGTTAATTCTTTTTTCATATGAATTGGATAGTCTTTCCCTTGCTTATGATTGGTTGTAATTTGCTCAATTGTTCCATTATTATCAAAATCATTAACCCACATCTTTACAGGGTTTTCTTTGGAGGTTTTATGCATAGTATTGCTCCCTTGATTTCCAAGTATGAAATCTATATCGCCATCATTATCTAGATCTGCTGCTTCCACTACATTCCACATTCCAAATAAATCATCTAATGTTGATTTTTGTTTAATAAGCCTTCTTCCATTATTTATAAAGATTTTTGGTGTATCCCATTCCGAAACAGTGATTAAATCTTTTTTTCCATCCTTGTCTATGTCTTTCCATATTGCGTCAGTCATCATTCCAGCACTCTTCACATCATAGGCAACTTTTTCAGTTGTATCTGTAAAAGTTCCATCGCCGTTATTTTCTAGAAATTGATGTGTTGGAGCTATTCCATATGTTGCTACCATACTCCTGGCACCTACAAAAACATCAACATCACCATCATTATCAAAATCATAAGGAGAAATCACTGCAATATTTTTTCTTAAGGGTGGTAGTTTATTTTTTGATGACTCAAAAGTTCCCTTACCATTATTAAGATATAATCTTACTTTGTAATTATTTTGTTGTCCTATTTCGTTTCCACCGGATCCAACCATAAGATCTAAATTTCCATCACCATTGGCATCAAAGAAAGAAGCAGTAGTGTCTTCAAATAAGGCATCTTTCTCAAAAGATTTTTGAATAGACATCGCTACTTTTCCACCTCCTAAATTTAAATATAATACCCCCGGTTGATTTTTAGCTCCTCCGATATAAAAATCTTCATTACCATCATTATTTATATCTCCTACAGCCAAAGCAGGACCCTCTTGTGAAAGCATTTTATTAATCAAACCTTCATAATCAAAATCAGAATAACTATTTTCCTGATGTTTTTGAAAGTTGTTTTTTGTAATCTCAGTAACGAATGTTTTTTCTTTCTTAAGTTTTAAAGGTTTTTGAATGTCTACGGCCTCATTTTGCTTTAATGTTAGCGTTGTATCTACAGCAATATTACTCCATTTTTGGGTGGTATTATCTGGCCAAATTACACGTATTGAATCTATAGTTTTTGCTGTTCCAAGCCCTATTGTCATCACATAATCCATTGAAGATTGAAACCCTCTTGATGGCATTTGTTCTTGAACATATATCGAATTATTATGGAAAATTTTAACCGTACTTCCTATGGCAAATTTATTGACTTTTTTACCTTCCAATTTAATTTTTATATAACTATTGTTGGTTAATGAATCTGTATTATTCTTATAAACAAAAGGCAACATATTTACATTATTAACAACCAAATCTAAATCACCATCGTTGTCTAAATCACCATAAGCTACTCCATTTGATAAACTAGGAGTTTCAAAACCCCATTCCTTATTTGCATTATCAAAAGTAATATCTCCATTATTTTTATACGCAAAATTTGGTTGCGGTTTAACTGGCATTTTATTAATAATAGAGTCAATTGCTTGCTTTCTCCCTGTCAAAGCCATTTTTTGAATAATTTCATTCGCAAAAAAATTGACAAAGTCTAAATCTGTCAAATCATGATTGATCCCATTTGTAATAAAAATATCTCTATTCCCATCATTATCCATATCAAAGAGTAGACCAGCCCAACTCCAATCTGTCTTTGCCACACCACTGTGATAAGCCACCTCTGAAAAAGTGCTATTTCCATTATTTAATTGCAAGGTGTTTTGAATGTATTGCTGGGAAAAATCTTTACTTTGTTTTAATTTAAAAACATTGTATCCCTCGAATTCCATTACAGACTTTACACGCTGATCTGCTTCGGGTAGCATGTCTGTAATAAAAATATCTGCATTTCCATCGTTATTAATGTCTGCAATATCTACACCCATAGCAGAAAGACTTAGATGAGATGTCCAGTTTGTAATATCTTCTTTAAAAGTACCATCTTGGTTGTTGATGTACAGGTAGTCTCTTTCGTAAAAGTCATTAGAAACATAAATATCTGGATACAAATCTCCATTCATATCCGTTACCATGACACCTAAACCAAATCCTATTAAACTACCATAAATTCCAGCCTGCTCACTAACATCTACAAATTTACCGTTGTCATTACGCAGTAACATATCTCCAACCCCTCTAAATATTTGTGGAACATTTTCCCAATCTTGGGCTCTTTTGTCTCGTTGTTCAGCATACCCAAGGCTACTAACAGGTATATTACTATTGTTTAAGATGTAAGCATCTAAATCTCCATCTTTATCATAATCAAAAAAGGAAGCATGTGTTGAAAACCCTGTTTTGGCTAAATTAAATTCAGCGGCTTTTTCTGTAAAAGTTAAATCTCCATTATTAATGTACAAATCATTGTCATGATTATTGCCTTTTAAATTTCCTGCATTACTTACATAAATATCTAATAAACCGTCTTGATTAATATCTACCATAACAACCCCAGTAGACCAAGGTTTGTTTCCTTCGATTCCTGCACTTTTAGAGATATCCTCAAATTGAAAATTTCCTTTGTTAAGGTATAATTTATTTGCAACCATGTTCCCTGTTAGATAAATATCTGCTAAGCCATCATTATTAATATCTCCTATTGCTACACCTCCACCATTGTAAAAGTTTCGGTATTTAAAAATATTAAAATTCTTTTGATTCTTAACTTTATTGAGGAAGTCTATGCCTGTATCTTTAGCATCTAATAATGTAAATAAAGTTTGAGTATCGTTGGTTGAAGATAAATTTTCCTGATCTGAAGTACAGGAATAAAGTACCGAGAAAACTAGTACTAAAATAATTTTTCTTACTAAAAATTGTGTCATTATTTATTAGCCTTTAAAAAAACAGGAGTGTCATTATTTATAGAAATAATATAGAATAACTCCCCTTTAATTTTTATTGTTTTTATATTTTTTGCTTCTCCTGGGATATTAAAATCTTGGTCTAAGCTTTCGTAAAAAAACCCTTTTTTATCATTCATCAAAATTAAGCCATGCGAGGCATCTAATTTACCCAATTGTGTGTTAATATTGTAATTATTTCCAACTAAAAGAACGTCTATAAAACCATCACTATTAAAATCATTTAAAGCAATATCGTTAACAGAAGATATTTGTGCCATAAACGGCAATTCATGTCTTTTAAATGTATTATCCCCTTGGTTTTCAAAATAACTGCTTCCCAATTCAAAAACTTGTTTTTTAAACGCTTCTTTAATCTTCTCTTTTGGGAGAAGGGCTGTAAATGAAGCCTCTGCAAAATCTTTATAGGATAAGAATTTCTTATTTAAAAATGGGAGTTGTTTTACCAACTCATCTTTTGAGGCAAACGGTGTTTCTTGTTTTTGATAATAATATGTAATTACCGGATCAACAGTTCCATTATTATCGAAATCATTGCTATACAGTGTTATGGGTTCGTTTTTACTTGCTTGTAATCGCGTATTTAAACCCCAATTTCCTGCTATAAAATCTAAATCTCCATCATTATCAAAGTCATTTACTTTAATGGTATTCCACCACCCGTTTGTTTTTTCTAAATGAGTGTTTTTTTGAAGTACTAGCTTAGTACCATCATTTAGAAATACTTTTATAGGCATCCAATATCCAACAACAATGGCATCAAGATAAGTGTCATCATTTAAGTCTATCCAAACAATATCTGTTACATTTCCACAATTCTTAAAATCAAGACCATATTTTAATGATACATCAGAAAATTTTCCATGACCATCATTTTCAAAAATATATTGGGTTGGTGTTCTTCCAAATTGCCATGGAAGAATATCTGAAAGTATTGAAATATCCATATCACCATCGTTATCAATATCTAATGCAGTTACTTTTGATGCATTAGTTTCTATATTTTTAAACTGTAGGGTATCTCTTTCAAATTTTCCTTGATTATTAATATATAATTTTGGCTGAAGAGGAGCTCCATCTTTAAATTCATTCCCACCACTAACAACCAACAAATCTTTAAAATTATCACCATTAGCGTTAAACATAACAGCATATACATCTTCATGAATTGCATCATATGTAAAAGTATCTGATTGTTCTGATGTAAATTGTCCTTTTTTATTTTGAATAAAAAGTTGACTAGACTGAGATTTTCCCCCAGTAATAAATAGATCCTCTAATCCATCATTGTTGACATCAGAAACCGCTATATGTGGTCCTAGATTTGTACTTGCATAGGGTATGATTTGATCTCTATTAAATTCTAGAGATTGTGAATCTTTATGTTTAAAATTAAAAGGGATGTCTTTATTAACTAAAAAAGTTTTTTGTGCTTTGGGAGTCCTATAAGGATAGCTTTTAGTGGCATTTTCATAAGAAACTTCAATTTCTTGATTAACTTCAATATTTTTTAATGTTTGATATGTACTTGTACTCCAAATAATTTGTAATGAATCTACAATTTTAGTAGTTCCAAACCCTAAATGAATTTTAGGTTCTACAGATGACAAATATCCTTTTGTTGTATAATTTTCTTCCGTAATTACTTGACCTTTATAAAAGGCCTTTACTGTTGTTCCTATTCCAAAAATATTATTAGAATTTCCTTTAAATTTAATTTTGAGATATGAGTTTTGAGAATTTTGATCTGAGGTATTCTCTAATACAAATGCTTCCTCATTAATATTATTAATAACCAAATCTAGATCACCATCATTATCTAAATCTACTGAAGCACCTCCGTTACTGAATGAATTATCGTGAGAAACCCATGTTGGAGTTACGTTACTAAATGTCTTGTCTTTGTTGTTTCTATAAAAATAGTTCTTAACTTTTTTTTGAGGAATTTGCTTTGACAATTCTAAATTTCTTTGCGATTTTTCTGTTGCTAATTGTTTTTGAATGGCTTCATTTGAAATGAAGTTGATATAGTCCATATCATTGGTAGCTCCTAAAATTCCATTTGTAATATACAGGTCTTTAAAGCCATCATTATCATAATCTCCTACAATTGGGCTCCAAGACCATTCTGTTGCAGCTATTCCACTTAAATGCGCTGTTTCACTGAATGTTTTATTACCATTGTTAAAATGTAATGTGTTTTGCATAAACTGAGGCGCATAACCATTTTTTAAATAGTATTGATAGGTTTGATATGGGAATTCTAATCCTGAGGTTTTATATGTTTTTAGATTTTCGGGGAGCATATCCAAAGAAATAATATCCATTTTGGCATCATTGTTTAAATCAGATATCGCATTACCCATAGAAAAATGAGATGTATGTCCTAGGATGGTTTTGTCTCTTGAAATTACTTCCGAAAAAGTTTTATTTTTTTGGTTGACATATAAATAGTCATTTTCAAAAAAATCATTACCTACATAAATATCAGGATAACCATCATTTGTAACATCACCAATTGATAGTCCTAAACCATAACCTATTTTCCCTTGAAAAATTCCGACCTCTGAAGAAACATCTACAAACTTACCTTGTTTATTTTCTAATAGTTTATCTCCAGACTTTTGATCTACCTGCCCTCTTAAGGCACCTTTGCCGTAATTACTATTAGGATACAAGGAATGATTCATCAAAAACAAGTCTAAATCTCCATCTTTATCATAATCAAAGAAAACAGCTTGAGTAGCAAATGATGCAATGTCTAAACCATAATTTGAGGCATCTTCTTTAAATCTAGGGACTCCATTATTATCTAATCCTTGATTAACATATAATAAGTTTTTTCCTTTAATTGAGTTGTGTGCTCCAACTTTGCAAATATAGATGTCTAAAAACCCATCGTTGTTTATATCTACAGTAGTAACTCCTGTAGTCCAGGGAAGCGCATTATTGATGTGAGCCTCTGATGTAATGTCTTTAAACTTTAACTCTCCTAAATTTAAAAATAATTTATCTTCAGTTTGATTACCCGTAAAATAGAGGTCAGCTAAACCATCATTATTAAAATCTGCAGCAGAAACTCCAGCTCCATTGTAATAATAGAGATAATTTAAAATGTTTAAATCTGCAGTACTAGTGAGGTTGTTTTGAAACTTAATTTGAGTTCTATTACTAGGTAACGTAACAAACAAAGTATCATTGTTATTACAAGATAAAAGCAAAAAAAACAGACTACATACTATAAACTCTTTCATGGTGTAAGAGATTATTATATTTAAATAAATAAGTTTTATAAATAATTAAAGAGGGTATAAAAATACCCTCTTTAATTTTAATATCAATAAAAGATTAAATTTAGTATCCTGGATTCTGAACTAAATTAGGATTTGATAACAATGCTGTTAATGGAATTGGGAATAAGTTTTTATTCGCATCTCCTACAGATGCTGGGTCTTTAAATTCCCAGTCTTTTGTAAATTGACCAAATCTAAGTAAATCGTTACGTCTAAAAAATTCAACATACAATTCTCTACCTCTTTCATCTATCATATCGTCTAGACTAACAGATCCTAATGCAGTTGCATCTCTTAAGACTCTTAATTCATTAACTTCAGCTAAAGCTCCTCCAGCATCTCCACTTCTTAACATCGCTTCAGCTCGCATTAAGTGAGCATCTGCATATCTAAAAATGATTTCGTGACTTCTAAAAGAAGCAGAACCTGTTCCATCAAAAGGGTGATATTTGATCACTCTAATCGCTTGCGTTTCATTACTATTAGTTAGGCTAAAGTCTCTTGAGAAACTTAAAGGATTACCAGCTCTATCTGATAATGGTTGTCCTGAAGCAGAATATTGCTGACCAATTAAGAATCCGTAGCCCATACCATAATTATCTGTATTGTTTGCATTAGATGCATCTGGAACCCAACCTCTTCTTTCTTCTTGACCTGAACCCATATAGTTTTCATTAGCATCTCCTTCAAATAAATCATAAAACTCAGCTAAAGTAGAAAAACCATTCCATCCACCTCCTCCGTTGTCTGGAGTTATGATGTTATAGTGCATTCCATTCCAAATTCTATTTCCGATACTAATATTACCGTACAATACAGTTTCTGAATCTACACTTGGTAAAAAGATATCGAAATATCCAGCTTGTAAAGCAAATCCACTAGCTTCAACAGCGTTTACAGCATTAATTACCTCTTGGTAATTTGGAGTTGAACCTGTGTAACGCTCACTATTTAAAATTAATTTTGCTTTTAAAAAGTTTGCCGCTGCCTTAGAAGCACCAATTGTTGCTGCACTAGGAGAAACTTCTGGTAAATCTGCAATAGCTTCATTTAAGTCATTTAAAATAAAATCATAAGCTTCTGATGGAGAGAGTACAATAGGTGTAGAAGACGGTAAGTCTGTAGCTTCTCTAAATGGGTTTTGACCCCACATATCTAAAACAAAGAACATATTAAAAGCTCTTAAAAACTTTGCTTCTGCTATTTGTTGTGAAGTAGAGTTACTTAAAGGATGAATGATAAAGCTTGCTTGCAATACTTTTTCATTTAACTGATTCCATGTAGTTAATAAGAACCCATGATCTACTTGCCATGTATGATTGTGAAGCGAACGCCACAATCCATTATCTCCCCAGTCACTTCCTCTAGTAGGAATTACTTGCTCGTCTGTAGTTACTTCGTTCAAGGCAAAGAAATTTGCTTGATCTCCTAACATACCCCATGTTGCACCGTATAAACCGTCTAAGGACGCCTGAGAATCTGCTAATCCGGTAAATTCGATATTTTGTATCACTGAATCCGTAGCTTCAAGCTCTAAGTTAGAACAAGAATAAAGTGCTGTCATGGAAATAAGTGATAGTAAAACTATTTTTAAATTAAATTGTTTTTTCATCATTTGTGTTTTTTAAAATTTTGCGTTAATTCCAAAAGTAATTGTTGTTGGATTTGGATAAGCTCCGTAGTCCATTCCAATAGAAGGTAAAGCTCCTCCTGTCGCAGAATTTACTTCTGGATCTAATCCTGAATAATCTGAAGATAACCATAAGTTTTGTCCTGTAACAGAGAATACCATAGATTTAAAAACTCCCTCTCCAGACATTGGCATATCATATGCTAAAGTTAAATTTTGTAGTCTTACAAAATCTCCTTTTTCTAAAAACCTAGTAGAAGCTGGTGCTGATGCTCCTATAGCTTCTCCACTAGTTAAAGTTTCTGGAAGTACATTTCTAGTAGTTCCAAATGCTCCTGCTGTAAAGAATGCATTTGCTGTGTTATTATAGATGTAGTGACCAAATTGACCGTTAAAATAAGCAGATAAAGAAAATTGCTTATAATTTAAATTTGTAGATAAACCACCCGTTAAATTAGGTAAGGCACTCTTTCCTACAAAGCTTTTTTCATCACTTACAATTGCCAGACCAGCTGCGTCATACCCCTCAAACTCTAATAAATAGTAAGAGAACATTGGGTATCCTTCTTGTAACCTCATTGCAAAAGCACCAGACAATCCTGGTCCGTTTACATCAGCAAAGTCATATTGACCCAATAAAGATTCAACCATATTGTCATTATAAGCAACGTTAAAGTTTGCAGACCAGTTAAAATCTTCAGATTCTACTAAATCATAGCCCAAAGAAAATTCAACCCCTTGGTTCACAATTTTAGAATCTGGCAAGTTTTGAAATTTAAGTGGTGTAACTGCTGGTTGAGCTTGTGGTGTATTAAATATTAAATCTATTGTTTCCTTTCTATATACATCTATGCTTCCTGTTAGTCTGTCATTATTAAAACCAAAATCTAACCCTGTTGCATATTGTAATGTTGATTCCCATTTAAGTTCTGGACCTCCATAGGAAACTAATGAATTACCGTTACCTATATCTATAAAACCATCGTTACCTGGATTTAATCCATTCCAACGAGACCTGTTAATATAATTACCATATCCAACACCTTCTTGGTTACCAGTTAAACCAGCACTTAAACGTAATTTAAGTGTAGACATATTACTGTCACTCATAAAATCTTCTTCATTAAGCTTCCATGCAAAAGCTCCTGAAGGGAAATACCCATATCTGTTTTCTTCTGGAAAAGCAGAAGAACCATCAGCTCTAACTGTTGCTGTAAATAAGTACTTGTCTGCTATTGAATAATTAACTCTTCCAAAGAAAGATTGCAATTCAATATTATAATCGTTAGAATCAACAGCTAAAGATCTCACTCCTGAGATTGATGTAACTGGAGAAAAACTTGATGTAGTAAAATCATTTCCTTCAAACCCTCTAACAAATACTCCTGGTAGGTTTGGTGCAAAACCAAATTGTTGGTAATTACCTTCAACTTCACCTGCTAGACCTTCAACAACATCTTGTAGTGTAGTTCCCATAAGGTCTAAATCTTTTGTTGAAAAACCCCATGCACCAGAAAATAATCCTTGATTTTTAAAGTTTTGGTAAGAAAAACCTCCTAAAACATCCAACTTAGAATTTTTGTACTCCTTGTTGTAAGCAATAGTAGCCTCTAATAAGTCATTTTGTATGTCTAACGAATTGTAAGCACCTCTACCATTTCCTGCTATACCATCTGCTAAACCTAAAATTTCAGATGAAGTAACTGAAAAGTTTTCAGAATCTGACTTATCAATACCTAAAGATACTTTTGCTTTTAAATTAGAAGTTAAATCATATTCAAGAGAAATATTCGCTAAATATCTATTCGTGTTTGTTGTTCCTTTTGTGTATGCTAATAGGTTCGCAGGATTTACCAAGGTCCCTGTATCATAGCTAGGGTCATTTGGCCAAGTTGGATTTGCAGAAAAAGCTGCTCCTAATATATCTCCCCTGTAACCTGCAGTACCTCCTGTTGGAGCTAAATTATCATTAACTCTAGAAATAGAACCATTAAAGGTTAATCTTAGCTTATCATCTAAGAAACGTTGATTAAGATTTAATCTTGCCGTAAGTCTTTCTAAATTTGAATTCTCTACAATACCATATTGGTTTCCAAAACCTAAGGTAGCTATGTATGAACCACTATCATGAGATTTTGAATAACTTAAATTTTGGTTATGAGAAGTAGACCTTCTAAAAATAACATCTTGCCAATCTGTAGAAGAACCTGCATTACTTACCCCATCATTTGTTAACCCAACTGATGTTCTTGCTGCAAGAAACTGATCAGCACTTAATAAGTTGTAGGTTTCTCTAGCTTCTGAAGTACTTATGTTTGCTTGATAATTAAACTCTCCTTTCTTAGATCTTCCAGATTTGGTAGTAACAATAACTACACCATTTGATCCTCTAGTTCCGTATATAGCTGTCGCTGAAGCATCTTTTAAGACACTTATACTCTCTATATCATTAGGGTTTAAAAAACTTAGTGGATTTTTAGCTGGGTTAGATCCTAAACCAATAACATTTCCTCCTGAAGTTGTTTCTTGCCCTGATAAAGGAATACCGTCAACAACAAATAAAGGATTGTTATTAGAACGAACTGAATTTGTTCCTCTAATACGGATATTAACTCCAGCTCCAGGTGCTCCACTTGTACTTGAGATTTGAACCCCTGCAGTTTTACCCTGAATTAATTGTTCTGGAGAAGCAATAATTCCTTTGTTGAAATCTTCTGCTCGAACTGAAGCAACAGACCCTGTTGCATCCTTAACAGTTGTTGTACCATAACCAATAACTACAATCTCTTCTAACTGAGTTGAGTCTTCGGTCATTGTAACATTAATTACTGTTTCAGAACCTACAGTTCTTACCTCAGTTTTGTAGCCAAGATAACTGAATACTAACACATCACCTTGACTGGCTTTAATTGTGTAGTTTCCGTCAAAATCTGTCTGTGCTCCTGATGTTGTACCTTGAATAGTAACACTAACACCCGGCAGACTACCATCGGCATCAGTAACAACTCCTTTTACTGATTGTCCGTAAGAGATACTACCAATAAGTAGCATAAGAATCAATAAAGGTTTTTTAAGTAAACTATTTTTCATAAAAGTTTAATTTTAATTAATAATGATTTGTTTTTAATTTTAATTTTTAGAGATTTTTTGCAAATTAACGCTTTTTTAACTAAATATTAAAAAAGTATTAATAAGTTTAGCAAATTAACATTTTTCTGAACTTAAAAAAAGAATAATACAATAAAAATAATCGAAATCGTTTTCGCGACGTGTTATATCTTCATTTTTGAAAAAAAATTATTTAATGTGCTTAAAATCAATATTTTATATATTATAGTGCAAAAATTTTTATTTCATAAAAAGCAAAAAAACTATTTTACTTCGTAAATATTGAGAAAATTTTATTTTAAAATCTTCTTAATCTTGATATTTCTGAAAGAAACTTGATCGCTATGGTCTTGAAGGCCTATGTGTCCTGTACTATATTTACCAAACCCCTCCCAGTCTTTGAATTTAGAATTAGCTACCATTTTTTCCCATTCAACTCCATGAAGCGGAAAAGATATTGTAGTTTTATTGTTCATAGTAACACGTGCTAAATTTGCTTTTTGATTTACCTCTAAAACACATTGATTCCATTCTCCCGCAGGGTATATATCTTCAGCTGGATAACCAATTAAATCATATAAAGATCCAGCCTTATGAATACCATTTCCAACAAAAGAATCTGGATGCTTTTCGTTGTCTAAAACTTGTATTTCTGGACCAGTCATATAGGCTTCTGAAAATTTTTCATCTTCATGTACCCCCCAAAAGATACCACTATTACCTGCCTCTGATATTTTCCATTCCAATGACAAAATAAAATTTGTATATTTTTCTTTAGATATGATGTTCTTTCCCCCCTCTTTGCCTGGCGTGAATACCATAGCACCATCTTGAATTGTCCATTCTGGATAAATATCATCGGATAAATAACCACGCCAATTCTCTAGTGAGGAACCATCAAATAAAAATATCCAGTCATTTTTATCCTTTACTTCAGTTGATGAAGTATTTTCCTGATTTACTTGATTGTTTGTTGATTTTTTTTCTGATTGATTACATGCTATTAAAAAACACAAACAAATTATTAATGTTATTCTTACCATTTTATTATAATTTAAATTCCTAATATCCTTTTTAATTGATTTTCATCTTTAACTCCATCACTTCCTGCAAAATCATCAAATCTTTTTGAGGTAGTTTCTATAATATGATTTTTTATAAAGTCTACACCTTCTATGGCGCCTTGTTGAGGACTTTTTATCACACACTCCCACTCTAAAACTGCCCAAACATCACAACCATATTCAGTTAATTTAGAGAAAACTTGTTTAAAATCTACTTGACCATCTCCTGGAGAACGATATCTTCCAGCTCTATTTTTCCAATCATTATATCCTCCAAAAGTTCCTTTTTTCCCACTAGGATTAAACTCGGCATCTTTCACATGAAAAGCTTTTATGAATTGGTGGTAGTGATCTATATATTTTAAATAATCTAATTGTTGCAAAACGAAATGAGATGGATCATATAAAATATTAACTCTTTTGTGATTCCCTGTGGCTTCAAGAAATCTTTCAAAAGTATCTCCATCATGAATATCCTCAACTGGATGCACTTCGTAACAAACATCTACGCCTTGACTGTCAAATGTATTCAAAATAGGCAGCCATCTTGATGCCAATTCTTTAAATCCTGTTTCCACAAGTCCTTTAGGTTGTTGCGGCCAAGGATGAACCATAGGCCACAATAAAGAACCTGAAAAAGTAGCATGAGTTTTTAAGCCCAATCGTCTACTAACAATAGCAGCTTTTTTCATTTGATCAATAGCCCATTCAGTTCTTTTTTTTGGTTTTCCTTGTAACTCTTTTGGAACAAATACATCAAACATCAAATCATGAGCAGAGTGAACCGCAACTAACTGCCCTTGAATATGAGTTGATAATTCTGTTATTTCTAAACCAAAAGAATTTATTTTTCCCTTAAACTCATCGCAATAGGTTTGACTCTCAGATGCGATGTCTAAATCAATAATACTTTTATCTAATGTGGGTATTTGAACACCTATATAGCCAAGGCTACTTGCCCATTTACACAAACCTTCAAGAGAGTTGAATGGTGTTTTTTCATCCATAAATTGAGCTAAAAAAACTGCAGGTCCTTTAATTGTTTTCATGTTTTTATTTAAATAATTATAATTTATAATTCTGGTCTATAGCCTCCCAAACATTTCCTTTTTTGTGAGATAAAATAGCTGTTTCTATAAAACTCATCCCTCTTACACCATCTGTAATAGTTGGAAACTCACCTTCATCATAAGGTTCATTGCAAATTGCTCTCGCTACACCTTTATAGATATTACCCATGGCATCAAAAATTCCTTCTGGATGTCCTGGAGGTAATTTTGTGCCATCCAAAGATAGCTTACTGTTATATTCATGCCCTGGTTTTAATACTTGTAAGGGCTTACCCTCTTCCATTAAATACAGATAATTAGGATTTTCTTGCTCCCATTTAAGCCCTGCCTTATCACCGTAAACCTTTACTACAAAACTATTTTCTTCTCCCGTAGCAATTTGACTTGCACAAATAACTCCTTTAACATTTTTTGAGCATCGAAGTAAAATCGTACCATCTACATCCATTTGATTGTCTTCATAAACGTGGTTTAAATCTGCAAGAATATTTTCAATTTGAACCCCTGAAACATACTCTAACATATCAAATGCATGAGTTCCAATATCTCCAATGCAACAACTTATTCCTGATTTTTCCGGATTTAACCGCCAAGTTGTTTTTCGCTTCTCCACATCATGTATTAATGGGTTGATCCAACCCTGGTAATATTGAGCATCAACTTTTTGAACCTTTCCTATAGCACCACTACGAATCATTTCACGCATTTGACGAATCATAGGATAACCAGTATAGGTATAGGTGACCGCAAAAACTGTTTGCTTTTCTTTAAGAATCGTGTAAAGTTCTTTTGCTTCTTGTAAAGTTGTTGTTAGTGGTTTTTCACAAATAATATGAAATCCATTTTCCAATAATGTTTTTGCCATAGGAAAATGCAAGAAATTAGGAGTTAATATTGAAACCACTTGCATTCTTTGCGCTTCAGGTAATCGAAGCTCTTCTTCAATTAAGGTATCAACGTCTTTATATATTCTATTGGTTGGTAATCCTATTTTAGTTGCAAATTCAATATTTTCATCCCAACTAGGGTTAAAGACCCCTCCAACAATTTGATATCTATCAAACATTGAAGAAGCTATTCTGTGTAAAACTCCAATTAAAGAATTACCTCCACCTCCAAGTATACCTAATCTTAATTTAGAACTACTCATTACTTTTTTATGATTTATATTCTACTTTTTCATTTTTGAATAATAGTGCAAAAATTACCATTACTACCACTGCAAATACTGCAGGAAATATCCATATCTCTTGCCATCCGTGAGCACCACCTGCTAGTAAATTCTTGTCAACAACTTTACCTGCAATCCAGAAGCCAACCAACATTCCAACTCCATAAGTTGCTAATGTTATTAAGCCCTGTGCAGCACTTTTAACTTTTTCTCCCGCTTTGGAGTCTGTATAAATTTGACCAGACACAAAAAAGAAATCATAACAAATACCATGTAAGGCTATTCCAGTAATAATCATAAAAAATAGATCCCCGTTGTTACCATAAGAAAAAAGAAGATATCTGACTACCCAGGCTAACATTCCAAAAAGAATTGTCTTTTTAAAGCCAAACTTTTTGAAGAAAAAGGGCAATAACAACATAAAGGCTACCTCAGATATTTGACCTAAAGAAGCCCATGCCGTAGAATTTTCTACCTGATATTCTGTTAAAAAAGGACTGATATTTTGATAATAAAATGCTAAAGGAATACAAATTAAAACTGAGGATATAAAAAACACTAAAAAGTTTCGATCATTTAATAATTTTAAAGCATCTAAACCTAAAATATCTTTTAGGGTAACATTATCACCCTTAGCTACTGAGGGTGGCGTCTTTGGCAAAGTAAAACTAAAGACTCCAAGTACTAAAGATGCTAAAGCAACCATAATAAATGTATTTGACAACATGCCTTGACTAATATTTTCAATAGAATCCCATTTGAATAGAAAACTAATAGCTAAGCCAGCTAAAATCCATCCTACTGTACCCCATACCCTAACCAAAGGAAATTGTTTTGCAGGATCAGACATTTGATTGAAAGAAACCGAATTCACCAGTGCCAAAGTTGGCATATAAGCAATCATATACCCCAATACATAAGGATAAAATACAGAAAATTCTGTAGACTGAGACATGAAATACATAAGAACCGCACCCAGTAAATGAAGTACTCCTAGAATTTTCTCAGCATTGAAGAAACGATCAGCAATTAATCCTATAATAAAAGGCGCAATAATAGCTCCCCAAGACTGAGTAGAATAAGCCATAGCCGTTTCTCCTCCTGAAGCCCCTAGATTACTTCCTAAAAAAGTACCCATAGTTACAAACCAGCCTCCCCAAATAAAGAATTCAAGAAACATCATTAATGACAATTGAAATTGAATTGATTTTTTCATAATAGTATAGGTTAAATCATTAAATTATTTGATTGTAATTATTTCAGTTTAGTACTTGCCGATAATAATAAATCTTTAGTGGCCTCAATTCCTGCTTTTTCATCCAATACATCTCCTTCATATTCAACTCCAACAAATCCTGTATATCCAGCATCTTTAACTATTTGCAACATTTTAACGAAATCTATTGTGGTTTCATTACCATTCTCATCAAAATTATACGATTTGGCACTTACTGCCATTGCTGCAGGCATCATCATTTTTGTGCCTTGGTATTTGTCAGGGTAAACTTCAGCGCAATCTCCCCATTTTTCATTTATAGCCGTTCGTTTCACACACCAATTGCCAAAATCAGGAAGTGTTCCACAGTTTTTCATATTTACGTCTTTAATAGCGGACATTAAAGCCACAGGATTAGAAGACAACCACCCATGATTTTCACATAGGATATTAATGTTTTTTGTTGCAGCATATTCAGATAGCTTTTTCAAACCGTCTACAACAGTAGTTTTCCAAATTTCTGGATCATTAGTTCCAAAAGTATTTACACGAATTGAGTGACAGCCTAATTTTGCTGCAGCATCAACCCATTTTTTATGATTTTCTACTGCCTGATTTCTTTTATTTTCATCTGGATCAGCCAAATCACCTTCATCATCAACCATAATTAAAACATTTTGTATTTTTTCTTTTTCACTTAGGGTTTTTAGCGAATCTATAACAACATCAAATCCTAACTTTTCAACTTCAAACTTATACAATTGGCTCACATACTCTAATCCTTCAAAACCCATTTCTTTTGCCTGAGAAGCAAAATGAAACGGTGATTTTTTTTCAGTTCTTACATATTGGTTTAATGACCACTGCGCTAAAGAAAGTTTAAAAAACGGATCTCCTTTAGTTACTGATACTGTTGTGGAAGCAACTTCTTTATTTATGTCTTTCTTGCAACTAGAGATTATTGTAGATAAAAAAATTATTGAAATAAAAAATAGTGCTTTTGAAATAATAGTTAATTTCATTTTAATCTGATTTTTATTATTCTGTAAGTTGAAAGTATAACATAGACCTTAAAACTATGTGTATAATTGTTCAGTGAAAAAATTTGAACAAATTCTAAACATAGTTTAAGATTCGTTTTCTAAACTCTACAGGTGTACATTTTTCATGTTTTTTAAACATTGTGGCAAAGTATTGACTTGTAGAAAATCCACAGAGGTAAGCTACATCGGAGATATTCATTTCCAATTGATCTAGCAATATTTTCTTTGACATTTCTAATCTTTTTAACATTAAATATTTCATGGGTGTTAAGTTTGTCAATTGCCTACAGTGAAAGGTAAAGCGCGTTAGACCAACCCCAGATGATTTTGCCATTTTTTCAACTGTCCAACTTTCAGAAAGATTCATATCTAATTCTTTTAAAAATAACTGAACACTTCTTGAACTATTCATTAATTTTTCATCCAACTGAACTTCTTCAATAACCAATAAATCAAGAAGAAGTAGAAGTAAATTATTTACTAATAATCTTATTTTAGAGGCATTACTACCCTCAAAATCTTTATCTACCGCCTTTCCAATTTTTTGAAAACAATCTAAAATACGTTTGTCTGCTTTCCAACACACTTTTTCATTTTGCCGTAAAATATTTGTTAGTTTCTCTAAGTCTGTTGGTGCTAATATTATCCAATCTGGCCATGACCAATTCTGATGTGGTCTTCTAACATCTAAATCTAATATAATCCAGTAAAACTTTCCCATTCCTATAAAAGGGCCTCCTACCTTATGAACTTCCCAAGGCCTAGTAATTGTCAAATTATTTGGTAATAATTCTAACTCTTGACTTTCTTGAGAATAAGGCATTGATCCTGACTCTAAAAAATGAATTTCTATGCCTTCATTCCTATGCCAATCTAACCCCCAATCTTGTGGCTCATTTGCATCCCAGTACCCAATACTATTTAAACCAATAGTGTCTTGTGTTAGCCTATTTCCAGGATAGGTATGCCTTGCTAAAGCATTAAATTTTAGTTTTTTTCTACTTACGGCATCTATTAAAGGAAGACAAGTGTCAGCATAATACTCTACTCCATCTTCTTTAAAAGGCAATATATTTTGTATATTTATTTTCACTGAAAAATTTTGAACATAATAAGATCGCAAATTAATTAATTTGGCTTAGAAATGTGTAATTTTATAACAATATATTTCACAATATCATAAAAAAAAGTCTCAAAAATTATAATTAATGAATAATAACATGGCAAAAACAGAAGATAACCTATTTGATGCTATTGTAGTAGGAACAGGTATATCTGGAGGTTGGGCAGCAAAAGAACTTTGTGAGCAAGGCTTAAAAACATTGGTTCTTGAAAGAGGTAGAATGGTAAAGCACATCGAAGATTACACCACTGCACACCTTGACCCTTGGGACTTACCCAATGGAGGAAAAACTACACAAGAAATAATTGATCGGAAACCAAAACAACACCGAACTGGTTACACTACTAACCCGGCAAGAGAACATTTTTTTGTAGATGATGTTAAGCATCCATACAATGAAGTAAGGAGATTTGACTGGATGCGTGGTTATCATGTAGGCGGGCGTTCTCTGATGTGGGGGAGACAAAGTTACCGATTAAGTGATGTTGATTTCGAAGCCAACAAAAAAGAAGGGGTTGCGGTAGATTGGCCAGTACGTTATAAAGACATAGAGCCTTGGTATGATAAAGTTGAAGAATATATTGGTGTTAGTGGGCAGAATTTAGGCTTGAAACATTTCCCAGACCAAAAGTTACTAAAACCTATGGATCTTAATTGTGTTGAAGAACATTTGCAAAATAAGATTTCAGAGAAATTTGACGATGATAGAGTATTAACCATTGGAAGAACAGCTCACATTACAGAAGGAACTAAAGAGGGTCTAGGTAGAGGTACCTGCCAATATAGAAGTAGATGTATGAGAGGATGCCCATATGGTGCATATTTTAGCAGTAACTCCTCTACACTTCCAGCCGCAGATGCTACAGGGAATATGACGTTAAGACCTAACTCTATTGTTCATGAAGTTATTTACGATGACACATCAAAAAAAGCTACAGGTGTCCGTATAATAGATGCAGAAACTAAAGAAACCATTACTTATAATGCTAAAGTCATTTTTTTATGTGCTTCTTCAATAGCCTCAGCTTCTATTCTGTTACAATCTAAATCTGAAAGATTTCCAAACGGATTAGGGAATGACAGTGGGGAATTAGGGCATAATATTATGGATCATCATTTCCATGTTGGTGCTACTGCAATAGCTGAAGGCTATGATGATAAATATGATAAAGGAAGAAGACCTAATGGTATTTATATTCCAAGATTTAGAAATCTAGGTGGGAATACTAATATAAAAAGCTTTA
>Ga0206127_1001200_pt1 | contig 28815 bp, 32 predicted proteins | sample Helgoland_Spring_6_FD_148646 | JGI IMG/M metagenome (GOLD analysis project Ga0206127, IMG submission 148646) | Pelagic subsurface seawater microbial communities from Kabeltonne, Helgoland, North Sea - Helgoland_Spring_Bloom_20160419_1 | ecosystem: Environmental > Aquatic > Marine > Epipelagic ...
ACAGCGAGCGAGTAAACCAAGCTTGAGGTTATATAAATCAAGTAATGATTTACCTAGAGTAATGAATGGGCTTGGAGTTGCAATTGTAACAACTTCCAAGGGTGTAATGACAGATATTAAAGCAAGGTCTGAGGGCGTCGGTGGTGAAGTTCTTTGCTACGTTGAATAAGGAGAAAACATGTCTAGAGTTGCAAATAACCCAGTAGTAGTTCCCGAAAAGGTAGAAGTTACGATATCGGATGATAATGTTTTAATCAAAGGTCCTTTAGGTGAAATGAGACAGGAGCTAAAAGGTCAAGTAGAGATTAAGAAAGAAGAAAATAGTTTATTGTTCTCAGCAAAAGAATCTACAAAACATTCTATAGCGATGTCAGGTACGATTCGAGCGTTAGTTAACAATATGGTGCTAGGCGTTTCGGTAGGTTTTGAAAAAAAACTCCAATTAATCGGGGTTGGTTATAAAGCACAAGCACAAGGGAATAAAATAAACCTTGAGCTTGGTTTTTCACATTCAATAAGCCATGCACTCCCAGATGGTGTGACTGCGCAAACACCCTCACAAACTGAAATTATTTTAAAAAGCTCAGACAAACAAGTGGTGGGTCAAGTAGCTGCAGAAATTAGAGCTTATAGACCACCAGAGCCTTATAAAGGTAAGGGTGTTCGTTACGTGGATGAGCATGTGGTAATGAAAGAAGCTAAAAAAGCATAAGGAATAGATGATGACAAAAAATAATGCAAGAATTAGAAGGGCAACAAAATCTAGAGCGAACATGGCTTATTTAGGTAAAACTAGGTTATCAATACATAGGTCAAACGCAAATATTTATGCGCAAGTTATTGATGGTAAAACAAATAAAATTATTGCTTCAGCATCAACGGTAGAAGCTGATGTGAAGAAAAAACTAAAGAATACAAGTGACACAAATGCTGCAACAGAAATAGGAAAGAGAATAGCTGATAAGGCAATAAAAGCGGGTGTTAAGGTTGTTGCTTTTGATAGATCAGGTTATAGGTATCATGGTCGAGTTAAGGCTTTGGCGGACTCTGCAAGAGAAAACGGGTTAACATTCTAAAACTTAGGAACGGTACAAAAAATGGCACAAAATAAAAATAACAACACGGGCAATCAAGACAAAGGACAAACTGATGGCCTAAGAGAAAAGATGATAAATGTAAATCGTGTGACCAAGGTTGTTAAGGGCGGTCGTATCATGAGTTTTGCTGCATTAAGCGTTGTCGGAGATGGTGATGGTGCTGTTGGCATGGGTAAAGGTAAAGCGAGAGAGGTTCCACTTGCCGTTCAAAAAGCGATGGATGAAGCAAAGAGAGGCATGATCAAAGTAAAGCTTAACAATGGTACTTTATATCACTCAGTAACAGGAAGGCATGGAGCTGCAAAAGTGACGATTCTTCCCGCATCCCAAGGAACAGGAATTATTGCTGGTGGCGCAATGAGAGCAATATTTGAAGTTATGGGAATCACTGATATTTTAGCGAAATGTATAGGATCAGCAAACCCCTATAACGTAGTTAGAGCAACATTGAACGGATTGTCATCTATGAATACGCCAGCAGACATTGCAGCGAAAAGAGGTAAAACAATAGAAGAGATTAGAGGTTAGTTATGGCTAAAGGAAAAAAAATTAAAGTGACCCTTATTAAAAGTCCTATCCATAAGTCTGTAGCACATAAAGCTACAGTAAAAGGTCTTGGATTAAGAAGAATGCGTCATAGTGTTGAGTTAGAGGATACCCCTGCAATAAGAGGGATGATAAATGCAGTAAATTACTTACTTAAGGTAGAAGAGGTTTCAGCATGAGATTAAATACTATTAAGCCTTCAGATGGCTCAAAAAAAGAAGTGAGGCGTGTTGGTCGAGGAATTGGTTCAGGGTTTGGAAAAACTGCAGGGCGAGGCCATAAAGGCCAAAAATCAAGAGCAGGTGGCTTTCATAAAGTAGGCTTTGAAGGTGGGCAAATGCCTATTCAAAGAAGACTACCAAAAAGAGGTTTTAGGTCTATGTCAAAACCTTACAATGCAAAAGTAAGAACAAGCGAATTAAATAAACTTGATAATGGTGTTGTTGATCTACTTTCTTTAAAGGCAGCAAACTTAATACCTAATATATCTTTAAATGCCAAAATATTTCTTTCAGGTGAAGTTACCAAAAAATTAATAATACAAGGTATAAGTATGACAAAAGGTGCTCTGAAAGCTGTTAAAGACGCGGGTGGAAAAGTTGAGGAAGTTGCAGCCGAAAATCCTAAAGCAGAAAAGAAAGATTTAGTTAAAGATAAACCAGCAAAAAAATCTGAGTAAATTTTGGCTGAAAACTCTACACTAGGGCAGTTAAGCAAAATGGGCGAACTTAAAAGTCGACTTCTATTTTTGCTTGGCGCTTTAATTATTTTTCGGTTAGGTTCACACATTCCTGTCCCCGGCATAGACCCTTTTGAGTTAAAGAAATTATTTGATTCACAAAGTGGCGGTATTCTTGGAATGTTCAATATGTTTTCTGGGGGAGCGTTAAGTAGATTTACTGTTTTTGCACTAGGTATTATGCCTTATATCTCAGCTTCAATCATAATGACACTGCTTACATCCATGTCAGAAAAATTGAAAGAGTTAAAGAAAGAAGGACAGTCAGGACAGAGAATAATAACGCAATATACTCGTCAAGGAACTGTTGTATTAGCTGCTTTTCAGGCGCTTGGTATTACGGTTGCTCTTGAAGCACAGCCGGGTCTTGTTCTTGATCCTGGTTTAGCTTTCAGATTGACCTCAGTTATAACTCTTGTGAGTGGAACGATGTTTTTAGTTTGGTTGGGAGAGCAAATTACTGAACGAGGCATTGGAAATGGTATATCAATGATAATTTTTGCGGGTATCGTGGCTGGACTTCCAAGTGCATTAGGAAATACTCTAGAACTTACAAGAACGGGTGCTTTTTCTATTCCACTTGTTTTCTTCTTGCTCGTCGCTGTTGTTCTAGTTACTGCAGTTGTTGTATTTGTTGAAAGAGGGCAGAGAAGAATCACGATTAATTATGCAAAAAGGCAAGTTGGAAATAAAATGTATGGTGGGCAATCATCTCATTTACCTCTTAAGATTAATCAAGCGGGTGTCATACCAGCAATTTTTGCATCAAGCGTAATCTTGTTTCCGGCAACCATTGCAGGTTGGTTTGGATCCGGAGAGAGCCTTTATTGGCTGAAAGACATTAGCGCAGCGATTTCACCTGGGCAGCCAATTTACATTATTATGTTTGCTGTAGCTATCATATTTTTCTCATACTTTTATACAGCCATTACTTTTAACCCTGCTGAGACCGCAGACAATTTAAAAAAAGGTGGGGCTTTTGTTCCTGGAATAAGGCCTGGCGAACAAACAGCTAAATATATAGATACAATTATGGGACGTTTAACGCTTATCGGTTCAATTTATATAACCTTAGTTTGTTTACTTCCAGAATTATTAATCTTGAAATTTAATACACCATTTTATTTTGGGGGAACATCACTCCTTATTATTGTAGTGGTTACTATGGATTTCATGACTCAGGTTCAGTCACAAATGATGTCCTACCAATATGAAGGTCTACTAAAGAAAGCAAACTTTAAAGGTGGGTCAGGTGGAAGGCTTTAATGGCTAAAGAAGATATTATAGAAATGGAAGGAGAGGTTTTAGAAAACCTTCCAAATGCAACATTCAAGGTTAAGCTTGAGAACGACCATGTTGTGTTAGGTTATATATCAGGAAAAATGAGAATGAATTACATAAGAATTTTGCCGGGAGATACTGTAACTGTAGAGATATCTCCATATGACTTAAGTAAAGGCAGAATTACATTTAGAGCAAAGTAAATTAGATTTTCGAGAGGGCATATATTATGAAAGTAAGAGCATCAGTAAAGCCAATGTGTATTAACTGTAAAGTTGTAAGACGAAACGGTGTGGTGAGGGTAATTTGTAAAAAAGACCAACGCCATAAACAAAGGCAAGGATAATTTTTACGTTGTTAAATAACCAAAAAATAGTTATAATTTCGGGCTTTGATAAATCTTTAGCCCTTATATATTAGGAGTTTTGTATGGCCCGTATTGCTGGAGTAAATGTATCTGATAATAAACATACTGAAATAGCTTTAACAGCTATATATGGTATTGGTAGAGTCACAGCTAAGAAAATTTGTGATGCTACTGGTATTACAGCTACAACAAAAATAAAAGATTTATCAGATGCTGATCTTGAGAAATTAAGAGACCATATTGGTGGTTATGAAGTCGAAGGTGATCTTCGAAGAGAAGTAACCATGAACATCAAAAGATTGATGGACCTTGGTTGTTACAGAGGGCAAAGACATAGAAGAGGTCTTCCAGTAAGAGGTCAAAATACAAAGAATAATGCAAGAACAAGAAAAGGCCCAATCAGGGCAATTAGGAAATAAAGGATAATATTTATGGCAGTTGATAAAACCGTTCGTGTAAAGAAAAAAGTTAAAAAGAATGTGTCAGAGGGTATAGCTCACGTTCACGCTTCTTTTAACAATACAATAATTACAATCACAGACAGACAAGGTAATGCTCTTTCATGGGCTACCTCTGGTGGTGCAGGTTTTAAAGGGTCAAGAAAAAGTACCCCATTTGCTGCGCAAGTAGCAGCAGAGGCTGCTGGTAAAGCTGCTCAGGAATACGGAGTAAAAAATATTGAAGTAAGAATTAAAGGGCCTGGACCTGGAAGAGAGTCTTCCGTGAGAGCGCTTAATTCAGTAGGATTAAAAATAACAAGCATTCAAGATATTACACCAGTGCCACATAATGGATGTAGACCCCCAAAAAAGAGAAGAATTTAATGTTAAACGTTATAGAGCTATAGGAGAATAACTTGGCTAGAAATCTAGACCCTAAATGTCGTCAATGCAGAAGAGAAGGCGAGAAGCTTTTTCTAAAAGCTGAGAAGTGCTTTACTGAAAAATGTGCAATTGAAAAAAGAAATTATCCTCCAGGTCAACATGGACAGAGAAGATCATCGAGACTTTCAGATTACGGAGTTCAACTTAGAGAAAAACAAAAATTAAGAAGAATTTATGGTGTATTGGAGAAGCAGTTTAGAAGTTATTATGCAGAAGCCGATAGAAAAAAAGGTATTACAGGTGAAAACCTCTTACAAATGTTGGAATCTAGACTGGATAATGTTGCTTATAAAATGGGCCTAGGTGGATCTCGAACAGAGGCAAGACAAATTGTAAGACACAATAGTATTCTAGTTAATGGAAAAAGGGTGAATATCCCTTCTTACCAAGTTCAACCAGGTGACAGTATTAGTGTTGCTGATCAATCTAAAGATCAATTAAGAATTAAATCTGCATTAGAAGCTGCTGATGAGAGAGGTTTACCAGAATGGCTTGAAGTCGATGTAAAAAAATTAACTGGAATATTTAAAAATAGACCAGAGAGGGATGATTTACCTTCTACTATAAATGAGTCGCTCGTTGTAGAGCTTTACTCTAAATAAAAAATCTAGCCTAAAAATTTAAATAAGGATAACTATGGAAATCAGCCCTACAGAATATTTAAAACCAAAAATTGTTGATGTTGATATTAAATCACCTAATAGAGCTAAGGTTACGCTTGAGCCCATGGAAAGAGGTTTTGGACATACATTAGGAAACGCTCTTAGAAGAGTGCTTTTATCTTCAATACCAGGATATGCAATTACTGAAGTAAAAATTGATTCCGTAGTTCATGAATATTCTACAATTGATGGTGTCCAAGAGGACGTAGTAGACATTCTGTTGAATCTCAAGAAAGTTGCACTAAGAATTCATAACAATACAAGCGCTACCATCTCTCTTAAAAAAGATGTAGAGGGTGAAGTAACTGCTGGTGACTTTGATGTAGGGCATGATGTTGAGATTAAAAATCCTGATCTTGTTATTGCACATTTAAATAAAGGCGGGAAGATAGATATCGAAGCTAGAGTCGAGATGGGAAGAGGTTATCAGGCAGTCCCAGTTAGAAACAAAGGTCAAGAAAAAGGAACAGAATTAGGATTTATAGGTATAGATGCTTCTTATAGTCCCATAGATAAAGTAAGTTATTTCGTTGAGAGCGCTCGTGTTGAGCAAAGAACAGATTTAGATAAACTTATTTTGGACGTAGAAACAAATGGCGTTGTTGATGCAGAAGAAGCGATAAGAGATGCAGCATTTATCCTACGTGGTCAACTATCCGTTTTTGCAAATTTAGAAAGTGAATTAAGTGAGGTGGAAGTTAAAGAGGCACCAGTTATAGATCCAGTCTTATTAAGACCTGTTGATGATTTAGAATTAACTGTTAGGTCTGCTAACTGCCTTAAGGCTGAAAGTATTTATTACATTGGTGACTTAGTTCAAAGAAACGAAAGTGATTTATTAAAAGCTCCTAATTTAGGAAGAAAATCCTTAAATGAAATTAAAGACATCCTTTCATCAAAAGGCTTAACTCTTGGTATGACAGTTGAAAACTGGCCAGATGAAGGTGTCGAAAAAGTATAAATTAAAAACAGTTTTGGAGTAATAACATGCGACATGGTAAGGCACATAGAAAGTTAAATAGAACGAGTAGCCATAGAAAGGCTATGTTTAAAAATATGGTTGTTTCATTATTTAAACATGAGCTAATAAGAACTACTCTGCCAAAAGCTAAAGAATTGAGGAAGTATGCTGAACCAATGATTACTCTCGCTAAAGAGACTAGTGTTCACAATAAAAGATTGGCTTTCAGTCGTTTAAGAGATAGAGAGATTGTAGGAAAATTATTTAGTGAGTTAGGTCCTAGATATAGCAAAAGAGCGGGCGGATACTTAAGAATTCTTAAATGTGGTTTTAGAAAAGGCGATAACGCTCCAATGGCATATGTTGAGCTTGTGGAAAGACCAATAAAAAAAGAAGAGACCCCTGAAGAGAAAAAACTAGATTCAACGAACACAAATAATCCTATTGACGTTACGCCAATAGAAGAAACTAAAAAGCCTGCGGCAAAAAAAGCGGAAACTAAAAAGCCTGCGGCAAAAAAAGCGGAAACTAAAAAGCCTGCGGCAAAAAAAGCGGAAACTAAAAAGCCTGCGGCAAAAAAATCATAGTCTAGATAATTGTTTTAATTTAAAAAACCAGCCTAATGCTGGTTTTTTTTTGTTTATTTTAAGTATAAGTACTTATAATAAGTAGATGTTTTCATCCACCTAAAATTATGAAAAATAATATCGAAAGAAAAGAAAGTTTGAATGATCTGATAGAGCAAATTGATGAGCTATTAGAGAGTTCTGAATTTTCTGAAAATTCTAATGAAAACTCAGTGGATGAGAAGCATGCATTAATTAAAAATCTTGTTAGTAAGAAAAATATAAGCTCACTCGAAAGCTTACTAGGTGATCTTCATCCCGCTGATATTGCAGATATTCTTGAGTCATTGCCAGTTCAAAAACGTTTAGTTTTATGGGATTTAGTTAAGAGTGAAAATGAAGGTGATATCCTAATTGAGGTATCTGATTCTGTGCGTCAAACCCTTATAGCCGATATGGACAGTACAGAGTTGTTGGCTGCTGCAGAGCAACTTGAAACAGATGAGATTGCAGATATTGCGCCAGATTTACCTGAAGAAGTCCTGAAAGACTTACTAGAAAATTTAGATATTCAAAATAGAGAGAGACTTCAGTCAGTATTATCGTACCCAGAAGATTCTGTAGGTAGCATAATGGAATTTGAGATAACAACTATTAGAGAAGATTTAACTTTGGAAGTTGTTTTGAATTATTTAAGAAAAATTAAGAAGCTACCAAACCATACTGATAAATTATTTGTTGTAGATAAAGATGGTTTAATTTTGGGAGTTTTGCCACTAGAAAGAATAATTGTTAATGCTCCAACAACAATAGTTAAAAATATTATGGCAAAAGAAGTAGTTCTGTTTAAGCCAGAAGATTTAGCTGATGAAGCTTCAAATGCTTTTGAACGATATGATTTAGTTACGGCTCCTGTGGTTGATGAAAATAAAAAATTAGTTGGTAGGTTGACTGTTGAAGCTGTGATGGATTTTATTAGACAAGAATCTGATAATGAAAAATTTTCTATGGCTGGATTGAGAGAAGAAGAAGATATTTTTTCTTCAATATGGAAATCAGTTCAAAACCGATGGGCATGGTTGGCAATAAATTTACTAACGGCGTTTATAGCATCAAGAGTGATTGGTATTTTTGAGGGCTCTATTGAGAAAGTAGTTGCCTTAGCGGCACTCATGCCAATTATTGCAAGTATTGGTGGAAATTCAGGAAATCAAACAACGGCCATGATAGTAAGGGCGTTAGCGATAGGACAATTAACCCAATCAAGCATAAGATCCTTATTGTATAAAGAGATAAGTGTGGCGCTTTTAAATGGGTTGATATGGGGATCAATTGTAGGTTTATTCGCATTTTATTTATATAATAACGCTGATTTAGGTTTTGTTATGGCGAGTGCCATGGTTTTAAATCTGATACTCGCAGCTATTATGGGGGTTTTAATGCCACTTTTAATGCATCGCTTGGGTAAAGATCCTGCAGTTGGCTCAAGTGTTTTAATAACTGCAATGACAGATAGCGGAGGTTTTTTCATATTCCTTGGACTTGCAACCTTGGTTTTAACGTAAATATTTTTTAAAAGTCGATAAAAAATGAACATAGAATATACACAAATGCAAAGCAACTTATTTTATCTAAAAAATAATTTTACTTTAGAAACTTTGATGAGTTGGGGATTTATTTCACAATTATTATTAGTATTCTTGGTAATCGGTACAGCCTTTTTTGCAGAGTACCTGATAAGGAGAAAATTAAGTAGAAAATATATAGTAGATAATCAAAACAACCTTAAAGATATTTTTAAGTTGTTCAGACCAGCCTTCATGCTTGCAGTGCTTTTCAGCGCTATGCTTTTTTTAAGAGAGGGTGATCTTCAATGGAGATTATTGTATTTTGCAAATAGTGTACTAATAATACTTATATTTGCCAGATTGGCGATAATATTTGCAAGGTATATCTTAAAACCAGGGCCATGGCTTCGACCTTTTGAAAATATATTTGCTGGAATTTTGGTCACAGGTTATTTGGCTTTTCAGTTTGGCATTTTAAACCAGATTCAAGACCGACTTCATTCCATAAATTTTGTCATTGCTGATCAAAATATCACAATGCTTTTAATTGTCGAATCTATTTTGGGGATCTTTATTGCAATTTTACTTGCAATGACGCTCGCAAGATTTATTGAAAATAGAGTGATGAATATTAAATCTAAAAGCTTTAGAGCAAATCAAAGAATTGTTGTCATAAAAGTACTCAAGATTTTACTTTATATTTTTGCAATTGTTATTGTTTTAAGTGCCCTAGGAATTGATTTATCATTTTTAACAATTTTTGGCGGTGCTTTTGGTTTGGGTTTAGCTTTTGGTTTTCAAAAGGTTGCTGCTAATTATATTAGTGGGTTTTTACTACTCAGTGATGAATCCATTAGGGTTGGTGATATGATCGATGTAAGTGGGTCATACGGAAGGGTAACTGCAATAAAGTCACGCTATACCGCAATTAAAAGATTAGATGGTATAGAAGTTCTTATACCTAATGAACAATTATTAACCAGTGAAATTACTAACCTCACTTTCTCAAATACAACTGTTAAAATACCCTTAGATATACAAATAAGCTATGAGTCATCTATTGATAAGGCAATGGAAGTTATTTTGAAAGTATGCCGAGCAGAAGATAGGGTAATCCAAGATCCAGAACCAAACGTTTATGTGAAGGAATTTGCAGATAGCGGCATTAATCTACATATTGCTTGCTTTGTCATTGATCCTAACAAAGGGTTTTTAGAGTTGAAATCGGATATTTACAGGTCTATTTTTGAAGAGTTCAAGAGTAATAATATAGAAATACCTTACCCACACAGAGTATCGATTACGAAATAATAAAAAATTATTTTATCTTATTTTCTTTGTAGATAACGTGTTTTCGAATGGTGGGATCAAACTTTTTAATCTCGAACTTTTCAGTCATGGTTCTTTTATTTTTTGTTGTTGTATAAAAATGTCCAGTACCTGCTGACGAATCTAATCTAATTTTCTCTCTCATAGTTTACTCCTTAAACTTTTTTACCATCTGCACGCATTCTTTTTAGAACTTCATCAATCCCAAGCTTATCAATAGTTCTTAGCGCTGCACCAGAAATTTTCATAGAAACCCAACGGTTCTCACTTTCAACCCAAAATTTACGACTTTGAAGATTTGGGAGAAATTTACGACGCGTTCTATTCTTAGCATGAGAAACATTGTTCCCTGTTGTCGTTTTTTTCCCTGTTACATCACACACTCTAGCCATATCTAACCTCGTTTGTTCAAATTCGCAAAAAGACGTTTATTATCCATAGAATTAAGCGTCATATCAAGTCTTTTTTAAGACTTTCCGGTGCTTCCGAATCCACCATCTCCACGATCACTTTTAGCATAGTCTGAAACCATATTAAAAGTTGCTTGTGATACTGGAACTATCACTAGCTGTGCAATTCGATCCAAAGAGTTTATGGTAAATGATAATGTACCTCTGTTCCATGCAGAGATGAATAATTCACCTTGATAATCTGAGTCAATTAATCCTACTAGGTTGCCAAGAACTATTCCATGCTTATGCCCAAGCCCTGACCTTGGCAATATAAGACCTGCATATCCTGGGTCTTTAATAAAAATTGAGATACCTGTGGGAATCAGCTCGGTTTTACCTGGATTTATTACTACAGGGTCGTTAATACATGCTCGCAGATCAAGACCAGCAGAGCCTTCTGATGCATAAGTTGGTATATGCTCCTTAATCAATGGATTAAGGATCTTATAGTCAATTGATAGTGTCATGCGTCTTTACTCTCGTGAAAAATTTAAATATATGTTCTAAAATAATTCTACTCTGTTCCTCTTTTTCAGCCTCAGGCAGACACCTCTCTTCATATTGATCGATTATAACCATCTTAGCTCTTGTTTTTCCCATTGAATGTTTAATCTCATTACCGACAATAATGTCTAGATTTTTTGATACAAGTTTATTTCTTGCATTCTTAATTAAATTTTCAGATTCAGCAGCAAACCCAACAACAATCTTATGGCTAAAGTCTTTTCCTATGTGACTGAGAATATCCTTAGTTTTTGTTAGTTCTAGAGAAATGTTTTCACTTTCCTTCTTTATCTTACCTTCTGTGTAGTCTGGTTTATAGTCAGATATCGCGGCAGCGCTTATGTAGATATCATTTTTTTCAATATTGGAAGTAATAGAATGACTCATCTCATAATGATTCATTGCTTTTAATGTTTTAATGCAGGGTGGAAATTCATAATTGGAGTGACCAGAAATAACAGTCACCTCTGCTCCCATCGTATATGCCATTTTCGCAAGATTTAACCCCATTAGACCAGAGCTTAAATTGGTAATAGCTCGAGCTTCATCAATTTTTTCAAGCGTAGCACCAGATGAGATTAAGATTTTCTTATTAGAAAAAATTTGAGGAGATATTATTTTTTTAATATCAAGCATCATCGATTCAAAATTTATTAGCCTTCCAAAACCAACTTCACCGCAAGCCTGTTCACCCGAATCTGGACCAGAAATTACTATGCCATCATTTTTTATTATCTTTATGTTTCTTTGTGTGGCTGTATTGTTAAACATTTCAACGTTCATCGCGGGGGCTACAAGAAGTGGGCATGACCTAGCTAGGCATAGATTGGTTAGAAGGTCATCTGCTAAACCATGAGCTAGTTTAGCAATGAAGTTCCCAGAAGCCGGTGCGATTAATATTAAATCTGCAGTTCTTGCAAGATTGATATGTTCCATTCCGTTACCCTCTGTAGGTTCCCACATATTTTCTAAAACAGGATTCCCAGAAAGGGCTTGAAGGGTCAATGGGGCAACAAATTGCTTTGCTGACTTGGTTAAAACAACCTGGACAAAAAAATTATTTTTACGCAGTAATCGAATTAATTCAGCAGCCTTGTAAGCAGCTATACTCCCTGTGACTCCCAGCAGAATCTTTTTTTTAAGCATTGTTAAGTTAAAATAATTTATTAGGAATGAAAGTATAACAAATATGAAAGATATTTTTGGAATCGATGGATGTAAATTCGGCTGGGTAGTGGCAGAAGAGAGAACTAAAGGTGACTTAAGTATAAGGCTAATTAAGGACTTAAATGATTTAGAAAGTATAAGTAGTCAAAAATCGATAGCTGGAATTGATATACCATTAGCCATACATGAAAAAGGATTTCGTATGGCAGATGCTGAGGCGAGAACCTTATTAAAATCTAGATCCTCAACGATATTTTCAGCTCCTGCTTTAGAAACATTACATTCAGATAACTACACTGCTGCATGTGAAATTAATGAGTCAATTTGTGGAAAAAAGATTTCAAAGCAATCATGGTTTTTATTCTCCAAAATAAAGGAAGCAAGGAAAATTTTTTGTAAACCTAAAAAAAAAATAAAATTGTATGAGGTTCATCCTGAATTAAGTTTTATGGCGATGAATGGTATGAGGGTAATTGAGTTAGGAAAAAAAACTGATGAAGGGTTTAAAATGAGATATAAATTAGTCAAAAAGCTATTTCCAAAATTTGATTTTGAGAAAATAAGAGTTAGTTTTAAGAGATGCGATGTTGCAGATGATGACATTTTAGATGCTATTGCAGTTCTATGGTCAACCCAGAAAATAATTGCTAATATGGCTTCTTACGTTCCAAAAAAACCAGAAACTCCTTTAAGTAAAATTTATTACTAAATGAAAAATATTGGAAATAAAATCATTTGGGCACTTGTATCACTTCTTGGTGCCTTTGCATTTTCATTAATAGCACTTCAGAGAGAAGAGTCTATCAATGCGATCTGGTTTATCACGGCAGCAATATGTATTTATACGGTTGCTTATCGATTTTATTCCGCCTGGATTGCAACAAAGGCACTCGTAATTGATGGCTCAAGGCAGACTCCCGCAGTTAAATTTAGTAATGGTCAAGATTTTGTCCCTACAAATAAATGGGTATTATTTGGCATTCATTTTGCTGCTATCGCTGGACCAGGACCCCTTGTTGGCCCAACTCTTGCAGCTCAATTTGGTTATCTACCCGGCACAATTTGGATTTTAGTAGGGGCAGTAGTGGGTGGTGCTGTTCAAGATATGGTTATTTTATTTTTTTCAGTTAGAAGAAATGGTAAAAGTTTGGGTCAAATGGCTAAAGAAGAGTTGGGGGCTCTAGCTGGCTTTGCTTCGATGATTGGTACTTTCGTAATCATGATTATCCTAATTGCTGTTTTAGGCTTAGTAGTTGTAAATGCAATGAAAAACAGTCCCTGGGCAACATCAACGGTTGTCGCGACCATTCCAATAGCAATTCTTGTTGGTTTTTATATGAGATTTATTCGCCCCGGAAGAGTTCTAGAAGCGACTGCTATTGGAGTTATTTTGCTTTTAATGGCAGTTTACATGGGGAGCATCATTGATAATTCGGAATCAATGAGAAGTTATTTTGATCATAGTGGTCTTTTCTTGGCATGGTCTCTCATTATCTATGGCTTTATAGCAGCAGTTTTGCCAATATGGATGCTCCTTGCACCAAGAGATTATTTATCAACCTTTGTGAAGCTTGGCACTATTATTTTTCTAGCTATTGCTATCGCAATTATGCAGCCTGATATAAAAATGCCTGCGGTTACTCAATTCATAGATGGATCTGGACCTATTTTTGGGGGGAGTGTATTTCCATTTGTTTTTATCACAATTGCTTGTGGTGCAATTTCTGGGTTTCATGCACTCATCTCATCAGGAACAACCCCAAAATTAATAGATAATGAAAGACACATTCCGATGATTGGTTATGGTGGAATGCTTCTTGAGGCATTTGTTGCAATTATGGCAATGGTAGCGGCTTGTGTTTTAGAGCCTGGAATATATTTTGCCATCAATAGTCCTGCTGGAATTGTTGGCACAGAGGCTAATGAAATAATCAGCAAAATCAATTCATGGGGTTATTCGGTAACCGTTGAACAGATGAACCAATTGGCTAAGGATGTTGGTGAATCTACATTATTTGCAAGAACGGGAGGAGCCCCATCACTGGCAGTTGGAATGGCGACTATTTTTGCTAACGCCTTTGGAAAGCATTTGCTCGCTTTGTGGTATCACTTTGCCATCATGTTTGAAGCTGTATTTATATTAACTACGTTAGATTCTGGTACAAGAGTTGGAAGATTCATGTTACAGGATATGTTGGGGAATCTTCACCCTAAGTTAGGACAAACTTCCTGGCTTCCATCAATAATCTTGACAAGCTTTATTGTGGTCTCATGTTGGGGTTATTTCTTATACATAGGCGTTATTGATCCTAACGGTGGAGTAAATATCCTGTGGCCTTTGTTTGGTATTGCAAATCAAATGTTAGCGGCAATTGCTTTAAGCGTTGGGACTGCGATATTGATAAAATCAGATAAGATTAAATTTGCTTGGATTACAGCTATTCCATTAGTGTGGCTTATGATAGTTACAACCTCGGCTGCCTATCAAAAAATATTTAGCGAAGATATTCGTATAGGTTTTCTTTCAGCAGCTAACTCAATGTCTGAAAAAATAAGTAATGGATATATTCCTGATTACGGAATTGATGTCGCACAAAAACTTATTTTCAATTTAAAGCTTGATGCGGGTATTACTATATTTTTAGTAATTATCTTATGGATAGTCATCATTGATGTAATCAGGATTGCATTAACAACCAACATCAAAAATCGTAAAAGAAAGCTATCAGATGTTTAGTTTTAGAAAATTATGGTTATATATTCGGACAGTCAGTGGGGATAATGACTATGAAATTTACCTCGAAAATTTTAGCAGCTGTAAAAAGCATAAAAAAGATTTTCCTTTATCTAGGGCTGAATATTTCAAATCAAAATTAGAGGGGAAATGGAATAAGATTAATCGTTGTTGCTAAAAGAGGTTGCTTTAAAATACATAAACATTCCAAGAATCAGCATAGGAAGTGATAACCATTGACCCATAGAAAAATCTAAATAAAGCAGACCAAGGTGGCCATCAGGCTCCCTTGTAAATTCAATCAAGAATCTAAATAATCCATAAAAAATTAAAAACAATGCAGATACTTTTCCTACACTCCGTTGTTTTTTTGCGTAAAACCAAAGAATTAAAAAAAGAACAAGCCCCTCAAAAAAAGATTGATATAGTTGAGAGGGGTGCCTGGTAATATTATCAACTGCAGGAAAAATCATTCCCCATGTGGCATCTGTTGGCCTTCCCCACAACTCTTGATTAATAAAATTACCAACCCTACCAAAACCTAATCCTAAAGGAACTAATGGGGCAATAAAATCCGTTATGACTAACCATCTGATTTGATATTTTCTCGCTATTATCATCATCCCGATTAATACACCTAGAAAACCACCGTGAAAAGACATACCCCCTTGCCAAAAAGCAAATATTTCAGCGGGATTATTTAAATAATATGTAGGCTGATAAAACAACACATAACCTAATCTTCCACCAAGTATTACACCTAGCGCTCCATAAAAAAACATATCATCCAATACCTTCTCATCGATTAAAGACCACGTTTGATCTCTTACCTGTTTTTTACCAAAGTATATAAAAGATAAAAATCCGATGAAGTACATGAGCCCATACCAATGAAGTGCTAAAGGGCCTATTGAAATTGCAATGGGATCAAATTGAGGATGAGTCAGCATATAGGTACAATTATAAGTTAAAATTGCGATGTATTAAAAATTTAGGGATTAACAGTAATGCCAAAATATAGATCAAGAACGACGACAGAAGGCAGAGGTCAGGCAGGCGCAAGAGCACTTTGGCGCGCAACTGGGATGAAGGATGATGATTTTGTTAAGCCTATAATTGCAGTCGTCAATTCATTTACTCAGTTTGTTCCGGGACACGTGCATTTAAAAGATATGGGGCAATTGGTAGCAAAAGAAATTGAGAAGCATGGAGGCGTAGCTAAAGAATTTAATACAATAGCAGTAGATGACGGAATTGCGATGGGTCATGATGGAATGCTTTATAGTCTGCCAAGTAGGGAATTAATTGCTGACAGTGTTGAGTATATGGTGAATGCACATTGCGCAGATGCCATGGTCTGTATTTCAAATTGCGACAAAATCACCCCTGGCATGTTGATGGCAGCAATGCGAATTAACATTCCCGTTATTTTTGTATCTGGTGGTCCAATGGAGGCAGGGAAAGTAAACTGGGAAAACTCCGTTACAAAGATTGATTTAGTTTCCCCAATGATTGGTTCAGAGGATAAATCTGTATCAGATGTTCAGTTAAAAGAGCTTGAAGAGTCTGCTTGCCCAACATGTGGATCTTGCTCTGGAATGTTTACAGCGAATTCTATGAATTGTTTAACAGAAGCATTAGGCCTTAGTCTGCCTGGTAATGGAAGTACTCTAGCAACCCATGCGTTAAGAAAAAACCTATTTTTAGACGCAGGAAAAAGAATAGTAGATATTACAAAAAGATATTATGAAAATAATGAAAAAGGAATTTTACCCCGAGAGATTGCAACCAAAGAGGGATTTGAGAATGCAATGAGCTTAGATGTTGCTATGGGAGGATCAACAAATACGGTACTTCATTTATTAGCGGCAGCTAAGGAAGCAAAAGTTGATTTCACCATGAAAGATATAGATAGGATTTCAAGAAACGTCCCTTGTTTGTCAAAGTTGGCACCTGCGTCACAGAAATATCATATGGAAGATGTTCATAGGGCGGGCGGTGTTTTTGGATTATTAGGTGAGCTTAGAAGAGCAAATAAGATTAACGAAAATGTAAGTTGCGTTCATTCCTCATCACTTGGAGAGGCAATAAATCATTGGGATATTGTAAACACAAAAGACGTGGCGGTTAAAAGCTTTTTCCTGGCTGCACCAGGCGGCATTAAGACAACTCAAGCATTTAGTCAGGAAAAAGTTTGGCCCTCCTTAGACTTAGATAGGGAGAATGGATGTATTAGAAATAAAAAAAATGCATATAGTCAAGATGGAGGACTCGCGGTTCTCTATGGAAATATTGCCGAGGAGGGCTGTATTGTCAAAACAGCAGGAGTTGACGAGGAGATATTGAAATTTACTGGAAAAATTAGGCTTTTTGAGTCACAAGATGCCGCAGTTGAAGAAATCCTATCAGATAAAATCAAAGAAGGTGATGTTGTTTTGATTATCTATGAAGGACCAAAAGGGGGCCCTGGAATGCAAGAGATGCTGTACCCCACAACATATTTAAAATCAAAAGGACTAGGAAAGGCATGCGCTTTGTTAACTGATGGTAGGTTTTCTGGAGGCACTTCTGGCCTTAGTATAGGACATGTATCACCCGAAGCCGCAGAAGGTGGAGCAATTGCATTGGCTGAAGAAGGTGATATCTTAGAAATTAATATCCCTGAGAGATCAATAAATTTAAAAATTACTGATGAAGCAGTGCAGAAGAGAAGGGAAGCGATGGATCAAAAAGAAAATGCTTGGCAACCTAAACCGAGACAACGTAAGGTAACGGAAGCACTTAAAGCTTATGCGATGATGACAACAAGTGCATCAAATGGAGCTGTAAGAGATATTAGTCAATTAAAAAAAACATAATGAAGATAAGTCAAAATATTAAAATTTCAAAAAATAAAGATGGGTTAGAATTTATAGAAATCGATAATGGTTTAGCTAAAGCAAAAATTGCACTGCAAGGTGCTCATGTGGATTGGTGGAAGCCAAAGGCAATAAAAGATGATGTACTTTGGCTATCCTCGAATGCACGTTATGAAAAAGGAAGGTCAATCAGAGGTGGAGTTCCAATCTGCTGGCCTTGGTTTGGTGAGCATCCAACTGACAATAGTTTCTGCTTACATGGATTTGCAAGAGTTATCCCCTGGGAATTTATTGAATCAAGTGATTTAAAAAACGGTGCAACAAAGATTATCTTAAAGATGATTCCAACAGAAACTGTCAAAAGGCAACTTACATATAACTTTGAGCTTATCTTGAGTATTGTGGTTGGTGAAACTTTAAGTCTTAATTTAAAAACGACTAATTTATCTGATAGCCCTTTTACGATAAGTGAGGGGTTTCATACTTACTTTTATGTGTCTGATATTGAGAATGTCAAAGTTTCAGGTCTTGAAAATGCTTTATTTACTGATAAGAATTACAATTTTAGAAAAGGAATTGAGAGAGATTCAATTTCTTTAAAATCACCCATAGATAAGGTTTATTTAAATTCCAGTAATGATTGTTACTTGGAGGATAAGAAATTAAAAAGAGTTATAAGCATTAAAAAGTCAAATAGCGATTCATTGGTTGTTTGGAATCCTGGCAAAGAAAAAGCAAATGCGATGAGTGATATGGGGAAAAAAGATGAATGGAGGAGGATGGTTTGTATAGAGACAGCTAATACCCTTGAAAACTCAGTCGTAATTTACCCAAAACTTTCACATAGCATTTCAACCGAGTACTCTGTCCAAGAATATTAAATAATTCTACAATTATTTTATTTAAAACTATTTAGCTTGCTATGCCTTATTGAGTAACAGAAATAAAATATTATCCCAAAAATAAGCCATGTTAAAAATCTTATCCAGGTATCTGTTGGAAGAAAGAACATCAAGGAACCACAGCATAGAATACCCAATAATGGTATTAATGGGTGCCATCTATTTTTAAAAGTATTTTCTTTATGTCTAGATCGTAACGCTATTACGCCGAAACAGACGATTATAAATGCTGAAAGTGTGCCAATATTAACAATTTCAGCGAGTTCTCCCAAAGAAACAAATCCTGCGATAGTTGATATGATGATTCCTGTAGTTAGAATTACTTTTACAGGCGTTTTTGTTTTTTTATTCACTCCACTTAAATATTCCGGAAGTAAACCATCTCGACTCATAGAAAAAATGACTCTTGTTAAAGCATAAAATAAAACAAGCATCACAGTTGCTAAACCAAAAATAGCACCAGTAGCCACCAAGGCAGATGACCAAGAATATCCTAATTGAGATAGGGCAAATGCGACAGGATCTGATACATTCAACTCTTCATAATAAACAACTCCAGTAAGAAGTGATGAAACGATAACGTAAAAAACCGTACAAATCATTAATGAGTATAAGATGCCTTTTGGTAAATCTTTTTGAGGGTTAATCGCCTCTTCTGCAGCAGTAGAAACAGCGTCGAAACCCACGTAAGCAAAGAAGACAATAGAGGCCCCAGCAAAAATCCCTATCGTTTCACCATCCGGTAGTCTATCAAACCATCCAAAAGGAATAAATGGAGTCCAATTACTTGGGTTAACGTTAAAAAGTGCGATAAAAATAAATACTAGAATGGCACTTATCTTGATAAAAACCATTATTGTATTTAATTTTACACTCTCTTTGACGCCAGCGATAAGAAGCATCATGATTAAAAAGATTATGATTGATGCGGGAAGGTTAATTATTCCACCGGCGCTTGGGGGATTAATTAAGTATTCGGGAAGACCAATATTGATAGCAACTAATGCATTATTAAAATAACCTGACCAACCACTTGCTACAGCAGCAATTGCCACACCATACTCTAATAAGAGTATCCAGCCAATAATCCATGCAAAAAGTTCACCAAATGCGACGTAGGTATAGCCATAGGCACTTCCACAACCTCCAATAGATGAGGATAGCTCAGCGTAAGATAATGCAGCAAATGCGCATGCAGTACCCGCAATTATAAAGGAGATAATAATTGCTGGACCTGAGTGAGTAGCAGCAACAATGCCCGTTAAAACAAAGATACCAGTACCAATGATACATCCCACACCAAGCAAGGTTAAATCGAAAGCACTAAGACAACGCTTTAATTGTGTATTTTTATTTTCCGTTAGCCCTTTTTTTCTAAATAATTGCTCTAGCATTTTGGTTTTAAGCCCAGTCTTTAACGATTAAAAATTTAGAATACAGCTCTTCTTCTTTACTACCTTTTTCTGGCGAGTAATCATATTCCCATTTAACTGATGGCGGCATAGACATCAAGATTGACTCAACCCGACCTTTTGATTGAATACCAAATAATGTTCCTCTATCTTGAAGAAGGTTAAATTCAACATAACGTCCCCTTCGATATTGTTGAAATTCTTTTTCCCTATTTGAATATGTATGATTTCTTCTTTTTTGAAGTATCGGTAGGTACGCTTTCAAAAATGTATTTCCGACTTCCTTTGTGAAATCAAAAGAAAAATTAAAATCATGCATATTAAAATCATCAAAAAATATTCCACCAATTCCTCGTGGTTCATTACGATGATTTAGGAAAAAATATTTATCACAGTTTTTTTTAAACTCAGGGTAAAGATCTTCGCCAAATGGTTTAAGCGCCGCCTGAATCGTTTTATGAAAATGAATAGCGTCTTCATCAAAACCATAGTAAGGCGTTAAATCCATCCCCCCACCAAACCACCATACATATTTATTATTTTTTTTTGCAACAAAAAACCTTACATTCATATGTACAGTAGGAATGAAAGGGTTCTTGGGATGAAAAACTAAAGACACTCCCGTAGCTTCCCATTGACTATCAGCAATCTCAGGATGTGCATCGGTTGCTGATTTAGGAAGTTGCGAGCCTATAACATTTGAAAACCCGATACCAGCCCTTTCAAAAATATTTCCATTTTCCAGAATACATGTTGTACCACCACCACCCTCAGATCTTTGCCAGGAATCAACTAAAAAATTTTTGCCATCAACTATTTCAACGGCATTTATGATATCTGTTTGTAATTTTGTAAAGTAATTCTTAACAGCTTCATTATTTATTTTATTTTCCGTCATTTTCTTATTATAACTTTTGTTTCAAAGTCTTGTATTTGGCTAGGTCTTTTATTTTTTCCTATTCTTCCTTTAACTACATGTACATCTTCACCATAATGACGGCATGCTTCCCTATAATTTTTAATGGGGCGTTTTTTTGTTCTATTTGCGCTTGTTGAAGTGATAGTCATTTGAATTGAAGATAGCAAATCCTGACAAATATTAAAATCAGGAATTCTTACAGCAACCTTACCATCTCTTTTTAGCCATGATGGACATTTAGGATTTGCCCTTATTAGCCATGTGTGTGGCCCAGGCCATTTGGCATATAGCATCTGAATTTGTTTGTTATTAAATTCCTCAACAATACCTTTGTTTTGTTCAAGCTTTGAAGAAATTAAAATAAAATTTTTATTTGCAGGCCTTTTTTTTAGAAAATTTAATTTTTTAATGCTTCGAAAATTTCGAGGGTCACATCCCAATCCAAAACATGACTCCGTAGGATAAGCAACCACTCCTCCCTTAGCAATAAATCTTTTGAGCCTTAAATTTCTCACAACCTTAAGTTAATGCTTTTTTTCCAATATCTGTTCTAAATTGTGCCCCATTAAATTCAATCTTTTTCAAGACGTCATAAGCTCTATTTTTTGCAATTTCAAGTGTCTTTCCTTTAGCGGTGACTCCCAAAACACGTCCACCAGATGTCATGATTTTACTATTTTCTAAATTAGTTCCAGCATGAAATATGAAGGTGCTATCATCTTGAATATCTGGCAAATTGATTTCATCACCAAGAATTGGCTTTGTAGGATAGTCTTTTGAAGCCATCACGATTGTAATTGCATGTTCTTTATCCCAATTAATTTCAACCCCTTCTAATTCTTGTTTTGCGGCTTTAAGCAATATTGTGAATAAGTCACCTTGCATTCTAAATAAGAGAGGTTGAGTTTCAGGATCTCCCATGCGACAGTTAAATTCAAGTGTCTTAATATTTTTATTAAGATCAACAATTATTCCTGCATATAAAAATCCTGAAAATTCAATTCCCTCCTTTTTCATTCCTTCAATAGTGGGAATGATAACTTGATCCATTATTTTTTTATTTACCTCATCCGTTACTATTGGAGCTGGTGAGTATGCGCCCATCCCACCCGTATTGGGACCGGCATCATTATCTAGTAAGCGTTTATGATCTTGACTTGAATCAAGAGGCAATATTGTTGAACCATCGCAGATTACGATAAAACTAGCTTCTTCTCCCTTAATAAACTCTTCAATGATAATTTTTGTTCCAGCACTCCCATAAATTTTTTCACTTAGCATTAAATCTACAGCTTCATGTGCTTCCTCATCTGTCATTGCAACAACCACACCTTTTCCTGATGCAAGTCCATCTGCTTTAATTACGATCGGAGCCGGATTATCTTGTAAATATTCATGCGCAGAAATAGTATCTTCAAAAGTAGCAAATTTTGCTGTTGGTATCTTATGACGCGCCATAAAACTTTTTGAGAATTCTTTCGAACTTTCAAGTTGCGCTGCAGCTTTTGTCGGACCGAAAATAGATAAATTATTTTTCTTAAATTCATTAACGATGCCAATTGCAAGTGGTGCTTCTGGGCCTACCACAGTTAAATCAATTTTTTGTTTAGTTGCAAAATCAATAAGATCTTGAGTATCAGAAATATTAATATTTTCTATATTATTATCAAGATCAGTACCACCGTTACCTGGAGCTACAAATATTTTTTTTACTGCTGGGCTCTGAGATATCTTCCAGGCTAGAGCATGTTCTCTGCCTCCACCACCTATAATAAGTACCTTCATTATTTAGTGTTTAAAGTGTCGAATATTTGTGAATAACATGACAATGCCATGTTCGTTAGCCGCATCAATTACCTCTTCATCTTTGATGCTTCCTCCAGGTTGAATAATACATTTAGCACCATGACTTGCAATTACATCAATACCATCTCTAAAAGGAAAAAAAGCATCTGATGCAACAATGGATTGCGTTAGATCTATATTCGCATTGCCAGCTTTAAGTGAAGCAATTTTCGTACTATCCACTCGACTCATTTGCCCGGCTCCGATTCCCAAAGTTTGTTTATTTTTACAAAAAACAATGGCATTTGACTTTACATATTGAGAGACGACCCAAGCAAATTTCATATCATTAAGCTGCTCCTCTGTAGGCTTAAGAGCTGTGACGACGTTACAAGTATTAATATTAAGAGAATGAGTATCTGGTGTTTGAATTAACCACCCACCACCTATTTTCTTAAAATCAAATTCTGTATTGTTATTTTCAATTTTAATTTTCAATAATCTAACATTAGGTTTATTTTTAAAAACTTTTAATGCGCCTTCTGTAAAATCTGTAGCTATGATCACTTCAGCAAATTGATTGATTATTAGAGATGCAGTTTCTTCATCTAAATTTTTATTGAATGCAATGATTCCTCCAAAAGCTGAAGTAGGGTCAGTTTTAAATGCAGCCTCATAGGATTCCTTTAAGCTACTTGCTGAGGCAACGCCACAAGGATTAGCGTGTTTAACTATTACACAAGTTGGCTGAGAAAACTTTTTGACACATTCCCATGCAGTATCTGAGTCATTGAGGTTATTAAATGATAATTCTTTTCCTTGAATTTGATCAAAGCTTGATAGAGATCCAGTATCTTCACTTGAGTCTTTGTAAAAGGCAGCCTCTTGATGAGGATTTTCTCCGTAACGTAAATCCATCACTTTATCAATTTTTTTTGTCAATTGATCAGGAAACTGATTTTGGCTATCGGATGATAAATAATTATTGATTGCTGAATCATAAGCCGATGTTTTTTTAAAAGCTTTTTTTGCTAATGAAAAACTTAAATCCAAGCTTATTGAGCCCTGATTTTTATTTATCTCATTAGTAAAAAACTTATAATCCTCTGGATTTGTTAAAACAGCAACATGCTGATAATTTTTTGCAGCAGATCGAATCATGGCAGGCCCACCGATATCAATGTTTTCTATTGCAAGCTCTAATGTGCAGCCCTCTTGACTGATAGTTTCTTCAAATGGATATAGGTTGACTACAACAAGATCAATAGGGTCTATTTCATGGTTCTTCATTGTCTCATTGTGGTCGGGATTATCTCTCCTACCTAAAATCCCGCCATGAATTTTCGGATGAAGAGTTTTAACTCTTCCATCAAGCATTTCTGGAAATTTTGTGTAATCGCTAACCTCAGTCACATTAATTTTATTTTCTTTTAAAAGCTTGGCTGTTCCACCTGTTGATAAAATCTCTATGTCAAAGGAGCTTAAAGATTTTGCTAGCTCCAAAATATTAGATTTATCAGAGACACTGATTAGGGCCTTTTTAATTTTTATCATTTAATTATCTAGATTGTATTGTTTAAGTTTTTTTCTTAGCGTATTTCGATTTAGGCCTAGCATTTTTGCTGCTTTACTCTGGTTACCTTCAGTTTTATTCATGATATACAAGAGTAGGGGCTTTTCTACAGTATTAATGACCATTTCATAGATAGCAGTAGGCTTATCACCATCCAAGTCATTAAAATATTGATCGAGAAGTGTATCAATGTTATCTGGTAAATTTTTTTTCATTATCTTACAGCGAGTTCTTTATCGTTAGAATGGTCTTCATATGCAATATATTTATTTTTTTTACTTAAATCTTCAAAGAATAAATGAATGTAGTCAATTTGCTCATTATTGTCTTCAATTTTATTCATAGCTGCACGAAAATAGGCTGAATTTTTTAGTCCCTTTGTGTACCATGATATATGTTTCCTTGCGATTCTTAAGCCTTTATTTTCCCCATAAAATTCATAAAGATCCTTAACATGTTCTATCGTAGTCTCATGGATTTCGTCATTTGTGGGTCTTGTTAAATATGTGCCCGTTTTTAAATAATGGTCAATTTCTCTAAATATCCATGGCCTTCCTTGTGCAGCTCTACCAATCATTACAGCATCAGCCCCTGTGTATTTTAAAACAAATTGAGCTTTCTCAGGTGTAGTGATGTCACCATTTGCAATTAAAGGCATTTTGATTTTATCCTTAACTGAGGCAATGGTATCGTATTCGGCATCTCCCATATAAAGACATGCTCTTGTTCTTCCATGCATGGTCAATGCTTGGATGCCAGCATCTTCTGCAATTTTCGCAATAGTCACAGCATTGCGATTATCTTTGTCCCACCCCGTTCGAATTTTTAGTGTGACAGGTATATCAACAGCACTCACTACAGATTCAAGTATTTTCTTTACTAATTTTTCTTCTTTAAGTAAGGCAGATCCCGCCATTACATTACATATTTTCTTTGCAGGACACCCCATATTAATATCAATAATCTGAGCCCCTCGATTCATATTGTATTGAGCTGCTTTTGCCATCATGTCAGGATCTGCGCCTGCAATTTGGACTGATATAGGCGCAACTTCTCCTTCATGGTTTGCTCTTCTTAACGTTTTTTCACTTCCATAAAGAAGAGAGTTAGATGTCACCATTTCACTTACTGCCATACCTGCACCAAATTTTTTACAAAGCATCCGAAATGGTCTATCTGTCACCCCAGCCATTGGGGCTAAAATAATATTATTTTTAAGTTTATGTTTACCAATAATCATATCAATGCGTCATTGTAATAATCATAGATATTATTTTCAAGACTAAAGATTTCGCCAAGAAATTTTCATTTTGTCCAGATTGTCTTTGATAAAGTTCAAAGCATCCTTCACGTATCCTTCTTCACCCTTTACTCCAAGCTCAAGCATCTTTTTTGGATGCATTTTTGGTAGGCTATATATTTTAATTCTTTGATGTTTTGACTGAGTAAGGTTCATTAGGTCAATCAAACTGCTTTCACTTACGTTGTCTAACCAAATGGAGTAATCTTCATATTTTTTTGATCTTTCTGTTTTTGAGAGATGCTTCTTAAGCACCCAGTCAATCATTGGCCATGCCATTTCAGGAAAGCCAGGCATGAAGAAATGTTGATTTATAAAAAAACCAGGGATATTGTTGACTGAGTTTGGAATAAGAGATGCTTCCTCTGGTAAGTCTGCCATAAGAATTCTCTTCGGATATGCTTCTTCACCAAATTGTTTTTCAATTAAAACTTTTGCTTCGGGATGTCGAATTAATAATTTTTTATGAGCCTGAGCAGCAGCACTTCGTGTACAGTCGTCAGGCGTAGCACCAATTCCACCGAAACAGAAAACAATCACTCCTTTTTTTTGCTCTAATGTTTTTTTAATCTCTTGGGTATCATCAGAAATATAATCTGCTCTAGATAAATGAAAGTTATGTTTTTTTAATGTTTCGATTAGATGAGTTAAATGCTTATCTTTTCTTTTGCCAGAAAGAATTTCATCACCAATAATTAATGCATGGATTTCCTTTTTCGCACTTTTGGTCATTTTATTTTCTCTATTAATGCGCTTTCTCCCAATTTTCGCCAGCATTAATTTCTACAATTAAAGGGATGTCGAGTTTGGCAACATTTTGCATAATTTGAGGTATTTTTTTTGTGAATTTTTCTACTTCATTGTCAGGCACTTCAAACACAAGTTCATCATGAACTTGCATAATGACTTGCCCTTTTAAGTCACTATTATCATCAATCCACTGTTGTACTTGGATCATTGCTAGTTTAATTAAATCTGCAGCTGTACCTTGCATAGGCGCATTGATGGCAGCCCTTTCTGCTCCTGACTTTCTAAGACCATTTGATGAGCTTATCTCAGGTAGCCATAGACGTCTTCCAAAAAAAGTTTCTACATACCCATGCTCTCGTGCGAATTGTTTTGATTCTTCCATATATTGAAGAACGGTTGGATATTTATTAAAGTATTCTTGAATATAATTTTGAGCATCACTTCTGGTGATATCTAAAGTTTTTGCTAAGCCAAAGGCTCCCATTCCATAAATTAAACCAAAGTTAATTATCTTTGCATATCTTCTTTGTTCTGATGTAATTTTTTCAATATTTGTATTAAATATTTCTGATGCAGTAATTGTGTGAATATCCTTATTATTTTTAAATGCCTCGATAAGACCTAAGTCTTTTGAAAGATGCGCTAAAATTCTTAACTCGATTTGAGAATAATCCGCGGATATTATTGAAAAATTTGGTTTGGCAATGAAGGCCTCCCTAATCTTTCTTCCCTCAGAGCTTTTAATGGGAATATTCTGTAGGTTTGGATCAGAGCTTGCCAGCCTACCAGTTACGGCAACAGCCTGGTTGTAGCTCGTATGAATTCTTCCGGTAGATTGATTTATCATTAATGGGAGTTTGTCAGTATAAGTAGATTTGAGCTTCGCGAGAGTGCGATATTCTAAAAGAATTTTAGGCAATGGATAATCTTTCGCGAGCTCTTGCAGAACTTCCTCTGAGGTTGAAGGTGTTCCGGTAGGGGTTTTTTTTAATGGTTTTATTTCTAATTTTTCAAATAAAATTTCACGCAACTGTTTTGGTGAAGCTAAATTAAAAGGTTGACCCGCAAGTTCATAAGCTTTGCTCTCTATTTTGATTAATTTCTCTCCAATTTTTTGGCTTTGTTGTCCTAGTAAATGGGCATCAATTAGCACGCCATTTCTCTCAATTTCAATTAACGCCTTCATACTTGGAATCTCAAATTTTTGATAGATCTCTAATAATTTTTTTTCACTTTTCAACTGATCTTTAAGGACATGGTAAAGCTGGAAGGTGACATCGGCATCTTCAGCTGCATAATCTAGTGCATCGTTGATATTAATTTGGTCGAAAGTAAGTTGCTTCACCCCTTTACCAACTAAAGATTCATAGGTTATACAATCATGACCTAAATATTTTTTACTAAGTTTGTTCATTCCATGACTTTGATTGCTATCAATTACATAACTCATCAGCATGGTGTCCTCATTGATTCCATGCATTTTAATCCCTATATTTAAAAAAACATGCGCATCATATTTTATATTTTGACCTATTTTAACTATTGAATCGTCTTCTAAGATGGGCTTAAGTAATTGAATGACTTCACTCTCATTTATCTGCTCACCTTCAGCCACCCCCATATGATTTACTGGAATATAAACAGCCTCACCTTTTTTCAAACTCATAGAAATTCCAACTAGTTTTGCACTCATGACATCAAGTGATGTAGTTTCTGTGTCAATGGCAACTAATTTTCTTTTTTTAATATCCTCAATACATACTTTTAATTGAGCTGAATTTTGAATTAAAGTATATTTTTTTTGGTCATCAAACTCTGCGTAATCATTTTGGCTTATTTCATCTGTAGGTGCATTTGTCTTATTAGTATCTAAATTTTTAAGCCAACTAGAAAAATTAAATTCTTGATACATTTTCTTTAAAGTACTCTTATCTTCCGATGTTTTTTTAAATTGATCCCATGAAACATCGATATCTAATTCAGATCTTATGGAAATAAGATCTTTTGCAACAGGCAACCATTTAAGGGAATTTTTTAGATTTTCACCTACAGCCCCAGTAATTTGATCAGCATTTTTGATAATATTGTCAAGCGAATTGTATTCATTAAGCCATTTTAGTGCTGTTTTAGGACCCACTTTATCAACGCCAGGAATATTATCTGCTTTGTCCCCAATGATAGTTAAGTAATCAATAATCAAATTGGGCGAAACCCCAAATTTAGCCTTTACTCCATCAGTATCTAAGTGTTCATTAGTCATTGTGTTGACAAGGGATGTATTTTCATTGACCAGCTGCGCTAAATCTTTATCGCCAGTTGAAATAGTAACCGTTATGTTTTCTTCATTTGCTTTCTTAGCGAGTGTTCCGATAACATCGTCTGCCTCAACTCCTTTTTTAACAAGGATTGGCCAGCCCATTGCATTAATGGCTTTATGTAGAGGTTCAATCTGTATCGAT
>Ga0206127_1001201_pt1 | contig 28798 bp, 28 predicted proteins | sample Helgoland_Spring_6_FD_148646 | JGI IMG/M metagenome (GOLD analysis project Ga0206127, IMG submission 148646) | Pelagic subsurface seawater microbial communities from Kabeltonne, Helgoland, North Sea - Helgoland_Spring_Bloom_20160419_1 | ecosystem: Environmental > Aquatic > Marine > Epipelagic ...
CGCTGTCGAGGCGTAGGATATCTGCGCGTTCCATCCATGTGCGATTGTGTTTCCACCACGCTGTGACGTCTTTCAGGACGGTTGTCTCATGGTCGCTCAATTCGCGCGGATCCATCTCGAAGCCCATATGGCGTTGCGCGGCGACCCATGCGCGCATGGAAATATCGATCACGCGGCCAGAGGTATGACAATGCCGTGGGCCAACATGCGAGCCAGTGACATTGAGCGGCAAAAAGAGGGCCGCGTCATGCTGCATGCGCAGGCGTTCGAGTGCATCGTTAGAATCCGAAAGCCAAACGCGCTGTGTGCGGCTCAAGATGCCAAAGTCGATACGACCACCACCAGACGCGCAACTTTCAATTTCGACCATTGGAAAATTCGCGCGCAGGCGATCAATCAGTGCATAAGAGCCATGTGTTTGTGCCGCGTCGGGTGCAGGCAGAACGCGGTTGTGGTCCCATTTGATGTAGTCAATCGGGTACTCTGACAAGATCGCGGCCATGCGGCCATAGATGAAATCGCGCACCTCTGGCAGCGCCATATTGAGTGCTTTTTGCTGACGGCCAAGCGTTTGATCCTCCGATCCCAAAGCCCATTCAGGATGCGCGCGGTGGATGTCGCTGTCGGGATTGATCATCTCGGGCTCAAACCAGATGCCGAATGTCATATCCTTAGAGTGCACGTGATCAATAAGCGGGCCAAGACCATCAGGATATTTGCGCGGATCAACCTTCCAATCCGAGAGCGAGGTCGTGTCGTCATCGCGTTGACCGAACCAGCCATCATCCAAAACAAAGCGCTCTGCTCCGAGGTCGGCTGCGCGATCTGCGATGTCTTTAAGAACGTCTAGTTTGTGGTCGAAATAGACGGCTTCCCAGCAATTGTAATGCACAGGGCGCGGGCGATCGGGCTTTGGGAACGTCACGATATGATCGCGCACATGGCGTTGGAACGAGACCGCGCAGCCATTCAGACCATCGTAGCTGTAAACTGCGTAAAGTGGGGCGGAGGAGAAGCGCGTCGCAGGGGCGGCTTCGACCCTTGGCGCGTTGCCGAATTGGATTTGACGGCGCCCATCGGGCAGCTCTTCCGCGATCATCTTGTGGCCACCCGACCAGCCGTAGTGGAAGGCGTGCGCGGTCCCTGTGGTGTTGGTCGCGCCAAATTCGGGGATAATCAGACCGGGGAAATGTTCGTGCCCCGTGCGTCCTGTGCGGTTCTCGCGCATACGAATGCCGGGGGACCATGCTGTGCGGTGCGGTTGGAATTCACCACACCAGCGACCCGCGAAATCGATCATATCCGCGCATTGCTGCGAGGCGGGAAATACAGGTGCAGAGAGCCAATCCAAATGAACTGGGGCATCGGCATCAAGGGTCGCTTGTGCCGTGATAATATGGGTGCTCAGGTCAATCGCGAATTTAGCTGTGTAATTGAGACCATGTCCTTTGTCGCGATAGATCAGTGTTAACGCATCCTCGGATACATCATCGCTCTCAAAGCAAAACTTTGGCAGCAAAGGTGTGCCATTTTCTGAACGGATGATCATGCCGGGTTGACCGGGGAAGGTGCGCGAGGCCTCGGGGCAAATGCTCAAATCAGGGTTTTCGTCCAGCATCCCGCCAGTTACATCGAGCGCATGTGCCGCGTGAATAGTCGAAAGATCTTCGCGCGCCGGCAGGGGCGCACCCCAATACACCACTTGCGGTAAACGCGCACCTGTAGCGGCCAGCACCAGCGTTTGGCGACTGCAATCTAGTCTCCAGTGTTGCATCTTATTTAACAGCACCCAGTGTAAGGCCCGCGATGAAGTGCTTCTGCATCAGGAAGAACATCAAAACAGGGGGAAGGGCGGCAACAATAGAGCCTGCGCTCATCAAGTGATACGCCGCACGGTATTGAGAATTAAAGGCAGTGATGCCTGCCGTGACAGGCTGTGCATCAGGTCCTTGAGTGAGTACGACGGCCCAGAAATAGTCATTCCAAATGAACGTGAAGATGAGTACCGCAAGCGCCGCTAGTGCGGGCTTCATCAAGGGCAGAACCACATAGAGGAAGATTTGCCATTCGCGCACGCCCTCGACACGGGCCGCTTCTATCAAGGGAAACGGCAGTGCGCGGATGAAATTGCGCATGAACAGTGTGCAGAAGCCTGTTTGGAATGCGATGTGAAACAGAATTAGGCCCGTTTTGGTATCATAAAGGTTCATGTTCACAGTCAGATCGCGCACCGGTACCATTAAGATTTGGAAGGGTACGAAGTTGCCTGCGATGAACATGAAGAAGATCAGCAAGTTGCCTTTGAATTTGTAGATACCCAGCGCGAAACCCGTCATGGCAGACAGCGCAATCGTTCCAAGGACAGTTGGAGCCGTGATCAAAACGGAGTTCAGAAGGTAGCGCGGCATATCGCTTTCAAAGAAGACCTTTCCATAGTTTTCAAAGAAATTGAAGCTGCTCGGGATGCCCCAATAGTTGCCATTGGTGAAGTCTGAATCCGGTCGGATCGAGAAGACGGCAACCGCAATTAACGGCAAAATCCACATGATAAGAACAATGGGCAGCAGACCTTGATATGCCATTTGATAGCTGCGTGACTTTCTTTTGATTGGGGTGGGAAACATCAGCGTGCCTCCTTTTCTTCGCGCCACATGGAGTAGAGGAAATAAACGATAAAGCCGAGCATGATGAAGAACAGTACTGTCGCGATTGCAGATCCGTATCCCATGCGGAAGCCAAATTCAGAGAGGCTTTCTTCAAACATATAGAATGATAGAACGCGCGTTGATCCGAATGGTCCACCGTTGGTCATGATTGATATCAGATCGAAGCTGCGCAAAGCGCCGATGATTGTCACAACAAAAGCGATAAACGTAGCAGGTTTTAGTTGCGGCAAGATCACGTACCAGAGCATCTTGTGCCCTTTCGCGCCATCTAGGCGGGCGGCTTCTACTTGCTCTGGATCAACCGCGTTCAGACCCGTGAGGTAGAGGATCATACAATAAGCGGTCTGCGGCCAAAGGCCTGCTGCGATGATCCCATAGGTCGCCATTGTCGGATCACCGAGGATGTTCAAGGAGCCCAGGTTGAAGAAGCCAAGGATCGCGTTCAGTAGGCCCTCTCGTGGGAGGTAGAACCAAGAAAAGACAAGGCCCACAACCACTTGGCTGATCACGAATGGGAAAAAGAACAAAGACTTGTAAAGACGAATGCCGCGCACGGTCTGGTTCAGGAACAACGCGATGAACAAACCCATAGGGATGGCGAACAGGTAAAGCACCAACCATTTGATGTTGTTCCAGAATGACACTTCAAATTTTCGATCCATCTTTTGATCGCCAATGCCGAGCAAGCGCTCATAGTGCGCCGTGCCCACATAGGTTTTATCGCCCAGACCGTCCCATTCGTGGAAACTTATCCAGAAGCTTTGAAAAATCGGGACGACGACGTAGATCGAAAAGAAGACGATGCCAGGGATCAAGAACAGCCATGGGGTTATGGCGATCTCGTTGCGCCTGTACCAACCAAGATTGGACGTAACAGGGGTGTCGGCGGGTGCTGACATATCGATCTCTCCTGAAATTGGCGCATATTCGTAAATACTCTTCGGCAGTGCTTGCGGATAGGCAGGGTAGGTGACCACCCCCAAATGAGGGAGTGGCCGAAAGTGACGCGTTAGAGCTTACTTGTAGACGCGCGCACGTGTCTCTTCGAGACGTGCAAGGATGTCGTCCAAGTTGTCCGGGAAGACCATGAATTCCTGCAAGCCTTCCATGCCCGCAGACGCCATCTCCGCTGGGAAGTCGCGGTCAAAGAACTGTGCAACGCCGCCTTTTGCGTTGTTGGACAGCATGTCGAAGCCCTTCGTGATGAACTTGTCGTTTGCAACAGAAGACGCGGAGTTTACGGGCAACTGGCCCAGCTCGTTGCCGTTGATGTCCGACTGTACAGCTTCCGAAGTTACAAAGCGCAAGAACTCACGCGCGGCGTCTTTGTTCATGGCACCGGACGGGATGTGGAACGTGTCTGTTGGAGCGTCTTCGCCCTGAGGTACATCCGCGATCAGTGGGAATTGATAGAAGCCCAGTTGATCGTCTGTGAGGCCCGCTTCACGCAGTGGCGCAACTGCGAAGTTACCCATCAGGTAAGCTGTCGCTTCGCCCTTAACCATGAACGGAAGTGCTTCCTGCCAGGAATAGTTCTGGTGGTCGTCAACAAATGCGCCCATGTCGATCAGCTTGCGCCAGTTTGAGAATGTCTCGCGTACACGCTCATCTGTCCACTCAACACTGCCCTGGGCCAGTTCCATGTGAAAGTCGAAGCCGTTTGTGCGCATGTTCATGTAGTCGAACCAACCGCCCGCAGTCCAAAGGAACTTGGAGCCGATTGTGTAGCACTTGCGACCGCTCTCAACGATCTTCGCGCAGTTTGCCATTTCTTCGTCGAACGTTGCTGGCTCAGAGAGGCCCAGCTCTTTGAAGATGTCTTCGCGGTAATAGATGCCCCACTGGTAGTAGGTGTAGGGAACGCCCCACTGCTTGCCGTCGATTGTCATAGCGCCTTTTGTAGATGCGAGTGCTTCGAACGCGGGCTCTGCCCAAACGTCGGAAATATCTTCGAATAGACCGGCAGAGACATACGGGCCCATGCGGTTTGCAGCATACCAGTTCACCACGTCAGGCGCGTTGGCGCTGAGCGAGTTACGGATCTGTGTTTTCCACGCTTCGCGGTCAACAACGGTCAGGTTTACTGTCAGATCGGGATGCTTTTCGTCGAACTGAGCTGCAAGACGTTCCATCACTGCGCGTGGCGCAGGGTTGGACATGTCGGATGTGATGTTCAACTCACCAGACAGTTTCGCGTGGCCGTCTGCAAATGCAGCGCCTGCCAGAATGGTGGTGGCCGTGAGCGTCGCGACGGACGCTTTAATGATGGAACGCATGGTTTCCTCCCTAGATGCATTCGTATGTCGAAAAGGGCGCGCGATATCGCGTCACCCCATCGGTCTTTCTTTTCCAAATTTTGGTTCCATTATTTGAAACTTGGTTTTGGATATTGATACTAAATCGCGCACGGGCTAGGCTTGTCAACAGCCAACACATGCGGCAGTGCAGCAATTTTGACGCAAGCGCGCCGGGGTGGCAGAGAGGAAATGGCGGTGTCTTTGGACAAGAGAAAGAGTGACGGAACAGTTGGTAAGGCGTTGGAGATATTGGATCTTGTCGCCTCCTTCGGTCGACCTGTGCGTTTTTCTGATGTGCTCGATGTCGCCGAATTCCCTAAGGCCACGGTATATCGATTTATTCAAACGCTTACCTCTCAAGGGATGCTGAGTTACGATCCCGATCGCCAAACTTATGCTCTGGGGATTCGGCTTGTACGACTGGCGCACTCCGCTTGGCAGCAGTCCTCATTGGCACCAGTCGCGCATCCGCATATCGAAAAACTTGCGGGCGATGTTGGCGAAACCGTGCACCTTGCGCAGTTGGATCATGCGCAGGTCCTCTACGTGGACAAGATTGACCCCGGAAAGCCGATCGAGATGTTTTCGCAAGCCGGCAAAGTTGGCCCCGCCTATTGTACGGGCGTTGGCAAAGTGATGATGGCCTACCTTGAAGCGTTGCATTTGGCTGAGGTCATTGGTCAGCAAAGTTTTCATGTCTTCACAGAAAACACGCTTTCAGACGAAGCCGCGTTACGAGCGGAGCTGATCGATATCCGCTCTAACGGATACGGTTTTGATCGCGAAGAGCATGAGCCGGATATCATCTGTGTGGCTCTGCCAATCTTGACGGCGCGGGGCCGTGTTTTAGGCGCTTTGTCTGTGACGAGTTCCACGCAGCGCACTAATTTGGCGGCGCTAGAGGCTTTGGTGCCACGTATTCAAGTGGCTGTAACCGCCATCGCAAATGAAGCGGAAAGCTGGCGCTTTCCTGATCAATCGAAATTTCAATCCATAGAGACGGCAAAGGGGTAGGCTTATGTCTGGTGTGACGCTCAACAAGGTCATTAAGAAATATGGTGACGTTCAGGTAATCCATGGGATTGATCTTGAGATTAATGATGGTGAGTTTTGCGTGTTTGTTGGTCCCTCGGGTTGCGGTAAGTCGACATTGCTGCGCATGGTTGCAGGCTTAGAGGAAATAACGGGTGGTCAGGTTCATATCGGCACGCGTGATGTTACCCGCGCAGACCCGTCAGAGCGTGGTGTTGCGATGGTGTTCCAAACCTATGCTTTGTATCCGCATATGACCGTGCGCGATAACATGGGCTTTGGTTTGAAGATGAACGGACATCCGAAAGCCGAGATCAAAGAGAAAGTCGCAGAGGCGAGCCGTATTTTGAAGCTGGATGAATATCTTGAGCGTAAGCCTGTGGCGCTCTCTGGTGGTCAGCGTCAGCGTGTTTCTATTGGTCGTGCGATTGTGCGCGGGCCTGAGGTGTTCTTGTTTGATGAACCTTTGTCCAATTTGGATGCTGAGCTGCGTGTAGAAATGCGTGTAGAGATTGCGCGCCTGCACAAGGAAATCGGCGCGACAATGATTTATGTCACGCACGATCAAGTCGAAGCGATGACCTTGGCCGATAAGATAGTTGTATTACGTTTCGGTGTGATCGAACAGGTTGGTAGTCCGATGGAGCTTTACCGTGATCCCGACAATAAATTTGTAGCTGGTTTTATCGGCTCGCCTGCGATGAACTTCATGGAAGGTGTGATCGGGGAGAGCGGCTCTGTGCAAGTGCCTGCTTTGCAGCGTGACGTCGCGACTGGTGTTGGTGGAGCTGTAGGCAGCGAGGTCAGTTTTGGTCTTCGCCCTGAGCACATCACGATTGATCCTGCAGGGAGCACGCATAAAGTTGAAATGACCGAAAGCCTTGGCGGGATTTCTTATGCTTATTTGGTTGGGGAAACCGGTGAGCGCATGATCGTCGAAGAGCGCGGTGATGAGCGTTCGCGCGAGGGTGATGTGGTTGGTTTGAATTTTGAAGATAGCCGGTCGTATGTTTTTGATGCGGCGAGCGAGATGCGTATTCGTTGATGTTTCGGATCGCTTGCTCGATCCGACCGGGCGAGGGGTTAGCCCCTCGCGCTCCCCAAAGTTTATTTGGAAAAATGAAGCTTAGTCGACGGGCAGGCCGCTGGGGACTGTTGAGGGTCGGCCGAGAGGGCGATTGTTTCCTGATGCGCCGGTGAGGCTGAGCAGGAAGCTTTTCAGATCAGTAATGTCTGTTGGTGTCAGTGTAATTGGCGTGATGTCGAGTGCCCGGCTTTGGCGTGCCATTTCGCGTGTATCGGATTGGATCGTGAAATCAATTACTTGCAGCCAAGGGGCATCGGGGAGGTTCGCCATATCAAGAGTCCAGATGTCGCGCGAAGTTTTCGGATTGCTGTGATGTTGGATCATGCTTTCCAGCGTTGGGAAAGCGCCGTTGTGTCCATATGGCGCGGTGAGGGCGATGTTTCTAAGCGGGGGCGTTCTGAAGCGGTACGCGTCCTTTAAAGCGTCGCTTTCGCCCATGCGGCCTACGTCGCGAGGCATGGGGTCGAAGCGGCGTGTGCGGCCCGGGCCAAAGGCGGGCAGGCCAAGCGCGTGGAATTTTTGATCGGTGAACAGTGGGCCAGAGTGGCAGGAGGCGCAGTTTGCTTTGCCATAGAAAAGGTCTATGCCGCGCTGGGTCGGTTCGGGAAGTAGGGTTTGCTTGGTGAGGTAAGTGTCGAACGGGCTGTCATGGCTTTGCCACTCGGAATTGATGAAAGCGCCGAGGGCATTGCCGATTTGCACGATGGTGAGGTCTTGCGGATCATTGATCTCGCTAAATGCCGTTGCAAACATGTCCGCATATTCAGGGATTGCGCGCACGCGTTTGGCGATGATCGGCCATGCGGCATCTATGCGGTTATGCACCGCACCTGCGATCTCATTCTCTTTCGGATTTCCAGCCATTTCGAATTGCGCGGTCAAAGGGAATAAGGCCTGCGCGGCGGTGATGTTGTCGAGGCCTTGGGGCAGCCATTCCTCTGCGGGGGAGTTGAAGCCGTTGCCGTAAAGACCCGAAACCGACAACCGCCCATCATGGAAAATGTTGCGAATGCTCTTGTGACCGATGTTCCAAAGGGCAGGGGCGTTGCGCGGGATGCGTTTGCGGATTTTGCTCTCTCCCGTGCCAGCGTTACGCTTGGGGCCAAGGCCAACGCCGCCCTCACCAATCCCAAGGCTCAAGCCATCGGTTCCGCCAAGATCATGATGATGGCAAGTGCCACAGGAAATATTGCGATTGCCGCTCAGGATTTTGTCATAGAATAACAGTTGCCCGATCCTTGCCTTTTGCGGATCACTCGGGTGAAACTGATCCGGCGTCAAAGGCGCAGGCAGATCATTCGCGACCCCCACCGTGGGTAACACAGCAAGGAGCGTGGCATGCGCAAGATACTGACGATATTGGCGTTTCTGGCGAGCCCCGCGCTGGGCGAGATTGAAGAAGGGCGCGATCTGATGGAGCAGGGTCGCTTTGAGGAGGCGCGCGAGGCGTTCTGGCCTGCCGCCCGCTCTGGCAATGCGGATGCGGAGGAGTTGATCGGTGTGATGTATGCGCTCGGCCTTGGGGTGGCGCAGGACTATGAGCGCGCGTTTGAGTGGTATCTGCGCTCTGCCATGAAAGGGCATCCGGGCGCGCAGAGTGGGGTGGGCTGGTACTATGAAGTTGGCCTTGGCATGCCCGCGCCCGACCTCACGCGCGCGTATCTGTGGTATGTTTTGAGCGCGATTGGCGGCGATCCCGATGCTGCGATCTCGCAGGAAGAGGTTGTGAAGAAAATGACGCAAGAACAAATTGATAAGGCCCATGTGCTGATCGATGACTATCGTGTCTGGATGTATCCGTTTCGGTAGGGAGGGTAGTGGTGTTTTGTTTGAGGGGGAAGGGGCTTGGTGTGCTGGACGTGCAATGTTACATAACACGCCTTATCAGTGAAAACTCGTCCTTGCCGCCAACTCACTCATTTGAAATTTGAGCGTTTGGAAAAAGGTTTGATACGGTTCGACGGCTCATTTCCTTCGCAAGAGGATCATGGAAAATATCCAATGTACCGCCGATCTGCTCCGAGTTCAGCCATCCATCAGCTAAGCACCAGTTTCGAAAAAATATCCAATCGATTTCATGTCCTCTCGAAGAAGCAAGACGATTCCGAGCTTGTTCTTCAGAAAGTGGTAAACCATGCTTTGCACTTGTGCCAAACTTCTTTTGCACTTCAAAACGCGCCAAATCCGCATTTGAGATGCTCGTATCAATATCCAACTGAGTTATCTCAGTGAGGCGGGAGATCTCTTCTTTTATGTTGGCAGGAATCGTCTCGCATACCGCTTCAAAAGCATCGGCAAAATGCTGATCAGTAGTGATACTCATTTCCCAAGGTTTAGGCTGTATTCTCCAAAATACATGCTCGGCTCGTTCAGTCCAAGTATCCCGTTTCAGTAAACCTAATACGCGAAGAATATCTAGGACTTCTTCACTTGCATGCGCACAGCCAAGCTTGTCAGAATATTCTATATTCGCTTCTGGAGGTAACTACCCACCTGCAGCGATGTATTGTGTCATTGCGCGAGCACGCTTGACGAATAGTTGCGGGCTACCATCTGCACGTCGGTACGAAAGTTCATGACGCTGATTTGCGAGTTTAATGACGGCTACACTTACGTCATCCCAGCGGGGCTCGGGAGAAGGGGTATGGGACACATCGAGCGGGATCGCTCCCCAATTTGTCTCGAGCGCGTATCCAGGCTTTACGAGGGCGTTACATCCCATTTGATACGCGCTCAAAGAACTATGTTGCCATCCTTCGCGCTCGTTGTCGTAGGGTATAGATTTGGCAAAATAACTAAAAGCTGCTTCAGGCCAGTCTGGATTTGAACTATCTATAGATATCAATTTTGTCATTGAAGCTTTTCAACGATTTTAAAAAATGCTTCCCGTACCACTTTCTGTTCAGGAGGATAAGCGCTTCCATCATCATTGGTCAGATATTCTGGTGTTAACCAGTCGATGTTCAAGGGAAGCGCCGCAGTGCACAATATTTGCTCCTGTTGCTTAGAAATCTTCGCATTGAGAATTTCGGACAAACTTGCTTGTCGTTCTAACCTATTCAACATAGCGCCGATTGCGCTCTGAACTCCTGCTTGTTCAGCGTCTTTGGGGAACGCTTCAATTAGTGCGTTTATTTGGTGTAAATCTTGATCTGGAGCCCCCCCATATAACCACTTCATAGCGATGGGGTGCAAAATGAAATCGAAGCCGAAGAAGACGTTCCCAAATGGTTGCGTTTGGCCTGATGCTTTGGTGGCTAGTAAGCTCAAGCTCAAGGTGAGTTGCAAGAACGAAGCTTTTATACAGCGAAACAAAATTGAAATTCCTTTGTCAGTAATGACGGACAATGCACGAATCTTTTTTCAGCATGAAAAAGCACTCAACTTTTCTAAGTTTTCAACCCCTAGCTGAACAACATAACGCCCGTTACACGATGTTCGCAGTTTGTTGCCAGGACTAGTAATCGCGCATAGGTTGCACTTTGAGAAATAAAAGAAGCGCCGCCTTTTCAAGCGACGCTTCCCCAAAATTCAATAGCCTTCAATCAGAAGACCAGCAAAGCAACCCGTCTTACTTAATATCAGCCATACGGCCCGCATTGATATCGGCCTCAGCCTCAGCAACTGCGGATGTCAGTGCGTTGAAGATCTCTTCACCGCCATCAACATTGCCTTTGAACCAACCGTACACAGGCGCAGCCGCTTCTTTGAAAGACGCTTTCTCCGCAGGTGTTGGCACATAAAGGTCACCGCCGCCTGCGACGAAGTCCGCGTAGGCTTGGATCGACTTACGCTTGGGGGACGCAAACGTCGCCTGCTGTAGCTGGGAGAAACCATCCACAACCACTTGGCGCACATCTTCTGGCATCGCCATGAAGCTGTCGTTGCTCATCCACCAGAGCGCGCCCATGTAGGCGTGGCCGTCGAGCGTGACGTACTGCAAACCCGCATCTGGGAATTTCATGCCCATAATGTCTGTGATACCATTCTTGGAACCCTCAACAACGCCCGTTTGGAACGATGTGAACAGCTCTGGCCATGGGATCGGCGTCGGGGAGGCACCGAGTGCGCGCACGAGCTCTTGTGGAAGATCAGCAACAACTGTGCGAATTTTCAGGCCTTCCATGTCGGATGGGTTCTGTACGCGACGCTTTGTGTTCGCGAAGTTGCGCCAGCCGCCCGTGTTACCGATGGTCATCAAGCGGATCTTGTCGCCGGATGTTGCCAGCGCCATTTCGCGCATTTTGCGAGTGAAGTCACCCTCAAGCACAGCTTCCGCCACGCGGTCGTCCGCCATCAGGTATGGCAAGTCGAGGACCTGAACATATGGGAACAGGCCAGCCGCGCCGCCGGATGTGGAGATGTAGACGTCGATGGAGCCATCGGCGACACCCTGCAAACACTCAGCGCCTTTGGAGCACAGCTGCGTGCCGATGAAGAGTTCAACTTCGACTGCGCCGTTGGAGGCCGCTTCGACGTAGTTTTTGAAGACAACCAGACCGTCATAGTCTTCGTCGTTTTCATTCGAGTTCGCCGTCGCGCGGATTTTGTATTGCGCGTGGCCGTCTGCGTAGGCCGCGAAGCCCGTTGTTGCGAGGAAGCTCGCAGCAAGCAGTGTTTTGGTTAAGCTTTTTAGCATTTTTGGTTCTCCCAATTTGGTTTTTTAGTTAGTTCACGAACCCCGTAAGGCGGGGGATCGTCATCGAAATGGCCGGAACGTATGTAATCGAAAAGATTACGAATATTTCGACCAAAAGGAATGGAATAATTGCGCGCGCGATGGCTTCGACCCGCTCGCCCGAGACCGAGCTGGCGACGAACAGCACAAGGCCCATGGGCGGCGTGGCAAGGCCAACGGTGAGGTTCACGCTCATGATGATCGCGAAATGCACTGGGTGCACGCCGAGGTCCACAAAGATTGGTCCCAAAATAGGACCAAGGATGATGATCGCCGGGCCTGCGTCTAGGAACATACCCACGATGAAGAGCAAAAGGTTGATTAGCAGCAGCAGGATCAAAGGATTGTCTGACAGGTCAAGGATGATCGCGGCCAGTTGCTCTGGCGCATGGGAAAGACTGACAACGGTTTTGAACGCCATGGCTGCGCCGACCAGCAACAAAACGACCGCAGATGTGCTCGCTGCTTTCATCAAGATTAAAGGCATGTCTTTTATCTTGAGTGTGCGCAGGATGAAGAAACCAACGAGCGTCGCATAGAAAACGGCGATTGCAGCGGCTTCTGTAGGTGTGAAGATACCCAAAAGGATGCCGCCAAGGATCAGGATTGGCGTTTGCAAAGGCACCATCGCGCGTTTGCAAACCATGCGGAAATCATGCCCGACCAATTGGCGAATGCCAAGGAAGAGACCATGTGCTGCGAGCAGTGCGCCCCCAAGACTGAGCCAGTTCGCTGTCGCGCTTGCCTCGTCGCCAAGCGGCACAAAGGACCAGATGATAAGACCGATGTTGAGACGTACAAGGATGAAGGACACCCACCATTCGGTTGCTCCCATCGTCGTACCTTGGAGTACAACACGTTTGGCGGCTGGCAGGTCATACTTGTCCGCTGTCAAACGCACCATAACCATAAGGCCCAGACCAACCAAAATACCCGGAACGATGCCCGCAAGGAACAAGGCTGCGACGCTTTCGCCCATGACGTATGCGTAGATGATCATGATGCCCGACGGTGGGATGATCGGCCCAATGACCGAGGACGCTGCAGTAATCGCGGCGGCGTATTTGCGGGTGTAGCCCTCTTTCTCCATCGCGGGAACGAGCATGGAACCAAGCGCGGATGTGTCCGCAACGGCCGAGCCGGATAGACCTGCAAAAAGCATTGAGGACAGCACGTTCACTTGCGCAAGACCGCCCCGTAAATGGCCCATCAAGGCTTGAGAGAACTCGACTAGGCGTTCTGTGATGCCACCGCGGTTCATCATCTCGCCCGCGAGCATGAAGAAAGGAATGGCCATTAAAGGGAAGCTGTCCATGCCATTATAGACGTTGCGATAGAGCAGGGCGATGTCTCGTTCTTGCCCGTTAAGGTAGAGCAAAATACCCGGTGCAGCGAGCAAGCCGAAGAAGACGGGGAGACCTATCATCAACAGGAAAAGGAATACGGGGAGGAACCAAATTAACACTTATTCAGCCCCCACAAATTCTTCACCAGAGAGCGGTTTCAACGTGCTACCGCCGCCCGCTAAAGTGATGAGGGAACGCAGGATCAGCTCGATGTTAACGATTGTGAGCAGAATGAAACCAACAAGCAACGACATATACATCCACGCAAGCGCGAGCTTGAAACTCTTGCCGCCTACCCAATCGAGTGGCACCCAAAGGGTTGCTGACTTGAAGTTCCACGCCATCCCGCCTGAGTGATCCATGCCAAACTGCACGGCAGTGACGAGCACCAAGAGGGACACGCTCAGCAAGAACAGAGACACGATTGCGGCTAGGGCGCGCGGCAAGGCGCGCTCGAACATGTCAATCGCGACGAAACCACCGATGCGATAGGCAGATGGGGCAATAAAACCCGTCATCCAAAGCATCAGAAAGCGCGCGGCTTCATCAGGCCAAGGCAAAGCGTTGTTCAAAACGTAGCGAAAGAAGACTTGGATTAGAATACATACCACCATCAGCCCGATGCAGACCACGGCAAGGCCGCGCCCTAATGGCAGGACCAAATCGTTGAAGACTTGGAAGGGCATCAAAAGCCCTTTGAGTAGTCCCATGGTCGCTCCCCTCCCAAGGATGACTTATCTTAATGCGTCTATATCGCTGGTCTTAAGTATCATTTAAGCTCCGGTACTTTCCAGAATAGAACATTAACGGATTCGCGTCTTGTATGCTTACACGAGCCACGCGCCCAACGATTATTGAATGATCCCCAGCGTCATGAACGACGAATTGCGTGCATTCAAAGCGCGACAAGCAATGTGCGATCAAGGGTACGCCCTGTGGGCAAGCATGCCACTCATAACCATCAAAAGCATGTCCATCATGCGCGAAGCCGTCACATATTTGCGCCTGGTCCGCCGACATGATGTGAATGGCGAAGTTTTGAGCATTCACAAAAGCTTCGTAGCGTTTTGACGCTTTTGCTGGAGACCAAAGTACAAGCGGCGGATCAAGTGAAACAGACGAAAAGCTGTTCGCAGTGATGCCCAAAGGCCCCCTGTCGCTGTCGCATGTGATCACCGCAATCCCCGTTGCGAAACGCCCCAAAGCATCGCGGTACGCACGCTTGGTGTCGTCGTTCGGTTCAAAGCTGTCGAGCAGCGGAAGGGTAGGCATATCGCTGCTCATGGCACTTCGGACCCGAGTGCAATGGAGTAAAGTTCGAACCATGTTTCGCGGTCCATTGTGACTTTAAGAGCGTCACTGATCTTGCTTATCCGTGCTAGTGAATTGGTCCCCATCACAGGCATAATCTTTGCAGGGTGCGCGAGCAGCCATGCGACGGCGACGGCGGTTTCATCGACGCCACTTGATTCACCTATCGCCTTCAATGCGTCCAGCAGTACTATGTTATCTTGTGAGAAAAGAGAACCCCCACCTAAGGGAGACCAGGCCATTGGCGCAACCTTGCGTTCTTGCAAGTAGGCTAAGTCACCATTGGTGAATGCCTCATGTGCAAGCAGGGACAGTTCGATCTGATTGGTCACAAGCGGCGAGGACATCGCGCTTTGTAAAAGCGTCCAGTCATGCAGTTTGAAGTTTGAAACGCCAATTGATTTTGCTTTGCCAGAGGCGACAATCTCATCCAATGCGCCACCGGTCTCTTCGGCGTCCATCATTGGATCGGGGCGATGGATCAGCAAAAGATCAACGTAATCCGTGCCCATCAAACGCAAAGAATGCTCAACCGATGCCAACAAATGGGCGCGCGATGTATCGTAGTATTTGACCTTTGCGTCTGAGTAGCGACCCGCAGGTGCCACGATATCGCATTTCGTCACGATCTCGATCTTCTCGCGCAGATTGGTGTCTTGCAAAGCGTTGCCAAGGATTTCCTCGGCCTCATAACCGCCATAGATATCGGCTTGGTCCATTGTTGTGATGCCCTGCGACAGGCAGCTTTCGATCTTGGCCTGCACGTGACTTGTGCTGGTGTCGGAGTCATCGCCAATGCGCCACATGCCGTAAATCAATCGGCTCAAGCTCACGTCGGAATTTAGTGAAATGCGTTCCATTTAGCGTCTTTCTCCTGCGCCAAGAGGGGTCAAAGGTGTGCTGTCTGGCACCCGGCCGTAGACGTGGGGCAGTGAGCAGGTTTTCAAGTGGGGCAGCACCAAATTTCCGAAGTGCTTGCACTCGTCAATATGCGGGTAGCCTGAAAAAATGAAAGCACGAATGCCCATCTTTTGATAGGCCTCAATCTCGCTCAGGACTTGATCTGCGCTTCCGACCAACGCGGCCCCGCAGCCAGAGCGCGCGCGCCCGACACCGGTCCAAAGATGTGGCTCTATAAAGCCTTCCATATCTGCAAGATCACGGTTTTTGGCCTGATGGCTAACCCCGAGCGATGTGCTGTCGAGGGCACGATCGCGGATGGTTTTACCGTGATCATTATCCAGCTTGGACACGATATACTCGGCGTATTCACGCGCCTCGGCCTCGGTGTCGCGCGCAATCATATGCACACGAAGGCCATAATCAAGCGTCCGGTTGTAGGTTTCCGAAACCTTGTGAACCGCCTTCATGCGCTCTGCCAGCTGATCTTTCGGCTCTGGCCACATCAGGTAAACGTCACAGTGTTCACCGCATAGCTCTAGTGCAGAGGGGGAGTAGCCACCGAAGTAAAGCAGCGGACCACCCGTTTGATAGGGGCGTGCAGGATCAGTTGAAACCGCTTCGAAGTTATAAACCTCACCAGAGTGGTTTATTTCATCCTGCGTCCAAGACTGTTTCAGGATCTCCACAACCTCGCGGGAGCGTTGATAGCGGAACGCGCTATCGGCTTTTTCACCTGGAAAATCGGACGAGATAATGTTGACCGTCAAACGCCCTTTCAACATGTGATCCAGCGTCGAGATTGTTCGCGCAAGCATGATGGGTTGCATTTCACCACAGCGCACAGCTGCCAGCATGTTGATCTTTTCCGTGATCGGCGCGCAGCCGGCAACGAAGCTCAGCGTGTCTTGACCCACTTGATAAGAGGATGGGCACAGGATGTTTCCGAAGCCCTGCGCTTCAGCCTCTTTCACGATGCTTGAGCAATGATCCCAGCTAGACCGCAGCGTGCCATCGGGCACGCCAAGGAACTGATAATCATCTGAGCAGAGCGCGGAGAACCACGAAATTTCTGCGCCATCGAGGTCTTGGGATGTGATTGGAACCACCGACATTAAGGGGCCTTTCGCATGCGTTATTTTGTCTTGCGTACCATCAGCGATCGTGTAAATCAATGGTATATCAATTATTGGAATGCGTTTGGTGGTCACCCAGAAATCTCTTCCTCTTTATGTTCAAATTGCAGAGCTTTTGATCCGTGACATTGCGGCTGGGCGATATCTGGATGGCGAATGCTTGCCGCCCGAGCGTGAGCTTGCAGCGCGGTTAAGTACTACGGTAACAACACTTCGTAAATCATTGGTTATAATTGAAGAAAAAAAACTCTTAAAGCGCGTTCAAGGGTCGGGAAATTACATTCAAGCGCAGCCCGACGTGGATAGTGTTTACGCCTTTTTTCGGGTCGAGTTGTTGCAGGGTGGTGGCTTGCCCACAGCGCGTTTGTTGTCTGTCGATCGTTTGACAAAACCCGATGACCTTCCCGAATTCGGTGCAAGTGAAGAGGCCTTTAGGATTCGCCGTTTGCGTAGTCTTTCGGGCGTGCCCTGTGTGCTTGAGGAAATCTGGCTGGATGGGTCATTCATCGACACTTTGAGCGCGCAAGACTTGCCCGACTCGCTTTATCTTTTTTATCGCGAAGCCTTGGGGTTGTGGATCACCCGCGCCGAAGATCACCTGAGTATCGCGCCCTGTCCTGATTGGGGCCCGCAAGAGTTTGGTCCCAAAGCAGGAACGCCCCTCGCGTTCGCCGAGCGGATTAGCTCGGCTCAGGATGGCGCGCGCGCGGAAGTTTCGCGAAATTGGATCGACACAGATTTAGCGCGCTACGTCGCGCGTATCAAGTAGGAGGAGGGTGGCCCATGGGGACTTTTACATACGGAATTCTTGGTTGCGGCATGATGGGCGGCGAGCACATTCGCAATATCGCGCTGTTGGACGATGCAAAAGTTGGCTCGATCTATGAGCCGGATGTGGGTATGGCTGCTGATGCAAAAGCGCTTGCGCCAGATGCGGTCTTTGTGGCGAGCGAAGCGGAGTTGATCGGCTTCCCCAATCTCGATGCGATCCTGATCGTGTCGCCCAATCATTGTCACGCGGCCCAGCTCGAAGCGATCAGCGCGGCGCGTCCTGATATAGCGATCCTTGTGGAAAAGCCGCTTTTTACGGATCCAGAAGATGCGAAGCGGATCGATGCGCTGAGGCACTCACACGAAGCATTGGTCTGGGTGGCGATGGAATATCGCTACATGCCGCCGATCGCTGCTTTGTTGGAAAAGCTCAAAGGTGCGACGGGTGGGGTAAAAATGCTAACAATCCGTGAGCATCGTTTTCCGTTTTTGCCAAAGGTTGGTGATTGGAACCGCTTCAATCAAAACACCGGCGGCACTTTGGTGGAGAAGTGTTGCCACTTCTTTGATCTGATGCGCCTTGCGCTTGGCAGTGACCCGGTGCGCGTGATGGCCAGTGCGGGGCAGGCGGTGAACCACCTTGAAGAGCGCTATAATGGTGAAGTGCCTGACATTTGGGACAACGGTTATGTAATTGTTGATTTTGCAGATGGTGCGCGCGCAATGCTTGAGCTTTGCATGTTTGCGGAAGGTGCCCGCTATCAAGAAGAGATAAGTGCCGTTGGGCCAGACGGAAAAATTGAAGTCTTTGTTCCGGGGCCTGGGCGTTTTTGGCCAGAGCATTTGGGCGCGCCGCCAATCGCTCGTCTTGTGGAAAGTCCGCGTTCTCCTATGGGTCCCGTGGAGCATGAGATCCCAGTCGATCCGGCTTTGCTTTCAGCAGGAGATCACAATGGCTCAACCTTTTATCAGCATCAACGTTTCGTTGGGGCCGTACGCGGTGAAGGCTCGATTGATGTCACGCTAGAGGATGGTGCTTGGGCCGTTAGAATAGGCCAAGCCGCGCAGCAATCAGCGATTTTGGGAGAGGCAGTTGTTCTGTAAACAAGCCTTTTTCGACTTGAAACACAAGTTTTGATGCAAATCCGTCACGCTACTACATCTTGTACCGAGACCGCAGCAAACGTAGGTATTGGCCGAGTTGGTCTGTTTTGTGCCTCCTATAGCGGAGAGCACTGAAAATAGGAAAGGGGGAATTCCAGATCTTTAGCGACGTGGCCCTGATGGTTTACCATTTGAACGACTCGAAGGTTTGCCGCTTTTGCGATCAAGCGGTTTGCCAAAGCCTTTGCCGGATGGCTTGCCGCTAGGTCTGCCAGTGGCCTGCCCAGCGGCTTTGTCCGCCAAGGTTTTGCCCGATTTACCAACCGGTTTGTGACGCGCCATCGGATCGCTTGTCGCAAACTCATCTCTGCTGCGCATCGGACCTTTGTTTAAAGGCAGACGCTTGCCGCGTGTGACGTTTGGGCGACCTTTTTGAGCAGGCTTTGGCTTTGCACCCGGCGCTTCAAGATCTTCGTCGCTAAGACCTAGCTGGTCTTTCAATGTTTTTCGGCGCAATTCTTCGACGGCACTAATTTTTAGGTTACCCAGTTGGAAAGGGCCGTAGCTCACGCGGATCAAACGGTTCACGTTGAGCTGGATCGCTTCCATCGCGCGGCGAATTTCACGGTTCTTACCTTCGCGGATACCCACGGTCAGCCACGCGTTCGCGCCTTGCTGGCGATCAATGGAGACCAGCATGGGTTGGAAGATCTCGCCCTGCAGGTTGAGTCCTTTGCGCAGAGGCTCAAATGTCTCTTCCGTCGGGCGTCCATTAATGCGGACACGGTATTTGCGCAGCCAGCCCGTGGAGGGCAGCTCTAACTTGCGTTTGAGACCGCCATCGTTTGTCAGCAGCAAAAGACCCTCGGAATTAAGGTCAAGCCGACCAACGCTCATTACGCGCGGCATGTCTTCAGGCAGATCATCAAAGATCGTCTTGCGACCTTTTTCATCGCTGTCCGTCGTCACAAGGCCCGTCGGCTTGTGATACATCCACACGCGTGGCGGTTCAGGTGCGGCCATAGGTTTGCCATCCACAGAGATGCGCGCTTTCGGCAAAACATTGAGGGCGGGGCTGTCGATGATCTTGCCATCCACGGCGATGCGACCCGCCTCGATCATGCGTTCCGCTTCGCGGCGTGAGGCAACGCCTGCACGGGCCAAGACTTTTGCGATGCGATCGCCTTTGGGTGTTTCTGTATTCATGAGGGTGCTTTAGGGTATTGGAACGCTTAGTGAAAGAGAGATGGGCGCGTTTGATGCAATTCACATCCTTTATGGAAGCGGCTCTGTACGAGGCGCGCTTGGCTGAAGCCGCAGGTGAAGTGCCTGTGGGGGCTGTTATCGTTAAGGATGGGGTGATCATCGGTCGGGGTCGCAATGCGACGCGCACGGGGTGTGATCCATCAGCGCATGCGGAGATTTTGGCGATCCGCGAGGCCTGTGCGGTGCTGGGGCAAGATCGTCTTATTGATTGCGATTTATACGTGACATTAGAGCCGTGTGCGATGTGTGCAGGTGCGATTGTGCATGCAAGGATTGCGCGGCTTTATTACGGGGCAAGCGATCCGAAATCAGGTGGGGTCACTGTGGGCGCGCGCGTTTTTGATCACGCGCAATCGCATCATCGTCCTGAGGTCTATGATGGAATTGGAGCGGATGAATCCGGAGCGTTGCTGCGCGCGTTTTTTATAGGGAAACGTCATTAGGAAAGGTGCGCGATTTTTCGTTTAAAAACTGGATCCCGCCCCGAAGTGTTTTTTTTACGCTTGCGAGAGCCATGTTTTGGGTTAAGCGTTGAGTATGAAAACGCCATTGATTGATAATCTGCAATACGCCAACTGGTCCGAAACCATCTTCCACCAAATGCGCGCGGGGGGAGTGGACGCGGTTCACGTCACCATAGCCTATCACGAGAGCTTTCGTGAAATGGTGCTGAACCTAGAAAGTTTTAACCGCTGGTTTGAACGGTTCCCCGAGATCATTTTCAAAGGCACCAGCGCTGCCGATGTGCGATTGGCGCAGGAAACGGGGCGCACTGCGATCTTCTTTGGCTTCCAGAATCCTAGCCCGATTGAAGACGATATAGGCCTTGTCGAAATCTGCCATCAGCTTGGCGTGCGCTTTATGCAGCTCACGTATAACAACCAATCCCTACTGGCGACGGGCTGTTATGAGGACGATGACACCGGCCTCACGCGCATGGGCAAGCAGGTTGTGCAAGAGATGAACCGTGTCGGCATGGTCGTGGATATGTCCCACTCTGCGGATCGCTCCACTCTAGAGGCGATTGATCATTCCAGAAGACCGATCGCAATCACCCATGCGAACCCCCATTGGTGGCATCCCGCATTGCGCAACAAATCCGATGAGGTGCTCAAAGCGTTGACGGGCAGGGGCGGTATACTTGGCTTTTCAGTCTATCCGCATCACCTAAAAGACGGGTCCGCGTGTACCTTACAAAGCTTTTGCGAAATGGTGGCAGAGGCTGCTTCGCGCTACGGGGCAGAGCATCTCGGGATCGGCACGGATCTGTGTCAGGATCAACCCGACAGCATTGTTGAGTGGATGCGCGTTGGTCGTTGGAGCAAGGTGATTGACTACGGCGAAGGCAGCGCGAGCGACGCGGGCTTTCCGCCTATGCCGAGCTGGTTCAATGACAATCGCGACTTTGGCAAAATTTCCCAGGGTTTGCTTGATGTTGGCTTTAGCAAAAAGGAGATGGATGGGATCATGGGCGGCAATTGGTATGATTTCTATGACGCCTCCTTCGGTGCCGTGAAGTGAGCGCGCCAGAGTACGACATTGTCCCACAAGGGGACTTGCGCCCGCCAAGCACGGTGATGCGATTGCGCCGGATGGGAGCAATGTTTCCGACGCGGCTTTCTTTTTTGCGCACTTTAATGCGTGATCTTGCGCGCGAGACTGTGCAAGTCCAGCGCCCGGTTTGGCAAATGAATGCGGAGGGGTTTGGCCACGCGGTCTATTCGGTACGCCTTGGGGGATATGATTATTCGCTTGTCGCAATCTCAACCGATTTACCGCCAGAGCTGCGTACGGATCGCGTTATCGCGACCGCGTGGGATTCGGCCTATGTGCTTTACGACGGCATCCCGAATGCAGATGAAATCGCGCGTATTGTCAAATCAGCACCCAAGCAGGAAGCAGCGCGCTTTACGTCGAAAGATCTGGTGCTCAGTCGGGCCAACAAATCAGTGCGCTTGTTCCAACATGTCACAGATGCGCTACGCGCGGGCACGCAGCCGGACGAGAAAATGGTCCGTGATGTGGGCTATTTGATGCGCACAACGGCGGTTTATGGCAATGGTAAATTTGGCATTGCAGATCGTGCGCACATCGCAGCGCGCCCCTGTCTTGGCGGGCCGTTTGCGGCGGAAATGCTGACGGTTTGGCTTATTCGCGGCTTTACTCATGATCTGGCAGAACATGTGGGTGGCGCATCGCTTAAACCGAAGTTGAAACGCCATCTTGGAATTGGAAATTCTACTGGGCTTGGCATGGCACCGTTTTTGGTAAGCCATCCGCGACTGTTGGATAGCTGGATGCAAGTGCGCGAAACCGGGTTGGCGCGGATCGCGGCATTGCTTGACCTGAGCCCATCGGAACAAGCGCAGATTCAAACGCTCGCAGCACGCGCGGGGCGACATTTACTTGAATGGACTGTGCCGGACCAGATCGCCGCGGATCGTATCACACAGCTGCGAAAAGAATGGCCAGAGGTGCGAGCGATCCTATCGTCGACGCTGTCTGCCGCCAACCCAATCGCTGCAATTTTGAAAGCGTCTGAACGTTGGTTTGAAGACACTCAGGAGCTCTTGATCGCGCTTTTGTTGGAGCCTTTTGGCGCTCTGATTGATGGTTTGACCGATTGCATGGCCAATCCTTATGTGGAGGAGCTTGATCCTGGGATGCAGATCTCCGATCTGCGGGATCTTATTGCGCGCGATTGGGCATGGGCATGTGATCTTGATTTCAACAGGGCAGCGGAATCCGCGCAATTCTGGTATGTTTCAGAAGCCAAACAAGAACCCCGACTTGGTATGCGCTATGAAGAAGACGGCGCAGATTTGGAAATCCCTCTTGATATCGCCCGCCAGGTTGCACGTTTATCGCAGGCTTTGGAGGGCGAGGTCGGGATTGTCGCTGAGCTGTTAATGAAACGGCCCGACCTGCGCTTTGCCACCCGCCGCGTGCAAACTCTGGCTATCGCGCCTTATGGCGAAATACGCGACAATATGATTGCGGAGCGTTGTTTGCCCATTGATATGTTGCGGTGCAAATTGTCGTTCTTTGGAGCGGCCAAGTTTGATCCCAAATCCGATCGCTGGACCCGCATCACGCTCTGCCAAGGCGCACCGTTGTTTGATGAATTAGACCGTGCGGATGATTGGTGGTTGCCGTGTTTCGGGGAGTGAGTGATGCGCTCTGCCAATGAAACCTCTGGTATGGTCCTAAAAGCCGCGCGAGGGGCAGGGATGTCGATTGGTTGCGCAGAAGAGCTTGGCCGCGCAGCGCCTGCTTTGGCCGCGCAGGGCGCGTTAGATTGCGTGAATGATCTGTTAAAACAGCCGTTTGATGTGCCTCAGTTGGTAAATGGCTCTGTCTGTGACGGGCATCCGGTGCAAGCGGTGCTCGCTTGGCGAGATTTGAAAGCGGCTGGTGTCGATGCTACGCTCGCCTGTGAGGTGCCGCAGGTGTTGTTTGACGCGCTGTGTGCGCAAACCTCAATCTGTGGGCCTTTCGAGGTGAATGAGCAGGTTTGGGATCAACTTTCTGATTTTGCGGCCAAGACTTTGGTGCCCGAAAGCGACGCATCGCGTCTTGCAGGGGCAGGTGCTGGATTGACGGACAACGATTGATTTTGAATTTGATGTTGCTGGGGTGCTGCTCCGTCCATCAAAGATGGAAATCCCGAGGTGTTTTGGGATCAAAGAAGCCTAAACAGGGGCGCTTTTAAAGACGTCTTCGGGATAGGTAACATGTGCGAGGTAGAGGCCATGGGGCGGGCTGACCGGGCCGCAGGCTTGACGGTCTTGGGCCTCTAGTGCGGTTTTTACGTCATCAGGCGTCCAAGCACCTGAACCAACGCTTTCCAGGGTGCCCGCAAAGCTACGGACTTGATTGTGCAAGAACGAGCGCGCGCGCACCGTGAAGCGGATTTCAGGGCCTGAGGGGCCGTCGATTTGTCTGACTTTGAGCTCGTCTAGGGTCTTAAGCGGGCTTTGTGCTTGGCAAATTGAGGAGCGAAAAGTCGTGAAATCGTGCAAGCCCAGCAAATGCTGTGCCCCTTCTTGCATCGCCTCAACGTCCAAGAGGCGTGGGACCTGCCAAACGAGACCCGCATCATGGGTCGCAGGGGGGCGGCGCATCAACAGGCGAAATTCATAGCGGCGCTCTAGCGCAGAAAAGCGAGCGTGCCAGTCACTACTGACCTCTACACAAGCCACAATTGAAATGGGGTCAGGCTTGAGGTGGTAATTCAGCGCCCCCGATAGCTTGAAGGGATCCCAGTCTTTCGACAAGTCGCAATGTGCCACTTGCCCCCACGCATGTACCCCCGCATCTGTGCGACCCGCTGCGCCAATCGTGTGGCTGCCGGGTTCGAGTTTTGTCAGCGCCGCCTCGATCTGGCCCTGCACGCTGACGTGCGTCTTCTGCCTTTGCCAGCCAACAAAGGGCGCGCCGTGGTATTCAACTTTGAGTGCATATCTGGGCATGGCGTTGCTCTTAGCGCCCAAGGGGGCCTGCGGCAATGCTTTTCCCCTCTGGTAACGGGCAGGGTGCGCCCTTATCCTTTAAGCATTGATATGAATGTCGAGGCAGCACCAGTGGTCATTTCTACCCTTGCAGATGGGATCATTCGCACCATCGAGGGCGCGCGCGACACGGTAAACGAAACGTTGTTCGAACCTGTGATCCGTTTGGGTGTCACCGGCTTGGCGCGCTCTGGCAAGACTGAGTTTATCACGTCTTTGGTGGCGAATCTTTTGGACCAGGGTCGTATGGCGCAGCTTCATGCGGCGGTAGAGGGGCGCATTGTGGCGGCCTACCTGCAGCCGCAGCCGGACGACACTGTCCCTCGTTTTGAATATGAAGCGCATCTTAGCGCACTCACGGCGCAAAAGCCGCATTAGCCCGACAGCACACGTGCGATTTCAGAGCTACGGGTGTCGTTGAAAGTGCAGCCCAACGAGTTGTTGGGTGGTTTGCAAGGACCGCGCACTGTGCATCTGGATATTGTGGACTACCCCGGCGAATGGCTGCTAGATCTCGCGCTGCGTAGTTATATCGACAGTTTTTGGGGGCTCTCGCTAGTGGGCTCCATCTTGCTGATCTCGATGGGAGCGCAGCTGTATCGCTGGCGCAAGGGGGTGCGCTTTGCATGGGTGCGCGTGCCATTGGCGAGCTTGCTTGGCGTGCTCGGTTTTGGTGTTTTGTTCATTGCGCTGGTAGGCATGGCCCCAATTACGAGCTGGGGCGTGCGCGACATTGCGGGGCCTTTGTTGCTCGACACGATAGCGATTGCCTATTTGGTGCCCGCGGGCGTGCTTGCAGTGCTGGTATGGAAGCTGATCATATCTACAGGTACCTGCGTGCAACGTTTGTGGGCCTCAGTGCTCTCATGGGTGTTGCCTATATTGCCATAGAAATCAGGCGCTTCTGGAAAGGGGATGCAATCGCCGGCAATGCTGTAAGTCAAGGCGAGCTTTACAGCTACACGATTGCGATGACGCTGGGAGCGGTGGGTTTGTTGTTGTTCGCCTTCGCACGTCGCTCTGATTTGTTGCGCAAACTGACAATGGTGGGAATTGCGGTGACTATTGCCAAAGTCTTCTTGATTGACATGAGTGGGTTAAACGGGTTGGTGCGCGTCGCGTCTTTCCTTGGCCTTGGATTGGCGCTAACGGGGCTCGCTTGGCTTAATCGCGCGATGAGCGCACGTTGGAATCCTGAAGATTCCTAACAAGAAGAAAACGCAAATGAGGTGGGGCTGTCTACTTCAACTTGATAAAGTGCGATCCCGTTGCGGAGCCTTTGGTCCGTTGCGAGTTTATCTGCAATTTGCGCGGGGCGGTTTTTTCTTCACGGGCAGAGCTGGTTGCTTTGCATCCGACCCAAACGCCTGCAATTTGGACTGAGTCTCGAACACAACTGTCTTCGGCTTGTTGCTTTGTTTGACGAACCTGTGGTGCTGCTTCGTCCTTCACAAAGTGGTTTGATACAAACGGTTGACCCCGGGCAATGCTATGCATCCGAGACCTGCGAGGACGTGTAAAAGGCCTTTGTTCAACATCATCATCACCAAAAACGCCGGAAACCAAAATTAAACTCAACCTTTAGTGGAGTGTGATTGTGATTTGGTCGTGATAAAATTGTGGTGGAATGGGGGCGATGGTGCTCTGGACGCGGCAGGCATGCAGCCCTATAACGGCATCAAGATGAGCCTGATATACGCGATCATTATTCGAATTATCAGCCCGGCGCTCTGAGTGTGAGCCGCCGGGATAAGGCTTATGAGGACGACCCGCGCCGCCTCTCAATTCTCTATAAATATTTCGTTCCAAAGGACGCCCGATATGTGTGCTGACACACCTGAAAATACTGTTGACTACAAAGACACATTGAACCTGCCCAAAACCGATTTTCCGATGCGCGCCGGATTGCCCAAGCGCGAGCCTGAATGGCTTGAACGCTGGGAAAAGATGGGGGTTTATGACCGCCTTCGCGCGAAAGAGGGCCGCACGCCCTTTACGCTGCACGACGGCCCGCCTTATGCGAACGGGCATCTCCATATCGGTCACGCGTTGAACAAAACGATCAAGGATATGATCGTGCGTTCGCACCAAATGATGGGCTTTGACGCGCGTTATGTGCCCGGTTGGGATTGCCACGGTCTGCCGATTGAGTGGAAGATCGAAGAGCAATATCGCAGAAAGGGCAAGAACAAAGACGAAGTGGATATCGTTGATTTCCGTCAGGAATGCCGCAAGTTTGCCGAAGGTTGGGTAGATATCCAGCGCGAGGAATTCAAGCGCCTCGGGATCACGGGCAACTGGCCTGATCCCTACCTGACGATGGATTTCCACGCCGAAGCGGTGATCGCGGCGGAGTTCCAGAAGTTCCTGATGAATGGAACTTTGTATCAAGGGTCCAAGCCTGTGATGTGGTCACCTGTTGAACAGACAGCGCTGGCCGAGGCGGAGGTCGAGTATCACGACAAGGAAAGCTTTACGATCTGGGTGAAGTTTCAAGTAACAGGCACGGGTGATGCGACGCTTGACGCGGCGAAAGTGGTGATCTGGACGACAACGCCTTGGACAATCCCGAGCAACAAAGCCGTCGTGTACGGGGCTGAGATTTCCTACGGTCTTTATGAAGTCACCTCGACGCCAGAAGAATGCTGGTTGAATGCAGGCGACACTTATTTGCTGGCAGATAACCTCGCCGCGGACGTATTCAGACGTGCGCGTTTAGAAGAGGGGATGTACAACCGCAAAGCCGATGTCACGAATACGCAGCTAAAGACGATTTCGCTCATGCACCCGCTCTTTGAAGCAGAAGGTGGCAACGGCGAATGGGATGACATCCGTGATTTCCGCCCCGCTGACTTTGTGACCGATACCGAAGGCACGGGTTTTGTGCACTGCGCGCCCTCCCACGGTATGGAAGAATTCGAGCTGTACCGCGACCTTGGCATGCTTGAGCAAGTCATCACGTACAACATCATGGATGATGGCCGTTTCCGCGCGGATCTACCTTTCTTTGGGGGCAAAGCGATCCTCAAGCCCAACGGCAAAGAGGGCAATGCGAACACGGCGATCATCGATAAGCTGGTCGAAGTTGGCGGCCTTTTGGCGCGCGGCAAGGTCAAGCATAGCTATCCGCATTCCTGGCGCTCGAAAGCGCCGATCATCTACCGCAACACGCCGCAATGGTTCGCAGCTGTGGATCGCGCGGTGGGCGACGGGCAGGACACCCATGGCACGACGATCCGTGAGCGTGCACTGACCTCTATTGACGAACTGGTGAAATGGACGCCACAGACGGGGCGTAACCGCCTTTATTCCATGATCGAAGCGCGCCCTGATTGGGTGCTCTCTCGGCAACGTGCTTGGGGTGTGCCGCTGACGGTGTTCACAAGCAAAGGCCTGTTGCCGACCGATCCTGAATTCCTTTTGCGCAATGACGAAGGCGCGCCCTGATTGGGTGCTCTCTCGGCAACGTGCTTGGGGTGTGCCGCTGACGGTGTTCACAAGCAAAGGCCTGTTGCCGACCGATCCTGAATTCCTTTTGCGCAATGACGAAGTGAACACGCGCATCACAGAAGCGTTTGAGACTGAGGGTGCAGATGCGTGGTACAAGGATGGCGCGAAGGCACGGTTCTTGGATGGCATTGTGAACGCGGATGATTACGATCAAGTGTTCGATGTTTTGGACGTTTGGTTCGATTCTGGCTCCACGCACTCTTTCGTTCTACGCGACCGTCCTGATGGTACGGAAGATGGCATCGCGGACGTCTACATGGAAGGCACAGACCAGCATCGTGGTTGGTTCCATTCCTCACTTTTGCAGGCTTGCGGCACGCTGGGACGCGCACCGTACCGCAATGTTGTGACACACGGATTTACGCTGGACGAAAAGGGCATGAAGATGTCCAAATCGCTGGGCAACACGATCGTACCGGAGACTGTTGTCAAGCAATATGGCGCGGATATTCTGCGCCTTTGGGTGGCGCAGGTGGATTACACATCCGATCAGCGCATCGGTCCTGAAATCCTAAAAGGTGTGGCAGATAGCTATCGCCGCTTGCGCAACACCATGCGCTTTATGCTGGGGTCTTTGAACGACTTTAGTGAAGCAGATCGCGTAGACCCAGAGGATATGCCAGAGCTGGAACGTTGGGTGCTGCATCGCCTGTCCGAACTCGATGAGACGGTCCAAGCGGGCTACAAAGCCTTTGATTTCCAAGGAGTTTTCTCTGCAGTCTTCAATTTTGCGACAGTTGAATTATCGTCCTTCTATTTCGATATCCGCAAAGATGCGCTCTATTGTGATGGCGACACTGCGCGCCGTCGCGCTTCGCGCACGGTTCTTGATTTGTTGTACACGCGCTTGACCACATGGCTTGCACCAGTGTTGGTTTTCACGATGGAAGAGGTCTGGTTGGAACGTTTCGACGGAGATGAAAGCTCTGTCCATTTGGAGGATTTCGTCGAAACACCGTCCGCGTGGCGCGATGATGCATTGGCGGCCAAATGGGCGTCCATTCGCCAAGCACGCCGTGTTGTGACAGCGGCCTTGGAAGTCCAGCGCACTGAGAAAGTCATCGGCGCATCGCTGGAAGCGGCACCCACCGTCTATATCGCAGATGCAGAGCTGCTAGAAGCCCTAGACAGCGTGCCCTTTGACGATATCAGCATCACATCCGCGATCACAGTTTCGGGCGAG
>Ga0206127_1001202_pt1 | contig 28783 bp, 24 predicted proteins | sample Helgoland_Spring_6_FD_148646 | JGI IMG/M metagenome (GOLD analysis project Ga0206127, IMG submission 148646) | Pelagic subsurface seawater microbial communities from Kabeltonne, Helgoland, North Sea - Helgoland_Spring_Bloom_20160419_1 | ecosystem: Environmental > Aquatic > Marine > Epipelagic ...
CAGTTCGACAATATAAGTCGACTATTGGCCTGTCGGTACAGGACGCCTAAAAGACAGCTCATCTGACTATAGCGCTTTCTCGACAGCTGGCAGCACGATAAATAGCTTGATTTTCATCGCTATCGGCTCGTATCATTGGACTCTGCGAACCCTTAAATAGCTGCAGCTTCTTTGGCAATTCTGATCATTATGTTTTTTCAAAAAAACTCTTTCCGGATATCACGATGACTACCTGGGATTATCGCGTCATTAAAAAACCCTCTACGCCAGACCAAGACGCTACCTTTCAAATCCATGAAGTTTACTACCATGACGATGGCAGAATTGACTGCTGGAATCATGTTCCGGTGGAACCACTAGGTGTCAGCGAGCCAGGGTTACGGAATGATGTTCAGTCTTTCCTGAGTGCGTTCAGACTACCCATATTAGAGGAACGTTTTGTCAACGGGAGGGCTTTGTTGGTCGAAGAAAAACCCAAGAAGACAAGTTCAAGTATCGAAGAAGACTATATTAATAAAACCGCTCGGGCTTCGGGTTATATTAATCAAATCCTTGGTAATCATATACTACTGAAACAAGAACCCCACCTACGCGAAGCTTATGAAAAAGTCGATCAAGCGCTAAATGAATTGCGGGAAATTGTTGTCAGCAACCGTAAAACTGACAAAAAATCGTCAGCGGTATTGGCTAGATAACCCACCGGACGCAGGCCTATCTTGCAGCAAGGGAAGGAGCTCACCCCATGAATAGCATTAATAATTTTGTGAAAAAATCAGTATTGGGCGGACTACTCGTCGTCTTGCCTGCAGTTGTTGTTTTTTTTACTATCCGCTGGGCATTTTATACCGTGGCAGAAATCATTCAGCCGCTGGTAACACCGCTGAACGATAGAATTAATGCCCCAGAGTTTATCATCGATCTTTTGGTCATTTTGATGATATTAACGGGCTGCTTTGTTGTGGGTAACATTGCTGCGACAGGGTTTGGAAAATGGCTGCATACTCGTTTTGACAATACACTCTCAATACTTGCACCAGGCTATAATCTGGTAAAAGATATTATCCATCAGGTTCTTGGCAACGATTCAAACTCACCTTTTTCAAAAGGCGATGTCGCCCGCGCCCGCTTGTTTGGGCCTGATATCAAAACCGAAGTCACCGGCATTATTACCAGCCATCATGAAAACGGCTGGTATACTCTTTTTGTTCCCACCGGCCCTAATCCTACCTCTGGAATGATGTATCATCTGCCGCCGGAGCAAGTGACACTAATGCCCACAGTTAAGGTCGATGAAGCGCTACGTACTATTATTTCGTGTGGGGCAGGCTCCGGAGAGCTGTTTAGCCGTTAGATTTTAAAAACACAGATAATCGGAAAAGAGGGATAATCTCACTACTTATTGGCCTTTGAGAGCGTGCAGGTATCAATTCTTCCGACAGTTGTTGTTTACATGGATAGATCGGCAGTAAAGACATCATGAACACTGATCGACACTTCTAACTATAACCCTTGTGCCACCACCGCCTCACTATTAGAATGCCCGCACTCGATTGTATTCGCTGATAGCTATACTATTGTTGTATCTACCGCCTATTTAATAACAAGATCGGAGAACATACTTTGCCGGACCAATTTACTGAGCGCCTGCAGCTCTTTTCAAGTAGTGATAACGTCAATCGACTAAATCGTTTACAGCGCGGTATTGAAAAAGAAAGCCTCCGAGTTGGCCTGGATGGTAAATTGGCTCAAACACCACACCCCGAAAGTCTTGGGTCGGCATTAACACATCCTCACATCACCACTGATTTTTCTGAAGCATTATTGGAATTTATAACGCCGGTATCGACCGATATTGAGGAGAGCCTGCAAACTCTCGACAATATTCATCGTTATACATATCAGCAACTAGACGGCGAATTGTTGTGGGCAGCGAGTATGCCCTGCATATTGGAAGGTGATGAAAACATCCCAGTTGCACAATATGGCAGCTCTAACGTCGCGAAAATGAAAACGGCTTATCGCCAGGGACTGGGCAATCGGTACGGGCGGTTGATGCAAACGATTTCAGGGATTCACTATAATTTTTCACTGCCGGATGACCTTTGGGAAATTATGCAGCAGCAGGATTATGATAAGCGCCCGCTGAAAGACTATGTGACCGACTCCTATTTCAAACTTATCCGGAATTTTCGACGATACTCGTGGCTACTTGTCTATCTCTATGGTGCGTCGCCTGCCGTTTGCAAAAGTTTTCTACGAGGGCATAAGGACCATCAACTGCAAGAATTTGATCAGGGCAGTGCCTATCTGCCTTATTGCACAGCATTACGTATGGGTGATTTAGGGTATCAAAGCAATGCTCAGGAAAGCCTGAACATATGCTACAACAGCATTGATAATTATGTTGATACTCTTAAACAAGCAATTATCAACCCACACCCAGATTACGAAAAACTAGGCGTTAACGTCGACGGGGAATATCAACAACTGTCTTCCGCCTTGCTGCAGATTGAAAATGAATTCTACAGTCCTATTAGACCCAAGCGTGTTACTCAATCCGGTGAAACACCCATCGGTGCGCTAAAAACTCTAGGTGTTGAATACATAGAAGTTCGCTGTATCGATGTCAACCCCTACTTACCCCTAGGTATCGATGCAGACCAAATTCGATTCATTGATTGCTTCTTAATGTACTGCCTATTTGAACGCAGCCCGATGTGTGACGATGATGAGCGAGCGCGCATTGGCAGCAATCTTAAGTCTGTAGTGAATCGTGGGCGGGAGCCTGGCTTAAAACTAACATCAAGAAAGGGTGATATTACTCTGCCCGAATGGGGTAATAGTCTAATGGATGGCATCGACAAGATTGCCGTCCAATTAGATAAAGCCCACGGCGGTAATGATTATCAACGCGTCTGCAATCAACAAAGAGAAAAATTGGCCGATCCGTCACTGACTCCGTCGGCAACAATATTGGCCGCAATGACCGAACAAGAAAAACCATTCTTTAGTTTGGCAATGGAATGGTCAACTCAACATAAGGATGAGTTTGAGTCACGGCCACTGACCGGCGACGACCTTGCTAATTTCCAGCGATATAGCAAACAGTCAATCGATCAACAGGCGCAGGTTGAGGCTGCAGATACCATCAGCTTTGATCAGTATCTATCATCTTATTACCAACAGTATCAGGACTTAAGTTAGCTGCTAAAAAGGTAAACACGTGAATTATCTGGCTCATTTTCATCTCAGTCATGGCCATGACGATCTGTTAATAGGCGCACTATTAGGTGACTTTGTTAAGGGGCCACTAACAGGCCAGCGAAGCAAATCACTCGAACAAGGTATTCTATTGCATCGAAAAATTGATGCCTTTACCGACAGCCACCCAATTGTCAAACAAGCACATCTGCTTTTTTCTCCCGGCTATAGACGTTTTGCCGGCATTATGACTGATGTAGTTTTCGATCATTTCCTGAATCGGCACTGGAATGATTTTCATGAACAATCTTTGCAGCAGTTTAGCGAACAAATTTATCAACTTTTATCGAGCAACAGTCACTTGACCCCGCCAGCAAAAAATATGGCTGATGTGCTAGAAAAATACCGCTTATTTGAAGCCTATCAACACTGGCAAACCGTCGAGACCGCTCTAGAGAGAATTGGCCTGCGCATCCAAAGGAAAAACCCTCTTGATTCCGCCGCCAATGAATTAAAGCGGTTCTACCCGGAAATGGAAACCACCTTTCTGGATTTTTACCCCAAATTACAGCAGCACGTCAATGACACCCGAAAGGGCTTTCTTCTTAGCAACTGACGCGACACCTGACTAGAAGTTGTGCTGTCTCCGAAGTCGCGCGGGAGAAGCTAATGAGGGTTCTACTGTACTTACTATCGCTGCACAATAAATGAGTTAAAGAGCAGATCTTCAACATACTGAACGCCTTCTTCTTTCATCAGAACATCGCGCACAGACTCAAGAGCCTCCTGTCGCAACAGCTCTTTTCCTTCCATCGACGACAGCTCCTCTTCGGACGCACGACTAAGGCGCATAACGAGTGAGTGTCGAATGTAGGGCATATGATGTCTGATATCGACAGGCCCCTCCGAATCACCCTCAACCCGCAGAGCAATATCCGTCTTCAGATAACGCAATTTTCCACCGTCACCGTAATTCACAACAAATGCCGGCTTTAAGTCAATGTAGCGACTGCTCACATCCTGAGCACTGCTCATCGACGAGATCAGCAACAAATATCCTAAAAATATGCCCGTGTTAATTAACCGCATCCATTACTCCAAAAAATCCAATAGACGTTAATCATGCTATTGTCCGGTAGTTTGACGTCAGAGTCATTAATCACTTTGTCTTTTTGTATCCTCAGGTCAAGTCTATAGTGTAAGATTTCTGTAGTCGCTCTGCTATTACTACACCATACAGCTACCTGGACCCTGCCCATGACACCGCCCAATATCAAACAGACAAATCTGCTAATGGTCATCAGTGTTACAGGCTTGATGAGCTACGCCCTCTACACTCAATATTTCGAATTTCTGGAGCCCTGTCCTCTTTGTATGACTCAGCGGTTGTTTTACTGCTTAATCGGGCTATTCGCTTTTATCGCACTCTTTCATTTTCGCCGGCATCGAGTCTATTCCATGCTGGCGTTAGCCAGTGCTTTTGGGGGTATCGCCTCCTCAGGTCGTCAGGTATGGCTGCAACATTTACCACCAGAACTCGTTCCGGCCTGCGGACCCAGCCTGCAATATATGCTGGAAACCTTCCCCCTCAGCGAAACACTGATTACTATGATCCGCGGCGATGGCAATTGCGCTGAAGTCGTTTGGACCTTCCTCAGCTTTAGCATGGGTGAGTGGTCACTTGCCTGCTTCCTGGGTTTCGCCGCTGTATACACTTGGCAATTGATTCGTAAACACTAAAGATTAGGCCATCAATGCCCTTCTGTTATTGGCGGATAATACCTGTTTGAAGCTGTTCGACTATCGAGCTCTATATCCTACAAGTTTCTCATATGTCTTCTCTTCGTGGCGGCTCAACGACAGATGAGACCCGCCCTACTGAAGCGATCATTTCTTCACAATCGACCTTAAAAAAAAATTCAGCTTCGCAGACCTCACTATGAAGCTGAATTTTCAAAATAAGCTTTTCTAACAATTTCCGGCACTTAAAGCTTGTTCTTAAAGCAAACCTCACTTATATTGTTAACACATGACGATATAACTACTCAAAAAGTGATCAGGACAGATCACCTAGCTTCCGCCAAAAATAACGGTGTAGGCCGACCCATAATTAGAAAGATTAAACAGAGGGTATCATTATGTTAGATAACTGTACGATTGAAGAACGCTGGAATGCTGTCGACAAGCTCGTAGAGCGCTGGCTGCAGGAACGGCAATTGGTCATCGTTCAGTTTTGCGCCCTCAGCGGGGTTCATGAGCTCAACCAAGATGATGATCCCTCCAGCATGCGGCTACAAAATTTCTGCCAGCTTCTCGTTGATTACATGTCAGCCGGGCACTTCGAAGTCTATTACGAAGTTATCCGTGAAGCAGAAGCTTTTCAGGATGGCAGCGTAAATCTGGCAAAAGGCCTCATGCCAGAAATAACCCTAACAACCAAGATATCCATGGACTTCAACGATCTTTACACCAGCGGAAAAGGGGATTTGGGACACTTGTCCAGCAGTTTATCGAAACTGGGAGAAAATCTAGCCGCGCGATTTGAACTAGAAGATCAATTGATAAATACCATGCACGAATCCCATCGCGAGCAGGTCGCCTGATGCCACTGCGGCGTCTCGCCTTTGCTGGTACGATATCTAACCACCTAGAGTAAAAGGGCTAAGCAGTACTATCTGATAGCGCTTCAACAACTTCATCTACGACATAGAGCAAGCCGGTTAGTATGATGACTCGCCCCTTCCTAAAAATAGATCTTTCAACTTATATGGACCGTATTGTCTCGCTCTCATCGACAACGCTGATGCTGTTTCTGCTTGCCGCATGTGACGGTAGTCAATTACCCAGTAAAAGCGGGGAAAACGCAGTAAAAGGTATTTACAGCGCGTCTCTATCTCAAAATGGCAAACTCAGTATTATTGGCTCCATCACTCACGGTGGCAGTCTTTGGACAACGCGCAACAATGAACGTCGGTTTGACTGGAACCATAATAAGGGCGAGCCTACCAATATCATCGCCAGTGGTTTTTCTCCAGACGGCCTGTTCGCAATGACTGCAGACCACCAAACCATGGTGTTATGGGATACCACCACGGGCGAGGCTGTTACGTTCTGGACCGCGCCAAATGAAGTGCTGTCCATTGAACTGACCCCTTCTGGCAATTATGCACTGCTAGGATTGGGAGACTATACGGCGGTTTTGTTCGATGTAAAACGGGGCGGTATCCAACGCACATTTTATCATCGGGATCGCGTTCGCAGCGTAGCTCTCAGCGTCAATGGAAAACTCGCAGTCAGCGGGTCAGAAGACCGAACAGCCAAGCTTTGGGATATGGCTAGCGGCAAAGAAATATTCAGCTGGGATCACAAAGAAGAGGTTGTCACGGTAGCAATTGCACCTAATGGTAAAAAAGCCCTGACTGTCGCTAAATATGACAAAGCCGTAATTTGGAGTACCACGACAGGTAAAGCCCTTGGTAATCTCGCCTTGAGCGCCAGTGCGATAAAGCGTGGTCAAACCTTTACCAGCGCCCGCTTTTCGGACGATGGACGCTTACTATTGACGGGCAATTCCAATCGATTAGTACAATTGTGGGATACACGATCATTTAAACAATTAGCAAGCTGGACCGTACCAAAACGAGATCTGTGGAGGCCGACCAGTGCGTCAATAGTCGCGGTTAGCTTTAGCATTAAACAGGATGTCTATTACGCCATTGCTTCAAATGGTTTTACTCATCAATTGAAACGCTAAAGTGGTGCACACCCTCATCTAGCCGGCGATTAGCTCTGCTACATCTGCGCTGAAGGGGTCTTGACCGCGAATACAACCGCGGCCATTCCACATCAAGAGTTTAGCCTTCCGCCCCCTTAATCGATATCAACTCTACATCAAAAATTAACGTAGCATTAGGACCAATAGGACCACCACCCGTGCCGCCGGGGCCATAAGCCAGCGCAGAAGGAATGAACAGCTGCCACTTTGAACCAACCGGCATCAGCTGCAATGCTTCGGTCCACCCAGGAATCACGCCATTGACTGGAAAACTAACCGTGGCGCCACGCGCATAAGAACTATCAAATTCAGTACCATCGATCAAAGTACCCGCATAATGGACTTCAACCGTATCGGTTGCCTCCGGCTTAGCACCAGACCCCGCTGTAATAATTTTATACTGCAAACCGCTCTCAGTCGTCAAAACACCATCTTTGGTTCCATTTTCGACAAGAAATGACTCGCCTTCCGCCATATTCTGCTCAGCAATTTTACCCGCTTCTTCTTGTTGCTGGGCCATTTGCTGCTGCTGAAAGGCCTGCATTTCCGTCATAATTTCTTCCTGAGACATTAACTGTTCAGCACCGTCAATGGCATCTTTTACGCCCTGAGAGAACGCGTCAGCATCAATGGAGAATGATTCTTGCTTTATACGCTGACCCAGCCCAATACCCATGCCATAACTCACCCTCTTCACTTCACTATCGAGGGTCATAGCGGCGGGAGCGGCATCTACTGTTGGTTCAGCGGCTTGTTGATCACATGCTATCAATGTCGCACTGATAGCGACAGCCAGTACTATTTTACGTTTCATGGTAATTCCTGTTTGCGAATGTATTAAAGAACAAACTACTGTCCGTGGATAAACCATCGGAAGATCGTATGTTACTACTGTTATCACCCTCAGTGACAGTGGCTTCTATCACGTTTTCGAGTTCCGCTAGTTGATCCGTTGCTGGAGTGACGATTGGACCTCGCTGCTGATTCGAATAGCGCCATTGTCCACTTTCATCCTGCCATCTGAATATTTCGCCCGGAGATGCTGGTTCTGCTGCTACCTCCGTCTCTCTCAGGGAGTCAACATCAGCATCCACCCAAACTACATCCCCTACCATAGCTGGCATCCATTCCTTCGGCGTCATAATCGGCCGACCTGATGGACCACTAATCACCAACGGCAGAAAAAGCACAATTACCATCAAAAACACCAATACTAACTTACCGAACCCATTCATCTACCAACCGCCAATTGCCCGATTTGACGGTCTTTTACTATAGCACTCACGGCCAACGCGAGCTGACTCTACCGGCTGATCGTCGACATGCCGGAGCAGGGACAACACCGAAAAACTTGTTAACAACGAATATGTCTATAATTTCATCTAACCTAGCAGGTAAACAGGATAGACTGCGTCTTTCTAGACGCCTTCATATTTTCGTCTATACTAATCAATTATCAGCAAAAACAAAGGGTTATGCTATATGGCTAATAATAATAAAGCCCCGGCCAAGCAAGTGACTGGAAAAAAGAAAAAGGTCATAACAGCCAAGACTGCCGCTGCAACAAAAGCTAAAACTGTAAACAAAACAACGGCAACAAAAACCGCTGCTAAAAAATCCGCCGTGAAAAAAACACCGGTGAAAAAAACAGCGCCAACAAAGACCGCTCCTAAGAAAGCCGCCGCGAAGAAAACACCGGTGAAAAAAACAGCGACAACAAAAACCGCCCCTAAGAAAGCCGCCGCAAAAAAAGCACCGGTGAAAAAAACAGCGGCAACAAAAACCGCCCCTAAGAAAGCCGCCGCAAAGAAAACACCGGTGAAAAAAACAGCGGCAACAAAAACCGCCCCTAAGAAAGCCGCCGCAAAAAAAGCACCGGTGAAAAAAACAGCGGCAACAAAAACCGCCCCTAAGAAAGCCGCCGCGAAAAAAACACCGGTGAAAAAAGCAACGGCAACAAAAACCGCTCCTAAAAAATCCGCCGTGAAAAAAACACCGGTGAAAAAAACACCGGTGAAAAAAACAGCGGCAACAAAAACCGCTCCTAAAAAATCCGCCGTGAAAAAAACACCGGTGAAAAAAACACCGGTGAAAAAAACAGCGGCAACAAAAACCGCTCCTAAAAAATCCGCCGTGAAAAAAACACCCGCGAATAAGATCGCGCTCGCAGAAACCTCTAAACGACTAACTGAAGCCTCGAATAATAGAAAAGCCAGCAAAAAAGTGGTGGTCGCCGCCGCTAGCAGACCAAAATCGCAGACTCACAGTGATTCGGCCGAGATCGAGGAGCTGTCTAAAACAGCGTCAACAGACAGTTCGGGGGGGAGTCTAAAAAAGACTAAAAAAAATGTCATCGAGAAAAAAATAATTCATCGAGTTGAACAAAGTTTGGCGGAAGACCCTATGGAAAAACTGGAAGAGGAGGTCCGTAAAGAAAGCGCAAGCGAGGACATTGGAACGAGCAATGGTATGGCAATAAAAAGCTTATTCAAATTCTAAGGTCAGCGCGGCAGACTCATGAGTTGATGCAGCTCCTTATTGACATCTATGACCAGCACCCAATCTATCGTTTGTAAACTGGCAAAATAAGTTTGTAGATTATGCCAAGAAGCATCGACGGGATCGCCGTCATATGCTGTTATTCCGTTACTTGCCGAAAAGTCCTCCATCATTTTTTGTTGCAGCCGCTCCGCCTCAACTTCCATCGCTTGGATGTTCCGGCGAAAATCTGTCACCCCAGGTTGCTGTTTGAGGAATCGGCGCAATGCACGTAAGGGCAAGATGCTCTCTTTTCGCCATTGGTCTGTTAGACTCTGTAGCTCGAGCCAATACTCAGGAGTTGGCGTTTTCCGATCCAGCCCCAACCAATAACAAAAAAGCAGCATATTGATATCGGCACCAAATTCATCCTGTAACCGCAGCAATAACCTATCGACTCCAACAACTGAATATGCTGCCAAAGAAAACTGCCAAAAAGACTTTTCACTCATATCGCACCTAAATAAAACGAAAACCTAAAAATTGCCGTATAATCCGGCGCCATGATCAAACTAGACCAAATAAGCTTACAGCGTGGTAGCAAATTTCTGCTAGAAAAAGCCAGTGTTGTGTTTCACCCAGGTCAGAAAATTGCTTTGATCGGGGCTAATGGCAGTGGTAAATCGAGTCTATTTCAATTATTCCTTGGAAAATTGACTGCCGATGAAGGTAGTGTAGCAATTCCTGTCCAGTGGCGTATTGCACATATGGCTCAGGAAGTGGCTACCAGCAATCGCAGAGCATTAGATTTCATAATTGATGGCGATCACCAGCTGCGAGGGATTGAGGCTGCCATAGACAAAGCCGAGCGTGAAGAAAATCACACACTTATGGCCAGGCTCCACGAAAAATTGGACACAATAGACGGCTATAATGCTCGGGTTCGCGCAGAACAACTCATGCTAGGGCTAGGGTTCAAGCTTGATGATAGGGACAAACCAGCAAACAGTTTTTCCGGGGGGTGGAGAATTCGTCTAAATCTAGCCCAAGCGCTGATGAGCCCTTCAGACTTGCTATTGCTAGATGAACCCACCAATCACTTAGACCTAGACGCAGAGCTGTGGCTCGAGCAATGGTTACAACGCTATCAGGGTAGCCTATTACTCATTTCTCATGACAGGGATTTTATTGACAGTGTCTGTGAAGGAATAGTCCACATAGAACATCAAACACTTAATACTTACCGAGGAAATTATTCCGCCTTTGAGCGCCAGCGAGCAGAAAAGCTGGCCCAGCAACAAGTGAACTATGAAAAACAGCAGCGTCGAAAAGACGAAATCAACGATTTTGTTCGGCGTTTCCGGGCCAAGGCAACCAAAGCCAAACAAGCTCAAAGTCGACTTAAAGAACTAGGCCGCATGGAAGATATTGCACCGGCTCATATCGACTCACCCTTTAACTTTAGCTTTCCCGAGCCGGAAAAATTCTCAGATCCATTACTTAATCTGAGCCACGCTTCATTGGGCTATAATCAGGACCCAATAGTTAGTCATATTAATCTCAGCATACATCCCGGAAGTCGCATCGGTCTGCTGGGCGCAAACGGTGCCGGCAAATCAACATTGATTAAATCCCTTGCGAAAGAGATCGATCTGCTGTCGGGGGAATTCACTGAAGGGGAAAATCTTCAGCTAGGCTACTTCAGCCAGCATCAACTCGAGGCGCTGGATCTAGATGCAAGTCCCATGTTACATCTTCAGCGATTGGATGCTCAGGCTCGTGAGCAGGATATTCGGAACTTCCTCGGGGGCTTCAACTTTCATGGTGATATGGCAGTAGGCTCAATACGCCATTTTTCGGGCGGCGAAAAGGCACGACTCGCATTAGCGATTGTTGTTTGGCAAAAACCCAATTTATTACTTCTTGATGAACCTACCAATCATCTCGATCTGGAAATGTGCCATGCGCTCACCATGGCCTTACAAGTATTTGAAGGGGCCGTCATTATTGTCTCACACGATCGTCATTTGTTACGAAACACGGTCGATCAGTTTTTACTAATTGCTGGAGGAAAAGCTCAGGCTTATGATGGCGATCTCGATGACTACAGTCGCTGGCTGATATCACAAAGAAAGCAAGATGCTCCTGCATCCACGCCGGGATCGGATTCAACGGGGAAAACAGGAAAGAAAGAACAGCGGCAACAGGCAGCAGAGATAAGAAAGCAGCTCAATCCTATCAGTAATGCTATAAAGAAAATTGAGCATAAAATGGAAAAGACCGATAAATTGCTTAAAGACATGGAAGCTGAACTCGGCGACAACGATCTCTACAAAGCAAATAATAATGAAAAACTTCAACAGTTACTGCGTCAACAGGGACACTTAAAACTGGAAAAAAACCACGATGAAGAACGCTGGTTTGAGTTGACGGAAAAACTTGAGTCTCTCCAAGACGAACTGGCATCGCAGGGTTAGCAAGAATAACTGCTATGGAAAGGCGGTATTAGCGAAGCTTCCTGATCTTAACCTTTCGACCTTTTATCTTTCCCTGCTCCAGCCCTCGAAGCGCGTCGTTAGCAGCATGTCTTTCGATAGCAACATAGGAAACAAAATCAAGCACTGATATTTTTCCTATAACACTGCCGTCCATACCAGCCTCTCCAGTTAACGCGCCAACAATATCGCCAGGGCGAAACTTATCTTTTCTACCTCCTGAAATACATAGGGTCACCATAGGGGGCGCTGCTAACTGGCGATCAATGTCCTTTAGTACTCCTATTGATTCAAAGTTAAGCTTATTTTCCTGCAGTGTCGATATCGCATCAAATCGATATTTCTCAGAATCTGTAAACAGTGAAAATGCTAATCCTTCTTTTCCGGCGCGGCCAGTACGCCCTATTCGGTGGATATAAACATCCGGCTCTCTTGGTAACTCAAAATTTATAACAGCAGGCAAGTCCTCTATATCCAAACCTCTCGCCGCGACATCCGTAGCTACCAACAAAGAGCAGCTGTGATTAGCAAATTGTATCAATACTTGATCACGATCCCGCTGTTCTAAATCGCCATGAATCGCTTTTGCACTGATACCTATATCAACGAGGTAATCACAGACTTCTTTAACCAATTTTATCGTATTACAAAAGATGACGGCTGATTCAATCGGATAATTCATTAATAGCCGCTGCAACCCCGCTAGTCGTTCTCTCTTATCACAGATAAACAGCTGTTGATGGATCTTTTCATTACCACGAACAGACTCGACACTTATTTCAACGGGGTTTCGTTGAAAGCTGGAACTCAGTGTCTTTATTTTGTCGGGATAGGTTGCTGAAAAAAGTAGCGTCTGGCGATCGTCTGGCATCTCATGGATGATGGTTTCAATATCACTATAGAATCCCATATCTAACATGCGATCTGCCTCATCCAGAACCAAGATTCCTAGACGCGACAATGACAGCGTTTTTTTACGTAGATGATCTTTTATCCGCCCGGGTGTACCTACAACAATATGCGCGCCGTGTTCTAAGGAACCGATCTGCGGACCAATCGACTGCCCGCCACACAACACAACAACTTTAATATTTTGTTGATACCGTGCTAATCGCCTGATTTCTGTAGCGACCTGTGTGCTCAATTCTCTGGTGGGACAAATCACCATCGTCTGGGTGCCGAAATCACGCGGGTTTATTTTTGTTAACAGCCCGATGCCAAATGCCGCAGTTTTACCACTCCCAGTTTTAGCCTTGGCTATAATATCACTGCCCGCTAAGACTAGAGGCAAGCTCTGCTGCTGGATCGGCGTCATTTTCTTATAACCGAGCTGCTGTAGATTGGCAAGCTGCCCGGGTGGTAGGTCAAGGGAGGCAAAATTATCAGACACGTTAAACTCAAAGCTAAGAAGTAGAAGCTCATTATAACAGCCCGAGACTTGTATTAGATATGTCTACCACTAGAAGACAGCGACCAATAGGACACAATCCGAGTAGGATCACTGTCAAAGTATACTGATTTCAAATCATCCTGCGTTTTTGCGACGCTGTATCGTGGCAACAATTGTTTTAGCAATCCACGGGAAGAATCCCAACAGTACAAACGACCCGATCAGCGCCGGAGATAAAATACCTGCCAGACTGTCTATTTGCGCAAGCTGTGTTCCCGCGTTGACATAAACTACGGTGCCCGCCAACATGCCTAATTGACTAACCCAGTAGAACGGCAATATTCTTATGGGTGTTAACGCCATTGCTAGATTGACGACAAAAAATGGAAATACCGGCACTAATCTCAAGGTAAATAAATACAGCGCGCCATCCTTTTCCACGCCCTCATTTATGGCGCTTAAATGATGCCCCATACGACGTTGTACCCAGTCACGCAATACAATACGCGCAATTAAGAATGCCAGCGTTGCCCCTATTGACGACGCAAAGGAAACCAACAGCAGTCCCCAACCTAGGCCGAATAACGCGCCGCCAATCAATGTCATTACTACAGCACCGGGCAGTGAAAACGCAGTAACAATGACATAAGTTACAAAATAAGCAGCGGCAACTACCAGCGGCTGCTGCTCCTGATAACCCTCTATTGTTTGTTTTTGAGCCTTAAAAAAATCAAGCGAGAGGTACTGCCCTACATCAAAAAAGATGAAAGCGGCTGCGGCCAACCCCAGGAAAATAAAGATAATAATACGCGCCATACAAAAGACTCACAGAGCTTAAAGAAGCCGCCAAGTGTAGGGCATATTGAAGGAAAGATCATCGTTAAAAGACAGGCGACAAGGTATCTAAACGCCTATTTATTGTTAAAAACCTTTGCCCATGAGCGCATGGTGCTGACCAACACCATGTTTTTCCCGGTGCCGCCGGAATTATTGGCCAACGTTTAGACCAAACTTTGTCCAGAGCGATAGCGGTGTTATAATGTCCGCTGAATGCTGTTGATACGACCAATTTAGAACTGAATTGGTCAACTCCGACGCTGTTCCAGCAGTGTCGCGGAAGTCTCAGGCTTGTATAAGACCGTATAACTTCATTGGGGACTACCCAATACTATTTGGAGAAATAACCATGAGCGACAATATCGTTCACGTAACAGACGCAAGTTTTGAATCCGATGTACTGGGTGCCGATGTGCCAGTGCTAGTCGATTTTTGGGCAGAATGGTGTGGTCCCTGCAAAATGATTGCTCCAGTTATCGCAGAAATTGCTAACGAATATGAAGGTAAGCTAAAAGTCTGCAAGGTGGACGTTGATGCGAATACCGAGACAGCGCCGAAGTTCGGTATTCGGGGCATCCCGACGCTGATGATATTCAAGAATGGTAATGCTGAAGCAACCAAGGTCGGCGCACTATCTAAAACACAGCTGACCGAGTTTATCACCAGCGCCCTGTAAACACTGGCCTATCTCCAGCCCTGAGCGTGAAAAAAGTAATGATTAGGGCTGGACGCACACCCCGTTTCAATGTTAGATTCTATCCGTCTGCATAATTCTGCAGTATCAAAAGAGTCAATCCAAACCGTTTTCCTTTAATTATTTATTCAAACATCAGAAAACTTAGGCGCGCTCGCGTCCTCCACTATCTAGTTTTCACTACTCATAAATCAGTCCTAAAATCCTATGAATCTAACCGACCTAAAAACAAAACCAACACAAGAATTACTCGATATTGCCAAAGAAATTGGCATTGATAATATCGCCAGGCAACGAAAACAGGACATTATCTTTTCGATTCTGAAGCGTCATGCCAAAAGTGGCGAAGACATCTCTGGCGACGGGGTCCTAGAGATTCTGCAAGACGGATTTGGCTTTTTGCGAAGCGCTGACTGCTCATATCTCGCGGGGCCAGATGACATTTACGTTTCTCCCAGTCAAATACGGCGATTCAATTTACGTACCGGAGACACCATTTCTGGAAAAATTCGCCCACCGAAAGACGGCGAACGTTACTTTGCACTGCTCAAAGTCAGTGAAGTCAACTACACCCAGCCAGAACAATCCCGTAACAAAGTATTGTTCGAGAATCTGACGCCATTGTTCCCAGATGAGCGCTGTGTTCTCGAAGCAGGTAACGGCTCAACGGAAGACTTGACTGGACGCATTATCGATTTGGCAGCGCCGATCGGAAAAGGGGTTAGGGGTTTAATTGTTGCGCCACCGAAAGCGGGTAAAACGTTAATGCTACAAAGCATTGCGCAAAGTATTGTGCGCAATAACCCTGAGTGTTACGTAATTGTATTGCTCATCGATGAGCGCCCGGAAGAAGTTACCGATATGCAGCGCTCAGTTAGAGCGGAAGTTGTCGCGTCAACCTTTGATGAGCCTCCGACGCGCCACGTACAAGTCGCTGAAATGGTTATTGAGAAGGCCAAACGCCTAGTCGAGCACAAGAAAGATGTGGTTATCTTATTAGATTCAATTACTCGTCTTGCTCGAGCCTACAACACGATTGTTCCTTCCTCCGGAAAAGTGTTAACGGGTGGTGTCGATGCTCACGCGCTTGAAAGACCAAAACGCTTTTTCGGTGCTGCGCGAAATATAGAGGAAGGCGGCAGCCTATCCATTATTGCGACAGCCTTGATCGACACCGGCTCCAAAATGGATGAAGTTATCTACGAAGAATTCAAGGGAACCGGTAACATGGAACTGCACCTTGATCGTAAGATTGCTGAAAGACGTGTTTATCCAGCCATTAATATTCGTCGATCCGGTACCCGCCGCGAAGAGCTATTAACCAGCGAAGATGAATTACAGCGTATGTGGATACTCCGCAAACTGCTGCACAGCATGGAAGATTCAGCAGCAATAGAATTCTTACTCGACAAGCTGAAAGACACCAAAACTAATGACGAGTTCTTTATGTCGATGAAAAGGAAATAAGCAAAAGATGTCAGGCCGCTAAGCCTGACATTAGCTGCAACGCTCTCATGTATTACAAAGACCTACGCGATTTTATTGATTTTCTGGAAAAGAAGGGCGAATTGATTCGTATCACAGAGGCAGTCAATCCGAAGCTGGAAATGACCGAAATCTGTGATCGCGTATTACGCAAAGGCGGACCCGCCATACTGTTCGAAAACCCAATCGGCTTCTCAACGCCTGTATTAACTAATTTGTTTGGTACCGAACACCGTGTCGCCTTAGGCATGGGGCAAGATAGTATCGGAAAGCTGCGCGAAGTCGGTGAATTACTAGCTTACTTACGCCAGCCTGACCCACCTAGGGGACTGAAGGACGCTTGGGACAAAGCCCCTATTTTAAAGCAAGTCCTCAATATGGCCCCTAAGGTTGTTAAAAAGGCTCCCTGCCAGAAAAATATTATCCAAGGGGACGATGTCGACCTTTACCAATTACCCATTCAAACCTGCTGGCCAGATGACGCAGGGCCACTAATTACCTGGCCACTGGTTGTCACTCGAGGGCCACACAAAGAGCGCCAAAATTTGGGCATTTACCGCATGCAGTTAATCGGTAAGAACAAACTGATTATGCGTTGGCTCTCGCATCGTGGCGGAGCTCTGGACTTTCAGGAATTTCAGCAGCAACATCCCGGTAAGCCCTACCCTGTATCAGTTGCGCTAGGCGCTGACCCGGCAACAATTTTAGGTGCGGTAACCCCGGTTCCAGACAGCCTAAGTGAGTTTGCATTTGCCGGATTATTACGGGGTAATAGGACAGAGCTGGCTAAATCAGTCAGTAACGATCTAAAGGTTCCCGCCAGCGCTGAATATATATTAGAAGGCTTCCTTGCAGCTGGCGAGATGGCTGATGAAGGCCCGTTTGGCGACCATACAGGCTATTACAATGAGGTCGACCAGTTTCCGGTGATGACTGTGACTCATATCACTCATCGCGATGATCCAATTTATCACAGTACTTATACTGGAAGGCCACCCGACGAGCCAGCGATCCTTGGGCTTGCACTCAATGAAGTGTTTGTACCCATACTACAAAAGCAATTTCCCGAAATCAGTGATTTTTATTTACCACCGGAGGGATGTTCATACCGTATAGCTGTTGTCACCATGAAAAAACAATACGCTGGTCACGCCAAGCGAGTTATGATGGGAGTCTGGTCGTTTCTGCGTCAGTTTATGTATACCAAGTTTATAATCGTCACCGATGACGATATTGATGCTCGCGACTGGAAAGACGTTATTTGGGCGATGACAACCCGGATGGACCCGCGCAGGGACTGTGTATTTATCGATAACTCCCCGATCGATTACCTTGATTTTGCCTCACCGGTGTCAGGCCTCGGCTCAAAGATAGGATTTGATGCCACCAATAAGGTTGATGGTGAGACCACCAGGGAATGGGGTAAACCGATTGCAATGGATGAGTCAACGCGGCAACGTGTTGACCAGTTATGGAATACCCTCGGGCTCGATTAAGGCCCTTGTAACCGTGAGCATAACGCCTAACATCTCCAAATTGCCTCCACTGAGTTTATATATTCACATTCCTTGGTGCGTCCGGAAATGCCCGTATTGTGATTTTAACTCCCATACCACCAGCGTCATTCCCGAATCAGACTATATCGATGCGTTAATCGACGATCTCAATCAAGAACTGGAAAGCGTGCAGGGGCGTTCCCTACACTCCATCTTTTTCGGTGGCGGTACGCCCAGTCTATTTTCGGCAAAAGGAATTTCTAGAATACTCACCGAGGTAGAACGACGTATTTCATTTTCTACAGACATCGAAATCACACTTGAGGCAAATCCCGGCACGGTAGAGCAGCACAAATTTTCTGGATACCGCGCCGCGGGCGTAAATAGATTGTCGATCGGCGTACAGAGTTTCAATCAAAAACATCTTCTGTCGCTGGGTCGTATTCACAACAATATGGAAGCGATAGCGGCAGCTGATACTGCAAAAAAGGCAGGTATTAGCAATTTCAATATCGATTTGATGCACGGCCTACCCGAACAAACTCAGCGCGAAGGCCTCACTGATATTCAACAGGCTATTGACCTGGAGCCGACACACATCTCCTGGTATCAACTAACCATTGAACCTAACACGGTGTTTTACAACTCACCTCCCACCTTACCCAGCGATGATAAACTCGCCGATATTCAGGAAGCGGGTGAAGAGCTGCTAGGCAGCGCAGAGTTTAACCAGTACGAGATTTCTGCCTACAGTCGCGGCAACAGACCCTCCAAGCACAACACCAACTACTGGTTATTCGGTGACTACATCGGCATTGGCGCAGGCGCTCACGGTAAGATTACCGATATCAGTAAACAACAAATCAGCAGGCGCTGGAAAACGCGGTCTCCGAAAGATTACCTGTCTTCAGAAACAGATTTCATAGCGGGTCAGCGGGTGCTGCAAGCCGAAGAACTACCGCTGGAATTTGTGATGAATGGCTTAAGACTCAACGCTGGATTTAGTGAAGATGTATTCACTGCCCGCACAGGACTGGGGTTAGGTAGTATTGAATCCAGATTGGATCAGCTGGTCGCAAAACAACTCCTGCAAAATCGTAACGGAAGAATAGCGACCACTCCTATGGGAAGGCGTTTTCTTAATACTATTCTTGAAGAATTTTAGGCAAGAAAATAGCCGCGTAACGCATTGCGGATACGACTGCCCGTTGGTGCAAGCGTTATAGTTATATTTCTAGCGGCGAGGATCAAGCCGGGGTACCATCGATTCATAGTTTGATTTCTAAAGCCGAGGATCAGGCCGGGCACCACCGATCCATAGTCCTGGGCCGTCCCGGCTTCCCTCGTCCGCTCCAGAGCCTTAAAGCGCTTCGCTGTCTCTTCCACTCCCTCGGCCTGGCCTTTAACTATTCCTCGGCCGCACCCGGCCTGCTCCTCTACCACTGTGCTAAATTTTGGGCGACTCGATACTGCTACTGACTCTTTTACCCAAAAATACCGTGCCATAGGATCACTGCAATAGGAGGCAGCGGCGTGACGTTATTGCGGAATATAAAAGATGAGTGCTGAGTGAGTGCCTGAGACCGGCTGTTTTTCAAGCTGGGCTCAGGCGGGAGGGAAGGTAGCCGGGACGGCCACCAGCTGTGGAGCAATCACGTCGCGCCGTTGCCGAGTTAATCAACACAATGAAAATTAACGGTAGCTCGGCTCCTTTTTCGCCTAACGCTACCACTTTCTAACAGTAACAATGACAATGACAATAGAGTTAAGAGTAACTACGACTTACGGCGTAAAACACCTAAACCAACAACACCCAAAGCCAACAGAGCCAATGGTGATGGCTCTGGAACAGATGCGCTGCCTTCAATCACATCGTTGCCACAAGACATAGTCCAATGTGCGTCCAAAGATCCATCAAAGCCTGCAATACTGCTCATATCAAACGCTGCAGTCCGAAAAAATACAGAACGACTATCAACCGTCCCGCTACCCGATGTCGTGGCGATATCTCCTATCTTGCTTCCGCTCGCCATTTGGTAGGGCAGAGAACCCGTGTGACCGTAATGCAGCATGTAGTAACAGACAAAATGCCCTTGGCTTATACGCAGTGGCGAGCTTGAATGATGACGTCTATTCCGGTCACCGTAAACCATCATTGCAGCCTACACCGCTCGATCACACGATTTATACAAGCGTTGCAAAATCTAGCCACTTCACTGATTAGCTAGCATAGGCCACTTTAAGTCGTTGCTTAAACACTTTTCCACTTTCTTCCCGAGGTAAACTGTCATGTAAATCAAGCTGTCGAGGATATTTAAAACGTGATATTTTTCCATCGAGAAAAGCATGCACTTGCTCCAAGCTTAGCGAATGACCAACTTGACAGGTAACTGCAGCAACGACTTTTTCACCGAACTCTTTGTCGGCTATGCCAAATACGGCGCAGTCCAATATCTGGGGCATTTCGATCATGGCGGCCTCAATTTCAGCTGGAAATATATTCGCACCACCTGAAATGATCATGTCTTTTTTGCGGTCGTTGATATACAAATACCCTTGTGCATCAACATATCCAATGTCTCCAACCGTCGTATGACCCTGGTAGCGCTCGTCTGATTCGTTTTCAGCAGAATTTGTATAAGAGAAATCTCCGAACATGGGTAAGTAGACATAAATTGAACCAGACTCACCCACGGCAAGTTCGTTTTTATCATCGTCTAATATTTTGATCGATCCGCCAGGTAATATTTTACCTACCGAGCCAGGCTTGTTGATGGCTTCTTCTGATGAAATCAATGTCATAAAGCCTATTTCACTAGCGCCATACGACTCATAAAATATCGGGCCAAACCAATCTATCATGGCGTGCTTGACGTCAGCTGGCCAAGCAGAGCCTGATGAAATCCCAAACTTAAGAGAAGAGATATTGTATTTTTCTTTCACCTCTTTTGGCAGTTTTAACAAACGTATCATCATAGTGGGGACTATATAGGCATGGGTAATTTTGAAACGCTCTATATCGGCTAAAAACTTCTCAGCCTCAAATTTTGCTTCAATATACACATCGACGTCTCTGGCAGCGATGCAGCACAATGACAATACATTTGGTGCGCTGTGATAAATAGGTGCTGCGATGTAAAAACGGTCACCTTTTTCCAATTTCAGCAGCGTGCGGGCCAGCCCTTCATAGACAATATAGGGATCGGGCTGGGACTGATTCACTTCTCGTCGAATGCCTTTAGGGCGTCCTGTGCTGCCTGAGGTATAAGAAAACATGCCTCTAAAAGGCTTTGTACCTGTTGTGATTGGCTTAGCGTTTTCAAGTAAGCTTGTCATTTCCTCACATCGGCTTTCTAGCCCGGTTTTATCTTGTTTTTGAATGTTGTAACTAGCAAGGATATTTTCAGGCGTAGGGTAAACTAATACACTTAACTGGTCAGACAATTCATTCATCGCCGCGCTGGCAAGATCAGCATGGGCTATTAAGAGGGAGGCGCCTGAGTCTGTCAGGATATGTTGTAGCTCTGGGCCAGTCGCGTGCCAATTGAGAGGTACGAAACTAATCTCCAAATATCTGCAGGCTTCAATTAACTCGAACTGCCTAACATCATTACGCAACAATATGGCAATGACGTCGCCGGCTTGTAGACCTTTAGACTGAAGTACAGTAGCTAGCTTTTTGACATTGTTATCAAATTCTTGAAGGCTAACTTTACTCTTATTAAAAAATATATTCATAGCTATAATACTCCAGATAAAAAATGAAAAATCCTGATAGCCATCAAATTAAGATGGAAGGCATGCTTTGGATTTTATGAAAAATCGTATTTGTTTTACTTTGTCACCAGGCCGGTAGCGGTGACCGGCCCAGGTCTGCATTAGTACTATGCAGTTTTTGTGGTTTCGACGTTCCTTAAAATTGTCAAGAAATGTAGATATTCTTCATCCGTTAAATCCGTGAGGGCCAGCCCAAACTTATGTGCGCCGTTTTCAAAGAATTGCTCTAATTTCGATTTTCCGCTGCTCTCAATACTAATAACTTTTAGCCTTTCCCATTATTAAATTCACATCAATACTCAAAATTTATACTGACCGCTAACCCCGAATACTCGCGGTTCGCCATACTGGTAGTAAGGCTCAGTGGCGTAGTATTTCCGCGGATCATTTCCGAACCCTCCGAAGCCACGAACGATCACATCCTCATCAGTCAGATTTACCCGCTTCTACCGCGAGAACGGTTTCCAGTAAGATACTGTTAACATCTATTGTTAAGGTTGGTGGCCACGGCCTAGTCACCTTGCGCGTCGATGGTGAATGTGACCTTTGGAATCCTTCGTGTCTGCCTACATAACCAACACTGATCTCTGGTGAGATAATTCTGTAAAGCCATGCTTGCCGTGGTACGCGCCGATACCGCTGCCGTTCACACCACCGAAAGGTAATGCCGGCACGTTAAAATGCACGACGCAATTATTAACAGTCACACCGCCTGAGGATGTTTTACTTAATATCATTTCTATAAATTCATCATCCTTGGCAAATATGTACAGAGCCAATGGCTTGGACTGTTGTTGAATGCTTGAAACGGCCTCATCTACGTGATTATAGGTAAAGACATTGAGTATAGGCCCAAACGTTTCTTCTCCCATGATTTTGGCGTTCGCGGGTACGTCTGTCATGATTGTGGGATGAATTGACCGCAATTCAGTGTCAGCTTGACCGCCGAAAACGATATTGGCTCCCTTTTCTCTGGCATCGTCGATATAACTTTTCACGCGCTGAAAGTTACGCTCATCAATCATTTTTCCATTTACTTCTGGGTTGAGCTTCCCATCCTTATAATACAATGACTGGAAAGTTCCCTGCACTATGGTCATGAACTCTGGTGCCATTTCTTCTGGCACCCAAATGTTTTCCGGGCACAGGCATACCTGACCATTGTTGAGGTTGCGCATCACCGCAATTTTTTCGGCCGCATCTTTTAGGTCGGCTGTACGATCAATAATAACCGGGTTTTTCCCACCTAATTCAAGCGTGACAGACGCCAGATGTTTAGCGGCCGCGGTCATGACAATTTTTCCAACCGATGGACTGCCGGTAAAGAAGACATGGTCAATTGGCAGTTCTAGCATTTCGTTGGCGAGAGCGACGCCTCCTTCAAAAGCGGCTACATCTTTCTCATCAAATACATCGCGAATAATTTCTGCCGCGAGCTTGCTGATATTAGGTGCCAATTCGTTTGGTTTAATCATGGCGCAGTTACCCGCACCTATGATGGACACTAACGGTGCGAAAAGCAGAGCGAAAGGAACATTCCAGGGGCTGAATAAGAGAACGATACCTCGCCCTTCAGTAATGATTCGTGCGCGGCTATCAGCGAAGGGGGTTGGGTCGACCTCAACGGGTGCCATCCAATTGGCCAATTCTGCGACAGTGTGTTCAATCTCACTATAGATCATTAACACTTCGCTTTCTGCTGATTCCGCATCTCGGCGCAAGTCAACGTGAAGTGCTTGTATGACGTCTTGTTCCCGCGACTGAATTGCTTGTTTTAAACGTTGGAGTTTGTCGATTCTGTGTTCGGCGCTCGATGCTTTATTAACCCATTTTTGTTGGGATTGTATTTCGAATACAGATTGAATATTGCTTGATAATTTAGTCATATTTAATTCCCTCTACAGATTGAATATTGCTTGATAATTTATTCATATTTAAGTTCTGCGCGCTACTTGGCCGTCAATTCCAGTGCTTTGTCTTCATTGGCGCGCTTAATTAGATATTACCGGATCGCCTCGGTGTACTTGGCCGTACTGACGCGTTTGAACGACACCATCCCGTTATGCTTCACAGCGACGGTTGCTGCGGCGCGCCCGAGCCGCAGGCTAACAGGCGAAAAAACGATAAATGCCTTGAGTATGTTGCGGATATTTAAGGTGGCATTTCCTTTCAGTGCACATTTACATTGTATTTAGTTGCGCATCTAGTCCACGGAAAGTTTTCCCCGATTTCTCCAGCGCCCGACATATCGACACTATGTTTATTTATCGTCAATCTGGCGATCGCATAAATACACTACGAAGTTTGTCGAGTCTAGGTTGGATGCCCGACCGACCTCGATCCACTCATCGTAGCTATCGCCAGGCTTTATCGGCCCCGTCAAGTTCAAATTACGATTGATTATTATACGGTTGGAATTCCTATTTTATGGCCTGGTTGACGATATAGTTTTACAAGATTATACAACGCGCAAATTTTTTCGACAATAATAACAATATATGTTAATTTTGTTGGTCATGAATAAACAGATAGGCGTAGTCGCAAAGTTCGACGTTATCCAGATAACCCCGCGATTATGATAAAAACTACTAAATTCGAGGATCCTACATGCCCCTAATATTCAAAAAAACATCCCTGCTTGCCGCAATCGTCCTGGCGACGGCCACATCATTTACTCAGGCGCAAATGCTTGAAGAAGTTATTGTCTCCGCGCAAAAAAGGGTTGAGAGCCTACAAGACGTACCCATCTCGGTAACTGCCATACAAGGCGACAAGCTGCAGTCTGCCGGCATCGCCAACATGTCTGCAATGTCAGACAATGTCCCTAATCTTTTCATCTCGGATGCAGCGGTCAATACCAATATTTTCATGCGCGGTATGGGCTCTGGTAACAACCAGGCATTTGAGCAATCTGTAGGTATGTACATCGACGGGGTCTATATGGGCCGTGGACGACAGTACCGATCACCTTTTGTAGACGTAGAGCGTGTCGAAGTATTGCGGGGGCCACAGGGCACCTTGTTTGGTAAAAACACGGTGGCGGGTGCAATCAACGTAACAACCGCGTCGCCAGATGTCGGTGACGAGCTTAATGGCAGCATCGCCGTTACAGCAGAAGAAAATGGCGGCAAGATTGCCGAAGGTTATGTGAGCGGCTCGGTCACTGACAACTTTGCCATGCGCTTTGGTGGTAAGTGGCGTGAAACAGACGGTTACCTGGAAAACGTTTATCTGGATACCGATGAGCCTGCACTGGAAGAAACGTTGTACCGCTTCACCGCAGTTTGGCAGCCTACCGATAGTCTGGACATCAATTTCAAGTACAGCCATTCCGATTACGACCGAGTGGGTGCGCCTTCTACCACTAAGTTGTATTTAGACGCTGAGGGTCGAGCCAGGGACGTTCCTAACGCGAGTGACTTTGCGGGTATCGCCTACGCTGCTGTGGATAATTTTTTCCCTGACTTTGCAGCGGCCACACAAGACGAATTTACAACGTACAAGGACAACAATCTGGGCTTTGATGGTAAAACGGCACAAATTGGTAAAAATCCGGAAATCAGCGAGAATGAAACGGACAACCTGGTACTAAAAGTCGATTGGGATGTGGCGGGCATGCTGTTTACCTCGATCACCGGCTGGTCGTCCTATGAGTCTCTCGACGGCGTTGATGTTGACTGGTTGCCACTGCAGTTTATTTCCCGCGATGATGATCAGGTGTTCGAACAGTTTAGCCAGGAATTTCGCATTACGTCGCCGGGCGGCGAGTTTTTTGATTATGTTGCCGGCGTGTACTACGAGCAAAGTGATCTGGAGTTTGACCGCCGAGTGGATCTTGACACCAATTTAGGTGGTATTACACCGCAGCTCATCGGTATAGACAACTTAATGATATCTCTGACTGGCGGCCTGTATTCGGCCAACCAGATAGCGCGGAGTCACGCGTATCAACTGGACTCGGATTCCTGGGCTGTATTTGGTCAAGGCACCTTTAATATTAGCGACTCGTTTCGAGTAACCGTCGGTCTGCGTTATACCGAAGAAAATAAAGAGGTGGAGACCAGTCAGTTTCTTTCCGATGACAATACGGGGCTAGATACTCCGAGTCTGAACCCGTTTTTGACGACTATTTGGGCGGAAGCCTTTAACTCGTACAACTATCAGTTCAAGGAAGATCGTAAGACGGACAAATGGCTGCCGTCGCTTAATGCGCAGTGGGACGTCCTTGACGACACTATGCTTTACTTCAGCTACACACAGGGCTTTAAAAGCGGCGGTTTCACCGGTGCTGATGATGGCGAGCCGGCCGGTTATATCGCGGGTCAGGCCCCTGATCCTGTCCAGACGATCTTTACCGACCCTGCCGACGCCTTCGAGTTTCAAGATGAAGAAGTGGATGCCTTCGAAATTGGTGGCAAACATACCTTGCTCGATGGTGGCATGACCTTGAACTGGGCGGCTTTTTACACCGAGTATGACAATCTGCAAGTATCGGTATTTAAGGGCGTGGGCTTTGGTGTATCCAATGCAGCCTCTACAATAGTGCAGGGTATCGAGGTTGATCTCATTTGGCAGGCTACGGATGATCTGCGCCTGGGTGCCAGCGGCGGTTGGTTGGATGCTGAATTTGATGAGTACCCCACTGCCCCATGTACCGCGATCCAGCTTGATGTAGACCAAGCCTGTGGCACACCTGTCGGCTTCACCAACAATGATCTGTCCGGTCAAGAGACGACCTACGCGCCGGAATACACCGCCTCACTCTTCTTTGATTACATTACCGATGTGGGCGGCAATGGAATGGAGTTTTTCGTTGGCGGTGAACTCAACTATAGCGATGATTTCTCCCCTGATGGAGACAACGACCCTTTAGATCGTATCGATAGTTACAGCAAAACCAACCTGCGTTTAGGTTTGCGCGGCAAGGATTGGGAAGTGATGGCCTTTGGGCGTAATATCTTCGACGAGGAAGTATTTTCTCAGAGTGTTGACGTTCCCGTACTGGCCGGTTCACACTTCAGGTTCGTTGACGAAGGTGCTGTATTTGGTGCGCGCTTTAAGTATGACTTCTAGGCTCTGGTAAATTCTTGGCTTAATGCTCCGCCCGCATTTATTGCGGGCTTTTTTTACCGCAAAAAAAGGGCCCGAAGGCCTCATTGATTTCGAACAAATTGATATCGGAGCTATCCAGTCCAGCCTTGGCCAGTACTTTACGTGCCGCGGGCACACCTCCCATTTACTTCAATCTACGACAAGATCCAGGCTACTGGCAGTCCACAGTGTAATCCTCACCGCCGCCTTCGTGTGGTGCATATCTACCTAGGTAAACTTTCACTTCGCAGCCCGCGCATAAATACACTCACAAAACTGTTTACACGCTTTTTGTAGGTTTCTACGTCCGCTGTACTATGCCTGAGGCCCAGGATAGTCAAATTCAAAACCTCAGAGGCTGCAGACGGAGTAAGCGTAGCGGCCTTCAAGTCTATCTCTTTCTTGAGATTCGCCGACTTCAGCGCCGTTGCAAATATAGCCTGAGATTCCGCGAATGAGTCAGCAAAGATGTCGCCACAAAGGCGAAGGTATGCCTCATAAAGATCAGCACCATGCGCTGATTCAATCATCATCTGATGAAAGGGGAGGTATCTTGCAAGCAAAGCAGCCTCGATTCTTGATGTCAGATCTAAAGTGGCTAACCCTAAGCATCGCTTCGCTTCATCTAATGCAGATTCAGTGGTGGATATTGCTACGCGGCGAAAAATGTCATCTTTATTTTCAAAGTATGAGTACAGTGACTCCCTCGAAATGCCAAGGGCCGTTGCGATATCTTGCATTGATGTCTTGCGGTAACCGTAATGTTTGAACGTTGTGAAGGCCGCATTGAGAATTGCTTCGCGCTTATTTTCTTTGGCTAAACTTTGCATATTTTTGCAGTCAGTATCCGATGATGGTTTTGAAATTAGGACAAAAATGTCCTTTATTTCAAGTTTGACGACACTATCCCTTTATGTCAATTTGTTGCTCGATTGAAGACGGCCACCGAGCATCCACTTTGATTGCAAAGAACTCGTTCTCGGCTCGCTCAACAGCTGTGTCAAGGTGAGTGGTTTTTAACGTCTTGCGAACATATTTACGCTCTTCGCTAATCCACATACGAAAGTGCCAATACCTACCGCTTTGCTGGGTTCTGACGACTTCGGCTTTGCCACCGTAGATTGGGTGTTGATCCGTTAGGAAGGACTGGGGCGGTGTAGCGCATTTGCTACGCTTCGCTGTCTCTTCCACTCCCCCGGCCTGGCCTCTTATATTCCTCGGTGGCACACAGCGCGGAGCGTGATCCTCTACCATTGTGCCAAATTTTAAGCGACTCGATACTGCTACTGACTCTTTTACCCAAAAATACCGTGCCATAGGATCACTGCAATAGGAGGCAGCGGCGTGACGTTATTGCGGAATATAAAAGATGAGTGCTGAGTGAGTGCCTGAGACCGGCTGTTTTTCAAGCTGGGCTCAGGCGGGAGGGAAGGTAGCCGGGACGGCCACCAGCTGTGGAGCAATCACGTCGCGCCGTTGCCGAGTTAATCAACACAATGAAAATTAACGGTAGCTCGGCTCCTTTTTCGCCTAACGCTACCGCTCTCTAACACTGACGACAGTGTTAAGGGTAATTACGCCTTACGACGTAAAACACCTAAACCAATAACCCCACCGTGACCAGCGAAGACGCCATGTTCCGCCGCCCAACAGGGCGTTAACCGGACCGGCAACAGCAGCCGACACTGCTTAGATGGTCTTTCACCGCCCTGCGACTTATTACCAAACCAGCACCAAGTTATAACAAGTGATGCAATACGCTGCAAATTAGTCCAACTACTATCGCTTTAGCAGGCCTGAACAGTTTTCTCTGTGGTATCCTTAGCTGCTTTTATCATTGCCTGTAAGAGGTCTATCTAATGCCGCAATATCGATCCAAAACCTCCACTGCCGGGCGCAATATGGCCGGCGCGCGAGCACTATGGCGAGCAACGGGAATGAAAGACGATGACTTTCAAAAACCGATCATCGCTATTTCCAATTCCTTTACTCAATTCGTGCCCGGGCATGTCCATCTAAAAGATCTGGGACAGTTGGTGGCAAGAGAAATCGAAAGAGCCGGAG
>Ga0206127_1001209_pt1 | contig 28714 bp, 27 predicted proteins | sample Helgoland_Spring_6_FD_148646 | JGI IMG/M metagenome (GOLD analysis project Ga0206127, IMG submission 148646) | Pelagic subsurface seawater microbial communities from Kabeltonne, Helgoland, North Sea - Helgoland_Spring_Bloom_20160419_1 | ecosystem: Environmental > Aquatic > Marine > Epipelagic ...
ATTTCAAAAATCGCTTTTGAAAAATCATACCAAGAACAAGCGCCCTCATTGGAATAATGAAAAATTTCAAGCGAATCATTATCAATTTTTGGCAGAAGGGTTAAAATAGCCGCTGCCAAATCAGCAGCGTTGGTAGGGGAGCCTATCTGGTCTGCTACCACAGAAATTTCGTCTTTAGTATCTGCCAAGCGCAGCATGGTTTTCACAAAATTATGCCCGTATTTGGAATAGACCCAAGAGGTTCTGATGATGATGGCGTTCGCTGGGTTGATTCTTTGCAGGGCAAGTTCTCCATCCAATTTGGTTTGTCCGTAAACCGACTGTGGATTCACGCTGTCCGTTTCGAGATAGGAGTTTTTGTTTGTTCCATCAAAAACATAATCGGTAGATATGTGAATGAGTTTGAGTTTCTTATCCTTGGCAATTTGCGCCAAATTGCCAACCGCCAAATGATTGATGGCGTTTGCCAATTCCGGTTCCGTTTCAGCCTTATCTACCGCCGTGTAGGCTGCACAGTTGATGATGGTGTGAATCTTATTTTTATTGATAAATGTATCAACCGCCAAATGGTCGGTGATGTCCAACTGAGATCGATCGGTAAATAAGAACGTACAATCAGCGTATTTTGGGGCCAACTCTTTGAGCTCGGATCCCAACTGACCATTTCCACCTGTAACGAGAATGTTATTCATTTTGAATGGTTGTCAGTTTGAAGTAGATTTTACCGAATCGTAATTTTTGTATTCACCCGAGATGATGTTTTCCAACCATTCCTGATGGTTTAAATACCAATCGATGGTTTTTGACAAACCTTCTTCAAAGGTAACGCTGGGTTTCCAACCCAACTCCTTGTTAATTTTTGAGGCATCGATGGCGTAGCGTAAATCGTGTCCGAGACGGTCTTTTACATGGCTGATAAGTTTTTCACTGGTTCCTTGTACTCGACCTAATTTTTCATCCATTTGCCGACATAAGACTTTGACCAAATCAATGTTTTTCCATTCGTTGAATCCGCCGATGTTGTAGGTTTCTTCTTCCTTACCCTCATGGAAAACCAAATCGATGGCTAGGGCATGGTCAATGACATACAGCCAATCGCGGGTGTAATTCCCGTCGCCATACACCGGAAGCGGTTTGTCGTTGAGGATGTTTTGTATGAACAGTGGAATCAGTTTTTCAGGAAACTGCTGCGGCCCATAGTTGTTGGAGCAGTTGGTAATGACATAGGGAAGGCCGTATGTTTCGCCATAGGCACGCACAAAATGATCTGAGCTGGCTTTCGAGGCCGAATACGGAGAGTTTGGATCGTACGAAGTACTTTCTTCGAACAAACCGGTTTCTCCCAAGGTACCGTATACCTCATCGGTACTCACGTGATAAAACCGTTTTCCTTCCCAATTGTTTTTCCAGAGTTCTTTGAAGGCGTTCAGCAGAACCATGGTGCCCAGAATATTCGTCTTTGCAAAAGCCAGAGGATCGGTGATGGAACGGTCTACATGAGATTCTGCGGCCAAGTGGATGACGGCATCGAATGGATGCCTTTGAAAAATTTGTTTGATGTAGACTTCATCCGTAATGTCTCCGTGAAGAAAGCTGTAGTTCCCATTTGACTCCACGTCCCTTAGGTTTTCTAAATTACCCGCATAGGTCAATGCATCCAAATTGTAGATGTGATAATTGGGGTATTTGTTCACAAATCTTCTTACGACATGGGAGCCGATAAAACCTGCGCCACCGGTAATGAGTATGTTCTTTTTACTCACTTTATTTATTTTTCAAAAGCCAACTGCTTGATTGAATTTTATCACCCAAATGATCGACCAGTTGAATGTTTAATTGATCACATATTTCTCTTTCGGGTATGGTGTCGTTGTTTTGATCGCCTCCATTGGCAAAAGAAAGGTCGTATTTTTTTGAATGAAGCGTCCAAATTTTCTCAATGGTTTTACGCACCGTTCTATCCTTGTCAATGGACAGTATCGCTTCATCTACGGCTTTGATATTGCTGACAATGATCATCCTTTCGTCTTCATCCTGAAAAGCTTTGCTTCCCTTTAAAGCTCTTTGGTGATCTGAGTTTACAATCACAAACAGTTTGTCAGCGCAAGCCTTGGCCTTGTTGATGTACTCCAAATGTCCCTTGTGTATGGGGTTGAAGTACCCACTTACGATAATGGCTTTCATTTTTATTGTTTTGAAGTGATATAAAGGTTTATGTAGGTGTTCTTTTTCACGGCTTCGCCCGGTCACTCACACAACAGCGGCGTGGCAACGGGAGGTTCTGAGCGTTTGGTTGGCGCCTTTAAGCCCTTACGGGTACAAAACTAAGAAATTACAGACCTACAGAAAGGGTTGCCCTTTTTATTTATAAAGAAATACCTGTTTATTCATGCGGTAAGTCTGTTTTTATCCTGTTAGCCTTTATCCAAAAGGGTGCAGGCTTTGTTTTTCTCTTGCCAAAGGATGAAAATCACCCTTCAGTCCGATGGGTTTTTGGCTGCGTACTTCGTGAACAATTTCAATGGCTGTGCGTACCTCATTCAATCGCTGTCCTTTACCGGCCAGTACATCCTCGTAAACGCGGGTGTGAAGGTCCGTAAAGCCCGAGCTAAATTCCACTTCTTCTCCCTCCAGCCTAATGGACCGATAGGTGCGTTGACCTTTGGCTTTTATTTCCTCCGGGAGCAGGGCTTCATTGATGGATAAGAACCAGCGTACCCTAGCCTTTTCAAATTCCAGATAGCCCGAAGCCCTGTCGTGGCTGTGAAGATGTACGGTGTTTTTTTGCACGGCACCAAACACCCAGGCCAACATGTCGTAAAAATGCACCCCAATATTGGTGGCAATGCCTCCCGATTTTTCTTCCTGTCCTTTCCAGGAAGTGTAGTACCAATTTCCTCGGGAAGTGAGGTAGGTGAGATCCACATCAAAGATTTTATTTTTAGGAGCGGCATCTACTTTTTTCTTCAGCGCGATGATGCTCGGGTGCACCCGAAGTTGAAGGATGTTCCATACTTTTTTCCCCGATTCTTGTTCGATTTTTTCCAGAGCATCCAGGTTCCACGGATTCAAGACCAAGGGCTTTTCACAAATGGCATCGGCACCGCGTCGGAGTGCCATACGAATGTGCGCATCATGAAGGTGGTTGGGGGTGCAAATGCTGAAATAATCGAGATTCAGTCCGTCTTCATACTTCCGTTTTTCCAAGAAGCGATCCAAGCGTTCAGGCTCCACAAAAAAGTTCGCTTTGGGGAAGTAGCGGTCTATGATTCCCACACTGTCAAAAGGGTCTAGGGCGGCAATTAATTCATTGCCGGTGTCTTTGATGGCCTTCAGATGTCTTGGAGCTACAAAGCCTGAGGCGCCTAATAATGCGAAGTTTTTCATAGCAGCTTTTTCAATTCGTTGCAAATGTATTCTTGTTCTTCAGGCCTGATGTACGGATTCATGGGCAGGCTGATGATTTCTTTCGAAACCCGTTCACTCACAGGGAAATCTCCTTTTTGGTGGTTTAGGTATTTGAAGCATTCTTGCAAATGCATGGGCTTTGGGTAATGAACCGCTGTGGGAATTCCTTTTTCCTTTAATTTTTTTTGTACCTCAGCTCTCGAAGTCAGTCGGATGGAATATTGAGCCCAGGCCGAGCTGTTTTCTTTACGGACTTTAGGGGTCTCCAAATGCTTTCGGAGGAAATCATCGTATTGCACGGCAATCTCTTGGCGTTTTTTGAGATCCTGCTCGTAGATTTTTAATTTCACCAGCAATACCGATGCCTGCATGGTGTCCAATCGAGCGCCGATTCCAATGTGCTTGTGCTCATACCGCTGGCTTTGCCCGTGCAGGCGCAGGCGTTTTATTTTTTCAGCCAAGTCATCATCATCCGTGAAAACGGCACCGCCATCGCCAAAGCAACCCAAGGGTTTTGAAGGGAAAAAGGAGGTGCAGGCCAGGGCAGACAGATTGCAGCTTTTTTTTCCTTTGTACGTGGCGCCAAAGCTTTGCGCGGCATCTTCAATGATCGTTAGACCGTATTTTTCTCCCAAAGCATTGATGGCGTCCATGTCGGAAACTTGTCCAAACAGGGATACCGGAATGAGGGCTTTTGTTTTGCTGCTTATTTTCGATTCGATAAGATTCGCATCGATGTTGTAGCTTGCCGCATCGATGTCTACAAAAACGGGTTTTGCTCCCAAGAGGGCAATGGTTTCTGCGGTGGAAATAAAGCTGAAGGGCGTGGTGATGACTTCATCGCCTGGACCGACCTCCAGAGCCATTAAGGACAGCAGGAGGGCATCGGTGCCGGAAGAGCAGCTTAGGGCGTGCTTTGCTCCGGTGAAAGCACTCAATTCGTTCTCCAGTTCTTGTACTTCCGGACCCATGATGTACCGAGCACTGTGCAGTACTTTTTGCAGGGCGGCGTCAAAATCTTTTTGATGCGCTTGGTAGGCGCGCTGTAAGTTGGCAAAGTTGATTTTCATCCCTTGATCCTCCGTACTTCGTTATCTTTCAGTTGGTATTCTTGTCCGCTTTCTGGACATAGGGCGGTGCCGTTGGTTTGGAATTCCAAACGATGGCCGTATTCTCCAACCCAGCCGATCTGTCGGGCAGGATTTCCAACCACCAGGGCATGGGGCAAAACGTTTTTGGTTACGACGGCCCCCGCACCTATGAGTGCAAATTGACCGATCTTGTTGCCACAGATCACGGTGGCATTGGCGCCAATACTCGCGCCTTTTTCGATGAGGGTTTTTAGGTACTGATCTTTTCTGATGACGGCCGATCGGGGGTTGCTGATGTTTGTAAAGACCACAGAAGGACCGATAAAAACATCATCTTCACAAACCACACCGGTGTAGAGGCTGACGTTGTTTTGAACCTTTACGTTTCTGCCCAAGACAACGTCGGGGGACACGACTACATTTTGCCCGATGTTGCAGTGCTCCCCCATCGTGCTGTTGGGCATGACGTGGCTGAAATGCCATATTTTAGTTCCCTTACCAATTTCGCAGGGACTGTCGACGACAGCGGTTTCGTGTGCAAAAAATTCTTTTTCCATGAGGCTCTTACAGTCTACCTTTCACCAAGCTTCGATCGATGATCGCTTTGGTGTCATAAATTACAACTTTTTCGGAAGACAGGTCTTTAAAATCGAGGCTCTTAAATTCACGGTGCCCTACGGCCAATATAATTCCGTTGTATTTTTCATTTTCGATGCTTTCTTTCAAGTCAATGTCAAAGTCTTTTTTCACCTGTTCTTTATTCGCCCAGGGGTCGTAAACATCCACCTCAGCGTCGTAGCTTTTCAGCTCTCGATAGATGTCGATTACTTTGGTGTTTCGGGTGTCCGGACAATTTTCTTTGAAGGTGATCCCGAGTATAAGAATCTTTGATTGGTTGATTTTCAGCCCTTCTTTAAGCATCAATTTGATGAGTTTGGCCCCCACAAAAACGCCCATTTGGTCGTTTACATTTCTTCCCGAAGAAACCACCGCAGGGTGGTAGCCTAGGGTTTCTGCTTTGTATTTCAGATAATAGGGGTCTACGCCAATGCAGTGCCCGCCCACCAAACCGGGTTTAAAGGGCAGGAAGTTCCACTTGGTTGAAGCAGCTTCGATCACATCGTGTGTGTCGATGTCCATACGGTCAAACATCAGGGCCAGCTCATTCACAAAGGAAATGTTGATGTCTCGTTGCGCATTTTCGATGGCTTTGGAGGCTTCGGCGACCTTGATACTCGGCGCCATATGCGTTCCGGCTGTGATGATGGATTTGTAGAGCCGGTCTACTTGCTCAGCGGCTTTTGGGGTAGAACCTGAGGTCACCTTTTTAATTTTGGTCAGGGTGTTTACAGAGTCCCCCGGATTGATGCGTTCGGGAGAATACCCGCAGAAAAAATCTTGGTTGTATTGCAGTCCGGACTTTTCCAGTATCGGAACACATTCTTCTTCGGTACAACCCGGATATACGGTTGATTCGTACACGACGAGGTCGCCTTTCTTAAGAACCTTAGCAATCATTTCGGTGGCCGATCGCAGCGGATTCAGATTTGGTTTTTTATTCGCATCAATCGGCGTCGGAACCGTTACGATGTATAGGTTTGCTGAGGCGATTTCCTCAAAATCAGACGTTAGGAATAAGTGCGCCTTATCGGCTGCATTTTCTTTTTTAGAAAGGGCCGTTTCAAGGGCAGCGGCAGGGACTTGTAGGGTGTTGTCGGCGAAATTTTTCAAATCCTGGACGCGTTCTGTCAGGATGTCAAATCCGACAACAGCATATTTTTTAGCGAACTCAACCGCCAAAGGGAGTCCGACATAACCGAGGCCGATAATTGCTATTTTTTGCTGTTCCATTAGATCCTGTGCCTTTTAACGAAATTTCAACCTTTTTATTGTCATTAAATCCGGTAAAAAAAGGCTTCGTAAAGGTGCATCGAATATACGCAAAAAGCACATCAATGAAACGGTTTTATGATCAGGTATTCGGAGTGTTTTATAGAACTCAGCTTACAACAAACCAGCGGTTGGTCAATTGCGGTCGATTGTATTTCATGGGCGCGTTTGTTTCCCAGTCGATGAGCTGAAAGCCTGCAGCTTCGCACACGGCCTGGCCTGCTGCGGTGTCCCATTCCATGGTGGGCGCAAAGCGCGGGTAACAGTCTGCTTTCCCTTCAGCCATCATGCACAACTTTAAGGAGCTGCCTTTTGAAATCAGAGTTACTTCACCGTGTTCCTTTTTCATCTTCTCGATGTAGTCCTTGGTTTCTTCCGATAGGTGAGAGCGACTGGCTACAATGGTGAAGGGACGTTTTTCTTGCGGCAGCGGCAAGGCTAAAGCTTTTGACAAGAGGTCGTCTACGCTGTAATTTTTCAAGTCTACTTTTACTTTGAAGGAGCCGACCCCTTGTTCAGAAAAATACAAGTCGCCCAAAACGGGGGCAAACACGACGCCAACACTTGGTTTTTGATTTTGAACCAAGGCGATGTTTACGGTAAACTCTCCGTTTCGTTTGATGAATTCCTTGGTGCCGTCTATCGGATCAAGAATCCACAATGCCTCCCATTTTTTTCGCGTTTCATACGGAATGCTTTGCCCTTCTTCCGAAAGGATGGGGATGTTGCTGGGTTCTAAATGAGAACAAATGATGTGGTGGGAAGCCTTGTCAGCTTTGGTTAGCGGAGAGTCGTCTTTTTTGGTCTCCACCTCAAAGTCACCGGAATGGTAAATTTCGAGGACCTCAATACCTGCTTTTAAGGCAGCTTCAATCGCAATTTTTGTGTTTACAGAAATCAAGCGGTTACATTGTGTTTAACAATCATACCCGCACCAATCGTTTCGTTGGTTTGTTCGTCGATTAAGATCACACTACCTGTGTAGCGGTTGCGCTCGTAGGCATCCACAAACAAAGGCTTGGACGCACGGATTGAGATGCGTGCAATGTCGTTCATTTCTATCTGATCGATGCCTTCAATTCGGTGAAGCGTGTTGATGTCAACTTTATATTTGATTTCCTTCACCATAGAAATGCATTCGTTCGTGGTGTGTTTCACGAATACTTTGGTTCGGCTTTGTAGCGGCTTTTCACTCATCCAGGTTACCAGGATGTCAATGTCTTGGGTAACTTCAGGGCTGTTGTTTTCACGAACAATCATGTCGCCACGACTGATGTCAATTTCGTCGTTCAAACGCATGGTTACGGACATTGGAGAGAAGGCTTCTTCAATTTCTTCTCCGTTCAGTTCAACCGACTTGATGGTTGATGTAAAGCCTGAAGGTAAGACTTTGATTTTATCGCCTGCCTTGAATACCCCACCGTCAATACGACCTGCATAACCTCTGTAATCTTGAAATTCGAGGGTGTGTGGGCGAATGACGGACTGGATTGGAAAACGACAGTCTACATGGTTGTAATCACTGGCAATATGTACGTGTTCGAGTTGGTACATCAGGGTACTTCCTTCGTACCAAGACATGTTTTCAGAACGATTTACCACATTGTCTCCTGCCAGCGCAGAAATAGGGATGAACTGAACGTCTTTGATGTTGAGCTTGGAAGAGAACTCTTTGAATTCTCTAACGATTTTATCATACACATCTTGCTTGTAGTCCACCAAATCCATTTTGTTTACACAAACAATGGCGTGAGGAATTTGAAGCAGCGATGCGATGAAAGCATGTCGGTGCGTTTGTTCTAAGATTCCTTTTCGGGCATCAATTAAGATGATGGCCAAATTGGCGGTAGAAGCACCCGTCACCATGTTTCGGGTGTACTGAATGTGCCCTGGCGTATCTGCAATGATGAATTTACGTTTCGGCGTGGCAAAGTAACGGTAGGCCACATCGATGGTAATTCCTTGTTCGCGTTCCGACTTTAGTCCGTCGGTAAGTAAAGACAGGTCGACGTAGTCAAACCCTTTAATTTGGCTTGATTTCTCAACGGCGTCAAGCTGATCTTGAAAGATTGATTTACTGTCGTATAACAATCGTCCTATGAGTGTACTTTTTCCGTCATCAACACTTCCAGCAGTGGTAAATCGGAGTAGTTGTGTGTTTTGAACTTCCATGGTCTTGTGTTTTGTCGTCGTTGTGTAATTCTAGAAATAACCGGCTTTTTTCCGATCTTCCATTGCGGTTTCCCCTCGTTTGTCATCGGCACGAGTTCCTCGTTCCGTAGTACGAGTCGTCGCAATTTCTTCGATGATCTTTTCCAGCGTGTCTGCTTCTGAGTAGACGGCACCTGTAATAGGCATGTCCCCACAAGTACGATATCTCACGACTTTTTCTACGACTTTTTCATTTTCTTTTAAGGTGATGAACTTAGACTTGGCTAAGATGACACCGTCTCGAATCACACATTCTCTTTTGTGAGAGAAGTAAAGTGATGGGAGTTTTATATTTTCCAATTTGATGTATTCCCAAACGTCCATCTCGGTCCAGTTGGAAATAGGGAACACTCTAAAGTGTTCGCCATTGTGTTTTTTGCTGTTGAATAAATTCCACAGTTCAGGTCGTTGGCTTTTAGGGTCCCATTGCCCAAATTCATCCCGGTGAGAGAAGAACCGTTCTTTGGCTCTTGCTTTTTCTTCATCCCTACGGGCACCACCCATGGCAGCGTCAATTTTGTGTTCTTCTAAGGTGTCCAAAAGGGAAACAATTTGCAGAGAATTACGAGATGCATTCACGCCCGTCTCTTCTTTTGCCCGACCTTTATCAATGGCTTCCTGAACGGACCCTACAATTAAGTTTACACCCAATTCTTTGACCAGGTTGTCTCTAAACTCAATCGTTTCTGGGAAGTTGTGTCCGGTATCGATGTGAACGAGTGGGAAAGGAATACGAGCTGGGTAAAAAGCTTTTTTAGCCAGATGCGTCATCAATATAGAGTCTTTTCCTCCTGAAAATAAAAGAACGGGAGTTTCAAACTGGGCGGCCACCTCTCTCATAACAAAGATCGCTTCAGACTCAAGCTCTCTTAAGTGGTTGATCATGTAATTACTCATGGTGGTTTAATTTTGGATATATGGTGTTGATAATATGTTCTGTGGCTTCTTCCACATTTAATTCTTCTGTTTTCACTTCAATTTCCGGGTTTGTTGGAGCTTCATAGGGCGAGGAGATTCCCGTCATGTTTTTAATTTCACCGGCTCGCGCTTTTTTATAAAGACCTTTAACGTCTCTACGTTCACACTCTTCTACCGAAGTGTTGACGTAAATTTCGACCATATTTTCCGAACCCACAACAGTTCGTATGTTTTCGCGGTCTTTTCGGTAGGGTGACACAAAGGCCGCCAATACAACCAAACCGGCATCGATCATGAGGTTTGCAGCTTCGGCAATGCGACGAATGTTTTCGGTGCGGTCTTCCGGACGGAACGAAAGGTCGTTGTTTAAACCTTTGCGAACATTGTCTCCATCCAGTGTGTAGGTGTGAACTCCTTTTTCATGAAGGACTTGTTCAACCCGGTTGGCAATGGTTGATTTCCCTGAGCCTGATAGACCCGTGAACCAAAGGAGTTTAGCGCCGTGTTTTTTGAGCTTACCTCTTAGGTTTTGATCTACCGTATAGTCGTGCTTAACGATGTTTTTTTCCATAGATCATTTTTTTAAGTCGTATTCTCAGCCCACCCAGTGGAAGTGAAAGCCACAAGCGCTCATGGAAATAGTACAAGAGTGTTTTTGTAAAAATTTCAATTCCTGCGATGTAATAAGCGGTGTTGTCCGAAGTATCTAAAACAGCACCAGCCACCAGGAAGGTCATTACGGTTGCAACAGCTCTCCAAGAAATGGTTTTGTATAAGGTTCTATTTTTACCAAAGCGTTTGTTAAACTGAATCTTTACCCAGACTCTTTCGTGGATGAAATAGACCACAAACTTAAGGATAAACTCAATGAGCCCGATAGCTAAAGCATCTTCGATACCACATTGCCCAGACAAACAGGTGATGAGCAACACGATCAAAACCGTATCTGCAATGGCAATCACGCGCCAAGAAAAACTCTTAACGAGACTTCTTAACTGCGATTCATCCTTGTAAACGGGTTGTTGCTCTTTCATTTTTTTGCTGCCTAGTCCACTTTTTAGTCCTAAAACGGGGTTTTAGTACCTCTAAATTAGAACGGTGCTTCACCCTACTATTGTCTGTAAAATTTGACCAACAGTAGGAGGTTAGAAGCTTTTTTACACCCCAAAAGGTGTTGGAAATTGTTCAAATTTTGAGCCTGCTAATTTAGGTGTTATTTGAGAAATAACAAGGCATAAGATTGAATTTAAGCAAGATTGATTTTTTGTTCGTTAAGATTTTGTGTTTGTTGGGTTTACGCTCCATATTCCCTAGTCTATTTTTGCTTTTGGGATTCCCAAGTTTTGCAAACTTTTATTATGCTCTTTTTCTGTATATTTGTAACATCATTATAAACAAAAAAAAATAAAAAAATGGCATTCAAACTACCAGACCTTCCATACGCTCATGATGCGCTTGAGCCACATATCGATGCAAGAACCATGGAAATTCACCACGGAAAACACCATGCGGGATATACCAGCAAGTTAAATGCTGCTATTGAGGGAACCGATTTAGAAGGAAAATCCATTGAAGAGATTTTGACCTCAGGAACACTTTCTGCGGGGGTTCGCAACAACGGTGGAGGTTTTTACAATCACAGCATTTTTTGGAATGTAATGTCACCAAACGGTGGAGGAGCTCCTTCAGGAGACTTAGCCGCAGCGATTGATCGTGACTTTGGTTCTTTGGAAGGGTTTAAAGAAGCCTTTTCGAATGCAGCAGCAACACAATTTGGTTCTGGATGGGCATGGTTGTGTGCAAAAGAGGGTAAGCTGGAAGTTTGTTCTACACCAAACCAAGACAACCCCATCATGAACGGCGTTGGCTGTGGCGGTACACCGATCTTGGGTATTGACGTGTGGGAGCATGCTTACTACCTAAATTACCAAAACAGAAGACCGGATTACATCAATGCATTTTTCAATGTGGTTGATTGGGCAAAAGTTGCAGAAAACCTTTCAGCAGCAAAGTAGTTTGTGATTAGACATACAAAAAAAGGCCACCTATTCGGGTGGCCTTTTTTATTTTAAGAATGTAAATTTTAGAGGTTCAAGTTTAAGTTAAGCTCGTTCAATTGTATTGCATCAATTTTTGCAGGCGCATCAATCATCACATCTCTTCCGGAGTTGTTTTTTGGGAACGCAATGAAGTCACGAATCGATTCGGATCCACCCATCAGTGCACAAAGTCGGTCAAGGCCAAAGGCCAAACCTCCGTGAGGTGGAGCCCCGAATTCGAATGCATTCATTAAGAAGCCAAACTGCTCTTGCGCTTCCTCATCTGAAAACCCAAGATGCTTAAACATGAGTTTTTGTAGGTCTCTGTCGTGGATACGAATGGACCCACCACCAATTTCCGAACCGTTTAATACCATGTCGTAGGCATTCGCTTTCACGTCACCTGGAGCGGTATCGAGTTTGTCGAGATCCTCAGGTTTTGGAGAGGTAAAGGGATGGTGCATGGCGTGGAAGCGATTGGTTTCTTCGTCCCATTCCAAAAGAGGGAAGTCAACCACCCACAGCGGAGCAAAGACTTTTGGGTCTCTCAATCCCAATTGCTCTCCCATTTCCAGGCGTAACTCACTCATTTGCTTGCGAACTTCATTTGCTGTTCCACTCAACACCAAAATCAAGTCGCCTGCTTCGGCATCGGTTGCTTTTGCCCATTGGTCTAAATCTTCCTGACCGAAGAATTTGTCTACCGAAGACTTGTAGGTTCCGTCTTCGTTGCATTTTACATAAATCAACCCTTTGGCTCCAATTTGAGGTCGTTTTACCCAATTGGTAAGCTTATCCAACTGCTTTCTTGTATATCCCGCACAGCCTTTGGCATTGATGGCAAGTACTTGTTCTGCATCATCAAAGACTTTAAAACCTTTGTTTTGAGCTAGGGAATTGATGTCTTTCAACTTCATGTCGAAACGAATGTCTGGCTTGTCATTTCCATAGTCTCTCATGGCCTCGTCGAAGGTCATTCTAGGGAAATCTTCCAATTCCACATTTACAACGACCTTAAGTAAGTGACGCGTGAGGTTTTCGAAAGTATTGAGAATGTCTTCTTGTTCTACGAAAGACATCTCGCAGTCAATTTGCGTGAACTCTGGCTGACGATCGGCCCTCAAGTCTTCATCACGAAAACATTTTACGATTTGGAAGTACTTGTCGAAGCCAGAAACCATAAGCAATTGCTTGAAGGTTTGTGGAGATTGGGGTAGGGCGTAAAATTCACCTTCATTCATACGACTTGGCACGACAAAGTCACGAGCGCCTTCTGGGGTAGACTTAATCAATACAGGCGTTTCTACTTCAATAAAATCTAGGTCGGCTAAATATTTTCGGGTTTCAATGGCTACTTTAGAACGTAAAATCATGTTCTCTCGGACCGGGTTTCTACGCAAATCCAGGTAGCGGTATTTCATACGAAGGTCATCCCCACCATCGGTATTGTCCTCGATGGTAAATGGCGGCGTTTTGGCGGCGTTTAATATCGTTAACGCTGCCACTTGAATTTCAATTTCTCCGGTAGGAATTTTTTTGTTTTTTGAGCTACGTTCGATCACCTTACCCTTGATCTGGATAACAAATTCGCGCCCTAGTTTTCGTGCTTCTTGGCACAAGCCCTCATGGCTTTCCATATTAAAAACCAACTGAGTAATTCCGTACCGGTCACGTAAGTCAACAAAGGTCATCCCTCCGAGATCACGTGATTTTTGTACCCATCCGCTCAGGGTAACATCGTTTCCTAAATGGCTAATGTTTAGTGCTCCGCAAGTATGTGATCGTAACATGTTTCTCTTATTTTGAGCAGCAAAAGTAGTGAATTGTATTGAGCTCTCAGCAATCGTTACGGAACCTTTGTAAATGTTGGAAATTGGTGCGCGACATCGACGCGCTAGCCATGAAAAGCATCTACAATATGATAGATCTTTTCAGTGGTGTTATTTTTCACAATGGATATGAGGTCAAATCGGATTTCGTTTTCGAGGTTTTCTTGCTCAAGAAAAATTTCAGCGGCCTCCACCAGCATTTTTTCTTTCTTAGCGTTTACCGATTCATCCGGAAATCCAAAACGATAGGTAGAACGCGTTTTCACCTCCACAAAAACCAATACAGTTCCGTCCAAAGCGATGATGTCTACTTCGTATTTGCCTTGCCTCCAATTCCGATGTAGTAGGGTGAATTTTTTTTCGGCAAGAAATTTAGCAGCGCTGTTTTCGCCCGCTTTACCGAGCTCGTTGTGCTTTGCCATTTGGCTTATGATTGAAATGTTTTATTTGAGTGTTATTTTTTCTGCAACCGTTAACATTCTTTTTTCTCCAAAAACAATAGGTTCGTTGTTGGCGATGTGCCCGGCAGGAAAGTTAAAGGCAACAGGGTAATCGTAATTCGCTACGGCATCGTAAATAATTTCTTCGGCGGTTTTACCGAAAGGAATGCTGTTGTCGTTCATATCGCTCATACCCCCGACAAGTAAGCCTGCCAGATTTTTGAGCATTCCGGCTCTGTCCAAAGCCTGCATCATCCGGTCGATGTGATAGAGGTACTCATCGAGATCTTCGAGAAATAGTATTTTATTTTTTGTATCCATTTGACTTTTAGAGCCCAACAGGCTGTACAGTATGGATAGATTACCTCCGACAACTTCTCCTTCGGCCGTTCCCCGCCGATTCAATGCATGACCGCCAATATCGTAATCGACTTGAGCGTCAAACAAAATACGTTGAATTTTAGAGACCGCACCGGTTGTGTTTTTTGGAAAGGTTATGGGCATGGCAGCATGCAGGGTAGGGATTTGAAGATTTTGATGTACATGTGCATGAAAAACAGTGACATCGCTGAATCCAATCAACCATTTTGGATTTTTTTGAAAGGAGCTCCAATCGATTTGGTCGATAATTTGTACCGATCCGTATCCTCCACGAACAAAGAATATGGCTTTGATGTTTTCGTCATCCAATGCCGATTGAAGGTCTTTTGTTCTTTGATCTACGGTTCCTGAAAACTGATGATCTTGTCCGAATAAATTTTCCCCAAAACAAACTTCCAAGCCCCATATATTCAGGATTTCCAGCGCAAAGTTAAGTTCTTCCGGCAGCACGTTACGCGCCGATGAGATTAAAGCAACCGCATCACCGGATTTTAGTTTTGGAATTTGAGTTGTTTTCAAGAAAAAGGATTTTTTAGTGAGACTAAAGATAGTAATATCTGCCGATTGGAATTTTTCATTTCACAATCGTTTGAGGGTGTCATGGAACTAGCGCAAAAATTATGTATTCACCTGAGTCAAATTCTTATATTTGCTCCGCATACCAAAAGAATTTTCTCATGTCGCAAGAAGCAAAAAGATACACCATAACGGCAGCACTGCCTTATACAAACGGACCGGTACATATCGGTCATCTGGCGGGCGTTTATATTCCCAGTGATATCTATGCAAGATTTTTGCGTTTGAATGAAAAGGATGTCATTTTTGTTTGTGGTTCCGATGAGCACGGTGTTCCCATTACGATATCTGCCAAGAAAGAGGGCGTTAGCCCACAGCAGGTGGTGGATAAATACCACAAGATTATTGGAGATTCATTCAAAGAATTGGGGATCAGTTTTGATATTTACCACCGTACATCAGACCCCGTTCACCACGAAACAGCTTCAGACTTTTTCAAGCACTTGCACCGTGAAGGCCTTTTTATAGAGAAGACCAGTGCGCAGTATTACGACGAAAAAGAAAACGAATTCTTGGCCGATCGATACATTACAGGAACTTGTCCCCATTGCAATTACGAAGAGGCTTATGGAGATCAATGCGAGAAATGTGGAACCTCTTTGAGTGCCACGGATCTTATCGCTCCAAAGTCAGCTTTAAGCGGGAACAAGCCCGTTTTAAAAGAAACCAAACACTGGTTCTTACCCTTAGATAAATACGAAGCCTGGTTGAAAGAGTGGATTTTAGACGGGCACAAGTCTGATTGGAAATCCAACGTATACGGACAGTGTAAGTCTTGGTTGGATCAAGGTCTTCAGCCCAGAGCAGTAACCCGAGATTTGGACTGGGGCATCCCCGTTCCAGCGGAGGGCGGCGAGGGAAAAGTTCTGTACGTTTGGTTTGATGCACCCATCGGATACATTTCAGCAACCAAGCAGTGGGCAAAAGATCATCAAAAAGATTGGGAGCCCTACTGGAAGTCAGACGACACCAAATTGGTTCACTTCATTGGGAAAGACAACATCGTTTTTCACTGTGTGATTTTTCCATCCATGTTGAAGGCTCACGGCGATTATATTTTACCAGAAAACGTACCCGCTAATGAGTTTTTGAATTTAGAAGGCGACAAGATTTCAACCTCTAAAAATTGGGCCGTTTGGTTGCATGAATATCTGGAAGACTTTCCAGACATGCAAGATGTGATCCGCTATGTTTTGTGTGCCACGGCTCCTGAAACCAAGGACAATGACTTTACTTGGAAGGACTTTCAGACGCGAAACAATTCGGAGTTGGTCGGTATCTACGGAAACTTTATCAATAGGGTGGTGGTACTAACCCATAAATACTACGAAGGCTCGGTTCCAGAGCGAGGCCCTTTGTCTGAATCGGACCAAGAAGTCTTGAATGAACTGAAAGCATTCCCGGCTAAAATAGCCAAATCGATTGAATCGTATCGATTTAGAGAGGCTTTGGCGGAAATGATGAATTTGGCTCGGTTGGGGAATAAATATTTGGCGGATGAAGAGCCGTGGAAACGGATTAAAACCGATGCAGCTCGAACACAGACCATCATGAATGTTGCCCTACAGATTGCAGCAAATTTGAGTATTGTATCCGAGCCATTCATTCCATTTACAGCAATAAAGTTGAAGAAAATGTTGGGCTTAGATTCGCTGTTGTGGGAAAAGTCAGGAGCAGATGACCTGATGCAAGTTGGTGCTCAAATTGAAAAGACTGAACTGTTGTTTCGAAAAATTGAAGATGCCGAGATTGAAGCCCAATGGGCCAAATTGGAAGCGACCAAATTGGCCAACCAAACGGTGGAAGCACAAAAGCCGAATGTAAGTTTTGAGGATTTCACAGCCATGGACATCCGTGTGGGAACGATTACAGCGGCAGAAAAAGTAAAGAAGACCAAGAAGCTTCTCAAACTGACCATTGATACCGGTATAGATATTCGCACCGTGGTGTCTGGAATTGCAGCATACCACCAACCCGAGGCAATTGTTGGAGAACAAGTTTCAGTTTTGGTTAATTTAGCGCCGAGAACCATAAAAGGTATTGAGTCACAAGGAATGGTTTTGATGGCCGAAGATAAAGACGGCACGCTGAGGTTTGTAAAACCTTCAGAGGCTACATCCAATGGTTCAGGCATCGCCTAATCCAAAAAATCAGGTTTGTTTTGATGTGTTTCCTGCGCCTGTGTATTGCAGGTAAGGGAGTGTGAGAATTTTATAAAATTCCATTACATTTGCTTTTCAACCAAGAACTGATGTCCGATACGCTCATAATCATACCTACTTACAACGAAAAAGAAAATGTGGCGAAGATGCTTCATAAGGTTTTTTCTTTGGAAAAGGCCTACCACATTCTTGTTGTAGACGACGGTTCACCGGACGGTACAGCTGCCATTGTTAAGGAATTGCAATCAGAATATCCAACGAAACTTTTTTTAGAGGAACGCACCGGTAAATTAGGCTTAGGGACAGCCTACATCCATGGGTTTCGTTGGGGATTAGAACGAGCGTATGATTATTTCATTGAGATGGATTGCGATTTTTCTCACAACCCAGATGACCTGATTCGACTGTATGATGCTTGTGCGAACGATGGCTATGATTTGGCTATTGGTTCTCGGTATGTAGGTGGGTTGGTAAACGTTATCAACTGGCCGATAGGAAGGGTGATGATGTCTTATTTTGCCTCGAGGTATGTAAAGCTCATTACCGGTTTGCCACTAGATGATTCTACAGCAGGATTTAAATGCTACCGCAAGCAAGTGCTCATTAATGTTTTGGGTTCCAAAGTAACTTTTGTTGGTTATGCCTTCCAGATTGAAATGAAATTTAAATCTTGGAAATTTGGGTATAAGATTAAGGAAGTTCCCGTTATCTTTACCGACAGAACGGAAGGAGAGTCTAAAATGAGTACTTCAATTTTTTATGAAGCTTTTTTAGGCGTCATACAAATGAAATTGAAAAGCTTGTTTGTGAGCTACAAACAACAATAGGCAAAGTAATAAGGCATGAAAAAGCTGCTTAAAAACGCACAAATAATCAATGAGGGCTCCGTACAAACTGCAGATGTTCTCATAGAAGGTGATCGCATTTTAAAAATCGCTGCATCCATTCAAGACGCAGAGGCAGAGGTGTTTGACCTTACCGGCAAATTTTTAATGCCCGGAGTTGTTGATGATCAGGTACATTTCAGAGAACCTGGTCTTACACACAAAGGTCGTATATACACCGAGGCTAAGGCGGCAGTAGCCGGAGGGATTACATCGTTTATGGAAATGCCCAACACCAATCCACAGGCCTTAACGCAAGAACTTCTCGAAGACAAATACGAAATAGGCGCAAAAGACTCCTTGGCGAACTACTCCTTTTTTATGGGCGCCTCTAATGAGAATATCGAAGAGGTGTTAAAAACCGATCCGAAATGTGTTGCGGGCATTAAAATTTTTATGGGATCCTCCACCGGAAACATGTTGGTGGACGACCAAGAAGTTCTAAATTCTATTTTTTCAAGCTGCGATATGTTGATTGCCGTCCACTGTGAAGATGAGGCCACGATTCGAGCCAACACGGCGAAGATGAAAGCAGAATTCGGCGAGGATTTACCCATTCGATACCATCCGATCATTCGAAATGCAGAGGCCTGTTACAAGTCCTCATCTTTGGCCGTTCGATTGGCGAAGGAGCACAACACCCGCTTGCATATATTGCACATTTCCACCGCAAAAGAGACGGAATTGTTTCGCAACGACATCCCTTTGGAAGAAAAACGAATTACCGCAGAAGCCTGCGTGCATCACCTCTGGTTCGACGATTCGAATTACGACGAAAAAGGTACCTACATCAAATGGAATCCTGCGGTAAAATCTGCATCAGACCGCGAAGGCGTATGGAAAGCTTTGTTGGACAATCGTATTGATATTATCGCAACAGATCACGCCCCTCACACCCAAGAAGAAAAAGACAATACGTATTTCAATGCACCCTCTGGAGGCCCACTGGTACAGCATGCACTGGTAGCTCTACTGGAATTTTACCACCAAGGGAAAGTCAGCTTGGAATGGATTGTCAACAAAATGTGTCATGCACCCGCAACCTGCTTCCAATTGAAGGAAAGAGGTTACATCAGACCCGGTTACTTTGCCGACCTGGTGGTTGTGGATTTAGAAAAATCCTGGCAGGTTGAGAAGGATAATATCTTGTACGATTGCGGTTGGTCTCCTTTTGAGGGAGAAACTTTCAAGTCGACGGTAACAAAGACATTCGTTAACGGTAATTTGGTGTACGACAACGGTATTTTCGACGAGCGTACTCGTGGTATGCGCCTAGAATTTGATCGATGATGAAACATTGGGTCCCTATTCTTTTTGTCAGCATCCTGGCTTCGTGTACACCACGCACAGAATCAGTGCCTAAAAATTTATTATCCGAAGCAGAGATGGTAGATGCTTTGGCGGGCGTGCATATTTTAGAATCTGCTGCAAAGCTAAATCTTTTGGAAGGCATAAAATCCGACAGCTTGAGTTTGCAAGATTATTACCGCGCATTGTTTGAAACAAAAAGTTACAGCCTGTTGGCTTTCGATTCGAGTTTTGCTTTTTATGCAAAAGATCCTGAAATCATGGAACGGTTTATGGACTCGGTTTTAACGAATATTCAAATGATGGAATAGACCGGAGACTATCGCTCCCGCTCTCCAACATCTTTAAGAAGAAAATCAGAAAAATCAAAGCAACTTTTTTTAACGGCTCGGAACTTAAAATCCAACAAGTATTTAATTTTAGCATTGCTGAAGCTGGACACTTTACTTCCTGCGGCGGCAGTTTCTTTCGTAAAAACAGGAGCCTTCCCCGAGAAAATAGAAATGAGTTTTGCCAGGCGCCACAAGAAGGCACTCTGCTTGGGCGTAATTTTTAGCCGAGGTTTATTCTTTCCCAATGCTTCAGCGATAAAATCGAAAGTTTGTTGGTAGGTCGAGTTTTCCGAATTTAAAATATAGCGTTCCGACTTCACCTTGTTGTCCATCAATCGGATCATGGCATCTGCCACATCTCTCACATCCACAAAGCCATTAGACCCTGTCGTGTAAAAAGGCATTCCTTTCCATATTTGTTGGAATATTCGTGAGCTTCCTTGGGTCCATTTCCCAGGGCCCAATACAATAGAAGGATTAACGATTACCGCCGTCAAGCCTTCTTCTATTCCTCTCCAAACCTCCAATTCAGCATGGTATTTACTGATGGCATAATGGCTGTTTTTTGGGCTGTCAACCCAAAGATTTTCTTCTGTTTTGGGCTTCTCGTTTTCCGAAGGACCTAGGGCTGCGACCGAGGATACATAAACGAGTTTTTCCACCCCATAAGCCAAGCATAAATTTACTACGTGAGCTGTACTGTCTACATTGTTTCGTAGCATTTTGTATCGATGTTTCGGATTGAAGCTGATCCAGCCCGCACAGTGATATACTTGCGTAACATCCTTGAAAGCAAGCTCTAAAGCCGACTGATCCAGAAGGTCGGCATCTGCCCATTCAATCCGATTGAACAAGGCATCAACTTCATCTGTGTAGTATGAAAAGGTTTTTCGAACGTCTTCAAGATTTGAACGTTCTCTTTTTAGGGCGCGCACTTTTGTTTCCGTTAGACAAATTTGATACAACAAATGCGAACCGATTAAACCTGTTGCTCCGGTAACTAATATCATGGCAGAAAGATAAGTAAATGTTGTTGTTTTATATACAGAATAAAACTGCTATTTTTACGCGACTACAAATCTACCTATGATGAACTTTGTTGAGGAAATGAAATGGAGAGGCATGATACACGACATCATGCCCGGAACGGAAGCGCAACTGCAAAAAGAAATGACGTCTGCATACATTGGCTTCGATCCTACGGCAGATTCATTGCACATTGGTAGCTTGGTGCAAATCATGACTTTGGTGCACCTCCAAAGGTCCGGTCATAAACCCATGGCCTTGGTGGGCGGTGCTACCGGAATGGTAGGCGATCCATCAGGAAAGTCAAAGGAAAGAAACTTGCTTTCGGAAGAGGTTTTGGCGCACAACCTAAGTTGTGTGCAAAAACAGTTGGCACGATTTTTAGACTTTGACTGTGGCAACAACTCGGCGGAGATCGTCAATAATTACGACTGGTTTAAGGATTTTAATTTCCTTGATTTCATTCGCGATGTGGGTAAGCACATCAGCATCAATTACATGATGGCCAAAGACTCGGTAAAATCTCGTTTAGAAACCGGAATGTCTTTTACGGAGTTTACCTACCAATTGGTTCAGGGTTATGACTTTTACCATTTGTATACCGAAAAGAACTGCAAGCTACAGCTCGGAGGTTCCGATCAGTGGGGAAATATTGTTACCGGTACGGAACTGATTCGAAGAAAAGCCAGAGGCGAAGCTTTTGCCATAACGACTCCTTTAATTAAGAAGGCCGATGGAACCAAATTCGGAAAAACCGAAGGCGGAAATGTGTGGTTGGACGCAGAACGTACCTCGCCGTATAAATTTTATCAGTATTGGTTGAATTCCTCGGATGAAGATGCCAAAACGTACATTAAGATTTTCACCCTGATGCCCAAGAAAGAAATTGACGCCCTCATCGCAGAACACGAAACAGTACCACACCTTAGAGTTTTACAGAAAGCCTTGGGTAAAGATGTAACCGAACGTGTACACAGTGCGGATGCCTACCAAAGAGCTATTGAGGCTTCTGAGATTCTATTTGGAAAAGACACGGCCGCGCAATTAAAGACGATTCAAGAGCGTGATTTACTGGATATTTTTGAAGGCGTCCCTCAATTTGAGGTTTCCAAAGCAGCCATCGAAGAAGGGGTAGAGGTGATTGATTTGTTGGCTCAAAAAACACAAGTTTTTTCTTCCAACGGAGATGCCCGAAGAATGCTCAAATCCAATGCGGTCAGCATCAATAAGGTAAAGGTTACTGCCGAGAAAATCGTCAACTCTGAGGCTTTGCTTAACGACAAATACATCTTGGTGCAGAAGGGGAAAAAGAACTATTTTTTACTGAAAGCGATATAGACTTCAATTAAGGATTTATTTTCAAAGGGATGATCCAACCATCAAGTTACAACCCCTCACATCGCTGTAGTCAAATCTCCCCAAGACTTCAAAACTCCCGTCTGCATGTATTTTACCTAAGTCTTGGCTGGCTATGAAAGCACAGGAATACACATTGGCCAAGTCAATGATGTTGAGTCCCCCTCTATGTTTGGATTTTGAAAAGGGATCATTGATGTCTCTGCAGCTCACTTTCATCCAGGGCGGACAGCTAAAACGGCCCAGCTCTTTGGCGTAAGCCTGCGATAAGAGTTCCGTCATTCCATATTCCGAATGAATATTTTTTTGATGAAAGGCGGTGCCAATATGTTCATGCAACTCTTCTCGAATCATTTCTTTACGGCGCCCTTTCATCCCTCCGGTTTCCATCACGACGGTATGCTGAAGTGGTAAAGGGTATTTTTCTACGAAATCAAGAAGCCCAAAGCTTACTCCCATCAACAGTGTTTTTCGGTTTTTTTCTTCGAGGTTTTCCAGTTGAGCATAGAGCTTCTCGTGTTCATTTAAGTAAAAACCACTTTCTTCTTTTTCAGAAGCTTGAATCAATTTTTCACACATATAGATGAGTGAAGAGCCACTGCGTTCTAGGTAAGAAGGTAGAAGTGCAAGAATGGTGTAGTCTTTTGGGTTGCCGTAAAAATGCTCAAACCCCTTAAAGAAACTCTGTTCATAAATAGATAGGTCATGAACGGAGTGCTGGCTCTGAAGCCCTGTGGTACCACTGCTGGTAAAAACTTGTTGACTTTGATGGGGTTGGCATACGACTTCGTGAGTTTTAAACAACTCAATCGGAAGGTAGGGGACGTTGTCTAATTCTTTTACACTTCTTGGATCTACCTTGATGTGTTTAAGGTAATTCCGATAGACGGGATTGGACTGGGCTTGAAATTGAAAAATTTCGAGCGCAAGCTTTTCGAACGACTTTTCCGAATGGTTTTGAAAAATTTGTGTTCCCCAATGCATCAAGTTTATGATTGAGCCAATTCAATCTTCCCTTTTGCTACGTCGTACATAGCGCCCACAATCATGATGTTCCCATCTTTTTCTAGCTTTGCTAGGGCTGGGCTTTCATTTCTCAATTGCGAAATGCACTGGAGTACATTTTCTTTAGCCACAGCATCCACATAGTCCGACGTAGGTTCGTATGGACTTATTTTTTCTTTGGCCGCATCAAACTTTTTCAGCAGCGCCGTGATGTTTCCAAACTCCACGTTTTGGCAGGCTGAAGTAATCGCTCCACACTTGGTGTGTCCCAAAACCAAAAGCAATTTAGATCCCGCAAAGTGACAAGCGTATTCCAAAGAGGCAATGACATCTGTATTTACGGCATTCCCAGCAATTTTCACATTAAACAAATCGCCAATACCTTGGTCAAAAATCAGCTCTGTCGCTACGCGAGAGTCAATACAACTCAAAACACTTGCGAATGGGTATTGCGCATTTGCACTAAGCGCTACATCCTTCATCAAATCTTTCGTTTCGTTTTTCTGTGCAACAAAACGAGCATTTCCTTCGATTAAAAAGTCAAGAGCCTGCTGTGGACTGATGGTATTCTGAATTTCTTTGGTTGTAGCTTTCATAATTGGCAAATTGCTTTAAATTTACAGGACAAATTTATGTAAATTCAATTACGCGTCAAAGGATGAAAAAAATACTTATTTTATGTACCGGCAACTCATGCAGAAGTCAGATTTTGGAAGCTTGGTTGCGACATTTTTCAGAAGGAAAGTTTGAAGTTTACAGTGCGGGTGTGGAAACGCATGGCATCAATCCAGATGCAGTATTCTACATGAACGAAATCGGTATTGATCTTTCGAGCCATACCTCAGATCTCATGGACAAATACCTTCATATGGAGTTTGACCTGATTGTTACGGTCTGTGATCATGCCAAAGAGACCTGTCCGGTTTTCCCTAAGGCGACGCAAACCATTCATCGCAATTTTGAAGATCCATCGAAAGTTATGGACGAAAAAGAAGCGGCATTCCGGAGAGTGCGCGCACAGCTTGAGGAGTTTGCCAAAAGCTTGGTAGAGAAGTTCGTTTAAAGGTTAAATGAAGCCTGCTTTTTCCCTGATTCAGGTGCTTGTTTTAACTTTTAAAAGCACAGAAAACTCTAAATTTCAAGCCGCTTCATCTTCCGGTATTCTTTTTTTTGAATTTGACTTTTTCTTCTCATGAAGATTAGTATATTTGCGACCGCTAACACTCCTCCTTAGCTCAGTTGGTTAGAGCATCTGACTGTTAATCAGAGGGTCCTTGGTTCGAGTCCAAGAGGGGGAGCAAGCAAAACGAAGCACTTACAGAAATGTAGGTGCTTTTTTTGTGGCGTCAAGACTTATCAAAGATATAAAATATAGCGTGTTTTTGGCTTTTTCAGGCAGTCCTGAGACAGTTAATCCTTAATTTTTTGTGTCTGTCTCTCTGCGAACCTCTTCTCAGACCCCTTTTTCGCTGTATTTAGCCCTGTAGCCCAGTAAATAGGGTGTTATTGGTTATTTCGAAGTGATTTAACAGTATTTCTAGTACAAGAGCCACCTTCTTATTTATTTAAGTGTTTAACATGCTTTAAGGGGTTGTTTTGGGTTTCACAGGTTTTTTAGTTTTGAAAAACAAGGGTTCTCGTTTTATTTAAGTGATTGATACAATTTGGTATTTTTTTGTCTGTAGGGATGTCTTATGCTAAACAGCCCACCCCCATTCGTGTTTTTTGAACCCCACCCATCTTTATGAGAGGATGCGTGCTTATTGTAATATTCGTGTATCTCTCATTAGTTCAGTATGATAAGTGTGTAAATCAGACACAAATTCGGCATTTATTCTTATTTTAGCTTTTATCTAAATGTGGAACCTCTGGCTTTTAACTGACAACCATAATGTTGTCAGGATATTCACAGAGATTTAAAAAGAACAAAACAACTTACGGTGATGAAAAAACTACTTTACATATTCCTATTTGTTCCCCTTGCTTTGTTTGGGCAGGAGCTAGATTCGTGTTATTCTGTAAATGATATTTATCAGGAGGTAGAAGATTCTAATCCGCCTGTTACATTAGACCTACTTAGTGGCTGGAACATCATTGGATACAGCTGTGTTGAATCGAAAGATGCCCTTGAAGTACTCTCTCCAATTTCTGATAAGATACTTTTGGCCAAAAACAATGCGGGTTCTGTATACATGCCAGAGTTTGGTTTTAATGGAATAGGTGACTTACTACCCAATCAAGGCTATCAAATAAAGATGAGTGAAACAGTACTTGATTTTGAGATGTGTGATTATCACATCAATTACCACCAAGTAGAGGGATGTACGGATTGTGAAGCTGTAAACTTTAACCAATGGGCTACCACAGATGATGGAAGTTGTACTTACAATAAATGTACAGACTCATCAGCAGATAATTACCAGGAAGTTCTTCCTTGCATCTATTACGGGTGTAATGACCCTCTTGCTGCCAACTACGACCCATATGCAAATACAGATGATGGTTCTTGTGTGGTAGCAGAGGCTTGTCCTTATGAGAATTATTTAGAGTATAGCCCGGATGCCATTAGTTATAATGCCAATTTATGCGTTAACATTATCGTAGAGGGTTGTACTGAAAACACCGCTTTAAATTATAACCCTCAGGCGAATCTAGACGATGAATCTTGCCAGTACATTTATGGATGTACACAGCAAGATGCAGATAATTACAATGCCGAAGCTACCACCGATGATGGCTCCTGTATTTACTACGGCTGTACCGACCCAACAGCTGGGAATTACGATGAAACAGCCAATACAGACGATGGTAGTTGTTTGATAGGAGGATGTATGAACGCTACCGCAGAAAATTACAATCCTGATGCAGGTGTTGACGATGGAACTTGTGTAATCTATGGATGTCTACTCTCTGATTTCCCAAACTACAATTCAGAAGCAAATAATGATGATGGCTCTTGTGATATGAATTCATTAGATGTCTTTGGTTGTACAGATGAATCAACTTTGACTTATCAAGATTATGCAACAATAGATAATGGAACTTGTTATTACGGACCTTTACCAGAAATTGGAGATTTAATTCTAGGCGGTATAGTCTTCTATATTGACGAAACCGGTGAGCACGGTTTGGTTGCGGCCCTGGAGGATTTAGGCTCTTTTGAGTGGGGTTGTCATGGAACAGATATAAACGGTAATAACTCCAGCGTAAGTCCAGAACTAGATGGTATAGGCACAGGCCTACAAAACACTTTAGAGATTGTAGCAGGATGCTCAGAAACACCCATAGCAGCAAGTGAAGCGTTAGCTTACGAATCAGGAGGCTACAGCGACTGGTACATCCCCTCAAGAGATGAACTTAAAGAAATGTACAACACCGTCGGAAACGGAGGCTCTGAGGGCGACATAGGAGGTTTCGGAAATAATTGGTATTGGTCTTCCTCGGAGTTCTATAATATCACCGCGTGGTACGTCAATTTTTTCGATGGTGGTAACACGTACTTCGCCAATAAGAGCAGTACAAGCAGGGTTCGGGTTATTCGCGCTTTTTAACTATTTACCCCTTTACCTATTTAACGCTACCGCGCAGCGGTCGAATTTTGAAAAATGGCACGATCTCATGAACTCCCTATTTATAAAGATACTTACAGGTTAATCCTTAGCTTGTTTGAGCTTACACAGCACTTTTCTAAGGAGCATAAATACTCTTTAGGGCAAGATATTAAGCGAGATGCTATTTGTTTGGTACGGAGCATTTACAGAGCCAATAGGAACCAGCAGAAACGGATTTATATAGAGGAGTTTTTAGATAATTTTGAAGTACTTAAATTGGAGCTTCGTCTTTGTGCCGATTTAAAATTGTTTAGCATTAAGCATCAAGCAGAAATTACCGTACTATTAGAAAGTATAGGTAAACAGGCTACTGCCTGGAAAAATAGTTATTAGCCAGAATCTTTTGGGCTACAGGTGCAAAAGAGCGAGCTTGTTTTTGTTGAAAAAGGGCAAATGGACAGGGCTTAATAATTACTAAATAACAAATTAGTAATTAAACGTCTTGTTAAATCGCATGCTTTACCGAGCGGTAAAAACATCAAAACTCATTTGCAATTCGTTGGTCTTCCTCGGAGAACAATAATAACAACGCGTGGAACGTCAATTTCAATAATGGTAACACGAACAACAACAATAAGAACAATACAAACAGGGTTCGGGTTATTCGCGCTTCTTCAGCAAAATCTACAGCCCTGACCCTAGCGTCAGGGCTTTTTATTTATCGTATGCAATACCGTTTGTTTGATTCGTTTAGCAAAACTCAAATTACCTTTGAAGAAATTCTTACGGCCTATTATGATTGCAGGAAGAATAAAAGGCAAACGGCCAATGCCTTAGCTTTCGAAATAAATTACGAATCGCAGTTGGTTCAACTGTTAGAGCAAATAAATTCTGGTTCATATACTCCAGGTCGTTCTATTGCTTTTATTGTTCATAAGCCTGTTCAGCGTGAAATATTTGCCGCCGATTTTAGAGATCGTATTGTTCATCATTTAATCATCAATAAGTTAAATCCACTTTTTGAAAGAAAGTTTATACGAGACTCTTACAGTTGTAGAAAAGACAAAGGAACTCACTTTGGCATCAAAAGAGTGGACCGATTTATAAGGCGCTGTTCAAAAAATTACACCCAAGATTGTTATGTATTAAAACTTGATATTCAGGGTTTTTTCATGCACATCGATAAACAAATTCTTTATGAAAGGCTTGAATCGTTTATTCAAATCAATTATGCCTGTAACGATAAAGCGTTGGTTCTTGATTTATGTGCCAAAACTGTGTTTAACAACCCCACGAAAGGATGTGTTATTAAGGGCGATAAATCCAATTGGAAGGGATTGCCTCGTAATAAGAGTTTGTTTCATTCACCCAGTGGGGTAGGTTTGCCTATAGGAAACCTCACGTCACAAGTATTTGCCAATTTCTATATGGATGCCTTCGATCATTATGTTAAACACGACTTGGGGCTTAAATATTACGGTAGGTACGTTGACGACTTTGTCATTGTTCATTCTTCAAAAAAGTATTTAGCCAAATTACAGCAAAAACTTTCTAGGTTTTTACAAAAGGAGCTACACCTTAAAATCCATCCCAAGAAAATCTACTTACAGCATTATAAAAAAGGGGTGAAGTTCGTTGGGGCTGTAATTAAACCAAACAGAATTTACATTGCCAACCGCACTAAAGGAAATATGTACGATCGTATTTCTATGTTTAATAACATTGCTCGTGCGAGCAAAATAACGCCTTCAAATATTGATGCACTTTTGTGTTCAATGAATTCTTATCTCGGAATTATGAAGCATTACAAGTCCTACAAAATTAGAAAAGCTATGATTCGTAATGGGCTGAGTCCTTGGTGGTGGAATCATGTGTATTTGTCTGGCTCAGCTTACAAATTGGTTAAGAAAAAAAGAAAACCCTTATCAAAACATGTCGTCAATTATTCTGAAGGTTATTTTGATTACTCCTTTCAAACAGAAACTTGTTTTTATTTTTGAGTAGTCGGTTTATTCAAACCCTTCCAAAAGTGGTTCGAACGAGAACAAAAAGAGGAGCAAGCAAATTAAAGCACTTACAGCCATGTAGGTGCTTTTTTTGTGCCGATTAAAACCAGGAAAAAAATTTAAATCTATATTTGTCCGGTATCAATCAAACAAATGAAACATGGATTTGCCCAAAAAATTTAAGCACTCGATTTTTTTAACCTTCACCATACTGTTCAGTATCATCAGCTGCGGTGATATGGATGATTTCATGTACCAGCAAGATCAGCCCCTGGATGAGCAGACCGATTCTTTAATCAAT
>Ga0206127_1001211_pt1 | contig 28702 bp, 25 predicted proteins | sample Helgoland_Spring_6_FD_148646 | JGI IMG/M metagenome (GOLD analysis project Ga0206127, IMG submission 148646) | Pelagic subsurface seawater microbial communities from Kabeltonne, Helgoland, North Sea - Helgoland_Spring_Bloom_20160419_1 | ecosystem: Environmental > Aquatic > Marine > Epipelagic ...
TTGAAGTACCTATCAGACTTTCATTATCATCTAATAATCCAATAATATTAATTTTATCCTTTTCTTTCAAAGTGTCATTAATATCATTTAAGAGTTCACTTAATTCATAAATTAAAGGGAAGTGAAAGTGGTTGAGGTTTTTTGTTACTAAGGAAATACTTTTCCTTAAAATGGGGGGCTTACCCATTTTAATATCGAAGTCAATTTTTTTCCTCTATGGAAAATGATACACTAATTAGTGTTTGGAAAATGTCGAATCAATCCATTACCCTCTGAAACTACAAATCCAATTTTACCTTTATAGGATGAATCTGAACAACCATATGAAACATAATCAATCCCATTGTAGTTGATGATTTTATAATACTTACATTCCTCTTTAATATCCTTTACGATTAAATCATAAGGGTTTTTAGAGGTATCATCCTCAGTTCCAAAGAAGTTTCCTAAAACTGTTCTTCTTCCAAATGATAAAGTAAACCTATCATCTTTGGTATTATATAACATCCATTTTGAGGATTTACTTCCTTCAATTGAATCTCTTACGATATTAAACCCATAGGTTAACCAACCTTCTTCATCCAAACTTTCGTATTCATATCCGTTTTCAATCACAACCTTCTTAAACCCATCAACGGATTTAATACTCATAACATCCTTATATGATATTCGAGAGAAAGATAGAATTGGAATAAATAATAAGATTAGAAGTTTCCTCATAAATTCCAATATACGAAAAATAAAAATCTATCTATTTATATGTAATAGTGTGAAACAATGGAACACTTAAAGAACTAATAAGAATAGTAAAATGGAACAAATAAATAATTATGAGATTGATGGATTGATTCAAACTCTAAAAGAAACCGGAATCAACGGAATACTTAAGTATTCGGATGTATTGGTGTTAAATCATATGTGTGAAAGAAATTGGATTCCTTCAGATAGAGATGGAATTATCAAAACTCTGAAAGAAAAAACAAATATGGATTATAAGGATATCACTAACCTTCTTAATAGATACAATGAATGGGAGAAATTTCTTCCATCGTACAGTTTATCCCTCAATTTACGTTTAGATGATACGAATCGGAAATATAATTCAATAATACCTTTCAAATGGATTGGAGATGGAAATAATAAAAAACTAATTGGATTTATTAAAGATTCAGATGGTACATCAGTTTATGATGGAAGTGGGAATCAACTAATTAAAATTTGTGGAGTAGATGAAAACTACTCTATCAATTGGGGAGAGAATGTTCAACTAACATCACCTCAACAAAGATATATCGTTGATGAAGTAAGAAAACTGAAACAATTAATATGGTAATGAAGAATCCTTATGAAGAAAGATTAGGTGAATTAGAATAATTTCGTTGGTTATCGGTAAATGATTGTTCAGAAAAATTGGGGGTTAGTAGGAGAACTGTGTTCCAATACTTAAAAGATGGAAAAATCAGAGGAACTCTATATGGTAATCGGAGAATAATTGATTCAGTAAGTATAATAGGATTCCTTTACCGAAAGAGGGTTATTGATTACCATAATATCAAAAACGAAGAAGTAAGAAAACAAATCAAAAAAAACATTTAAGAAACCTCAACTACACCTACATCACAACTCACTTCAATAGTTGAGGGGATGGTAAAATGAGGAGGGAGTTATCTCTGATTTCATCTTTGGATGAATCAGTAAACTTTTTCATATCCCTCCGATTTGTATCTATATTAATTCAATAATAGGTTGAGATACCTCTACGATATCTTCTCTATTAACTCTCTCTTCTCTAATCTTACCTTTTTTATACATAGAATGTACTTTTGAGTTAGAAAATTCGGTATTTCGAGGAGTTTTCAAACCTTCATCATTAAAGATTTTAGATATCTTTCTATAACCAATGGGGGTTACAAAATTTTCCTTATACTCACAAATTCGGTTGAATAAATACTGTTGATAATCACTATAATTTGATTCCCAAAGTTTGGTGGTAGTAATTGATACTGAAAATCTTACGATTAAATTATTGGGATTACAACTTTGAACACATAACCTTACTCCACTGTAACTGACTTAGCTAAGTTTCTTGGCTGATCAACATTGCAACCTCTAAACAGTGCGATGTGATAAGATAGCAACTGCAAAGGGATCACAGATAACAAGGGCATCAAACATTCTGGCGTATCAGGTACCTCAATGATAAAATCTGACATCTTAGAAATCAAAAGATCTCCTTCAGTAACCACAGCAATCACGATCCCTTTCCTTGCCTTGATCTCCTGTATGTTGGATACAATTTTATCATAAGATTTATCTCGTGTAGCAATGATAATGACCGGCATATTTTCATCAACCAAGGCAATAGGCCCATGCTTCATTTCAGCTGCTGGATAGCCTTCGGCATGGATATAAGAAATTTCTTTTAATTTCAAGGCCCCCTCTAAGGCGACTGGAAAATTATATCCCCGACCCAAATACAAAGCATTAGAAACCTCTTTAATAGATGCTGAAATTTCTTTTATCTGATCATTTTTCTCAAGGACCCGCTTGACCTTATTGGGAATTTGATGCAACGCTTCTAAAAGATCCTGATAAGTAGGTAAAGAAATCGTTTGCTTACGCATAGCGACCCTCAAGGCAATCATGATAAGCACAGTAATTTGACCTGTGAAGGCTTTGGTTGAGGCAACGCCAATCTCTGGACCTGTGTGCAAATAGGCACCTTCGTGGGTGAGCCTAGAGATAGAAGACCCTACTGAATTAACGACCCCTAAAATTATGGCTCCCTTAGATTTTGCAAGCTCAATCGCCGCTAAGGTATCGGCTGTCTCACCTGATTGAGATATGGCCATAATTATATCTCCTTTCTCAATAATAGGATTTCGATATCTAAATTCAGAGGCATACTCCACCTCAACTGGAATCCTACATAAATCTTCAAAAAGGTATTCGGCAACCAAACTAGCATGCCAGGAGGTACCACAAGCAATAATAACTATCCTTTTAGCTTCAACCAGTTGCTCTGCATGTTTTTGAATCCCTCCCAATACCAATTTATGGGCATCAATGGAGAGTCTACCACGCATGGCATCTGCTATTGACTGGGGTTGCTCGAAAATCTCTTTAAGCATGAAATAATCATATCCTCCTTTTTCAATAGCTTCAAGCTCCAAATCTAACCGTTCAATGTAAGGCGACTGGGGCATATCTTGTAAATTTCTAATTTGATAGCCCTCGCGAGTGATCACAGCAATTTCTTCGTCATTTAAATAAATAACCTTATCTGTATATTCTATGATAGGTGAAGCATCTGAAGCTACAAAATACTCTCCTTCACCTAGACCTAAAACCATAGGGCTTCCCTTTCTTGCAGCAATCAATCTATCTGGTTGGTCTTCTGATAAAACTACGAATGCATAGGCGCCCTCAATTTTTGATAACGCTACTCTCACCGCATCTCCAATCTGGAGCTGACTGTTTTTTTGGATATCCTCAATCAAGCATACTACCACCTCCGTGTCGGTATCACTTTTAAAAGTATAACCTCGTAGTTCTAGATCAGTTTTAATGGCTTGATAATTTTCAATGATGCCATTATGAATGATAGATATTTTACCATTTTCTGAAACATGTGGATGTGAATTGACATCATTGGGTATCCCATGTGTGGCCCAGCGCGTATGTCCTATCCCGATGGTTCCAAGTAATTGGGTCTTCCCAATATCCTCTACAAGGTCTTTAACTTTGCCTTGTTTCTTAAATACCCTCAATTCCTCATCAATTAGGGCAATACCCGAACTATCATAGCCTCTGTATTCCAGTCTACTCAAGCCTTTGATAAGCACTTTTAAGGCATTCTTTGATCCGATATAAGCTACAATTCCACACATCTTATAATCCTTTAGATTTGGTATAATAGATTTTGACCGCCACTGATCCCCGTTCGATAAACGATTGATTCAGCGTTAATCTGTCCTCTGAAATCATAACCAATTTATCAAAAGTATCCTCTCCTAAAAAAGTCTTTCGAAGGTATTGATCTTCTAGGGCCAAAGTAATCATGGAATTATAGGTTAATTCGGATACCTCGGAAATAAGAGGTGAAAAAGCCCCTGCTCCGGAAATAAAGCTCTTTTCACTGAGTAAAAAATCATTGGCCGCCTGATTGAAGGTAGAAATATAATCTAAATTCCCTGCGAGCACTAGATCCAGAGAAGCAAAAACATTGCCATTTATACCGCTTTCCTGATTAAGAGCATAAAAATTCACGCCTACTATGGGATCTGTCGTAGCTGTAGTCAAGCCAACTTCTAACTCCACATTATTGAGAACAAAATCATCTAATTGATACAAAAAAAGCATTACCTCCGAAAAATCGAGCACTGTAAATAAGCCTTGTAAAGGATTAAAAATACTGTAATCATCAGCAAATTGTATACTATCGAGATTTGAAAGTCCTGATAGATCAGTATCAGATTTGTTCCTATCTAGTTGAGTGAAATGAACACTATTAAATTTAAGTTGAGTGATAAACAAAGAGTCGCTAGGATCCCTTGAAAAGATCAGGATTTTAGTTTCATCAGAAATCAAATCAAAAGACAGTAAAGCCTCATTTTCTACTGCAGGTACAAAGGCAAAATCACTCGTATAAGCGTATTGATCGCTCGCGTCTAATCCTTTTAATTTTTCATATAAATAAAATCCAAAATCAGCTCCAGAAAAGGTCAACAATGTATCAGATTTAAAAACAATTTCTGTAACACTTTGAATACGCTTTGCTAATGTTAATTTTTTCGTAGCAAGGTAAACTGCCTGAGAAAAGAGGGAATCACGCAATCCATGAAACTCCATATTGAAGATTGCTGAAGCATCGTTCATAAGCTGGTCCTCAATTTTGAGCATGAAAACTACTGAATCTAATAACAAAGTATCTGCTAGAACAGCGCCCGAGTCATATTGTAACTCAAAGTACGCCTCAGCAGCTAGTGCCCCTAAAAGTGGGTCTTCATAATCCCCAACCAAAATGAAATCGGAATCATCTGTCCTTAAACTATCAATAAATATTTCACTCGTTGGTAAGTTGAATTCAATATAATTAGTATTGGTCACACCTTCCACATTCACCTTAATGATGCTTTCATCTTGTTCGCAGGACGAATTAATTAATGTGAGCAGACCTATGATTAAAAAAAATCCCTTATCCAATAAGCTCATTGTACAGTTTATAATAATAATCCTCGAAATTTTCATCTTGCTTGATATCATTAATTTCATTTCCCTTTGGGAGGGTTTTTATCAATGCTTTAAAACTAGCTGATGCTTCTCCATCAGCATTACTTATGACATCGGCATATTGCATCCCTATCTTGATAAAACCCTCATAATCTGCAGTTCTTAGCAGATCTAACATACTGTCTTCAATATCAATCATTTTGACTTTTTCCAATAAGTCATCTCCAAATACATGATTAAATTTGGTATCATGAACAGTAAACACCGTCTTTGCATTTTGAAAAATTGGCTCGTTTTTATAAGTTGTTTTAACATATAAAGGAATTAAACTTGTCATCCAATCATTACAATGAATGACGTCAGGTGCCCATCCCAGCTTTTTAACCGTTTCTAAAACGCCTTTACAGAAAAATATTGCGCGCTCATCATTATCTTTATAGAAGTTATCTTGCTTGTCATAAAAAACAGCCTTTCTATGAAAATAGTCTTCATTGTCTATGAAATATACCTGCAATTTGGCATTAGGGATCGAAGCGACTTTAATCACCAAAGGTTTTTCCTCATCTCCAACAGAAATATTTATCCCCGATAATCGAACCACTTCATGCAGTCTGTTTTTCCTTTCATTTATCAAACCAAACCTAGGTACGAGAATTCTAATTTCCATCCCTTTTTCTAACATTGCTTGTGGCAAGCTCCTAACGAAATCGGCTACCTCAGATGTCTTAAGAAAAGGATTAATTTCGCTAGCAACATATAAGATTTTAAAATTTGACATAACAAAGATATTTAATACTGTTTTACTTAAAAGAGTGTAAAATTACGATATTTTTACGGTATTATCAATTAATTAATTTCTTTATAAAAAACCATAATAGATTTTTTAGGTCCTTATTATGCTCAACGTAAATAAGTTAACTCCTCTCGAAGAAGAATTGTCAAAAGCCTCTAAAAAGGGAATGAAAATAGGCCTTGTCCCCACGATGGGTGCTCTACATAATGGCCATATGGAATTAATTAAGCAAGCTCGCATACATTCTGACTATGTTATTGTGACTATTTTCATCAACCCTTTACAGTTCAACCAAGCTGAAGATTTTATTAATTATCCATCTAACCTCTTGAAGGACTCCGATAAACTCAAAAAGGCCGGCGTGAATCTCCTGTTCAATCCAGACGCAAAACTGATTTATCCAAAAAAACCTTCTGTCAAAATTGATTTTGGAGATCTTTCTCACAAAATCGAAGGTCGCTTCAGGCGGGGTCATTTTGAAGGTGTTGGACTCGTGATCATGAAACTCTTTAATATCATCAAACCCAATATTGCCTTTTTTGGTTTAAAAGACTTACAACAGTTCGTCCTAATAGAGCATATTGTCAAAGAATTTTCATACTCCATAAAATTAGAAGGTATTCCTACTGTCAGGGAAGAAAATGGGCTGGCTTTATCGTCTAGAAATGCACTTCTGTCTCCATCAGGCATAAAAATTGCGGCTATAATTTATAAAGGCTTGATTTGGGCAAAAAATAATTTCGAAACCTTTCATACTTCAGAAGCATTAAAAATGCAGCTCAATAATTTTTACCAAACACAAGTAGGATTATCCATAGAATATTGTGAAATATTAAATTCGAATACATTTAAGCCATTAAAATCCTTACGAAGTGGAAAAAAAATAACACTGTGCGTCGCAGCATATGTTGAAGGCATAAGACTGATTGATAATATATTTTTACGGGAATAATATGACAAAATATGTTCTTTGAAGTTTTAAATATCAGAAGGCAGAAATCTTTCCTAATGACATCAATTAAAAAAGCATACCCGTCCATTAATTCTTACATTTAATGAGTGAAAACAACCCTATTTGATGAGAAAAATGATTCCTTTTTTAAAATTCTCTCTTCCGCTATTAGCGGGATTGATGTTACTTTTCTATGCTTTTAAGAATGTTCAACTGGATGATTTCTTATATAAGTTGAACCTGACTCGTTATGGATGGGTCATTGGGTCGATGCTCCTGTCCTTGGTGGCCTATGCCTCTAGGGCTTATCGCTGGCAGCTTTTACTGAGGGCCGCGGATCAAAAAGTCAGTACTTTTAGATTGACTTTAGCCGTTTTTGTGGGTTACCTAGCCAACCTCGCTTTTCCAAGATTAGGAGAAGTGGTACGCTGTGTAGTTTTAAAGAAAACCAATCAGATACCGGTGAGTCTCAGTATTGGAACCGTAGTGACAGAGCGCATTATCGACAGCTTGGTCTTATTCTTTTTTCTGACCATCGCCCTCCTTTTAGAGTTTGATTTAATTGTTACCTACTTTGAGAACATTTTAAGTACCCACCATATTCCATTAGATGGAATACTCCACGCTGCACTAACCCTTTTAATGATTTTTAGTATTCTTTTTTTCGTGATTTTAAGAACAAATAAGTCCTGGTCTCAACGCATTAAAAAAATGGCTTTGGAAGTACTCAAAGGTATCTTGACGATCAAGTCTATTCAGAGCAAATCTCTTTTTTTAACCACAACAACGGTGATGTGGTTCACCTATTTTTTAATGTCTTACATGATATTTTTTGCGCTAGAAGAAACTTCAAGCCTCTCTTTAACTGCTGGATTCATGCTTTTGGTGAGTGGAGGCATCGCTTTGGCTTTACCGGTCCAAGGGGGTATTGGTACCTATCACGCCATGATTGCAATGATGTTGGGCTTATACTGTATTGAAAATACAACGGGCCTTTTTCTCGCAACGCTACTGCATAGTTCTCAAATTTTATCTGTAGTTATTTTTGGCGGAATCTCTTTAGTGATAACTTTAAGTATTGAAAAAAACAATCGTAATGATCTCAAATAAAATCATGAATCTCGAACAGGCCAAAAATACTGTCGACACTTGGAAAAAAAACCAGCAATGTGTGGTTTTCACCAACGGTTGTTTTGATATATTACATTTAGGCCATATTGATTATTTGGAGAAATCTAAGCTAAAAGGGGATAAACTAATCATCGGGTTAAATTCAGATAATTCAGTCAGAAAATTGAAAGGAAATCAAAGACCCATTAATCATTTAATGGCACGATCTAGAATGCTGGCTGCCATTGAATTTGTTGACTTGGTTATTGAATTTGATGAAGATACCCCTTTGATGCTCATCAGTACCCTCCTGCCAGATGTCTTAGTGAAAGGTGGAGATTATACCAAAGAGAATATCGTTGGCGCCCAAAGTGTTTTAGCTGCTGGGGGAACCGTCGCAGTCATTGAATTCACAGACGGATATTCTACTACTAAATTAATTGATCAACTTAAAAAATAACAGATGCTTTTTATAATAATTATAGTTTTTATGATTGCCAGCTGGGTAGTCAGCAAACGCCTCAAGAATAAATTTAAAAAATACAGTCAAATCCCCTTATCAAGTAATCTATCAGGCAATGAAATTGCGCAATTAATGCTAAGAGATAACGGAATAGTAGATGTTCAAGTAATCTCCGTGGAAGGGCAACTGACCGACCACTACAACCCTGAACAGAAAACAGTGAATTTAAGTGCTGATATCTTTCATGGGAGGTCAGCAGCAGCAGCAGCTGTGGCTACACACGAGTGTGGACATGCTGTCCAGCACCTTACAGGTTATAAATATCTCACCTTAAGATCTGTCATGGTTCCTGTTCAAAACATCAGTGCCAAAGTGATTAACTTTATCTTTTTGGCCATGTTTTTTGGGAGCATGTTCATGAACAATCTATTCTCTATGGAATCTAGTATTCTGGTCATCATTGCCTGTTACACGATTTTCACCTTATTTGCATTTTTGACCCTTCCTGTCGAATACGATGCCAGTAAAAGAGCGTTGGCATGGATCCAAAGTCGAAACATCGTCACGGTATCAGAACATACGATGGCAAAAGATGCCTTGGATACCGCTGCGCAGACCTATTTGATTGCTGCACTGAGTTCGTTGGCAACCTTATTCTATTGGGTAATGATTTACCTGGGTGGAAGTCGTGATTGAAATACGTTTAACAATACTTAACTTGAATTTATTATTCATGCATAATAAAAAGGCTTATTTTTGATAAATGAATCAAATTACGTTCACTGAAGAACAGCAAAGTGTACAAGCAGCAGCCAAAGATTTCGCTGAAAAAGAATTACTCCCAGGAGTAATTGATAGAGACAATCAACAAATTTTTCCAACTGATCAAATAGCAAAATTGGGCCAATTAGGTTTCCTTGGTATGATGGTACATCCCAAGTATGGCGGTAGCGGTCTAGATGCAGTCTCCTATGTTTTAGCCCTACAGGAAATCTGTAAAGTCGAGGCCTCAGTAGGGACAATCATGTCGGTCTGCAATTCTTTAGTTTGCTATGGACTTGAGCACTTCGGTGCTGAAATGCAAAAAGAAAAATACCTAATTCCTTTGGCCAAAGGAACGGCCATTGGAGCCTTTTGCCTTTCCGAACCCGAGGCCGGATCGGATGCTACTGCCCAAAAAACAACAGCTGTAGATTGTGGTGATTATTATCTTTTGAATGGTACCAAAAATTGGATCTCAAATGGACAATCAGCTACGTATTATTTGGTAATGGCTCAGAGTAATCCTTCCAAAAAACATAAAGGCATTAATGCTTTCATTTTAGAAAAAGAAATGCCTGGCTTTGTGGTGGGTAAAAAAGAAGACAAGATGGGTATTCGTAGTTCTGATACGCATTCTTTAATGTTTCAAGATGTAAGGGTTCCCAAAGAAAATAGAATAGGGGATGAAGGATTTGGCTTTACTTTTGCTATGAAAACCCTAGATGGCGGTCGTTTAGGCATTGCCGCGCAAGCCGTCGGTATTGCGACTGGTGCCATTGAACGTGCCATTGCTTATACGAAAGAAAGGTCTTCCTTCAATAAAAAAATAAGTGAACATCAAGGTATCCAATTTAAATTAGCCGAAATGGCAACAAAGGTGGAGACAGCTCAGCTTATTACTTTGAAAGCAGCGCAACTTAAAGATGCCAATGAAGACTACGCCCAAGCGTCTGCAATGGCCAAACTATACGCCTCTGAGGTTGCCATGTCAGTTTCCACTGATGCCGTACAAATTCATGGAGGTTATGGCTATGTGAAAGAATTCCATGTTGAACGTTTGATGCGAGATGCCAAAATCACAGAAATCTATGAGGGCACCTCGGAAATTCAAAAAATAATTATTGCGCGTAATCTCTTGAAATAATTATATTTTAACCTTGCCCAGATTTATTTTATTTCAAATAACGTTTTTATATATTTGAGTTTAGCTGATAAAGACATATTTTCAAGATTCAGCTATCAACAATAAATCATTTTACCGTTTACTGCGTTCATAGAACAATATAATGGTATCATCAATGCCCTCTCACCTAAATTTGCCTCTTCTTATGATATTAATATTTTAAATCCTTTATACATTACAGATTTGTATGATGTTGATAACACCATTATACTGGCAAAGTATAGTGAATTATATTTTGGTGAAAACTTAAATTTAGTAGCCCAGACGAGATTTTTTTTTATTCCGGGAGGTAGGCCAACAAACATTACTTATGGCGCTAAAGATAGGCCTATAAAGACTCATGAAAATTTCATAAGCGAGAGAATCTTCGGTCTTCAAAATCCTATTGGCAGACCTCATGGATCAAATCCTAAGCACCGTTTCATCACCGTTAGCTTTAAGGCAAAAGTATTTGATGCGGTGCACTTTTTTATATCTTTGAATATTCCACCTTTTGTTATTCACAAAACGAAAATATCATTTCTATTTTAACCCTAATCAATGATGAGGGCTCCTCTTTAGCCGTTGGAAATATACGAAACATCAATGCTTTAACCGAACTCTTAATCATCGAAATCATTCGCTATATCATCGATAATAAATCATTTTAAAATAATTTATTACTAAAATTAGTTACTTAAAATACCCAAGATTAATCGAAATTTTTGAATTTATAAAAGATGATCTTGACGCTGATTTATCTAACAAGCAATTGGCAAAAGTAGTCGGTGTATCTGAAGATTATGTGGGTGAATATTTCAAAATACTTACCGTAATTAATCCACAGGATTATAAAGAAGATCAACGAATGGAAAAGTTAGTTATCTTACTGAGAACAACCAAAAAATCGATCCAAGAAGTAGGAAAAAACCTAGGCTGCAAAGATACGACCTATTTTTTCAGACAATTTAAAATGATGTTTGGTATCACTGCTCGGAAAATGAGAAACAAAGAGTTAATGATTAATACCTAACTAGCCCTTAGTTTTCTTGGTCCCTTTTATCTCCTTATATATTTTTTCTAAAATTAGGGGCATCTGATTCAGTATAAAGGCATATAGAATACCTCCTAAAGAGCGACTTTTATAAGACAACTTTTCTTTATTTTTTACTTTTTTAGCAGCCTTTTTTTGTGGCCTAAACAGTAAATATCCCAACCCTATAATAGCAGTAACCAAACTAATGCCTAATAGTCTCGAATACCATTTCTTCTCGAATCTCTGAGATGTCTTAACCAGGTTTGAACGCAATAGCTCCTCATCTAATTTCAATTGCGCTTTTATATTCTCATACTTGCTAGAGTGTTTACTCATGATTTTTTTTATAACTGGATTCAATGATCACTTCCTCCAACCAATTTTGAATTTTTCCAGATCTGGCTATCCATAGAACCATGATGATCATTAAGAAAAAAAAGGCGCTCGCAATAAAATATCCCCAATAAGCACTCATAAAAAACTCATTAAAAATAACTGCTATACCCAGAGATAAAAAAATCAGCATCAGTAATGACAAAATTACCATTGTCAAAAATAAAATCGAAACTGCCAAAAAGGTAGAAAATTTTGAGATCAACTCAAGTTTTACCTGATCACCTTTGATTTTTATTAATGAAATTATTTTGTCTATCAGGGAATTCACTTTTAATTATTTTTTTTAGAAGGTAATTGTTTTTCGTGACGTTTTCCTTTTTTGCGGCTAAAATAAATCTATCTCCTAAGCATTAATGGTTAAGCTCTTGAATAGTTAACCAACTCATTAAACCCATACCGATCTTCATAGCATCTTCATCAATATTAAAATAAGGGGTATGTACACCGGAGATGATAGATTTTGCTTCATTTCGGGTTCCCAATCTATAAAAGCAACCCTCGACACTTTGAGAATAAAAAGAAAAGTCCTCAGAAGCCATCCATAAATCTAAATCAACGATATTTTCCGCACCTAAATATTCTTGAGCAGCTGATATATTCCTATCAGTGTAGGCAGGATCATTGAATAGATAGGGATAACCCTTCTCAATTCTCACTTTACATTTTGCTCCCATAGATGCTGCGATCCCTTCTGCCATATGTGTAATTAACATCAAGGCTTCAGCTCGCCATTTTTCATCAAACGTTCGAAGAGTTCCCGCCACATCGACATAATCAGGGATCACGTTCGTGGCTCCTTTGCCTGATATATTTCCAAATGAAAGTACAGAAGGTATTTTAGGACTAGACTTACGGCTCACAATCTGCTGCAGAGCAATTAAAATATGACTGGTGATAATGACCGGATCCACGAGTTTTTCAGGCATAGCCGCATGGCCTCCTTTCCCCTCAATCGTCAGGTAAATTTCATCAGAACTTGCCATGTACTTCCCCGAACGAAAACCTACTTTTCCTACATCTATAAAAGGCATGACGTGCTGTCCTAAAATAGTTTTGGGAATTGGATTCTTTAGAATCCCTTCTTTGATTAATAAGGAAGCTCCGCCAGGAGTTTTCTCCTCCCCCGGTTGGAAAATGAATTTGACGCTTCCCTTAAATTCAGATTTTAATTGGGACAGAATCTTTGCCACCCCTATTAAACATGAAGTATGGACATCATGTCCGCAAGCGTGCATGAGACCCTCAAACTTAGATTTATAATTAATTCCATTTTTTTCTAAAATGGGAAGTGCATCTATATCTGCTCTTAAGGCAATATTTTTGCCTGGTCCCCATCCCTCAAGTAGAAAAGTAACTCCAGTTTTAGCAATTCTTTGAATATTCTCTATCCCAATTTCTCTCAGTTTGTTCTCAATAAAATCTGCTGTATGGTACTCTTCAAAAGACAATTCAGGATACTGATGTAAATGCCTTCTACATGTCCGAATTTCTTCAAAAAAAGACTCAGACATGGATTTAATGTTTTTAACTAATTCACTCATCTGGCCCTATAATTGGGATTTTTTCTGCTATTACTATAGATTTAGGAAAGATCTTTTTAATATCATTCAAAAACCTAGTGGCGTTCAATTTTTCATGAAAAGCACCGATTTTTATTCTATAATCAGGCTGATTATAGGTCAAATTAATTAACAACTCTGGAAAAACATCTTGACAATAGTTATGAATATCAAGAGCCTCATCTCGATTGGTATTGGAATAGACTTGGATCACAAAACCATCTCTTAGTTTGAGTTTTTTATTTTGAGCCACCATTAAATGACTGATGCTATCAATTTCTTTGGTTATGTGCCCATATAATTCCACGGACTCTTTGAAAGTTTTAGGTGATGGTACCACATCGATTACCTTAGGCAGCTCCAACCGATACACACTTAAGTCTTCATTATAGACCTTATTTACTGGTTTACTCACTTTGCAAGCAAACACGAGTATTGAAAATAAAAAAATCAGTCTATAAGAACGCATTTATTTGATTTCAAATCATCTTCCACTAACTTATATTTTATGTCCCTTTTGACCATTCCATCTGTATACTTAACGGATACTCTAGCATTTCTACTCGCTATTTTCTGTGTTTTTATCGGTGCCGTTTTCTCCACTGGTTTCCCATTAGATTCTTGATAGGCCAATGCTGATTTAGTCTCTGCTTTTGATTCTTGGTATTTCTGTGTCGATTTAGAATGATTGGCCTCCTTGACCTCATGCTCATTTTGGATTGGAATTTCTGATTTTATCAATAATGACATCGTTTCTTGATTCACCTTGCCAATAAAAAGTTTGAACATTTCAAAGCCTTCGAATTTATAAATGAGAAGCGGATCTTTTTGCTCATAAACGGCATTTTGAACCGACTGTTTTAAGTCATCCATGTCTCTTAAATGCTCTTTCCATACTTGATCAATAATCGCTACGGTAATGATTTTTTCCATTTCTGAAACGACGACTAAACCATTTGAATTCACTGATTCTTGTAAATTGACACTCACACCAATTTGTTTGATCCCGTCTGTAAAAGGGATCATAATATTTTGAACGACTGCCCCTCTGTTTTTCAACAATTGCTTGAGCAAGGGAAGGGTTTTGCCAACAATCACTTTATTTTTCGACAAATAGGCTGCATACGCCTGATCATATAATTTTTCTGCCAACGCAGATTCTGATATTTTCTGTAATTCTTCAGCGCTCATTTGAAAATCTATTCCCAAATTACTGATCGCATGGAGTCTCAGTTCGTCTGAGTCAATCACTACCCTATTAATATGAGCCATGTCCTCACAAATGTCGTAGAGCATATTCATAATATCGAATTGCAAGCGCTCACCATACAATGCGTTTTTTCGACGTTTATAGATGACCTCTCTCTGCGAATTCATGACATCATCGTATTCAAGTAGTCTTTTTCTTGTCGCAAAATTATTCTCCTCGACTTTCTTTTGTGCCCTTTCGATAGACTTAGTAATCATACTGTGCTGAATTACCTCACCTTCTTTAAGGCCTAATCGATCCATGATTTTGGCCATACGATCGGAGCCAAAAAGCCGCATCAAATTATCTTCAAGTGATACAAAAAATTGTGAAGAGCCCACATCTCCTTGCCTTCCTGATCGTCCCCTCAACTGACGATCCACGCGTCTAGATTCATGACGCTCAGTTCCAATAATAGCCAACCCTCCTGCTACCTTTGACTCTGCTGTTAGTTTTATATCTGTACCCCTGCCCGCCATATTGGTGGCTATGGTTACCGTTCCTGGTTTTCCAGCTTCTCCAACAACGTCTGCTTCCTTGGCATGTTGCTTCGCGTTCAATACTTGATGCTTGATGTTTTTCAACTTTAGCATCCTACTGAGCAACTCAGATATTTCAACTGAAGTGGTACCCACCAATACTGGCCTTCCTATCGCAGTAAGCTCGGTAACCTCCTCAACCACTGCATTAAATTTTTCACGGATGGTTTTATAGACCTTATCTTCCATATCCTTACGAACAATGGGTCTATTGGTAGGGCATACGACCACATCCAATTTATAAATATCCCAAAATTCCCCCGCTTCTGTCTCTGCAGTACCCGTCATTCCAGCGAGTTTATGGTACATTCTAAAATAATTTTGCAACGTAATAGTCGCATAGGTCTGAGTAGCATCTTCTACTTTAACATTCTCCTTGGCCTCTATGGCTTGATGTAACCCATCGGCATACCTTCGCCCTTCCATGACTCGGCCGGTCTGCTCATCGACAATTTTAACTTTTGAATCTACGACAATGTATTCTGTATCTTTCTCATAAAGACAATAAGCCCTTAAAAGTTGGTTGACTGAGTGAATCCGTTGAGACTTAATATTGTAATCTTGAATAATGGTGTCCTTAGCTTTCAACTTCTCATTTTCATCTATTGTAGTATCCTGCTCTAACTTATTTATCTCAATGGCAATATCGGGTAGAATAAAGAAAGTCGTATCTTCGCCATCTTGGGTAATAAGATCAATCCCTTTTTCAGTTAAATTTATTGAATTGTGCTTTTCATCAATCGTAAAAAATAAGGTTTCGTCCGCCTCAGGCATCATTTTCTGATTGTCCTGCAAGTAAATATTTTCAGTTTTTTGCAAAACTTGACGCATGCCAGGCTCGCTTAAAAACTTGATCAAAGGTTTGTATTTGGGCAGCCCTCTAAAAGACCTAAATAAAGGCAATCCCGCTTCTTTTTCGTTGTTTTCCTTTATCAGTTTCTTGGCCTCATTGAGATAATCGGAAGTTAATTTTCGTTGGGCATCGACCAGTTTCTGTAATCTCGGTCTCAATTCATAAAACTCATGTTCATCTCCTCTGGGTATGGGTCCTGAAATGATCAAAGGAGTTCTTGCATCGTCAATAAGTACGGAATCAACCTCATCAACCATCGCAAAATGATGTTTCCCCTGCACCAGTTCTTCTGTTGACCTTGCCATATTGTCTCGCAAATAATCAAATCCAAACTCATTATTGGTCCCATATACAATATCTTTTTGATAAGCCGCCCGACGTTCTACAGAATTAGGCCCATATTTATCTATGCAATCCACCTTCAAGCCATGAAATTCAAATAAAGGGGCATTCCATTCGGAATCTCTTTTGGCCAAATAGTCATTAACGGTTACGATGTGAACCCCACGACCTGCAAGCGCGTTGAGAAAGGCCGGCAAAGTTGCGACTAGCGTTTTACCTTCACCCGTCGTCATTTCGGATATTTTTCCTTGATGAAGCACCACTCCTCCAACCAATTGAACATCGTAATGAATCATATTCCATTCAATGTCCGTTCCGGCGGCCAGCCATTTGTTATACCAAATTGCTTGATCTCCTTTAATTTCTATGTTGGACTTCATTTTGGAGAGCTCAACATCATGATCGGTCTTCGAAACCGTAAGTTGTCCCTGCTCGGAAAATCTTCGTGCCGTTTCTTTTACCACAGCGAAAGCCTGTGGAAGGATGTCCTCTAAAATAACCTCTAATTGTTGGTTTCGCTCTAATTCTAAAGCATCTATTTTTTTAAAAATATCATCTTTTTGATTGAGGTCTAAATCTGGATTATTATTTACTTTTTCATGTAAATCTCCAAGCTCAGCATCGGTGACTTGTAAACGATCTTCAATTACGGTTTTTAATTCCTGAGTCCTCCCCCTCAGTTGGTCATCAGAAATTTTCGCTAATTTTAAAAATTCCTTATTAATGAGGTCCACATAAGGCAATAATAGTTTTAAGTCACGATCCGCCTTGGTCCCAAAAACTCTGCCAACCCCTTTTGTAATCCAGTCAAACATATTCTTTATAATAATTGCAAAACAAGGTCAAAGTTAATGTTTTTAAGTGATCCTGCTATCAAATTAAACATCAATACTCCCTTCAAAAACTTTTATCGCCGTACCTGCCAAATAAATATCACTAAAACTTGTGGGTCCCTTTTTGACAAAGCTAACAAAGAGTTGCCCACCTTGAGTCTCAATGGTAACCGGACTCTCCATTTCGAAGGCGGATGCGGCTACTATGGCTGAAGCTGTTACACCGGTTCCGCAAGAAAGCGTTTCAGCCTCTACACCCCTTTCATAAGTTCTCACTTTCAATAATGGTTGATCGATTTCTACAAAATTTACATTAGTTCCTGCGGGGGCAAATTCTTTTGAGTACCTCACCTCGGCTCCAGCATGCCCAACATCTATTTTTTCCACATCAGCTACGAAAGTAACGTAATGAGGGGACCCATTATTAATGAAAAAATAATTCCCCCCTGATAAAATTTCATTGAGGTCTTGTAAACTAAAATGAATCAATCCCTCAAGAAAAAAAGCATCGTGCACGCCATCGTAGGTACTAAAGGTTGTTTGATTCTTTATGATGCCTAAATCTTTTGCGAACTGAACTACACATCTACTGCCATTTCCACACAGGCTTTGACTACCATCCGCATTAAAATAAACCATTTCGAAATCAAGGCTGGAGTGATTTTCAACTAAAATAAGCCCATCCGCTCCTATACCGAATTTATTTTTTGTCAACCTCTGTATCAGATCAACGTTTCCCTTTGGAAAAAATTCCGTACGATTATCAATAAGCACAAAATCGTTGCCCGTTCCTTGATATTTTGTAAATGAAATTTTCATATCTTCCCTAAATAAAAAAAGTCAACTTAAAAGTCGACTATTTTTTTTTTCATTGGAAATAAAGCGATTTAAATTTTATCCTTTATTCTAGCTGCCTTTCCTTTTAGATCTCGTAAATAATAAAGTTTCGCTCGTCTTACTTTACCCTTTCTCAAAACCTCTATCTTGTCGATATTTGGCGATCCGGATGGGAAAATTCTTTCTACTGCAATGCCATTTGATATTTTTCTTACAGTGAAGGTCTCACCACTACTGTTGCGGTTCTTAATTTGTAGCACAACTCCTTGGAACTGCTGGATTCTCTCCTTACTCCCTTCCTTGATTTTATAATGCACATTGATCGTATCTCCAGAGCCAAAAAAACTCGAATCTTCTTTTTTTGGACTGTTTTGTGCTTCTACAAACTTTATTAAATCACTCATAATCTTGCTCTTTTGCGTGAGTTTCCTCTTAACGGAGGGCAAATATAAAAAGAATTATAATCTCCTCCTTAAGTTGAGAACAATTAAACTAAAATATTTTCATTAAAGTCTCTACCCGTTCCTAAAAAATCGAAGGCCCTTCGATTACCTTATTGTGTAAGGTAATCAAAGGGTTCTATTTCAACCTATTTCTTGTCGTCTACTTCTTCATATTCTACGTCACTCACATCTTGTTCAGCCTTACCTTCCCCCGCGGGCGCTTCCTGACCAGTTGCTCCTGCTGCTTCAGCACTAGCTTGAGCTGCATAAATCTCTTGAGAAGCACTTTCCCATACTTTATTAAGGGCTTCCATAGCCACAGCTATGGCTGCTAAATCTCCACTCGCATGAGCTTCTTTTAATTTGGCTAAAGCTTCGTCAATGGGCTTTTTATTCTCTTCGGAAATCTTATCTCCATAGTCTGCCAACTGTTTTTCAGTTTGGAAAATAAGTGCATCTGCCGCATTAATTTTCTCAACTTTTTCCTTCTCTAATTTATCAGATTCTGCATTGGCCTCGGCCTCTTGCTTCATTTTCTCTATATCCTCATCACTGAGTCCCGATGACGCCTCGATTCTGATTTTTTGCTCTTTTCCCGTTCCTTTGTCTTTGGCTGATACATTTAGAATACCGTTGGCATCAATGTCAAAAGTCACTTCTATTTGAGGAACCCCACGAGGTGCAGGCGGGATGCCGTCCAAATGGAATTTACCAATCGTTCGGTTATCTTTGGCCATAGGACGCTCTCCTTGCAATACATGAATCTCCACTGATGGCTGGCTGTCTGCTGCCGTAGAAAACACTTCTGACTTTTTACTTGGAATCGTAGTGTTTGATTCTATTAACTTGGTCATGACATCACCCATCGTGGCTATTCCCAAAGAAAGTGGCGTGACATCAAGTAATAATACATCTTTTACTTCTCCTGTCAATACTCCTCCTTGAATGGCCGCTCCAATAGCTACCACTTCATCTGGATTGACCCCTTTCGACGGCTTTTTATTAAAAAATTTCTCTACTTCTTCTTGAATTTTAGGTATTCTGGTAGATCCACCTACTAGTATCACCTCATCTATATCAGTGGTCGCCATATTGGCATCTTTCAAAGCCTTCTTCACAGGGTCCATGGATCTACGGACCAAACTACCCGCCAATTGCTCAAAAACCGCTCTGGATAAAGTTCTCACCAAGTGCTTAGGAATGCCATCCACAGGCATGATGTAGGGTAAATTGATTTCTGTACTACTCGAGCTTGATAATTCTATCTTTGCTTTCTCAGCGGCTTCTTTGAGACGTTGAAGCGCCATCGGATCTTTTCTTAGATCTATATTTTCATCTTTCATAAATTCTTCTGCCAACCAATCGATAATAACAGCATCAAAATCGTCCCCTCCCAAATGAACGTCTCCATTGGTAGATTTTACCTCGAAAACACCTTCACCCAATTCTAATATGGAAATATCAAATGTTCCTCCTCCTAAATCATATACCGCAATCTTCATATCGGCATTCTTTTTATCTAAGCCATAAGCCAATGCCGCTGCCGTCGGCTCATTGATGATTCTCTTGACATCTAAACCTGCAATCTGTCCCGCTTCTTTTGTCGCCTGTCGTTCAGCGTCATTGAAGTAAGCAGGAACAGTGACCACCGCTTCAGTGACTTCAGTTCCTAAAAAATCTTCTGCCGTTGATTTCATCTTTTGAAGAATCATCGCTGATAATTCTTGTGGAGTATAATTCCGATCTCCTATTTTTACTCTTACTACATCATTGGTTCCAGACTCAAGCTCATACGAAATATGTCTCATTTCGTTCTTAACGTCAGAAAACCGTTTTCCCATGAATCGTTTTACAGAGCTAATGGTGTGTTGCGGATTGGTGATCGCCTGTCTTTTAGCAGGATCTCCAACTTTACGTTCTCCATTACCTCCATCAAGGAATGCTAAAGTGGATGGTGTCGTTCTTCTGCCTTCGCTATTTTGTATCACAACCGGTTCATTTCCTTCCATCACGGCCACACAAGAGTTTGTGGTGCCCAGGTCGATGCCTATAATTTTACCCATTTCTGTTTTGTTTGTATTAACATATTTTATTCCATTTTTCTAAATAACAATGCTTGTGCCAAAAGCTTTTTACTGACACAATGTCAGCGATTCTTATGAAATAGAAAATAAGATCAAGACAAGGATTGCTTACTTTTAATTATTCTGGTCTTCGATATGTCAGATTAGTGTATTTTGTTTACTGACAAACAGATCACAGGATAAAAAGAAAAGGTTAAGCTAATTATCATTAATTTTGCGGTTCAATTAATGTACATGGCTCTAGCTGAAGAAATAAAAAAAAGAAAAACATTTGGTATTATTGCCCACCCTGATGCGGGTAAAACCACCTTGACTGAAAAGCTATTGCTCTTTGGCGGGGCCATACAAACAGCAGGAGCTGTTAAGTCCAACAAAATAGATATGGCTACGCGTTCCGATTGGATGGCCATAGAAAAACAAAGAGGTATCTCTGTCGCAACCTCGGTGATGGGTTTTGATTACAAAGGTTTAAAAATTAATATTTTAGACACGCCGGGTCACGAGGATTTTGCAGAAGACACCTACCGTACCTTGACTGCAGTAGACAGTGTTATCATGGTCATTGACTGTGTCAAAGGGGTAGAAAAACAGACTAAAAAACTCATGGAAGTTTGTCGCATGCGCAAAACCCCCGTCCTTTGCTTCATCAATAAGTTAGATAGAGAAGGTCGTGATCCATTTGATCTGATTGACGAAATTGAAGAGGAACTAAAAATAAATGTGCAACCCCTTACTTGGCCTATCGGTATGGGCAAAACACTCAGAGGGGTCTATAATCTTTACGAAAAAAATATTAACCTTTTCGAACCTAGAAAAAACAAACGAGTGGATGATGTGGTGAATATCAAGGATGTTAATGATCCTGAATTAGAACCATACCTACCTCCTTCTGCTTTATCCCAGCTCCGGGAAGACATCGAATTAATCGACGGAGTATACGACCCTTTTGATCAAGAGGCTTACCTCTCTGGAGATTTAGCTCCTGTTTTTTTTGGCAGTGCCGTGTCAAACTTTGGAATAAGGGAATTGCTTGATTGCTTTACGGAAATTGCTCCACATCCAAAACCAAGAGATACCGAGAGCAGAATGATCCCTCCAATAGACCCCAAATTCTCAGGATTTATATTTAAAATTCATGCAAATATGGATCCTAGACATCGAAATAGAATTGCTTTTATCAGAATCTGTTCGGGAAAATTCCAACGGGGTAATAACTATTATCATGTAAGAAATGATAAAAAATATCGCTTTTCAAATGCTACAGCCTTTATGGCACAACAAAAAGAAACCATAGATGAGGCCTTCCCGGGAGATATCATTGGCTTGTATGATACAGGAAATCTTAAAATAGGTGATACCCTCAATGAAGGTGAAAAATCCCTATATAAGGGAATCCCAAGTTTCTCCCCTGAACTATTCAAAGAGGTCCTCAATTTAGATGCAATGAAATCCAAGCAACTTGAAAAGGGATTGACACAGCTCATGGATGAAGGTGTGGCCCAACTATTTACCTACGAAATGGGTTCTAGAAAAGTGGTGGGTACTGTCGGTGCACTGCAATTTGAAGTACTCCAATATCGATTACTGAATGAATACAATGCAAAAGTAAGTTTTTCACCTATCAATATTTATAAAGCTTGTTGGATCGACGCCTCGGATAAAAATATATTAGAAGCCTTTGTCAAAGATAAATACCGCCATATTGCGAAAGATAAGGAAGATAAACTTGTCTTTATGGCAGAATCAAAATCATGGTTACAGATGGTAGAAGATAATTTTCCAAATATTCAATTTCATTACATAAGTGAATTTTAAAATAAATTGATCGATCCAAAAATAATATATGAAGACAATCATTTATTGGTTGTTAACAAGCCCATTGGCTGGTTAGTACAGGGTGACAAAACGGGTGATGCTACTTTAACTAACTGGGGTAAAAATTATATAAAAAAAAAATACAATAAGCCCAGAGATGTATTTCTTAATCCAGCACATCGCTTGGATCGACCGGTCAGTGGAATAGTCATTTTCGCGAGAACCTCCAAGGCCTTGACCCGACTCACGGCCCTTTTCAGAGATCAAATGATACAAAAAACCTATGTAGCCGTAGTGAAGGCTAGACCGCAAGAGTTGAATGGTGCCTTGATCCATTGGCTGGTGAAAGATGAAACCAAGAACATTACTAAAGCCTTTAATAAGGATAAGGGCAGTGGTAAAAAGTCAATATTAAACTATCGTACTTTAATGTACGACAGCGGACATTCTTTACTGTTAGTAAACCCAGAAACAGGAAGACCTCATCAAATTCGAGTCCAATTGGCAAAAATTTTTTGCTCAATACAAGGAGATTTAAAATACGGTTATGCCACACCTAATCCTGATAAAAGTATTTGCCTACATGCATTCAAAATCGAATTTGAGCATCCAATAAAAAAAGAAAAAATCTCCCTTCGGGCGACACCCAAGGGGGTCTATTGGAAACCCTATTTAAACACAATCAATGAATTGGATTAATAAATTAAAAGAAAAATGGAAGGTCAAGAGCTCTGGTCAATTCGCCATGATCCTCATTGTGTTCGCTTTGACCGGATCCACCGTCCTACTGATTAAAAAACCCATTGTTGATTATTTTACAGTTGATGGGGAAAAAAGTACGATGTTTACTATAATTTACCTCATTTGTATTCTACCCATATACAACAGCATTTTACTTTTTTATGGGTCGCTCTTGGGCCAATTTAATTTTTTTTGGAGCTATGAAAAAAAAATGATCAATCGATTCAAGCGTAAGAAAACAAAGGATGAAAAAATATCAAAAGACAACTGATTTCGATCCTGTATCCATTCTGCTTATTTATCAAAAAATATGAATAAATATATTTTTATTTTAATTGGCCTTTGTGAAAAGGCTGGGATCATTGAAGTAAGCCTCAGCACTCCTTTGATATGAGAAATAATTTATTTGGATATTTTTCACTTTGGAGTGTATTCATACTCTATTTTGTTTTTTACCGAACTGTATTTATTCTTTACAATGCATCAACTTTTGCTGATGCTAACATCGAAACATTATTGCTAAGCTATTTATATGGATTGAAGTTGGATCTTTCTTTTTCAGGCTATATGATGTTGATCCCCTCACTTATACTGGCTGCGTCTCCTGCCATTGGTCCAAAAGTATCGACACGTATACTTTTGGGATTTATCACTCTCATTCTTGCCACAGTTTCTATCGTTGAAATCATAGACTTGGAAGTTTATTCTTACTGGGGAGAGAAATTCGATGCCATGCATTTAAGGTACCTAAATGATCCCAAACAAATTACCCATTCTATTACTTTCAAAACATTGGTTTTTCCTATACTGCTCAGCTTATTATTATTTTATTCTCATTTTAAAATTACTGCTTGGTTGGTCGGTCGATTTTCATTTAATTATAAAAATAGATACTATTGGCAAAAGCCCTTACTTTTTTTTACTTTAATCGCATTGTCTCTCATCCCCATCAGAGGTGGATTCAGTATTATTCCCTTCAGATTGGGTATCCCGATCAATGTAGGTGCTGTTTACTTTGATACTGATAATATGGCGGTCAATCATGCCGCAGTCAATACAATCTGGAATTTTGTTTATTCCATGAAAAAAGCATCAAAAATTGATGCCCGCTATGACTTAATGCCAGATCCTGTTGCGGCTGACCTATTCAGTAAAATTAACGGTGCTTCTACGAAGGGAACCCCTTATCTTTCACTCCTCAATACACCTAAACCCAACATCCTACTCATCATACTCGAAAGTTTTACCGCCAAAGGAGTAGAAGTATTGGAAGGGGTCAAATCCGTTACCCCACAACTTAATAACCTCAGCAAAGAGGGTGTTTTATTTTCACAGTTCTATGCCTCAGGACATCGTTCAAACAGAGGAATCGGTAGCCTGTTCAGTAGTTATCCTGGATTGCCTTACAATGCCATTATTGAAAACCCTTTTAAGACTGAAAAGTTACCTCACCTAATAAAATTGATAAAAGAGCAGGATTACCAAACTGCGTTTTACTACGGAGGCGAAATTGATTTTGCCAACTTTAGGGCTTACTTCAGTCAAGGAAAAGCAGATAAAATTATAAGCAAACTAGACTTTGATTTTTCAAGTAACAATACCAAATGGGGAATTCATGATGATGTTGTCTTCGATACTCTATTTAATGATCTTAAAAAGGAAGAGACACCTTTTTTCTATACCCTATTCACCTTAAGCAGCCATGAACCCTTTGACATTCCCGTCGAACCAGTATTCGGCTCTGATAATAATGAAAATAGCTTTAAAAGCGCCATGCATTATACGGATGCCTGTCTCGGAGAGTTCATTGAAAAGGCTAAAAAAACTACTTGGTGGGACCAGACGTTAGTCGTAATAACAGCTGATCACGGCACCACTCAAATTAAAAATACATCCAATGGCCAAAAGGAAACCTTTCATATCCCCTTATTGTGGCTCGGAGGAGCACTTGCTGTGACTGATACGGTAATTTCAAGTATTAGCTGTCAATTGGACTTAGGACCGACCTTGCTGGCCCAATTGAATATCAACCATCCTGAATATGTATACGGTAGAAATATACTATCCACACATTATCAGCCGCGGGCATATTATAGCTATGGGGATGGTTTTGGACTCGTATCTGATTCAATATCACAAGTCTACAATGGCGAGATTAATGCCTACACACATCAGTATCCTTCAGATACCCTACCTGATTACGGCAGAGCAGTTTATCAGTTTGTCTCAAATGATTTCCTATCGAAATAAAGAATAGAAGTGTACTAATTTGGAATTTTAGTAGGATTGTTCAAGAGATGATAAAACGTCATCAGTACGAGGAAGTTTAGCCCCTCTTCCTTATTCAGCGATTTTTTCGGCCAAAACCGTAACTTTATTATTCAATACTTCCACAACTCCACCATCCACTTCCATCTGAACTTCCTCTAACTTATTGTTGAGCGTTTTAACAAAGATAATATTTCCTTTACCCAACGTCGAAACTAAAGCCGCATGATTATTCAAAATCTGAAAAGATCCATCGGCCCCTGGAAAGATAGCGCTTGTGGCCTCTCCTTCAAATACCTTTTTGTCCGGGGTTAAAATTTCGATAAACATACCTTAAGCTACCTCAGCCAATAATTTCTCACCTTTTTCAACTGCTTGCTCAATAGTACCTACCAAATTGAAAGCTGCTTCTGGTAAATTATCATGCTTACCATCCATAATCTCATTAAACCCTTTGATGGTTTCATTGATGTCTACCAACTGTCCCGGCAAACCTGTGAAAGCTTCTGCTACATGAAACGGCTGCGAGAGGAATCGCTGTACTCGCCGCGCTCTATGAACAATCAATTTGTCTTCATCGCTCAACTCATCCATGCCTAAAATGGCAATGATATCTTGTAATTCTTTGTATCTCTGGAGCAATTCTTTTACATTTTGCGCACAATTATAATGCTCATCGCCTAAGATCTCTGCACTCAATATCCTTGAGGTGGAATCCAATGGATCCACTGCGGGGTAAATGCCTAATTCTGAAATTTTTCTTGAAAGTACCGTGGTAGCATCTAAATGCGAAAACGTAGTCGCAGGAGCTGGATCTGTTAAATCATCTGCAGGTACGTATACCGCTTGAACCGAAGTAATAGATCCATTCTTTGTAGATGTAATTCTTTCTTGCATTACTCCCATCTCGGTTGCTAAAGTAGGTTGGTATCCTACAGCTGAGGGCATTCTACCTAGGAGTGCTGATACCTCTGAGCCGGCTTGTGTAAACCTGAAAATATTATCTACAAAAAATAGGATATCGCGCCCTTTTCCTGTTCCATCTCCATCACGGAAATATTCTGCAATGGTCAGCCCTGATAAAGCCACCCGAGCTCTAGCCCCAGGAGGTTCATTCATCTGCCCAAATACAAAAGTAGCTTTAGATTCCTTCAAGTTTGCCGTTGTTACCTTGGACAAATCCCAACCCCCATTTTCCAATGATTCTTTAAAATCATCTCCATAGTTTACGATTCCCGCTTCGATCATTTCTCTCAGCAAATCATTTCCTTCTCTGGTTCTTTCACCCACACCTGCAAAAACCGAGAGTCCAGAATAAGCCTTTGCTATATTATTGATCAACTCTTGAATTAATACAGTTTTTCCAACACCCGCACCACCAAACAAACCAATTTTACCCCCTTTGGCGTAAGGCTCAATGAGGTCAATTACTTTTATACCTGTGAAAAGAACTTCGGAAGCCGTAGATAAATCTGCGAATGCAGGGGGCTGTCTGTGAATAGGTAATCCTTCTCTACCTTCTGGCTGAGGCAATCCATCTATAGCTTGTCCAACAACATTAAAAAGTCTTCCTTTAATATCATCTCCGACGGGCATTTGAATGGGCGCGGCTGTATCGCTCACGATTTGACCTCTTCTCATTCCGTCAGTTGCGTCCATTCCGATAGCTCTAACTGTATTCTCTCCTAGGTGCTGTTGTACCTCCAAAACAACTACAGTCCCATCTTCACGTTTGATCGTAAGGGCGTCTAGTATTTTGGGCAACTTGCCACCATCAAAACGCACATCCACCACTGGACCAATTATTTGTGTGATTTTTCCTTGATTTGCCATTATATTCTAGATGAAATAATTTTATAAAATTCGTTTGCAAAATTAGACTAAAAATTATTGGATGACAACGTTGATTTAATAAACTTAATTTTTAGAAAAAAAAAGCAATCAACTTTTATCCATAGCCCCCCTTTCTTTGACAAATACTATTTAAATTAGATAACAAATTCGGTATTCGGCACCTATTGAATGCTTGAAAATTTAATCCGAAAGGCAAAATATTTATTTGAGGCAAGGCATGTTCAATCAAGATTGATCTTTAAGAGATTGTAGTATTAAATCTCACCATAATTTTATAAAATAAATCAAATGGAATCATCTAAAAGACAATTTATCAAGCAAATTGCACTGGGATTTATAAGTACCCAAATACCCTTTCTATCAAATGCGAAGAACATCTACTTTGAGCATCTCGGGAAAAAACTTAAACTTTCATTGGCACAATGGTCCCTCCACAATGCTTTTGAATCGGGGACTTTAGATCCTGTTTTATTTTCCGAAATCTCTAAAAAAGAGTTTGGTATCCCTGCCGTAGAATACGTAAATAGTTTTTATAAAAAAAAAGGTAATGACGAAATTTTTTGGATTAATATGAAAGAAAGATCTGATGCGGTCGCCGTTCAAAATTTACTGATAATGGTCGATGACGAAGGTGATTTGGCAGGCAAGGATAATAAACTCAGACAAAAAGCCGTTGAAAATCATTTTAAATGGATCCATGCGGCTAAAATCATGGGGTGCCATTCGATACGGGTTAACGCCTTCGGAGCTTCCGATCCCTCAATTTTTAAAGCCTCTTTGATCGACGGGCTAAGCCAGCTCGCCAACTACGCAGCTAAAGAAGAGATCAATGTTTTAATTGAAAACCACGGACTGTTCAGTTCAAATGCCCAACTCATCAGCACTATCATCAAAGAGATCAATCTACCTAACCTAGGTACTTTACCCGATTTTGGAAACTGGTGCCTGAGCGCTCAATGGGGAAGTATTCAAGATGGTTCTTGCCTTGAAATGTATGATCCTTACCTAGGCGTTGAAACCCTACTACCCCATGCTAAAGGAGTAAGCGCCAAAGCTTATAACTTTCATACCAATGGCGTGCATCGTAATTTTGATTACGAAAAAATGCTCTTTTTAGTTAAAGCCCAGAATTTTAATGGTCACATTGGCATCGAATATGAAGGGACAGAACTTAGTGAGGCCGATGGTATTAGGGCCACCAAAAAACATTTAGAAGACATTTGGAAAAAAATATGGATGAGTTAACACATCCCTTATTTTAACTTTCCTGATCGAAATACAGTTTATAATAATTTTTGCCACGGACCTCATCATAACCTCTTTCAATCTCTTGCCTTTGACCATGGACATACACATGAAAGTTACGGTCCAGTTTAATG
>Ga0206127_1001213_pt1 | contig 28652 bp, 5 predicted proteins | sample Helgoland_Spring_6_FD_148646 | JGI IMG/M metagenome (GOLD analysis project Ga0206127, IMG submission 148646) | Pelagic subsurface seawater microbial communities from Kabeltonne, Helgoland, North Sea - Helgoland_Spring_Bloom_20160419_1 | ecosystem: Environmental > Aquatic > Marine > Epipelagic ...
ATCAGTTCTCGGAGTACACGAACCTTGATTTTCTGGTGAATGCTGTAGAGCTCGAACAGATCTCAGTCGAAAACTATGGTCTGAGCGATTTCTTAAGACTGTCAAGCTTCCCGAACCTATGGAGGCTTAATATCAACGGCAATCGAATCAGTGATTTAAGTGTTTTGACTGGCCTCGATCAGCTCGAGTCAGTGAGCTTGGTTTCGAATGAACTGCAGACTTTGGGTGATGTGCTGATTAATTGGCCCGCGTTATCGAATGGCAATACCTTCTTCAATCTGAGCAATAACCCGCTGCCTTGCAGTGAGGTAGATGCTGCGAGAGCGAATCCGAATATCACGGTGGAGTTTGATGGTAGCTGCAGTCCTCAAATTTCGATGGCGCTGCTACTTAACTCTGATAGTGCCGGCGGTTTCGAATCTGGTGAAGCGTCGCTCGTTGGCCTAGACGCCGATGGTAATGCACTGCCAGGTACCGACGGGAGTTTCGTTTGGGGCGGTCAAGTGGTACCCGTCGATCGAAACCAAGTTGTTGACGGCAATAATGCTACAAGGAACTATACGCTGCTCACGCAGACATCTTTTCAAGACGGGTTCATCGCTTTTGCTACAGGTGGCTCAGCGCCCTTCAGAATTGGTGTTGACGGTACGAATTTCGCTTACAGCTCGGCTGCCTTTGTTTGGGAGGAAGAGGGGCAGTGGAAATATGATCAAAATCAGGGTGGCGAGCCAGTGGATTGGACGCCATCTAACACCATTGTCGCGTTGGGTTGGCTGCAGACCTCTCAGCCGGATGTAATATATCAAGGTGAGTTATTTGAGCAGCCAGTGCTTCTGTCGGATGCGGCTTTTAATGACCATCCTCTATACGAAGGGATAGATCAATGCGGCAATAACTTTTGCGTCCTGAACGAAAGCTCGATCAGCGACAACGATCGAACCTATTTTTATTCCCTTACAGAAACAGCGTTTTCGTTTCCGTTTGATCAAACGAGCTACCAACTCAGCAATCAGCGAGAGAGTGGCGCGCAGAATTTTCAGTTCGAGCTGTTCGATGGTGCGGCTTTTCAAACCATTCAGTTGGGCCAAGACGCTTTCTCCTCAGAGACTTATAATTTGCTCGCCACAGCGTTCGCGAATGCTGCCCAGCAACCTATTAAAATGAAGCGGACGGGCACGGCGGGCGACTGGATTGAATTACGGCTAAACGGCCCAAATGAAAGCGTGAAAGTGGTGTTGCACGACCATCTAGGCGCGGACGTGTCCGCATTGGTACAGCAGTCAAAGTACTTGCAAGTTAAGCGACCTCTCGCTGGAACGGGCAATCGCGGAGGGTTTGAGTCAGACACTTGGGCCTGTTCAAGCTTCTCATACAATGGTTGGACCAATCAGCAAATGAATGGCTTTGCCGCGAATGGCAGCACCAACCTCCCGCAGGGCATGTATATCGGCGGTGGCCCGCAGCTGGTTGAAATGGTGTTTTGTGATTCAGCACCTGTTGGCACGACGGATCATCTGATTACCGTGATCGATGGCCGAGGCGGTAAGACGGATCTCACGCTGACGGTGGAGGTGCTCGCAGAGAAAACCGATGGCGGCAGCATTCAGTGGTTTGCTAGTAACCCAAACAATGATGGCTCGGACTCTGATGGCGATGGCGTCCCTAATAATCAAGACGCTTTTCCGGATGATCCCGCTGCCGCACTGGATAGTGATCAAGACGGCCGCCCGGACCGCTGGAATCTCGGCCGCAACGGCGTTGATTCCACATCAACGCCTAAACTGGTTCTCGACGATGATGACGACAACGACGGCGTATTGGATGCCGTCGATCAGATGCCATTTGATGCGAGTGAGAGCCTAGACTTTGACGGCGATGGCATTGGCGATAAGGCAGATAACGATGACGACGATGATGGCGTTTCCGATGCCGATGATGCCTTTCATTTTGATGCCTATAACTCAGTGGACAGCGATGGCGATGGGATCGGGGATAACTGGGATGCTTATCCGAATGATGCAAGCCAGCAGAGCTTACTGATCAGTGATGCGTTGGACGCAATCGAGGATCCAGCGCTTAGAAACTGTTTGGCAAGGGCTACCGAGGCCATTGAACGAGCTGAAGGACTGAGTGATTTTAGTTGCAACAGCGAGGTCGAGAACCTATCTGGAATTGGACATTTTTACAAATTAGATTCATTGCGCCTCTGGGGTGGAGTTGGTTTTGGGGAAATTAGCCCGCTAGAAGCACTCACTAACCTAACTTATCTCAGTGTTGGTAATGGATCTTCTAAGACTAGAGACCTTTCCCCGCTAGCTAAACTTTTCAAGCTCAGGGGGCTGGAAATCCAAGAATTTGAGAATATAGATGGGGACGATTATGAGCCCCTGAGTCAGCTGAAAAATTTGGATTATTTCGGGCCCACAGGACTGACGTCGTTACCGATGCTAGCCAATTTTCCTAGATTGACAAGATTACAGCTCGCAAGAACCAGTGTAGAAGATCATTCCATCGTAGGTACTTTGCAACATTTGAGGGAACTCAGCATATATGGCCTAGAGTTTCCACTTGAAACCATTGAGTGGTCTCGGAACTTGCTGAATTTGGAATCGCTTTCGATCGACAAAGCTGGGGTAGGCGATTTGTCCTCGTTGACCGATTTGACCGAACTGAAACTGCTTCATTTGCCGCGGAACGAAATCCAAAACATTGCGGCCATATCGAAGCTGATCAATGTAGAAGACCTGCGGCTCGATCGAAATAAGATTGCAAAGATAGGAAATGTCCTCGACGGCTGGACTCAAAACGCCTCGATTGACCTCACTGGCAATCCTTTGCTCTGTTCTGAGCTTTCTTCCCTGGAGTCGAAATCAAACCTCACGATTACGTTTGACTCGAATTGCGTGACTGATTCACAAGACAGTTACATTATTCAAGGTGGGCCTTGCGAAGTGCTTCCCCAGTATTGTCACGACTTCTGGTTGGACGGCGGCCAGAACAGTGTAAAGACTTTTCGATATACCTTTGCTCCTTATCCAGAGTATCGGGCTTATCCGCTTCCTGGCTACCAGACGATTGATCTCAGCGACGGTAGTGGGCCCTTTGATGTTTGGATCAAAACCCTCGAGGGCGAGACGCGGTGGTCTAATGTCAAGCAGGCCTGTCTACCAGATCCTTATGGTCAGTGCCCGGGCAATTCAAGTACAACGGGCAGACCAAACTGGTATAACCTTGATTTGGACTGGCAGGCCTACACAGCCAACTGGAAAGGCTCCGAGATCGAACTGGCGATCGCTGATTATCCTTACATTGATGAAATGCGTGGCCAGATCAATATTGATGGTGTAGCCACCCTTATCCAATTTGGGCCTCTTGCGGATGGTGGCGATCGAGTCGAATCGATAAACTTGCCTTATAACCGGCTCGAGATAAAACCGCCGGTTCCCGGCACCGGTAACGCCTTCGACAACAACTGTACGCAGATTGATCGCAGCGCAATTTTCCCCTTTCAGATTGGTCAATCCTCGAACGTTGGCCTGTTTGGCGATACCTTTATATCTGGGCCAAGTGGCACACCGGTATTCGAATGGAGCGGGCAGTACATCACGATGTGTTCTGACCATCCAGCAGGAGAATATGAGCTTACACTGAATGTCTATGATGGTTTGAGCGCTAAAGGCCATCCACTGACCTTAGTGATTAAAAATGAAAAGGTCGCCGGTGGTGAGGTGGTCTGGTTTAACTCTTCAACCGAGATAACAGACTCTGACGGTGATGGCGTTGATGATGCTTTCGACGCCTTCCCAAATGATCCCGCTGCATCTAAAGACTTCGACCGCGATGGCAAACCTGATGAATGGAACAATGGTTTTAATGAAAGTGATTCGACCTCGCAGCCACCGCTTACGCTTGATACGGATGACGACAACGATGGTGTGGCTGATGAGATCGATTGCTATCCGCTTGATGGTGGCCGAACAATCTGCGATGCCGACCTAGATGGTATTGCTGATAATCTCGATAATTGTCCGGCGACGGCAAATAGCGATCAGAATGATTTTGACGGTGATGGTCAGGGCGATGCCTGCGATAATAATGACGATAATGATCAGTGTTTAGATGCCGAAGACGATTATCCTTTAAATCCACAGCGGTGTAAGGCGGGTAAGCAAAAAGCCATTGTTGTGGCCGGTGGCGGACCCTATGCCGGCAATTACCTCTGGCCTGCAACGGAGGCAATGGCTGAATATGCCATTACCTCACTGCGCGGCCAAGGGATCCCACGAGAAGATATCCTGTATCTAAGCGCCGGCTTTGGCGAGCTCGATGAACCGGATGATGATGCAACTCGTGAAACGGTCAAGGCAGGCATTTTGTCCTGGACCCAGGAAAATGAACCAGCGGACGATGTTTTGTTGTATCTGGTTGATCATGGTGGCCCTGGTGTTTTTGAGTTAGATGAAAAGGAAAAACTGGGTGCGGGTCAACTGAAACAATGGTTGGACACCTTGCAAGAAACCATTCCGGGCGCGATCACCGTAATCTATGATGCCTGTCAGTCCGGGTCGTTCAACAAAGTTCTTGGGACGAGCGATTTTGATCGGTTGATCATTGCCAGTGCAGACAGCGAAGAGCCTGCAATCTTTGCCTCGGGTGGCGATATTTCTTTTTCTCAGCAATTTTGGTCTACCTTCTTAGTCAGCGGTGACCTGTACCGGAGTTACGTGGCCGGCGCTGGCGCCATTGCCTTTGTGGTCGATCAAGGACAACATGCTCAATTAGAGGTCGATGGTGATGGCGAGGCCAATACCAAACAAGACCGGGTCCTTGCTCAAGGGTTCTCTTTCGGAAAGGGCATTCAGCTAGCATCAGACTTGCCCGCAATTGGCTCGGTTTCAGCGCCGAAGACCTTAACCGGCGAAGTAGTTAGCAGCCTAAAAGCCTTTGAAGTCTCTGGCACCAGTCCAGTTGTTCGAGTCTGGGCAACGGTGAATTCTCCCGATGAGATTCAGTCCGCGGCGAATACCCCGATTGTGAATATCGAACAGTTCGACTTGTTTGATGAAGACGGCGACGGGGTTTGGGAAGGCTCGTACGATGCCTTTGCGGTCAAAGGGACTTACGAGATTCAGTTCTTTGCTCAGAACGAGAATGGCTATTCGTCACTGCCCACAAAGCAAAAACCGAATCGAACGGTTGTGATCCAGACCAATGGCCGGGACCCGATTGTTGGTCGAGATTCAGATCGCGACGGGGTGGTTAATCGATTAGATGCGTTCCCGCTCGACCCCAATTACGCAACAGACCAAGATGGTGACTTGATTCCGGATGAACTCGATGGCGACGTTAACGGAGATGGCGAAAAAGAGGATCGCAAAGGCCCAGATGCGTACGAGCCGAATAATCTGATAGAAGAGGCGTCGTTTCTCGCGCTGGGAACAGGCCAGCAGACCCACGATTTTAACGACACGAAGGACATCGACCTGGTTTGGTTCTATGCCGAAGCTGGCGTAGCTTATGAAATCGATGCATACCCGATCGAGGATGAACAAGAAACGGGTCCAGACCTGCAGATCACGCTATTTGGATCGGATGACAAAGCTTTTTCAAAAAACATCCAAGACCTCTATTACGGCGGTGAAGGTGAAACCTACGCCTTTACGCCAACCACCTCTGGCGCGTATACCGCCCGTATCACGCAATCCGGCACCGTCGCTGAAGCTGATAAGCTAGCAGGGCCTAGAACGGGCTACGCCGTGGAATTAGGTCTGGCGCGGCAAGATTATTCCGGCGGCGACGCGCGCGGGGAGCTTCGCTTCCCGAATTATGCTGCAGTTGGCAGCCCCGTGACGGCACACCTTAAAGTCGTCAACACAGGGGTCGCGGCAGGTAATTATCAGGCTAGGCTGTTGCTACCGCGAGGCGGCGCAGCCGTAGGTGTCTTGCCGGTAGGCTGCAATGCGCAGGGGCGCACAATCGGCTGTTATGTTGGTGAATTAAGGCCGAATACCAGTGCCACGCTGGCCTTAAAGGTCCAATTCGCCAATGAGGTGCGGCGAGCACAAATGGCGGTAACCGTATTCGATGGGGCGGTTGGCCAGGTGCTCTTGGATGCCAAGAACGAGGACAATGCGAATGTGAAGTTCTTCACCGTGTCGAGTGATATCGACCAAGACAATCTGCCGGATGAATATGAATTGCGTAAAGGTCTTGATCCGACGGTGAATGACGCGGAAGGCGATCTTGATGGTGATGGCACCACCAATCTGGCGGAGTATCTTGCGGGCACCGACCCCGCCACACTTGATGAAGATCGTGATGGCGACGGTTATGCCGATGCCAGCGACTTATTCCCAGATAACCCTGAAGAATGGGCTGATGCTGATGAAGATCAGCTGGGGGATAATGCGGACCCAGACGATGATAATGATGGGGTTGCGGATGCCGAAGACGCCTTCCCATACCGCAGCAGCTACAGTCAAGACACCGATGGCGATGGTCTGGCGGATGCCTGGGAAGTGAGTAATGGCTTAGATCCCAATGACCCTCGGGATGCTTATCTTGACGGCGATCGTGATGGCTTCTTGAATCGAGATGAGTTTGTGTTCGGTGCAAGCCCAACCAACGCTGATGGCCGCGCTCAAGTCGTTTACAGCGAAGGCGCTACGGCTTTGTCGGCCGACGAAATCACCAAGCTAGCGGTCTTTTACGACACCACCGATCACAACCCACAAGTCACCGGGCTTGGGGTTCGGGTGCATGTGAATACGGCTCTGATTGAATCACTGACGTTTGCCAGCGTGCTACAAACCAATTTGTTGTCGATCGATGCGCAATATCAGCTCGATAGTGGGGATTTCGATCGAGATCCGAGCACCGATGGTTTCTGGCTGGTTGCTTGGTCCTCAACCCAAGGCATTTGGCCGGGTTCTGTGCCCATAAAACTTTTCGATTTGGCGGTGTTGCCCTCGGCCCAAGGGATTGAAGCGGGTGAGATCGCATTCCGGTTCAGTGTGAGCGAGAAGGCTGCCGGGTATGAGGTGAGTGGCGCGTCGATCTACAGTCCAATTACCAGCGCGAGCCTTGATATTGATGGCGATGGTACGGTTGGGGCGCTCACGGATGGGTTGTTGGTCATTCGTCATCTCTTTGGGTTTACCGGCGACGCCCTAATATCGGGCGCGTTATCAGCTGATGCTTCGGTTACTCAACCCGCTGCTATAACGGAGCAGATTAACGGGCTAGGTTTGGCGCTCGATATCGATGGCAGTGGTAAAGCTGAAGCGTTAACCGATGGTTTGTTGGTTATACGACGACTCTTTGGGTTTGACGGCGCGGCCTTGGTTTCAGGCGCTTTGGCAACGAACGCAACCCGAACCGATGCTGCGGTCATTGCGGCTTACATTGATGGCCTGTCGCCTTAAACCCGTTTACCCAAGAAGCTTTAGATGATTTTCCCGTTTGATTCTTCTATGCTCCTGATTATTCGCCACTGCGGCCCAATGATGCGTTCAACCTTTTTATGATGGCACAGCTACTTCGATCTTTACTCGTTCTATACACGTGCGCCGCTTTTGCATCGAAGGCGGTCGCGTCTGATGATTATGAATCTAACGATACGCGAGAAACGGCGACTTTACTGATTGTCGGCGGCGAAGACCTACAGACCCATACGCTCAACCCAGAAGGAGATGTGGACTGGTTCCGCTTTTACGCTCGCGAAGATGAAATCTACGACATCTTTACCACCGCCATCGGAGACAACATCGACCTGGTGATCGAGATTTATGATGAGGATGGGAATCTCGTTGGCGATCCGCTCGATAATTTCTTCCAAGGCGAGGCCGAACGAAGCTCGTTTAAGGCGCCTTCAGCAGGTCAATTTTTCTTAAAGGTCTTCGATTACTGCGATACCGCCGATCCTCCCTGCAATATTGGCTCATCGGATGCCTATAGCATCTATGTTTTCGTGCCGGTTGGCGCCGCGGGTGGCACCGATTTGGCCGTGACCAACAGTTTTTCGGGCGCGCCGCAAGTGGGCGCTGCCTTTCCTGTCACAGTCACGGCGACCAATAACGGTGGTCAACAGGAAGACAATACCGGCACGAACCTGCTGATCATGACCTATACCGAGCCACCGCAGCCCGTGCCAGCATCATTGCCCGAAGGTTGTGTTGGTCAGCCCGGCTATATTCAATGCGCGCTCTCGGAACTGGCTGTCGATGCCAGTGTTGGCTATGAGTTTTCTTTTGTGTTCGAGCAAGAGGGTAACGTTCGAATCTCCAGCGCTGTGGCGGGGTTTGCCAATACCGATTACGCCTTGCAACAGCCCGATGATGCGCTCGCTAATAATATTGCTGAAAATGTCCTGACCGTTGCTGCCAGCGCCGGTGGCAATGACGCGGATGGGGATGGGGTACTCGATCCCGCAGATAACTGCCCAGCAGTTGCCAATGCAAACCAAACAGACACTGATAACGATGACGAGGGCGATGCCTGCGATACGGACGATGATGGGGATGATATTGCCGATAGTAACGACAATTGTCCCCTGGTTAAAAATACAAGCCAAACCAATACAGATGAAGATAGCCAGGGCGATGCCTGCGACGCCGATGATGATGACGACGCGGTGCTCGACGGCGCGGACAATTGCCCCTTAATCAGTAACGCCGATCAAGCGGATGCCGATAGCGACGGCAAGGGCGATGCCTGCGATAGCAGTAATGACAGCGATACCGACAACGATGGCATTGGGGATCTGCTTGATAACTGTCCAGCGGTTGCCAATTCAGACCAAGCAAACAACGACAATGACGCGTCCGGCGACGTTTGCGATACCGATGACGATAATGACGCCGTGCTGGATAGCGCGGACAATTGCCCGCTGATTGCTAACGCTGGCCAGGCTAACAACGATGATGATGCGAGCGGCGATGCGTGTGATACCGATGACGATAACGACGCCGTGCTGGATAGCGCGGACAATTGCCCGCTGATTGCTAACGCTGGCCAGGTTAACAACGATGAGGATGCGAGCGGCGATGCGTGCGATACCGATGATGATAACGACGCAGTGCTGGATGATGCGGACAATTGCCCGCTGATTAGCAACCCCGACCAAGCCGATGAGGACCTTGATGGCGATGGCGATGCGTGTGATGCCGATATTGACGATGACCAGGTGGTCAACGACGCCGACAATTGCCCCTTTGATCCCAATACCGATCAAGCTGATTTAGATAACGACAATACGGGCGACGCCTGCGATGCCGATATCGACGGCGATGAAATACTCAATGGGGCTGACAATTGCGAGCTCATCGCCAACCAGGATCAGGCTGATGAAGATGGTGATGGGCTTGGGGATGCGTGCGACGAAAATAGTGTCCTCGACAGTGACGAGGACGGAATAAACGATGACCTGGACAATTGCCCGAACAATGCCAATGCAGACCAAGCTGATGCGGACAATGATGGGGTGGGCGATGTTTGTGATGCCAGCCCAAATGATGCCGATGACGACGGCATTGAAGATGATGTCGACAACTGCCCATTACTCGATAACGGTGATCAGTTAGATTTTGATGAGGATGGGGTAGGAGACGGCTGTGATGCCGATGCCGATGGTGATTCGGTGGATGACGCGGAGGATTTGTTTCCCTTTGATGCGAGAGGCGGGCTGGATACGGACAATGATGGTATGGCCGATGAGTGGGAAGTGCTCAACGGTTTAGATAGCGCGGACGCCGCTGATGCGGGCTCCGATGCGGATGAGGATGGGTTAACAGCGCTCGAGGAGTTTGAAGGCGACACCGACCCCAACCAGTCGGACCTGTTGGCCCAGAGCCTCACGTTTGAGGCCCCGCAATTCTTGGTGGTTGATCAGCCTACAACCATCAAGCTCATTTATGCCGCGGCAGATGAACAAGACACCACCGGGCTTGCCTTCCGGGTGCACTACGACAAAGCGATACTGGGCGACCTGATTGGTGAGTATTTTACGGCGTTTGCATCGGGCGGGGTCCGCCTTGGCGGTGTGGCGTTCGATGATATCGATGATTTCGATAATGACCCGCTCACCGATACCTATGAGGTGTTCGAGTGGTCTGATCTATCGGGCGCTTGGCCGAATACAGCAGACGCGACCGCGATTCTGTTATCCGGTACGATCACGCCGAACGACACTGTCACGAGCGTCCGTGTTGGGCTTTCGGCAATCTCGGCGGCAGCGGGGTATGTGCTTGACCTTGATCAACTGAGTCTTTCGGTTGGGCGCGTCTCGTTAGATATCGATGGCAATGGCAAGGCTGAAGCCCTGACAGACGGATTACTGGTGATTCGATACTTGTTCGGATTTCGGGGCGAAAGCCTGACTGCGGGCGCCGTAGCCTCTGATGCCCAGCGGCGCACGCCGGAAGATATCGAGGCATTTATTAGCGCCTTGATACCTTAGCTATACAAATCAATGTCTTGTGGAATAAACAATAAGTTATTTGTCTTATAGGGCATAGCGTTATATAGCTTATAGCGTGGCTTTCTGGGTCTAATCATTTACTATTAAGGTAATAATTTTAGACTGAGTTTGTCGCCATGATTAGAATTCTAGTTCTAACTGCATTGTCTCTCGTCGCCTTTAATCTTTTTGCGGCCGACACCGATGGCGACGGGGTGGATGACCTTCAAGATGCCTACCCAAGTGATGCCGCCAAACAATACCTGCCTCTAGCGGAGGCGCTCTCAAAAATAGAAGACCAAAGTCTTCGTAATTGCCTGACGAATCAAACCCAGAATCACGTGACGGCGGGTGAGCTCACTCGATTAGACTGCGGTTATCAAAATGTAACCGCGCTGAATGGTCTTGAAAACTTTTCTCGTCTTTCGGTGCTAGAGCTCTCGAATCCAAACTTTAATGATTTGTCACCCTTAGCGCACTTGTTAGATCTTGAACGATTGCAGCTGCCATGGGGAGATCGGTTAATCGCAGATCTGTCACCTCTGCAAGGCCTGATGCAATTGGCCGAGATTGATGTCGCAGGCCATCGAGTGTCGGACCTTACCCCGATCGCCGATAAGCCGCTAACGCGCCTCAGGATCCAGTACACTCGAGTTAACGACCTTTCTGTACTACCAGAAAATCTGCTGCTTACATGGTTAGATTTGTCTAACTCGCTCATACGTGACCTTTCAGCCTCAACGCTTGCCTTTGCACCGAACCTACAATACCTAAACATTCAGAGTCTAGAGCTCACCAACATTGATTCGGTGTTCAACCTGCAATCCCTAAATACTTTGATCGCAAGTAGCAATAAGATTGATGTGGTGAACATTCCTGATACCTTTGCAGGAACTGGCTTTCAACAGCTCGATTTAGCGTATAACGACCTTACGAGCATTACGGGGCTTGTGAACCTTGGAACATTAGAGCATCTAGACATTCGCAGTCCTCGCCTGGCGGATCTTTCATTGTTGCCGGAAGGCTTTCAGATCCAAAACCTATCCATTGGCGGCGAACAACTCGTCGACGTCTCGCAGCTTGGCAACGTCACCAACCTTCGTTATTTATATATTGAAAATGCAGCGCAATTAACGGACCTGTCGGCACTATCGCAATTGCAATCGCTTGAAAACTTAGAGCTCAGGAATGCCCCGCAATTAACAAATCTGAATTTTTTAGAGGGCTTAAGCAATCTCAGTTATTTTAGTCTGATCGGATCGAGAAACGTCACCGATTTCACCGGTCTGTCCGATTTGCTCAATGCAACCCATATCCGCTTAGATTCTTTAGGCGATATTGATCTAGAGCCCCTTGCCTTGCTCGACAACCTGGAACGGCTTGAATTGTACGGCAATGGCATTAAGGACCTTACCGCGATCGAAGACTTGCGCTATTTACGTTACTTAGACCTGCAGCAAAATCAGATCACGGATCTCGCGCCACTGGGCCGGGTTCGCTTGCTGCAAGAATTACAGTTGGACGACAACCTGATTGCCTCGATCGCACCGCTTGCTGAACTGGATCGCTTGGAACATCTTAGCCTTCGTCGAAACAAGGTGTCGGACTTATCGCCCCTGTCGGCATTGGACAGTCTCGATAACCTGTATTTAGAAAATAATGACATCACACGGATCGATGGCATCTTTGATAATTTTCGTAACGCCCATATAGACCTCAACGGCAATCCATTGTTGTGCGCAGAAATTGATGCGTATCGCGCGAATCCGGTTGAGTCGGTCAGCCTGCAATTTGATACCCAGTGCGCCAGCGATACCGATGGTGATGGCGTGGTTGATGGCGATGATCGGTTCCCAACGGACCTTGCGGCAGCCCTTGATTTTGATGGTGATGGTAAGGCCGATGAGTGGAACTTGGGCTATGGCCAGGACGACTCAACAACCGGTCTAGAACTTGACTTGGATGATGACAATGATGACGTGGCGGACGTAAGCGACGCCTTTCCGAATGACCCGAGCGAAAGCGCTGACCGCGACGATGATGGCGTGGGCGATAATACCGATGCCTACCCTGATAATCCCGACGCGCAGTTTTTTCTGATCGCCGATGCCTTAGCGCAAGTCATCGATGATGCCCTAAGACAGTGCTTGAGCAATCAAGAGCAAAGCGCTGTGCATGCCGGTCAGATTCTGGCGCTGAATTGTAATTCAGCGCAAAGCTTAGAAGGGATCCAAGCCTTTAACCAACTGACGCAAATTAATATTGACAATGTTCAGTTTGCGAATCTAGAACCGCTCGCCACGCTCAACAAACTAGAAAACTTAAGGCTCGCCTGGGGTAATGGTCAGATAAAAGATTTAACGCCACTGTCTGGCCTCAAGGGTCTTACCCGTTTGAATATTGAAGGCCAACAAGTCAGCGATGTCTCGCCACTGAGCGAGCTTCGGAACCTTGAATATCTTAATTTGCACTACAATAAGATCGCTGATGCCAGCGCGCTCGAAAACCTAAATAAACTGATTGAGTTAAGCCTAGAATCTAATCAGTTACGGCAAGCCTCAAAATTAGGAGCGCTCCCGGCCTTGAGGCACTTACGGCTTGACCAGAATCAGCTTTCAAACTTTGAAAATACCGAGCGCAGCAACCTTTCCTATATCGGCCTCAGAGATAACGCAATCCGTACAGTGTCGATCGACAATTTCCCAAACCTGTCGCAGCTCAGCTTGGATCGAAATCCCTTAAAAACTTTAAGTTTTAGTGATGATCAACCCATTTATGCACTTGATATCAACGAGACGGGATTCACAGACTTTGGGTCTTTGGCGAACATTGCCGATACGCTCGGTCATTTAACCGCCCAACGAAATGGCATCACGACTGTCGCAGCCCTTGCAAGCTTTAGTCAGCTTAACTATCTAGATCTCCAAAGTAATGAGATCTCGGTGATTGGCGCCGCCTTTGACGCCATGTCCGGCACAAATATCTATTTGAATCAAAACCCCATCCTGTGTACCGAACAAGCGCGCTTTGAATCCCTGGCCGTGAATGTGTATTTCGACGGACAGTGTGCGACCGATGCCGACGGCGATGGTCGCCCCGATGCGCTGGATGCGTTTCCAAATGATATTGCGGCCGCGCGCGATTCAGACGGCGATGGCGCCCCGGATGACTGGAATATAGGTTTTGGGGCCGGGGACTCGACCACGGGCCTGGTGCTCGATACAGACGATGACAACGATGGCGTTAATGATGATGCCGATGCCTTTCCAAATGACCCCACGGATGCAACTGATACCGATGGCGACGGCATAGGCGACAACAAAGATGCCTTTCCGAACGATGCAACTCAACAATATCTAACCATGGATCAGGCTCTAGAGCGGCTTGAAGATCCCAATCTTCAGCAATGTATTCAAAGCCAAACGGTAGGCCAGGCCACGGCCGGTGATGTGCTGCGAATTGATTGCAACTATCAGAACGTTCAGTCCGCAAGCGGGCTGCAAGCTTTTGTGAATCTCGAAGAGCTGTATCTTCGAGACAAACAGTTTTGCGACCTTACGCCCTTAACCGTCCTGACGAGTCTTCGCGTCTTGGAGCTAGAGTGGGGCTCGCGCTGCATCAAAGACATTTCTGCTTTAACGGGGCTGAAACAACTCGAACGGCTCAATCTTCATGGTAACGACGTTCAAGATCTCGCGCCGCTGGCGAATATGCCCAAACTGCGGGCGCTCTACCTTGCCAACAACAATCTCACTAGCTTAGCGGCCCTGGGCACGCTGAATGCGCTTGAAAGCCTGCACATACAAGACAACGCCCTTGACGGTCAGTCGTTTTTACAATTCCCGAACCTCACGGAGCTGTGGGCGAACAATTTAGACCTATCAGACCTGCCAGCCTTTGCTGCCGAACTGCCATTAACGCTTCAGCGGTTAAGCCTGAATGACAATCGCATCACGGATATCAATGCCTTGAGTGGCCGCGAAGCTTTACGAGAGATTTGGGTTAGTCAGAACCGGCTAACGGAATTGCGCATCAGCGATGTGCCTAAACTCCATACAATTTCAGCACATAATAATGAAATTACGTCTTTTGCGGTGGCGAACGCGCCAGAACTCTATAATTATTGGCTTGACCAGAATCGGTTATCCGATCTAACGAGCTTTGCAGACTTTCTGCGCAACCAGCCCGAACAAAATGGATGGCGGCATCAATTCAGCCTCAGAGACAACCAGATTTCGGACCTTGAACCGCTTGGAGCGGTTGAGCAACTGGGTCAAGTCCAGTTGGGCAACAACAAAATCAGGGATATCTCGGCGCTAAAAGGTAAAACCTCAATTTATAACCTCGACTTGAGAAATAATGAGATTTCCCAGATCGGTGACGTCTTCGATGATTATCCATTGAATACGAACGTCAGCTTAGAGGGCAATCCATTGCTTTGTAGCGAAGTAGATAAGCTGAGCAATAGCCAAGCCTCGCTGCAATGGTCTGGCACCTGCGCCTATGATGATGATGGTGACGGTGTTATCAACGAGCGAGATGCGTTTGCCACCGACCCCGCGGCCTCCCTGGATAACGATGCGGATGGCTTGGCCGACAACTGGAATGTTGGTTATGGGGCAACGGACTCGACCACCGGGTTGAGCCTGGATGGGGACGACGATGACGATGGCATCCCTGACGAGGCGGATGCCTTTCCGAACGATGCATCAGAGCAAACCGATTCCGACGGCGACGGCGTTGGCGATAATCGTGATGCCTACCCCAATGATGCAAACCGGCAATCACTCGAGATAGAAGAAGCGCTAGCGGGCGTAAGCGATGAGGGCCTGTTAGCGTGCCTCAACAATCACTTGAGCGGGCAAGGCTTCGCTGATGAATTAATTTCATTACACTGCAACGAGCAGATTGACGGCCTTGATGGTCTCGGGCAGTTCACCGGATTGACCGATCTTCGTTTTTTTAATCACAATTTTACGGATGTGCAACCCATCGCCGCATTGGTCGGGTTAGAACATTTGGAAATCCAGTGGGGCCAACGAATCCTGTCTGACATTGCGCCCCTTAGCGCGCTGCGGAACCTCAGATATTTGAACCTCGAAGGGCTTCCGATTAACGACCTGAGCGCACTTGAGAATCTAAACGCTTTAGAGGACCTTCACCTAAATCAAACTCAGATCGCGAGTATCGACATTATTGAACGCCTTCCGAAACTCAAGCGCTTAGGGCTTGCCTACACATCGTTTTCCGAACTACCGAACTTTAAAGCGGCTCCTAATCTAGAGCAGTTAAATTACGCTGGGAATCAAGTCACTGATCTAACGCTGTTCGTATCGAGTCTGCCCAGCGGCATTAAGGACCTGACCCTATCTCAAAATCGCATTGAACTAACTTCAGCTTTAAACGACCTGAAATTGCTTGAACATGTGAATTTAGACGACAACGATATTCGGGTTATTGAGTTCGACGACTTGCCCAAACTTCAGACGGTTTCCCTTCGAAATAACCCGACGACCGCTTTTAAAATGGCGAGCGTGCCTAAGCTTGAACAACTGTGGGCTGGCAATAATCAATTCGCCGAGCTGTCCTCTTTATCGAACCTCACGTCGCTTCGGTATCTGAGCCTAGGCGCGAACCAAATTATTGATCTCACGCCCTTGGCAGCGCTCAGTAATCTAGGCCAGGTAGAGCTACAGGATAATCTTATTGTCGATGTGAGTCCGCTGTCAGGTTTAACGAACCTTTGGTATCTGAATCTCGAGCGAAACCGAATTAGCGTCATTGGGAATTCGTTTACGGACTATAACGGTACGGATATCAAGATGTCGGGTAACCCGTTGTTGTGCGAGGCCTATGACAATGTCGGTAATGTCTTGGGCCAAGGGGTGCGGTTTGAATTCACAACCGGTTGCGGGAACGATTCAGATGCCGATGGTGTGCCGGATGACCTGGATGCCTTCCCCGATGATGTTGCCGCAAGCGTCGACTCTGATGGCGATGGTAATCCCGACGATTGGAACGAAGGCTACAGTGAAGCCTTAAGTTCCACCGGGCTAATTGTTGATAGCGATGATGACGATGACAACGTTTCAGATGACCAAGACGCGTTTCCCAATGACCCAACCGAGTCGATCGATAGTGATAACGATGGGGTTGGCGATAACAGCGATGCCTTCCCGGACGATGCCTCAAAACAGTACCTGAGTTTGGCTGAAGCCGTGGCGGGGCTCCTAGACACCAATCTGAACAATTGTGTTGTGAACCAAACCCAAGGTACTGATACGGTTGGCAGTATCACAGCGCTGGAATGCAATCATAAAAATATTGAATCGCTGGCGGGTATAGAAGCTTTTACCAATCTAGTCGATCTGAATATTGAGGGTTATCGAGGCGGCGACTTAAGCCCGCTGGCAAAACTTGCCAAATTGGATCAGCTCAGTATTGCCTGGAGTTGTTGCAGTGACGCAGCGCGCGATCTGACACCTCTGCTGGGTTTAAAGCAACTGACAAAGCTTAATCTTAATAACGCAAACATTAAGGATATTGCTGTACTCGGCGGGTTAACCAATCTCCGGGATTTGCAAATCGGTTGGAATCAAATTAATGACTATAGCGCCTTGGCGAACCTGAAGCAGTTACGCTATCTCAATCTTTACAGCAGTCAAATCAGCACGATACCGGAGCTTGGTGCAACCGCATCACTAGAACAATTGGAATTAGGTGATAACCCCATCACAACGCTTGCAGGGCTGCCTGAAATGCCTTCGCTAAGATATATCAACCTAAATAACACTCAGATCACGGATTTGTCCCCACTCTCCGGAAGTCAGAATCTGCAAAACATTAGTGCCCGAACTGCTCGACTGCAGTCACTGACCCTAAACAACCTTCCGGGTTTGAATCAACTAGAGTTGAGTGACAATCAGATTACAAGCATTGTGATTGACGGGGTCCCCAATCTTCACTGGATCGATCTTAATAATAATCGCCTAACCGGTTTTGCTGGATTTGAGGTCGCGAGCAATCTCAGTTACTTGTACCTACACAACAATTTGATCCGGAATGTTGCGTCGATTAAGCCGGTGCTAGCCAGCACGCCGCTACGGGAACTGACGCTTACCTCGAATGAGATTTCAGTGCTGGGCGATGCCTTTGATGTCATGTCGGAAGGCAGCCTTGACCTTTCCGGCAACCCGCTTTTATGCGATGAGGCAGCGTCTTTTAGAGCGAACAAATCACGAAGCCTTCGGTTTACTTTCAGCACGGAGTGCGAATACGATACCGATGGTGATGGTGTGGTTGATTCTCGCGACGCCTTCCCAGACGATCCTGCGGCGGCCATCGACAACGACCTTGATGGGTTGCCCGACGCCTGGAATGAGGGCAAGGGGCTCGGGGACTCGACAACAGGATTAACCGAAGACACCGATGACGACAACGATGGTGTGCAAGACGGTCTGGATGCGCTACCCAATGACCCCAATGAGCAAGCCGATGGGGATGCCGATGGTGTGGGTGATAATGCGGATGCCTACCCTGACGACGCCAACCGTCAATTCCTGGAAATTGAACCCGCACTTGCAGCCGTATTAGATGGTGGCCTGAAACAGTGTCTGACTAATGCAACGGCTGGGATGCTGACCTCAGGTGAACTCACAAGCCTAGACTGTAGCAATGGCGGGATACAGAGTTTAGTTGGCCTTGAAGCGTTTGGGGCGTTGGTCTACCTGAACTTAAACGGCAAAGATTTCACCGACATCACACCCATCGCAAAACTGGTGAATTTGGAAACACTTTTATTGGAATGGGGCCGCTCTGAGCTTTCTGACCTCGCGCCTTTATCAAACCTGATCCGTCTCAAAAAGCTTGCTGTTCGAGCCGCGTCAGTAACTGATCTAGCGCCCCTTGCTGGTCTTGTTGGCTTGCGCGAGCTGTATATCGAGCACAGTCAAGTCACCGATATTAGCGTGCTAAAGCGTCTCACCCGGTTAACCCATTTAGGGCTCAACGCCAACCGGCAGGACGCTGTGGGACTTTCTGACCTAACGGCGCTTGCGGACCTGCGGGCGCTGACTTGGCTGTCGCTGGGTGAGAACGCCATTACCAATCTGTCGCCAATATCAGCATTAAGCAACCTGGAATATCTTGGCTTTGCGAATAACCAAGTTCAGAGCTTGGCTGCTTTGGATGGGCTGGCCTTGCTAAGGCAGATCGACGCTAATAATAATCGGTTAACGGCAATTGATTTAACCGATGTGCCGCGATTGGATTGGTTCTATGTGCAGAACAATGCCATTCAGAATCTTGAAGGGTTCAGCGGCGCGCCAAACCTGAACGGCCTTTATTTAGATGACAACCCGATTACGGATTTATCCGGACTCAATCGATTTTCAAGACTTCAACACCTAGGCTTGAATCGAACCGGTTTGAATGACCTGGCGGCCTTGGCGTCGATGACCAACCTTGGCGACTTAAGTCTTGAGCGCAATGATATCCGAGATATTTCTGACCTCGCGTCCCTGACCAGACTGTGGCATTTGAATCTTTCCAATAATCAGATCAGCCTTTTAGGCGACACCTTTGCGCGATTCGGCAATACAAATGTTTATTTAGACGGCAATCCGATTCTGTGTCGTGAGATCGAGGAGGTTCGTGACTCGGGAACCTATGCGAATATTCAATACTCGGATCTCTGCTCTGAGGATCGCGATGGCGATGGTGTTGCCGATGAGTATGACGATTTTCCGAACGATGCTGCTGCAGCCTTAGATTCCGATGGGGATGGTCAACCCGATGCGTGGTTAGACGGTAAAACGGCTGCTGACTCCACCACTGGCTTGAGCCTTGATAATGATGATGACAATGACGGCGTGGTTGATGCGGAAGATCTATTTCCTAAAGATTCACGAGATTTTAAAGACTCCGATAACGATGGGTTAGGGGACAATACCGATGCCTATCCAGATGACGCAACACGCCAGTATCTGGACTTCGCTGAAGCACTTGAACAAATTACGGATGCCGGCTTTAAACAATGTTTGACGGATCGATATCCAGAGGCGAGTTCGGTCAACGTCGTCACGGAACTCCACTGCTCGAATGATTCAATCAGTTCCATCAGCGGCATTGGCTCGCTCTCGGCCTTGGTAGATTTGAGGCTACAAGGCGACAGTTTGGACCTAGCACCGCTTGCAGATTTGAGCCGGGTTGAATATCTTGAGTTGCGCTTTAACACTGTGACCAACCTGGAAGCCTTATCGGGCTTGCTTGATTTGCGATCGTTGACGGTTGAGGCAGCCGGTAATGCGCGCTTCGTCCAAAACCTTCGCCGGCTTGAATATTTAAACTTGAGTAATAGCAACCTTTCAGATCTAACGGACCTGGTTGGATTGGTGAAGCTTCGGGAGCTGAGTGTCGATAACAATTCATTGACGAATCTTGATGCGCTGGGTGGGCTTTTTAGTCTTGAGCGCATCAATGCATCGAATAACAGAATTGGCAACGTAGACGAACTCAGGTCGCTACCCGGTTTAAAACACTTGATGCTGCAATCGAATCGAATCAGAGATTTGGCAGCGTTTTCTGAAATGCCAGCACTTGAGGAGTTGAGCCTTAATCGCAATCGCATTGATTATCTTGATGGTATTGAAGGGGCTAAACATCTGCGGTGGCTTGATATATCGAGCAATTTTTACATCGAAGACCTATCGCCGTTAGCCGGGGTTCCAAATCTTCAGGATCTATGGGTCACCGAAAATGATGTGGCTGACTTGAGACCACTGTCAGGGCTTAACAACCTGCGTCGGCTTGAAGGTCGTGATAATCAACTCACCACACTCAACGGCCTGGACGAGCTGGTTTCACTGCGCGAGGTCTATGTTTCTGATAACGATATATCAGACATCAGCGCGCTATCCGAGTTGCCGTTATCCGGACTGAGTTTACGCAATAATCGAGTTCAAAAAGTCGTCAGCGCGCTGGGGCATCTAGACCCAACTCAGAATGGTTGGTTGAGTATTGATTTATGGGACAATCCGCTGATTTGCGCAGAGATTAAACAACTGCGAGCCATTGAAAGCCAGTGGTCGAATTATAATCTCGAGGCGAATGATAGCGCTTGCCAGGACGATACGGACGGCGATGGCTTTGCTGACTCGGAAGACTGGGCGCCGAACGATGCAAGCGAACACGCCGATACCGATGGCGACGGGGAGGGCGATAATGCGGATGCCGATGCCGATAACGATGGCGTCTTAGATGAAGCCGATAGCTTTCCGCTCGATCGAACGCGGACCACAATGGCCCTCACAGAAGCGGTGCGCGCGATTATCGACGCGAATCTGAAAGCCTGTTTGCTGGAAACCGAGGTCGAAGAGGTCAATACGCTAACGACACTGGATTGTTCCGGACGCAATATTCAGTCTGTCCGCGGGATTGAAAACCTCATTGCCCTGACCAACTTGCTACTTCAAAGCAATACTATCTATCGCCTCGACGGGATTGAAAATCTAGCGAACTTAGAAACCCTAGATGTCAGCGTCAACCGGATTAGCAATCTATCGCCAGTCCTAAGTCTGCCGCAATTAGAAGCCTTGTTGCTGGCGAAAAACCCCATTAATGCCTTACCCGATTTTTCTGGGATGCCCGCGCTTAAGCGCTTAGACCTCTCGAGAAACAATCTTGATGATCTGAGTAACCTCGCAACCGCCGCGACGTTGACGGCGCTTTCGATGTCGAATGCAAAACTGACCTCGTTAAGTTCGATTATCGAGCTGTCATCCCTACAAACGCTGACCCTGGATCGGAACAACCTTGAGGATATTTCAGGGCTCGATCAATTGGGCGCGATTTCGGCCCTTGATCTGTCGCAAAATAATATTCACCGATTAGACGATGGTTTATCTGCGATCCAATCCGGCAGCATTGTGCTCACGGGCAACCCAGTCTATTGCGCAGACCTTGAAGCCTATGAGGCAATTCAACCGGCTGACGTTACATTGACCTTCGCATCACCCTGCCTGGCGTCGGCCTATGGCTCGGATGAAGACGGCGATGGACTGTTGGCAGAACAGGATAACTGCCCCAATGTCCCGAACTCAAGTCAAACTGATGCCGATCGAGACGGCTATGGCGATGCGTGTGATGATGACGATGACAATGATTTAATTGCCGATCTCATTGACAGTTGTCCGTTTCTCTCCAATCCTGACCAGCTGGATACGGATATTGATGGAGATGGCGATGTCTGTGATTCAGATGATGACAACGATGGCGTTTTGGACCTTGACGATGCCTTCCCGCTAGATAAGAACCGCACCACACGCGGTCAAATCGGCAAGCAAAAGGCGATCATCGTTGCGGGTGGCGGTAACATCGTTTCCAATTTTCTTTGGACTCAAACCCAATTCTCAGCGCAAACCGCATTTGCCTCCCTCGTCAATCAAGGGATTCCAGCGGCGGACATTATGGTCCTGAGCGATCAGCCAAGCAAAAATTTGTCTGGGCAATATTGGTTCGATCCCAACGAGATCGATAAAGACGCAACTCGCGAGAACTTAGAGTGGGCACTCACCGAGTGGGCCGCTGACCCCAATGATCCTGCCTCGGATGTCCTGATATTCTTGGTTGATCACGGCGGGCCAGAAAGGTTTTTGATTAATGCGTACAGCATCGTATTGGCCGATGAATTGGATGAATGGACAGACATCCTGCAGACTGAAGGCGGTGTGAGCTCCGTTGCAATTGTCTATGATGCGTGTCAGTCAGGCTCGTTCTTAGCCAAGATGGCCCCGCCAGAGGGTAAGCAACGTCTAATGGTTACGAGTACGACCGTAGATGAGCCTGCCTTGTTTGCGGCCGGCGCCAATTTTTCGTTCTCTTCTATTTTTTGGCGGAACTTCGATAACAGCGGTGGTTTTTACCCAGCCTTTACATCGGCAAAAGGCGCCATGCGAACTTTCAGAAAGCAAAAGGCGCTGTTAGAAGCCAATTGGAATGATGTCCCGAATGAAAAGAGTGACCAATTGTTGGCTAGAAACTTTGAATTTGGACGCGGCATTATTAAGGCATCTGACGCACCGTTTATCGCCGATGTTTCTCAAGATTTAGAACTTAATGGCGAACGCTCTGCAATCTTAAAGGCCTATAACGTGATCGGTGCAACCCCGGTGTCTAGGGTATTTGCCGTGATCGATACGCCGGATGAAGTCGAAGGGGGCCTTGATGTTCCGATTGTTGAGTATTTAGAGATTGATCTCGTCGATTTTGACGGCGACGGTACCTATGAGGGCCGTTATGACAACTTTGATATACAAGGCAGTTATACCTTCTCATTCTTTGCTGAAAACGAGCAGGGTGTTTTATCCATTCCAACTGAGGACAACCCGAATACCACGGTGGTACTACAGAAGTCTGGGCGAGCGCCCGCCATTGGCTTCGACACGGACCTCGATGGCATCATCGATTCGCTCGATGAGGATGATGACGGCGATGGCGTCCCTGATAATGAAGACGACTTCCCGCTGAATCCTTATGAGACCTTAGATTATGATGGCGACAGCGTCGGTAATAATTCAGACAACGATGATGATAATGATGGCGTTGCTGACGTAGACGACCTGTTTGACCTGGACCCCAATGATTGGCGTGACAGTGACAGCGATGGGGTCGGTGACGCCAAAGATGCGTTTCCGCTCGACCCGAGCGCAACATCCGACAGGGATAGAGACTTTATTCCGGATCATATCGATCCAGACGATAATAATGATGGTCTTGCGGATAATGCCGCAGATGGAACGGACGCTTATGAGAACGATAATGATTTGAGTTCTGCCTCTTTGCTGGCAGTGGGCGTCGCAGATGGGCAGCAGCATACAGCGGCGGGTGATTTTGATTATTCGCGCTTTGCCGTGGTTTCGGGTGAGCAATATAAAGTGACGGTTATGCCTGAACTGGAGACAGACCAAGGCCCTGACTTAGCGCTTCGAGTCTCTAACGCAACCGGTGACTTGATTGATGTGGGTGCGAAAGTTGATGCTGGCTCAAGCGGCGAAATCGAAACCTATACTTTCCTTGCCAAAACGACCGGCATGCTCTATCTGGGTGTATCGGGCACGGCATTTAATAACCAAACTGCGTACACCACAACGGTTGAGGCACCCAGTGTCGGTGTGACGGGTGTTGATATGAAAATTATGATGGGTTCTCAGACCAGCATTGTGACAAAAGGATCGCAGCACTCAATCACGCTGGCGGTTGCGAATCAGTCCGCATTGCAGACGACGAATGTCGTCCGAACGTTGGTTTACCCATCACAGGATAGTGAATTTGTGAGTTTACCCGATAATTGTGACCAGGTTGGTGGGGTTGCAAACTGCACGATCGCCTTCGTTCCCGGCGAAGGTAAATCAACCGTCACGCTGCAAGTAAAATCTTCAGCCCTTGGTCTAACCCGTTGGTTCGCGTCCGTTCATGAAACTGCAGACGAAGGCATGAGCAATGACCCCTTACTCGCAAATAATGTTGTTGAATTTAGAACCTATGTATCCGAGGACGAAGACGGTGACGGATTACCCGATTTTTATGAATACCGTAATAACCTGCTGGTTGGTCAAAATGATCGCCTTGCAGACCCGGATAAAGATGGGGTTAACAATTATCAAGAGTATTTGGCCAATACAGATCCAACTGATTTAGTTGTGGTGCAGGATGACGCGACGCCACAACCCATCAGTGATCGTGATGGCGACGACATTATCGATGACGAGGATGCTTTCCCGGATGATCGTGCTGAATGGGCTGACGCTGATAGTGATGGTGTTGGGGACAACAGCGATAATTGTCGAATCATCGCAAATGCGGATCAAAGAGATACCGATGGAGATTTAGCGGGTAACCTCTGCGATGCGGATGATGACGATGATGGCGTTACCGATACAGAGGATCTCTTTCCGGAAGACAGCACTGAATCAGCGGACAGTGACGCAGATGGTATCGGTGACAATCAGGATCAGTTCCCTAACGATGGCGGGGAATCGGCGGACGCCGATGGGGATGGCATTGGCGATAATGCTGATAATTGCCGAGCGCTCGCGAACAAAGATCAAACTGATACCGATCAGGATCTAAAAGGGGACTTATGTGATGCGGATGACGACAACGACGGCGTCGAGGATGCACTAGACCTTGCACCGCTTAACCCGAACATTGGTTTAGCTTCTCTAGATATTGATCTGGATGGCGAAGTGGGCGCTTTAACGGATGGCCTATTGACCATTCGCTACCTATTTGGGTTCGAAGGAATGGCATTAACCCAGGGCGCTGTCGGTACCGCTGCCGATCTATCCGACGCGGATTCGATCAAAGCTCAGCTTGATGTCCTTGGCTTTGCCATTGACGTTGATAATGATGGTGAGGTCAACGCGCTGACGGATGGCTTGATGATTATCAGGCATCGCTTCGGCTTTAGGGGAGATTCACTAACGACTGGCGCAATCGGTGGCGCTGCTCAGAGAACGGATCCCGATGAAATCAGTGACTACATCGAATCGTTAATACCTTAGGCTGGCCTCGGCTCGTGATTTTACAGTGCCGGATATTTGGCAGCCAGCAGAGCCTTAAAGGGGCCTTGCGTAGTTTACTAGATCGTTAAAACGAAATCAGGAGCAGCGGGGCCAGTATGGGGCCACGCGCGGTTGCGGGATCCTGGATACCCAAACCGAGAAAAGGGGGTGAATTGGACAATTACGCTATTTGTATTAGCATGATAGAAAATGCGGCGCGATCCGGAGGAATTACCTTTTTTCTAATGGCGCGGCGCTTAATTACCCAGCATAGCGTCCGAGACGATCTTTTTCTTAAGGCATCTAGAGCGAGACAGGGCGATGTCGGTTTTAACGACGGTAGCATTATAGCCCGGTAGGTTTCGGGTCACCTAAAGGAGTCATTATCAAATGCCGATTAAAATGAATCATTGGTTACAACACAGTTTAAAGCTGTGTCTTCTCGGGATTGTGAGCTTCGCCATAACGGCCCATGCTTCTGATGGCCAGCTTTTTGCAGACCGGATTGCCGCCGACAAACGCGACATTGCTGGGTACATTGGCTTGATCGATCAGCAGATTGCAGCAGGCGAGCAAAAAGCGGCGCGTAAAACCCAAAAGAGAGCGCTACGTTACGCTCGAGTGTTAACCGAAAAGCTTGCACTGCGAACCCAAGGCATTCGAATTTGGGGGCTTTCTAAAAATGACAAGAAGGCACTGGGCGAGTACAAACGCGGACTGCGCGTTAAGGGCTCGGATCAATATCCCGCGCTTCACTTGGCAATGGCTAGGGTTTATAACGCTAACCGTCAATTTGAACCCGCAAAAGCAATGTTGCGGCTATCCCTTGCAGCCGATGCCATGGACAACGAGGCTGCGGAATCCTTGCTATTGCAAATTCAGCAGGTCGAAAGGGCGGTTGCGATTACCAATAGTGCTTTTGCCTATGATGCCCAAATTAATCGAGAAGCCGTGGCCCGATTACTGAATCAAGAACTGTCTGTAGCAACCTATCTAGACCTGCCGAAGGCCGTCTCAGTGGGTGAGACCTCAGATCAAGGGTTAACTGATTACGAGGCTTCTACCTATGCTGAGGATATTTTGTCCACGCACCGCTTGAATCTACGGAGTTTCAGAATCACGAACGGCGCGTTCTTACCACAAAAGGCAATGACCCGTGGCGAACTGGCGCTGCTGGTCGAAGATATCTTATATGTCAAATTTGGTATCAGCCGGACGGCATTTATTGGTACGGCATCCCCATTCGTTGATTTATCATCCAATAACACGAGTTTTAATGCCATTATGTCGGCGGTAACGCGGGGTTTGATGCAGGGCCGAGAAAATGGCTCCATTGGGCCATCTGAATTGGTTTCTGGGGCCGAAGCCATTTTAGTGTTACACAATCTCAACCAGATCTTAAAGCGTCCACAGGCGTCTAAATAGCAAGGAAATCCTAATGAAACGATGGATATGGATCATCAGCCTTTTGAGCTGTCAAGCGACGTTTGCCAATGACTTATCGATGATTACAGCTGAAGGCTTCGGCTTCTCAGATGCCAATCGATTTTCTGAACCCCAGGCCCGATTAATGGCGCTGCGCGCAGCCAAAATTGATGCCCAACGGAATTTATTGGAAGTCATCAACGGCGTTCGGGTCACTGCAGGCACCACGGTCAAAGACATGATGCTGGAAAGCGATATCATTGGAACGCGAGTGAAAGGGATGTTGCAAGGCGCGTTTGAGACCGATTCGAGTGTTGCCTTTGAGGACGGCAGTTGGGTGGCCTCCGTCAAAATGGCGGTGTGCATGGACAAGAGCGATTCCCTTTGCCGCGCCAAACCGACCTTAGCGTCGATTACGCAACCCAGCTTGATTGGCGCGCCAGCAGAAGCACGCTATTCGGTGTCGGACCTGCCAGCCCTCGCAGCGGCCACTGTTTTAAAAGAGACCGCGGCGTCGCAAAATACCCCTGAGCCAGCTAGCATCGCATTGGTCCAAACGCCAGAAACCAGGGATACGATCCCCAATCGGGCCACCGGCCTGATTCTGGATGCAAGAGCGCTAAATTATACGCCGATGTTGGATGTTCGCGTCCGAACGGGCAGCGGCAAGGAACTCTATGGTCCCGGTCATGTTCCGATGGGCAGCGATTGGTTGCACTGGGCGCCTTCCGTTGTGTCCGCTAATGAAATGGCCGATATTGTTGGGGATGCCCCTTTGGTCATGACCCCTGAGTCACTTGGCGAAGCCACCGAGCTGGTCATTTCAGATAACGATGCCATCAAGCTTTTCACGAGCAATACCTTGAGCGGCGATTTTCTCGCTGCCGGTAAAGTCGTGATCGTTGTTGCCGGTAGTTGAATCCGGTGCGGCAAACTCAACATAAATTGCGCGCGATTGGGTTGCTCGGCTTACTAGCGTTTCCGGCGATTGCACTTAACGGGGCTGAGCTAGACCCCTTCGATGCCCTGGACGCCCAGCTTGAAGCGCAGTTTGATGATACCGACGCAACACTTGAAGAAAATTTTCAAGCGTTAGATGCAGCCCTTGAGGCCGGGTTTCAACGCATGGCGCAAGAAGTTGAAGCGGTTTGGGGTACGGATGAAGTCGTGCTCCCAGACCAGAATACGTGGGTGGATTATTCCAAGAATAAACGACTGCGCCGTTCATTCGATTTTGAGCGCGGCGTTTTGGTGGTGGAAACCTTGGTAGACGCTGCGGGCGATATGGCTCAAGCGAGTACCGACATCCAACAAGCGGTTTTAACCGCTCAGTCTGATACCGCGCAAGATCTTGCTGACAATGACTTGGCGCTGGCCTATGCCGAGGCCTATTTGGCAGCCGAGGGCCTTTCCTTGGAGGCAGCGGATAACGCGGATCCCGCGCCGATCTTGGGCGAATTACTACAAGTCTCTGATCAGGACCTTGCCGGATTATCGTCGGCCATACAATCTGCAGAATTAGTCCTCGAGCCGAAATCCCCTGCCGCCGCGGAGGCCCAGTCGGTGACGCAGCGTCTGGATTTGCCGACCGTGAAGATAGAGGTCACAACCGTGCCGAGTCGCGAAGACTCGGAGGCAGCCCCGGTAATAACAGCGGATCCAACCCAAAGCGATACGATTGTCATCGCAGCACCAGCGGTTGAGATTGCAAAGGCCGTTCAGAATGAACCAGCTGATGTGATTAACTCCGTGATGACGGAGACGGAACAATCAGAGGCGAACTCTGCGAGCGCGGTAGCTGATTCGGTAGAGCAGGGCGCGATCCTCGCAGATACTCAAGATGTACGGCAAACCGCACCAATAGCAAATGAAGGCGCACCCGATGTCGTCGATACCCTCAGCAAACCGATCCCGCAATCTACGGCGCCTGCTGGTATCGTGACCACGTTAACCCCTGCGGCCAACAATCAGCGCAAGGTCACTGTGACCATTCCATTACGCGCCGACTATCTGAGCGAACGGGCAAAACGCTACGATCAGGCGGTACTTGATGAAGCAGATCGGCGCGGTTTACCGGCGAGCTTGATTTACGCCATCATGGAAACAGAAAGTCACTTTAATCCGCGCGCAAGATCCCATGTACCGGCCTTCGGGTTGATGCAATTGGTGCCCAAGAGTGGCGGGGTAGATGCCTATAACTATGTGTATGG
>Ga0206127_1001222_pt1 | contig 28495 bp, 29 predicted proteins | sample Helgoland_Spring_6_FD_148646 | JGI IMG/M metagenome (GOLD analysis project Ga0206127, IMG submission 148646) | Pelagic subsurface seawater microbial communities from Kabeltonne, Helgoland, North Sea - Helgoland_Spring_Bloom_20160419_1 | ecosystem: Environmental > Aquatic > Marine > Epipelagic ...
ATGTAGATTTATCATTGCTTACAGACGGGCTCAAATCTGAGCGGGAGCAAGGCATTACCATAGATGTAGCCTACCGCTATTTTGCAACACCAAAGCGTAAATTTATAGTTGCTGATACCCCAGGACACATTCAGTACACCCGTAATATGGTAACGGGAGCTTCTACTGCCAACTTAGCCATTATACTCATTGATGCGCGTAAAGGCATGCTAGAGCAAACACACAGGCATTCATTTATTGCTTCACTGCTTAGAATACCCCACGCCATTGTATGTATTAATAAAATGGATTTGGTTGAATATAGCCAAAAAGTGTATGATACTATTGTCTCAGATTTTAAAGCATTTGCCTCTAAGCTAGAAATTAATGACATACAATTTATACCTATCTCTGCTTTAAATGGTGATAATATAGTACACCGCTCAACAAACATGAATTGGTATCAGGGCAGTACTTTGATGTATCATTTAGAGACGGTGCACATCTCTAGTGATTACAACCACATAGATTGCCGTTTTCCTGTACAATCAGTGATACGCCCACATACTCTGGATAATCAAGATTTTAGAGGCTTTACAGGCCGCATAGATGGGGGAGTGTTTAAACCCGGAGATAGAGTAAAAACCCTTCCATCGGGTTTTGTAACTACCATCAAAACCATTGAGCTGGGTGGAGAGCAAATTCTGGAGGCCTTTGCGCCGATGTCTGTAACTATGACCCTCCAGGATGAGATAGACACCAGCCGCGGAGACATGATTGTGCGAGAGAATAACGTCCCAGAAATTGGCCAAGATTTAGAAGTACTAGTTACCTGGATGAGCAGCAATCCATTAAAGCCGCGTACTAAGGTAGTTATTAAACATACCACCAAGCAGTGTCTGGGAATGGTTAAGGAGTTAAAGTATAAAATAGACATCAACACCCTGCATCGTATGCAAGATATAGATACACTAGATATGAATGATATAGGGCGTATATCACTGCGCACGGCTAAGCCTCTTTTTTATGACGTCTATAAAAAAAACCGCCAAACAGGGAGTATCATTATTATAGATGAGCAAACCAACGAAACCATTGGAGCGGGGATGATTATAAAATAATGAATACCCTATTAAACACCGCCATCATAGCCGCTCTGGAAGCTAGTAAAGCCATTCTAGAAATCTACCACTCTGGAGCCTTTGATATTGAGATTAAAGGAGATAACTCCCCTTTAACTAAGGCAGACACCGCTTCTCACAATGTGATTATGTCTTATCTAGAGTCTACAGGTATTCCTGTACTCTCTGAAGAGGGTAGAGATATTCCTTATAAGGAGCGTAAAGACTGGAAGCAGCTCTGGATTGTAGACCCTATAGATGGCACTAAAGAATTTATAAAACGCAATGGAGAGTTTACGGTTAATATTGCTCTTATAGAGAATAATAGACCGCTTATGGGTGTTATTTTTGTGCCTGTAACTGGTGATCTCTATTTTTCCAGTAAAGAATTAGGGTCTTATAAAGTTGATGTAAATCTTAAAGATTATGATGTTGAATCTTTAATAGCAAAAGCCAATAAATTACCTTTGCAAAGAGAAGATAACACTTTTACCATTGTTGCTAGTAGATCTCATATGTCTGCAGAGACAGAAGGTTATATTGAGAAAATGCGAGACATACATGGAGAGGTAAAATTAATATCGAAAGGAAGCTCTTTAAAACTGTGTATGGTAGCTCAGGGTACTGCCAATTGCTACCCTCGCTTTGCGCCTACTATGGAGTGGGATACTGCAGCAGGGCAGGCTATTTGTGAGCATACAGGGGTTGAGGTGATAGATTGGGAGACCAAGAAAAATATGCTATACAATAGAGAAGAGCTGTTAAATAATTGGTTTTTAGTACAATCAAAAGTGGCTATTTAATAATAACAAAATAACAAGTGACTACCGGTGGTAGTTGTAAAAAATAAAAATTAAGAAAGTAGGAATTACTTTTTCAATCTTTGATTTATTAAATGCTGTACATTTGAAGATGTTAGAAGAAGCAAAGTGCCAGTGTTATTATGCTACCCTAGTATTGGAATCAGAGCTATAAATCATGAAAAAAAATCATTTTTTTAAAAAGATAGGGATTTGATAATTTAAATTATTTTATAAACTAAATTATAAGTATATGTATAATGATTTTAAAATTTATAAAAGTAAAATTTTAGAAGAAGTGACTATTATAAATCCAGAGGTTTTTAATGATAGTAGAGGTTCTTTATATACTACTTTTTTAAAAGATAAATTTGAAAATTTATTGCCGCAAAATATAACTTTTGTACATGACAAGTTTGCTGTTTCAAAAAAGAATGTACTACGTGGAATACATGGAGATTTTTTTTCATGGAAACTAATTAGTTGCGTTTACGGTGAGATATTTCAAGTTGTAGTGGATAATAGAAAGGAATCAAAAACTTATCTAAAGCATTTTAGTTTGTTTTTAGACGGCTCATCTCCAAAATCTGTGCTTATTCCACCAGGATTCGGAAATGCATTCCAAGTTTTAAGTGATAGTGCTGTATATAATTATAAACTAGCTTACAATGGAGATTACAGAGATGCAGATGAACAGTTTACATTAAAATGGAATGATGAAAGAATTTTAATTGATTGGCCAATCAAAAATCCAATTTTATCTCATCGTGATTCCCATAGTTAAATATTTTTTTAAATTAATTTAAAAAAATCAATATATAAGGACACAATGAGATGTCATTAAACCAGATGGTTTGCCGAGTAAATTGATAAATATTTCTTAAATTTAATAAATGGATTGGCAATATGCAGCAGAGTTAGAAGAAGGAATTATTAGATACCACCAATGGTTTTTAGATAAATAGAAAATCTTAAGCAGGTTAATTTATAAGAAAGCTTAGTTCGTCCATCGTCAAACGACTCTCATCCAACTTACATTGGTCATCGTTCATCAATTGTCGTTCAATAAACATCGAAAATACGGACTAAGAAGAAAAATCATTAATTAAAAGGTAGAGTGAAAATAGTCTAAGTCAAAATTTAGTTCAATTATATTTTTAGATAAAAAAACATGAAAGTAGCATTAATTACAGGAATTACAGGACAAGACGGGTCTTATTTAACAGAACTACTATTAGAAAAAGGGTATATGGTTCATGGTATTAAAAGAAGAGCTTCTTTGTTTAATACAGACCGTATCGATCATTTATATCAGGACCCTCATGATTCAGATTTACGACTGAAATTACATTACGGAGATTTATCGGACCCAATAAATCTTACGCGGATTATCCAAGAATGTCAACCAGATGAGATTTATAATCTAGGTGCGATGTCTCATGTTGCTGTTTCTTTTGAAACACCAGAATATGTCGGTAATATTGATGGTTTGGGCACTTTAAGAATATTAGAGGCTGTACGAATCTTAGGGCTAGAGAAAAAAACAAAAATTTATCAAGCTTCCACTTCTGAGTTATATGGGGGTATGTCAGAGAATAAAAACGACAAAGGATTCTATGACGAAAACTCGGCTTTTTATCCTAGATCTCCTTATGGTGTTGCCAAAATATATGGTTTTTGGATCACCAAAAACTATAGAGAGGCTTATGGTATGTTTGCTTGTAACGGAATTTTGTTTAATCATGAATCACCAAGAAGGGGTGAAACTTTTGTAACAAGAAAAATTACTAGAGCAGTATCAAAAATAGCATTAGGGCTGCAAGATAAATTTTACTTAGGTAATTTAGACGCTCAGCGCGACTGGGGACATGCTAAAGATTATGTGCGTATGATGTGGATGATTTTACAAGTAGACATTCCTGAAGATTGGGTAATTGCAACGGGTGTTACAACAACTGTTCGTGATTTTGTACGTTTGGCTTTTAGAGAATTAGGAATAGAATTGGAGTTTAAAGGAAATGGAGTTGAAGAGAAAGCCTATGTTACTGCTTGTAATAATAAAGACTTTAAAGTAGAAATTGGTAAGGAAGTGTTATCAGTAGATCCGACTTATTATAGACCAACAGAGGTAGATTTATTAATTGGAGATCCTTCAAAAGCCAAAAATAAATTAGGTTGGATACCAGAGTACGATTTGGCTTCCTTAGTTAAGGAAATGATGCAAGGAGATGTTTTACTAATGAAAAAAAATATTGTTTTATTAGAGGCAGGTCACGAAATTTTGAATCAGGTTGAATAATATTTTAATTTTTTTTTAGTAAAATATATATGAAGAAAATTTTAATCACAGGCGGGGCAGGTTTTATAGGGTCGAATTTGGTGAGGCTTTTTGTCAATAAGTATCCAAATTATCATATTTATAACCTCGATTCACTATCCTATGCTGGTAATCTAGAGAATCTTAAAGATTTAGAGTCTAAAGAAAATTACACCTTTTTACACGAAGATATCACAGATGAGGTGCATATCAACTCTATTTTTATAAAATATCGCTTTGATGATGTTATACATCTAGCCGCTGAATCTCATGTAGATAGATCTATCACAGATCCTTTGGCTTTTGCTAAAACAAATATACTAGGTACCATGATTCTCTTAAATGCCTTTAAAGAATTGCATAAAAGTAATTGGGATAATAAACGATTTTATCATGTAAGCACAGATGAGGTGTATGGATCTCTTGGTGAAACTGGCCTATTTGAAGAAATCACACCCTATGGTCCTAACTCTCCGTATTCGGCATCCAAAGCAAGTTCAGACCATTTTGTACGTGCCTATGGAGAAACTTACGGCATCCCATACGTGATTACGAATTGTTCTAATAATTATGGGCAGCATCAATTTCCAGAAAAGCTAATCCCCTTGTTTATTAATAATATTTTGAATGGTAAACCACTGCCTGTTTATGGAGATGGTAATTACACTAGAGATTGGTTGTATGTTATAGATCATGCCATAGCCATAGATTTAGTGTTTCATGAGGGTAAAAATCATGAAACCTATAATATTGGCGGTTTTAATGAGTGGAAAAATATTGATTTAGTAAAACTCTTATGTCAGCAAATGGATGCTAAGTTGGGTAATGAAGCTGGAACAAGTGATAAACTAATTACCTATGTAAAAGACCGTCCAGGTCATGACCTTCGCTACGCCATTGACGCTTCAAAAATCAATAATGATTTGGGTTGGAGCCCAACGGTTACCTTTGAGCAGGGTCTATCCAAAACTATTGATTGGTACCTATCTAATGAAGATTGGCTTAAAAACGTAACCTCAGGAAATTATAAAAATTATTACAAAAAACAATATAACTAAGATATGAGAGGGATTATACTAGCGGGTGGTTCAGGAACTAGGCTCTACCCTATCACAAAAGGAACTTCAAAGCAATTATTGCCCATCTATGATAAGCCAATGATTTATTACCCATTGTCTGTACTTATGTTGACGGGTATAAAAGAAATACTTATTATATCAACCCCCAAAGATTTGCCAAATTTTGAGCGTCTTTTAGGTGATGGTAAAGAATTGGGTATTGCACTTTATTATAAAGAGCAACCCTCTCCAGATGGATTAGCACAAGCTTTTATTATTGGAGAAGACTTTATTGACAATGATGATGTTTGTTTGGTTCTTGGCGATAATATTTTTTACGGTCATGGCTTTACCGATTTACTGGCAAAATCACTCAAAAATGTACAAGAACAACAAAAAGCAACTGTTTTTGGGTATTATGTGAGTGATCCTGATCGTTATGGAGTTGTAGATTTTAATTCCGCAGGAGAAGCATTGTCTATTGAAGAAAAACCAATACATCCAAAAAGTAATTATGCAGTAGTTGGTCTTTATTTTTACCCAAACTCTGTAGTAGAGATTGCAAAAAACATTAAGCCCAGCCATAGAGGTGAGTTAGAGATAACCACCGTAAACCAAGAGTATTTAAATCGTGGTGATTTAAAAGTAGAGCTTATGGGAAGAGGCTATGCATGGCTAGATACCGGTACTCATGACTCTTTAATTGATGCCTCAAATTATATAAGGACCATAGAGAGCCGCCAAGGTCTTAAAGTAGCTTGTCTAGAGGTGATTGCTTGTAAAATGGGATATATTACCAATCAGCAGCTTTTAAAGCTTGCTGAACCCTTTAAAAAGAATGGCTATGGCCAATATCTAATACAGCGCGCAAACGAGTTATAAAATGAATTTTACAAGATTAGAAATTCCAGATGTTATATTGTGTGAGCCTCAATTTTTTGGGGACAATCGCGGTTATTTTGCTGAAACTTTTAGGCAAGATAAGTTAGACGCATTTTTAGGATTTAATATCAATTTTTGCCAAGACAATGAGTCTAAATCATCTATGGGGGTTTTAAGAGGTCTACATTATCAATTAGCGCCCCATGCGCAAACAAAACTCGTTAGAGTAATTAGCGGTACTGTTTTAGATGTGGCTTTAGATATAAGGGAAGGCTCTCCAACTTTTGGGCAGCATGTTTCTGTTGAGCTTTCTGCAGAAAATAAAAAACAACTACTAGTGCCTAGAGGGTTTGCGCATGGTTTTGTGGTACTAAGCAAAGAGGCCACTTTTTCTTATAAGGCAGATAACTATTATACCCCAGACTGTGATAGAGGCATTGCTTTTGATGATGAGAGTCTAGGTATAGACTGGAAAATTAATCCAGATATATTACGATTATCACCAAAAGATTTAAAACAGCCCTTGTTAAAAAACGCAGATTACTTTAACTATACAAATAATTTATATGTATAACATACTAGTTACTGGCGGTAACGGGCAGCTAGGCTCAGAGCTAAAAGAAATAGCTCACAATTACCAAAATTATAACTTTTTATTTACAGACGTTTCTGATTTAGACATCACAGCCCATTATGAAGTAAGGGATTTTATTGAGCGTAATAATATAAATGTTATTATAAACTGCGCTGCCTACACTGCTGTAGATAAATCAGAGTCTGAGCCAGAACTCTCAAATGCCGTTAACCACTTAGCAGTGGCTAATTTTGCACAAATCGCAAAGTATAAAAACATTAAACTAATCCATATATCTACAGATTATGTATTTGATGGAACCAATTATAAGCCTTATACAGAAACAGATCTTCCAAATCCGAAATCTGTATATGGGCAAACAAAATTGGATGGAGAATTGGCCTTGCAAAAGATAAATCCTGCAGATTCTATAATCATACGCACCTCATGGGTATATTCAAAATTTGGCAATAATTTTGTGAAGACTATGCTACATTTTGCTGAATCTAGGGATGAAATTTCTGTAGTTGCAGATCAAATTGGATCTCCTACCAATGCTGAAGATTTAGCACAGGCTATCTTAACTATTTTACCAAAAATAAACAACAAAAGTGTTGAATTTTTTCATTACTCTAATGAAGGGGTATGCAGTTGGTATGATTTTGCAAAAGCTATTTTTGAAATAAAAGGGATTTCTATTAAAGTAAAACCAATAGAGTCAAAACAATATCCAACGCTTGCAGAAAGGCCATTTTATGCTGTACTTAGTAAAATAAGTATTAAAAAAAAGTTTGCAATAGACATAAAACATTGGAGAATTAGCTTAACTAGACTAGAGTAATGAATATATTTAAATCTGAATATTCAAAAAATATATTTACTTTGTTTGGTGGGGCTAGTTTAGCACAAGCAATACCGATTGCCGTGAGCCCAATTTTAACAAGAATATACACCCCTGAAGAATTTGGTTTACTAGCTTTATTTGTCGCATTAACATCAATTCCAAGTATAATAAGTTCCGGTAGATATGAACAAGCAATCTTACTGCCAAAAGATGAAGAATCTGCAATTAATATATTTGCCCTATGTTTATTATTAATATCATTAACTTCAGTAATTTCCTTTGTGGTGATTTTAATTTTCGATGATATAATTGTTGATTTATTAAATAAAAATGAAATAAAATATTGGCTTTACTTATTGCCCTTAAGTATTTTTTTAGTAGGCCTTTTTAATCTGTTAACTATTTATAATGTTAGATTAAAAAAATATTTGGACATTTCAAAAGCTACTATAATAAAAACAATTATTTCGGCGACTATTCAATTATCTTTTGGATTTTTAAAGAGTGGATTTTTAGGTTTAGTTTCAGGAGTTATTTTTTCTCAATTATTTGCAAATTTTAAACTGCTAAGAAATATTATAAAAAATAAGGAACTTATTTCAAAAATAAAATTAAATCAAATAAAAATAAAAGTAAGAAGATATATTGATTTTCCAAAGTACTCCTTACCAGCTACATTTATGAACACTTTATCAGGGAGTTTTATTAATATACTAATTTCCTCGCTTTATAGCGTTTCAACACTTGGAATTTATTCTTTAGTACTTAGACTTGTATCTATACCTACAACAATTATTGGAAGTTCATTTTCAAAAGTTTTTTACCAAGAAGCCGTCCTAGAACTAAATTCTACTGGCTACACAAAAATAATTTTTATAAAATCGCTATCTAAATTAATTTTAATAGGTACTCCTCTTTTTTTACTATTATACTGTATAGCTGAAGATTTATTTTCGTTTGTTTTTGGTGAGGATTGGGTTTTAGCCGGAACATACACCAAAATTGTAATTCCGTTTTTTTATATAAGATTCATTAGTTCCGCTCTAAGTTCTATTTTGTCAATATATGAAAAGCAAAAAATAGAATTAGCTATTAATTTTATAATACTTTCTTCAGCTCTATTGTTGATAATTTTTTCATTAGACTTCTTGCATTATTTGAAATTGTATAATTCAATAATGTTTTTGAATTATTTATTATTTTTAATATATTATTATAAATTATCAGTCAGCAAATATGAGAGAAAACCTTAAATGTATATATCACTTTTTCTATAAATTATTTTTTAGAGTAGGTTACGAAACAAGATATAATTTAACACCAATTACTTTTAAAATATTTGTATTTCAGAAAATATTTGGTTTTAATAGGAGAGCTAATTGGCCTGTACATTTTACAAGTCGCGTGGGTATTCCTAAAAATATTAAAGTAGGGATTAGCAGCGCGCCAGGATTTATGCCTGGATGCTATATTCAAGGAATTGGAGGAGTTGAGATTGGAGACTACTGTATTGTAGCCCCTAATGTGGGCATAATAAGTTCAAATCATGATTTATATAACTTTAAAGTTAATAATAAAGGACCTGTAAAAATAGGTAATTATTGTTGGTTAGGTATGGGTAGTGTGGTATTGCCAAATGTTATTCTAGGAGATTTTACAATTGTAGCTGCTGGTTCTGTTGTAACTAAATCATTTCCAGAAGGTCACTGTGTTATTGGAGGAAACCCTGCAAAGATGATAAAGAAATTAGATAAACAAAAGTGCGTAAAACGCAAAGATAAATATGAATATCACGGTTACAGCAAAATTTAGAAAATATGCATAAGGTTGTTTTCCTATCGTGGCATTATTATAATTCTAAGCGAAGAGCTGGTTTTCATCATTTAGCAACCTCACTTAGTAAAAAAAAATATAATGTTGTATTCATAGCCTCTGTAGTAAGTATTTTCACTTTCTTAAGAAGAGAAAAAATATTATATGAAAAGCATTTTTTGAGGAATAGTTTTCAGAACTTGAAATTTAACAATGTAACTTCTATCATTAATTTTAGTTTGTTACGCCCGCCTCTATCAAGAAGCTCCCCCATTTTTGAGTTAATCTCATCGATTTTTTTTAGGTTGAATAGAAAGAGTTTAAGAGAAATATCTAATGCAGATACTATTGTTTTTGAAAGTACAATAGCAATATATTTTTTTTACAAAGTAAAGTCTATTAATCCTAATGCTAGGATTATTTATAGAGCTTCGGATGATATGGAAGTTTTTTCAGCTTCAAAAAAAATACTTGAATTCGAGAAGAGCTTATTAGCCAAATTTGATGTAGTTAGTGTAACCACTAGGTCACATTTTGATAAACTTTACAAAATATCCCCCAATAATCTTAAATTACATTATCATGGTGTAGATAAAGATTTATTTAACGCTGCTAATTTAAACCCTTTTAAAAATAAAATAAATATTGTTTTTGTAGGAACTAGAGATCTAGATGAGAATTTTATAGAACTTGCATCTAGACAATTTTCAAATTATCAATTTCATGTAGTTGGACCTTTTAACCCTTGTGTAAAAAGGAATAATGTAACTTATCATGGATATATGTCTTTCAAGGATACTCTCCCCTACATAAAATATGCAAGTATTGCTTTACAAACAGTTACCTCCAATAATGGGCTTATAAGTTTTTTTACTGATTCAAATAAAATTCTTCAGTATTCATTTTGTAAATTGCCTATAATTGCACCATCCGTTATAAATGCTCAACACAGAACCAACTTTTTTTATTACGAATATAATGATATTAAAAGTATTATAAACTGCATAGAAGATGCTCTAGAATTCGACAGAAGTAATTTTAACTTAGAGGTAAATAGTTGGGATGAATTAGCCTTAGAGCTAATTCAAACTTAATATTAATGCAGCCGATGCCACTAATATTTAATTATAAAGTCAAAATAAATTAAGTCAACTCAACAGTAAACAATAATGAAAATAGCTTTTATCCTTTCACATGGGGTACTTTCACCCTCAAATGGTATTCTGAGTCAAGCATTAACCTGGAAAAAAGGTTTAGAACAATTGGGACATAATATTACACTAATTAATATGTGGAATAGCAATGATTGGGTCAGTTTTGATGTAATTCATTTTTATGGGTATAGTGTTTACATGCGAGATCTGGTAAATAGTATTAGGAGAGTTAATTCTAATATTGTTGTATCACCCATCTTAGATCCCGATTATAGTGTTAAGCGACTTAAGTTATATTCAAAATGGGGTAGTTCTAAAATGGGATTAACAAATCCTTACTACGTCATGGGATCAATAAAAGATAAAATTAAACTATTTTTTGTGCGATCTGAGTTTGAAAAAAAATACATGGTGAAAGGCTTTGGAGTTAAGGCTGAGCAATGTGTAGTCGTACCTCTTTCTTACAACCTTCCCTATTCTAAACAAACATTTAAAAAAGAACCATTTTGTCTTCATATTAGTTTATTGATGGATGACCGAAAAAATGTAAAACGGCTTATACAAGCTGCAAAGAAATATCAATTTAAATTGATCCTAGGTGGTCGTATTCATAATGAAAAAGATTTAAAAAAGTTGAATGATTGGATTGGAGATAATAGTAATATTGAATATAAAGGTTATTTAACCAAAGAAGATATGATATCACTTTATTCACGTGCTAAAGTCTTCGCTCTTCCCAGTAAAAACGATGGTGTAGGTATTGTTGCTATAGAAGCTGCAGCTTTAGGATGCGATATTGTAATAACTAGTTGGGGAGGACCTAAAGAGTATTATAAAGGAATGGCTAGCATAGTTGACCCATATAACATAGATGATATAGGGAAAGCCATAATGAAATTCATTGGAAATGAAACATTCCAGCCTGAATTAAGTGAACACATAAAGTCAAATTTCTCTCTGCAAGGTGTTGCTCAGAAATTAGTTAAATCTTATAATTTGATTTAATTACAGGTTATATTTTATGAAAATAATAAAGCCATCCTCTTTAACTTTTCTTATAATCATTATTGTTTCATTAGCTACTTCTCCAGCTTTTGCTTTTGATGATGAAAAAAAAAACATAGCATTAATTGCTATTATGGCTATTTCGCCATTAATAATTTTAATCTATAAAAAAATTTATAGCAATGATATTCCGCTATTACTATTCATGTCAAGTATCATTCTGTTTCCCGCATTTTTACACCCTGAAACCATGCGTTGGTCAACAGTCATGTATACAGCTATGTTTGGACTAACTTTTTTAGCGTACAAACTATTATTATATCACAATAATTTTAGACGCGAAATTTATCTCAAAGTATTAAAATATTTAATCTTTGCTTATGTGCTAGTTTTGCTAATACAGCAGTTTTGCGTACTTACAGGTATACCCATTTTCAACGTCAGCAACTATAGGTTAAATGAGCCATGGAAATTAAATTCCCTTACATCAGAACCATCGACCAGTGCACGAATAGTTGCCTTATTGATGTTTAGTTACATTACAATAAAAGAGTTAATCATTTTAAGAAAATATGATTTTCGGATAGATTTCAAAACAGACAAATGGGTGTGGCTAAGTTTTATCTGGACTATGGTTACCATGGGTAGTGGCACGGCGTTTTTATTTTTAGCTATGGTGTTACTTAAATTTGTTCGACTTAAATCCCTGGCGCCTTTATTAGTAATTTTTTTGGGAATTACATTATTCGTAAATGCACTAGAAATAGTTACTTTTGAACGGACGTTTAGATCCTTTATGGCAGTTTTAACATTAGATTCAGAAAAAATATATGAGGCAGACCATAGTGCAGCCTTTAGGATTATCCCTTTAATAATATTGGCTCAAAGAATAGGTTTTACATCGATAAACGATTGGTTTGGGTATGGTGTTGATTTTGTTGGAAGCTTTTTAAGTGACGAAGTGAGAGGCTTACCAGAAGGTTGGACCAGTGGAGGTTTACTTCAATTATGGGTTGATTATGGTTTTGTGGTCTTTATTTTGTTTATAACATTCAACCTAATTAATATTGTAAAAAAAGGAGATTATTTAAGTATGGCATTCTGGTTCATGATTGTTTTTATTCAAGGCATAAATAATCAAATACTGTGGTTAGGTATTGTTCTATTATTCACAAATAAATATTTCAAAAAAAGCGCAGAAAAGCGGTATAATTAAATTAATAAAAAATGAAAGAAAAATTAAAAATAAGTATAGTTACACCTTCATTTAATCAAGGTGATTACATTGAAAAAACAATAGACAGTGTTTTGTCACAAGGATATGAAAATTTAGAATATATAGTTATAGACGGTGGTTCAACAGATAATAGCGTTGAAATAATAAAGAAATATGAAAAATATTTAACTTATTGGGTCAGTGAAAAGGATAAAGGACAAGCAGATGCATTAAACAAGGGTTTTGAGCAAGCTACGGGTGATATATTCGCTTATATAAATTCGGATGATCTGTATGTTAAAAATACTTTTAATAAGATAAATAAGGAATTTCAAGCAGATGCAAATGTTGAAATACTTTATGGTGACTATTTTTTGTTATTCAATGATGATTCTTTAATAGCGAAACCAAAAATATCTTGGGATTTTGATGTTGCTCTTTATTCTTTTCTTATGATTATGCAGCCTGCTTCTTTTTGGAGTAAAACCATTCATCAAAAGATTAATGGTTTTAGAGATGACCGTTTTTTTATTCCTGATTATGATTTTTTCATGAGAGCTGCTCATGAATTAAAAAGTAATCCATCTTCAATTAAACATGTTAAGGATTATTATGCTTATTTTAGAATCCATGATGAGAGTATCACAGGATCTGGACAAAAGGGGTTTAAAAAAGAAGGTAAGGAATTAAGAAAACAGTTTAGTAGTATTGATAGCAAAATGATTCATAATATAAAAAAATATTATTATCTATTTAAAGCAGTGAGAATGTATTATAAAGAGAGAGGTTTCATCCCAGTAAAAGCAGATTTCAAGCAAAACTATTGATTGATAGAATGTGTAATAAGTTAAATAGTTTTGATAAATATGAGTTTGTTCTAACATTTTTTAGAGAAAATTCACTAGATTATGCTATTTTTGATTCGGAAAGAAAATTACATGCTGAGTCTCTCTCAGATATTGATATCATTGTGGGTTCTAAATTTATTCTCAAGGACTTATTAAATTATTTTAAAAATCACAATTGGGATATTATTAACATTATAAGAAATGATGGCTATGACCAAGTTTACACAGTAAATAATAGTTCTCAAATCATTCACATTGACGTCATTAAAAAAAATAAACTTAGAGGAATAGAGATAGAACCTTCTAGAAATCTTCTTGAAAATAGATATTCGAATTGTAATAAATTTTGGTTCGTTGATGAATCAAGTTTATTCTATTTTGAATTGATGAAAAGTCTTTTGTTCAGTAGCAAAATACCAGGTAAATATTTTGATTCAATTTCTAGTAAATATATAAGTCAATATCAAAAAAAAGTGGTAAAAAATTATGGAACTTTTTTTAATATTAATATTGTAAAGTTGTTAAAACATGAAAAATCTGATTTTAATTTTCAATATAGGTTTATTATATACTCTGTTTTAAAGAATCCAAAAAATTTCTTTTATTTAATTTATCATTATTTCTGTTTATTTAATAGATACATTAATTATCCTGGTATTTATATAATTACAGAAGAATTAAAAGATTTCAAATTAGTAGATCAATTGTTTACTGGAGTGGAATATATAAATAAACCTAAAAATATATTTGAAAAAGTGAAAAACTCAATCAGGCTTTTTAGATTTAGAGGTGAACTAAAACTGATTGTATCAAACGATAATAATTTTACATTTTTTTCGCCAAATCTCTTTTCAGTGAATAGTGATATTACAGGTGAAGTTTTAAATTTTTTGAAAAAAAGAAAACGTTAGATTTTAATTGTATTATCTCTGAATACAAATGTGGACATACACAATAAATACAAAAGCAGAACAGAACAATGGTTCAATTTTAATACTATTATAACTTATACTAAGTATAGAGGTACGGTGTTATGAAAATAATATTAGCAACAGCCTACGATATAAATCCCTACAAAGGATCTGAGTCAGCTACTGGATGGAATTTCGTTTTACAAATAGCACGTTTTAATAATGTTATTGCTATAACTAGAACAAACAACAAAGATGAAATTGAACGTTTTATAAAAGAATTTGATATTGATGTTTCAAATATTGAGTTCGCTTATTATGACCTTCCATGTTATTTGCGTTTTTGGAAAAAAGGAGGACGAGGATCATCCATATACTTTTATTTATGGCAAATGTTTATGCCTTTCTTTATAGTAAAAAAAAGACTAATATTTGATATAGCTCATAACGTAAACTTTCATGCCGATGCATTTCCAACATTTTTATGGGTTTTTAGAAAACCTGTTGTTTGGGGGCCAATTAATCATCATGAAAAAATCCCTAAAGAATATTTATATCCTAAAAAAGATTTCTTAAAGGATAGAATTAAATGGTACATAAAAAAAATATTTTGGAATTTAGACCCCTTTATTTTGATCTCTATATGGAAAACTGAACTTATTCTTGGAGGAAATAGTAGCGTAAAAAAAAGATTGAACTTAAAATCTAGCAAATTTAGAATATTCAGTCAGATTGCTAGTAATAATGCTAATAATAGCAAAAATCATAAATTAAATGAATTTAATATTATTGTTGCTGCTAGATTTATACCATTGAAAGGTATTGATATAGCATTGTACGCGTTTGATGTATTTTACAAACAATTATCAGTTGAAGGAAAAAAGAATGTAAAATTATCCGTTTTGGGTAAGGGTCCTTTAGAACAAGAATTAAAATTAATCAAAAATGGGTTGTTAAGTAAAGACCGTATTGAATTTATTGGGTGGATACCAAAAGATGAAATGGATTCATTTTATCAAAATTCAAATATCTTTTTATTTCCTTCACATGAAGGCGCTGGAATGGTAGTAGCTGAAGCTTTATCTCACGGTTTACCCATAATTTGTTTTGATAATTATGGGCCAGGGGAACTTGTAAATGAACACTGTGCAATAAAAATACCATATACTAAATATGACCAATCTATTACAGATTTTTCAAATGCGCTTTTGAAAATTTATGTAGATAACAAACTATCCACTCAGATGTCAAAAGCAGCACGAGAATTTTTTGAAGAAAAATACACTTGGGAGAGTAAAGGCATTGTATTAGAAAAAATTTATAAAACAATTTTTGAAAAAAATCATAAATGATATCTAAGAACGATCAATTTATTATAGATTATTTAGCTGGAGAACATGCCCTAGAACCAAGCTCAAGCTCAATAAAATTTTCCTATATCTGCAACCCAGATAAGACAATACGATGGCTCTTCCCTGAAAGCTTAAAATCACCTATGTTTTTAAACTTTTACAGTACGTCTTCTTGGCGTTCAAGAGTTTTGAAATTTATTATTAAATCAGCTTATTTTTTTAGGTTATCAACTTTAATTTCATCAGGTACTTTAAAAATTAATATTCAACAAGGAAGTAGGTTAGCCCATATTTTATCTAAGTACAAATACAATGGTTTCTCAATTTTTACTGGAACTATTGGTGTAAATAGAAAAGCCATAGTAGAGCTGCATCAAGATAAAGAAGTGCAGGTATTTGTAAAAATTGCACTGACAGAGCCTGCTGAAATTCTTATTAAAAATGAAGCTAAATGTTTGGGATATTTAAAAAAATTTAAATTTAATCGCTTAGTTATTCCCGATCTTCTTTGCTGTAACGAGCAAGGTGTTATTGGTTTAAGCAATATTAAACCATATATATATATACAAAGTTATAATTTGATGAACTTACACATTGAAGCTTTGTCTGAATTATATACAAAATCTATAAAAAAAGTAAAATGGGCTAATCTTTATAATTTACATGATAGCAAAGTTAAAGTAACAGACCTTCTTCAGGATTTTAAAATTATTAATAATTTAGATAAAAGCAGAGTGCAAGAACTTGCAACTAAAATACTATTGCTAATAGATATACTTGAAGAAAGAAATGAAGAGTTGACCGTGGCTATATCCCATGGTGATTTTACACCATGGAATATGTATCATTCAAAAAAAATTCTGTATCTTTTTGATTGGGAATTGAGTGAATTTGATATGCCTTTGTTAATTGATGCTTTTCATTATGTCTTTCAATCTTCAATTTTAATAAAAAAAGTAAGTTACAAGGACTTAATTTTAAAATTAAAAGAATCCTTAAAATTAACAGATTCAAAGAAAATGATTGAGAAATATAATATTGATGTAAATTTAAACTACCAGTTTTATTTAGTTTACACAGTTTCTTACTATTTGAAAAAGTATACACTACAACAAGAACTCCATGAACAAGTCTTTTGGCTAATTGATGTTTGGGAAGAAGCAATTAAAAATGCTATAGAAACAAAAGGAAAAGTATTAAATATATAAAATGAAAGTAATTACATTTAGTGGCGTAGATGGTGCTGGGAAAACAACAATTTTAAGAGAATTTACTCAAATTGTTGAAGAAAAATATAACCTAAAAGTAAAAGAATTAAGACATAGACCTTCTATGCTACCTATTTTAAGTGCTATTATATATGGTAAGAAAAAAGCAAGTGAGAAATCGATGGAAAAATTACCAAGAACTGGTACAAATAAATCTAAAATATCCTCTTATTTTCGCTTTTTTTATTATTTAATTGATTATATAATTGGGCAATGGGTCGTATATTTTAAATATTCAAGAAAAGGGGTTGTTGTAATCTATGATCGTTACTATTTCGACTTTATTAACGATTCTCGAAGATGTAATATTGATTTGAACAAAAAATTTATAATTTTTTTTTATAAGCTTATATCGGAACCTAATCTTAATATCTTTCTATATGCTTCCCCAGAGATTATTTTATCAAGAAAAAAAGAATTAGATGCAGCTACTATTGAAATGTTAACAAACGATTATTTAGAATTGTTTGCCGAATATTCTAAAGAGAAAAATCAAATTTATCAGTCTATAGAAAACATACATAAATCTGAAACTTTGAATTTAGTTGAAGAATTGTTCAAAAAAATAATTTAATGATTAAGAAATTAGTTGAAACTTATATCAATAAATCAAAAAACAAAGAGTTTTCATTTGATAAGAACATAAATAATTCTTTGTTGTATTGCTTTGTCTTTGAAAAGTTAATCGCACTAATAAGAAGTATAAAATTTTTACATATTAAGAGAAGAGGAAAGTTACTTTTCTTTGGAAAAAACGTAACACTATTTTACAAAAAAAACATTCATTTTGGTAATAATGTAAATATCGGAAATAATGTTAAAATCTCATCATTAGGCAAAAAGAGATTAGAAATAAAAGATAACGTAACCATTGGCTCATTTTCACAAATAATTACATCTACTTCGTTTAATTATATTGGAGAATATATTATTATTGAAGAAAATGTTGGAATGGGCGAGTTTGCTTATATTGGAGGAGGAGGAGGAACAATTATTGGTGCAAATACCATTATAGGTCAATATTTTAGTGTACATCCAGAAAATCATATTTATTCTGATAAAAGTACTTTAATAAGGCAACAAGGAGTTACAAGAAAAGGGGTGAAAGTTGGCAAGAATTGTTGGATAGGTTCTAAAGTAACTATTTTAGATGGTGTTGCGATTGGAGATAATTGTGTAATTGCAGCTGGATCTGTTGTAACAAAAAGTTTTAGTAACAATAATTTGATAGCTGGAGTACCAGCAAAAGTTTTAAAAAAATTATAGTGAATTCAAAAAATAATAAGTTAGTTGGTATTGTTGGCACCCATGGTTTGCCTGCCAATTATAGTGGATGGGAAACACTTGTGAAAAATCTAGTATTACAAAGAAAAAATATTGATTACTTAATAGCCACACCGTCATATAGAAAAATAGACCAGACTGATGAATACCAGAAAATGAGTGTTTACATTGGACTTAAGGCTTCTGGCTGGCAAAGTATATTTTATGATTTAATTTCAACCATCGTCCTTTTAAAAAAATGTGATACAATTTTAATATTGGGGGTTAGTGGTTGTGTTTTTTTACCGATAATCAAATTATTTACTAAAAAAGATATTACAGTTAATACAGATGGCGTAGAGCACAAAAGAGAGAAATGGGGTTTTTTAGCTTCAAAATTTTTAAAAATAAGTGAAATGTTTGCAGTTCGGTATGCAACTCGCTTAGTAGCTGACAACAAAGGAATTAATGATTATATAGAAACTGAATATAACAGAAAAGTTAATGCAACGATTGCTTATGGGGGGGTTGATTTTATCCCTGAAAAACCAATACATCTCAATAAGTATAATTTTCCGGACAAAAGCTACGATATGGCTATAGCCAGAATTGTACCAGAAAATAACATCGAAATCATATTAAATACTTATAATAAAACAGATCAACCTTTAATTTTTATTGGAAATTGGGATTCCTCAGATTATTCAATTAATCTGAAAAATAATAAATGGAATACTAACATTCATATCATGGCTGCCGATTATGACGAAAATCGAATAACTTCTCTCAGAAATTCTTGCAGATATTATATTCATGGCCATTCTGCGGGTGGAACCAATCCAAGTTTAGTTGAGGCCTTATCGATTGGATGTAATATATTATGTTATGATGTTAATTTTAACAGGTATGTGCTTAAAGATAATGCTAAATATTGGTCAACAAAGCATGAATTAAAATCTCTTATTGAAAGTGAACCTAATTTTGAAAAAGAAATTATACAAAATTATTATCAAAATAATTTTGATTGGAAACTTATTGCTAACCAATATGAATCTATTCTCTAATGAAATATTTATACGTTCATATTAACAATGATTTTTCAGGAAGTACATATGCAATGAAAGCAATAATTGAAAGCCATCAATTAAAAAATTATTTTTTGATGACAAATTTTAAAGAGGATGGTTTTTTAGAGGGAAAAGATTCTCAAGTATTTATAAATGTCCCATACTCATTTTTAGGAAAAGGGTTAAAAACTATTTTTCAAATTATTCGTTATTCTTTTTTAAGTACACTAAAATTATTAAAATTATTTTTTAATAGTAAAATTGATGTTGTTTATGTTAATACAATTTTACCATGGACATCATCTCTTCTTGGTAAAGTATTTGGTAAAAAAATTATTTATCACGTTCATGAATTTTATGTAAACCCCTCAATTTTGGTTAAGTTTTATCTTTTTATAATGAAGTTAACGGCAGATGAAATTGTATATGTAAGTGATTTTACTAAAAATAGTTATTTTATCTATGATAATGATTTTTTAAAAATTAACCACTTTATTCAATTTACGCCTGTAAGATTTTCAAATGTCAATTTTGATGACATTAACTATTCTGTTAAATTTTCGGGTCCCATTGTAATGGTATCAGCTGCTAAGAAATATAAAGGTGTAGAATTATTCTTAAGCTTATCAAAGAAATATCCTGACAAATCGTTTAAATTATATATAAATGATAAATATGATTTTAACGAAGATTTACCCTCTAACTTTGAGGTATTTGTCAAACATTGTGATATCCAAAGAGAGCTATTTAAGGCAAGTGTCTGTTTAAACTTATCTCAACAACCAGATTGGGTTGAAACTTTTGGGTTAACAATTTGGGAGGCTTTGACTCAGGGGACTCCTGTAATTGTTCCAGATGTTGGTGGTCCTTTAGAAATTATTGATAATAAATGTGGTATATTCTGTGATGTCAGAGAGTTAAATCAAGTAAGTAAGTCTATTGATGTTATTTTGGCTAATTTGGAAAATTATAGTAAATATTCAAAATATTCATTATCAAGATCTAGGTTTCTGAAGGATAAAAATAAAATACCAAATTTGAATAAATTCAAAAATCATGCATAAAACAATTTTATTAGGATTAAATGAGCTTAATTTTGATTATATAAAGTTTTATATAAATCAGGGGTTATTACCTAATTTTAAAAAAATATTTGATATACAACCTCCCATAGAAACAGTTTCAGAAAATGAGTATAAACTTCTAGAGCCATGGGTGCAATGGGTAACTATACATTCAGGGAAAACATTTAAAGAACACAATATTTTTCGTTTAGGAGACATTGTTAATAACCCTGAACTTTCTCAGATATTTGAGGAGTTGGAAGCAGAAGGTCTTTCTATTGGTGCTGTATCTCCTTTTAATGCTGATAATCGTCTAAAAAAACCTGTTTTTTTTATTCCAGATCCTTGGACTAAAACGAATCCCTCCGGAAATTGGATCGTAAAAGCTTTGTATCAGGCCGTTCATCAATCAGTAAATGATAATGCTAAATCAAAATTAAATTTGAAATCAATGATTTCATTAGGTCTTGGACTTTTATTGTATGTTCCTATTTCAAGATGGTTTCATTATGTAAAAAATATTTTCAAAGCAAAAAATCCAGGAGCAAAGGCAGTCATTCTAGATAGTTTACTAGCTGATGTCCATTTAACGCTATGGAAAAAATATAAACCTGATTTTTCAAATTTATTTTTAAATTCAGGTGCTCATATACAGCATCATTATTTATTTAATTCAAAAGCATACCAAGGAGATTTAAAAAACCCTGATTGGTATTGCACAGATGGTTTTGATCCATTAATTCAAATTCTTTCAGAGTATGACTACCAAATAGGTAAATTATTGAAGTTGAAAGATGTTAAACTAATTATAGCTACTGGTCTACATCAACAACCACACGAGCATTTAACTTTCTATTGGCGTCTTAAAGAACATGTTAAGTTTGCAGAGATGATTGGTATTAAAAATTTCTCTGAAATTTTACCAAGAATGTCAAGAGATTTCTTAGTAAAATTCAACAATGAACCTGATGCCTCAGATGCAGAAAATTTATTAAACAGTTTTTATGCTTCTAAAGATGATATTAAAATATTCGAGGTAGACAATAGAGGTACCAGTCTTTTTATTGAGTTGGTTTATCCAAATGATATTAATGAAAGTGATTCAATCTACTCTAAAGAATCAAATTTAAAATTAGAAATATTTAAATCTTACTTAGCTTTTGTAGCTATAAAAAATGGTGAGCATAGTGGAATAGGGTATTTAACTTCTAATTTTGATCTAGAAATTTCTAAAAATTCTATTGACTTAAAAGATTTAAAAGATTTAGTGAAAAATTATTCATTAAACTAATTATGATTTATACTGAAATAAAAGATCAAATACAATCTTTTGGATTCAACGTAGTTTCTCATGATTTTGAAAGACCTTGGGTAGGATTTTAGTAATTGATGAAAGTCAAGCACAAGATTTTTCTAATAAATTCTTTGAAGGCATTGACGTAAATACCTTAAAAATTGTAGGGAAACTGAGTCCGAAAATATTGATAGTAAAATCCAATGCCCGCTTGTCTTGGCAATATCATAACAGACGTGCCGAAATTTGGCAAGTATACAAAGGCACTGCTGGGATTATTAGAAGTGATTCTGATGAAGAAAATGAGATGAAAGAATATAATGAAGGTGATCAAATCATTTTAAAACAAGGTGAGAGTCACCGTTTAATAGGCTTAAACGAAACCTCTGTAGTAGCAGAGATCTGGCAACATACAGATTCTAATTATCCTTCAGATGAAGATGATATTATACGCGTGCAAGATGATTTTGGTAGAGAAAAAAGAATAACATGAGTAAGAAAAAAGGAATGATTGTATCTGGGTATTTTAATCCTATACATAAAGGACATGTCGAGTATTTTAACAATGCGAAAGCCCTAGCTGATGAATTGTTTGTGATTGTAAATAACGATCATCAAAGAGCATTAAAAGGATCTAAAGAATTTCAGCAAGAAGCAGAGCGAGTTTTTATTGTTTCTAATATAAAGTCTGTAGATCATTGTGTTTTATCAATTGATGAGGATAGAACAGTTTGTAAAACCATTGAAAAGATAGCCTTAGACTTCGGAGAATCCTATGATTTGAGTTTTGCTAATGGTGGAGATCAAAACAACAACACCATACCAGAAAGATCTATCTGTGACAAGATGGGAATTACTTTAGTAGACGGTTTGGGTGATAAAATACAGTCTAGCAGTTGGTTGTTAAAAAAATAAACTTTAAGTTTAACACTTACTATTCTTCACTTCCCAATCTCCTCAATCGTTCCATAAACACATCAGCAACAGCGTCTTTATTAGGGTTCTCCCCAATATAACTCAAAAAAGTACTTTCTCTTGAGTGCCCTGTGATCTCCATTAAAATAGGAGTTTCTATTTTTCCGAAATAATTTGTTGCAAAAGACCTTCTAATATGTGAGGTTACAAACTCATATTTAGGAGCTTTAACAATTTCTTTCCTTCGTGTCCTTGGGTTATTCTTAAATCCAGAAACCACCTCATCTATTCCTGCCATTTTGCAAAGCACTTTTATCTGTTTATTAAACACTACTTGAGATGTTTTTTCAGGGAACTCATGCAGTAATATTTTAATAACTAGTGGGTCTACCACACCAACAGTCACTGGCTTCTTTGTCTTTTGCTGAATTATATCTATATACAATCCAGTAGGTGCTTTTCTAAGGTTATCAGAGCTTAATTTTAATAAATCTGATACACGCTGTCCAATACAAAGCCCTATCAATAACCAGCTATAACTATCTGTGTATACCTCTGGAATTTGCTTTAATCCTTTTAGAGCTTTTATCTCTAAGGGGTTTAAAATATGCAGAATTCGATCCGAACTTTTCTGTTTAAAAGATTCAATATAGCTGGATTAGGGGTGAATCTCTAAGCCGCTTTTCTCTGCATCTCTCAAAATAATCTTCAATAATTTTAAAAGCTGACCACAGTAATTATCACTATACTGCTGTTCTATTTTTAGAAAACGAGTAAAAGATTCGGTGGTATATTTATCTATAGAATTGACATACAATTTCTCTGATTTCTCAAATTCAGAGGCTTTTACAATACGAAGTAGCGATTTATATGTCCGAATGGTATTGTATGCCAACCCCACAGTTCCAAAGCCATGTACTCTTTTTGTGGCAGAATTGAAAATAAACTGCTCCAAATAGTCTAAAAAAAGTATATGTTTTTCTATTTTTGATAGGGTGGAAGAGGTCTTAATTTTAGAATTATTGTAAAAAGTAACATGCATATAACGTATGTTATTTAATTGTTTAACATAGAAATAACTTTATAATATTTACTATTTAACAAAATAGTATTGAAAATATAACAAGTTACTTTACTTAAATATACGTTATTTTATTTAAAACAACAAGCTAAACACCTAATTTTAAAGGAATTATATGATTTATTTTTGAAAAGACTACGGACTGTAGTCAATGGTTTTTTTTTAATCCAACATTAAGATTTACATCTGTCAAGAATAATAATTACTATCCTCTTTAATTTTACAGTTTTGTACGAAATCACTCCTGCCAAGAAAATGCTATAAATGATCCTTTTTTTCTAAATTAAGCATTCAACAATCGTGTAAACACATTATCTTTGTGTATAAAATTTTCAAAATAAATAATACGGATAATGAATTTTCAATATTTTGTTAAACATTTACTTTTAATATTCTCAATTATTACACTTTTTCAATCTTGTGTCTCTAAAAGAGAGATGTTGTATTTGCAAGATGTGGAGTCTTTTAATAATACTGAGGTTATCAACACCAATCACACCTTGCAGGTAGATGATATTTTAAAAATATCTGTAGGTGCATTAATACCGGAGGCTGCAATCCCTTATAATAAAAATAGCGGTGGTAGCGTTGTTGCAAACAGTATTGATGTAATGAAACTTGACGGTTACTTGGTGTCTCAAAACAGTACGATTAACTTCCCGGTGTTGGGAGAGTTGTCTGTAAAAGATAAAACAACAAAAGATTTAGAAAATGATATTAAAAAACTACTGTTTGATGGTGGCTATCTAATAAATCCTAGTGTAAACGTACGTCTTTTAAATGCTAAGGTTACTATTTTAGGAGAGGTAAATAACCCTGGCACCTTTTCCTTTACAGAAAATAATATTAGTTTTCTGCAGGCACTTGGCCTCGCTGGAGATCTTACCATCAATGGTAGCAGAGAAGATTTGGTGGTTTTAAGACGTTTAGACGGCTTGCAAACCACGGAGCGAATAAACCTTACTTCTTCAAGTTGGCTTAGCGGGCCTTACCAAATGGTAAAGCCTAATGATGTAATTATAGTAAACCCAAATAGTGCAAAATTAAAAACAGCTGGTTATGTGGGTAATGTATCTACAATACTTGGTATTACATCCTTATTACTAAGCTCTATAATTTTACTAACACGATAATGATGCAAGATAATTTTAACAACCAGAATTACCTACAAGAAGAAGATTCTATGGATATAAAAAAAGAGGCTGGCTATTACTTGTTTTTTTGGCCTTATTTTATAGCTGCTATTATTATTGCAATGTCATGCGCTTTTTTGTATTTAAAAACCGCTGATCGTATTTATACCTCTACTGCTCAATTACAAATTAAAAAACCTGCAGAAGATGCTGCCTCTTTTTTAACTGGGGGTATGGAGTTTTTTGGTTTTGATCAAGTAAATGTAGAAAATGATATTGCAGTGCTTACCTCTCAGCACATTTTACGCCAAGTGGTGACCCGTCTAGATTTACAAACTAAGATATATACTGTAGGTAGAGTAAATGCATCTTTGCAATTTAATAATACTTATGGTAGGTTTATTTCTATAAAAACATCTGATGACTACCTTTACTGGGATGTTGAAATAGCAAATCAAAAAGCATCTTTTACTAGAGATACTTTAATTTTTAGTATTAATAAAGGTGAGGTTTTTGCTTATAAAGACACCGAGATTACATTACATGATTCTTTATTTTTAAAAGATCAAACCCTTATTATAAAAAGACACTCATTAAACGATGCAGTTGCAGAGTTAAGGCTTAATTTAACTGCTACCGCAGCCTCAAAAAAAGGGGAAATTATAGATTTAAATTTCCAGGGTGTAAACATAGCACGTAATGAGGCTGTCTTAAATACGGTTATGCAAGTAATGCAGGATGACCAGGTAGAAGATAAACGGTTGATATCTAAAGTAAGTTTGGCTTTTATTAACGATAGGCTAGATGGCCTTACAAAAAGTATAGATACTTTATCTCAAAACACCATTGCCTTCCAAACTGCCAATGGAATTTTTGATCCAGTAGCGCAAACAGGCAATGCACTTTCTAATATTGTAAAAGGTCAAGAAGAAGCATTTGGCATTGGTATACAGCTAGAAATTGCCAAGGCGCTGCTACAAAAATTAGAAAGCCAGGCAAGCTACCAAATTTTACCTGCAAATATCGGGATAGAAAATGAGAGTGTAACTACCCTTGTAAACTCTTACAACACTGTAGTAACCCAGCGTAATAATTTACTTATTAGCGCTTCTACAAAAAACCCAATGGTAATGCAACTTTCTAGCCAGCTAGATAATGCAAAAGAGGCCATTATAATTGGAGTTAATAGATATATTGAAGGGCTGCAAACTTCACTCTCTAGCTTTAAAAACATGGAAGCTACAACTAGAGGTGTTGTTGCTGGCTTACCTAGCAAAGAAAATACCTTACGAGCCTATGCTAGAGATTTTAAAATTGTAGAGGAGTTGTATGTTTTTTTATTGGAGCGTAAAGAAGAGGCTTCTATAAGCTATATTTCTGCCTTGCCAAATATTAAATTATTAAGCTATGGGGTTTCCTCTAGATTTCCTATTTCGCCAAAAGTACAAATTACATACCTGGCTGCTCTATTATTAGGTTTGCTTGTTCCTTTTGGTATTTTGTTTTTAATGAAGATTTTAGACACTAAAATAAACACTAGAGATGATCTAGAAAATGGTTTAAAAGGAATTACAGTCCTTGGAGAAATGCCTTTTGCAGAAAACACCGAAGATCAAGACGAGAGTGGAAGAGGGCTTATTGCAGAATCTGCAAGAGTACTGCGCTCTGGTTTAAGCTTTCAGTTAAAGACAGGCATTACTAATGTTATATGTGTAACCTCAACTATTAAAGGAGAGGGAAAGTCTTTTGTCTCTCATAACTTGGCACAAAGTTATGCGGCACTGGGTAAAAAAGTAATTATTCTGGGTGCAGATTTAAGAAACCCCCAATTGCATAAGTTTTTAAATCAAAAAAGAGAAAACATAGGGCTTACTACCTACTTAAGTAACGAGAATTTTAATGATGTAGATTCTTTAATTATAAAATCTACTAAATCTGGCGGTTTAGATTACTTGCTTACAGGAGCAATACCTCCAAACCCATCAGAGCTTTTAATGCGCCCACGCACTAAAGAGCTTCTAGATATTTTAAAACAACGCTATGATTTAATACTTATAGATTCTGCTCCACTACTACTTGTGAGTGATACAACAGCTCTTTTGCCGCTTTGTGACTCTGTGGTGTATGTAACAAGGTCTCAATATTCAGAGAAAAAGACATTCCCGTTTATATTAGATATGCAAAAAAGACCTAATGTTCCTCCTTTTGGTATGGTACTTAATGGCCTAAGAGCAGGTGCTAGCACTGGATCAAAATATGGGTATAAATACCGCTATAGTTATGGCTATTCTTACAATTACGGCTACGGGTACGGGTACGGTAGTGATACAGATAGCTAGAGCTGTTTAACTTTTATAAAAAAACCACCCTATTTGGGTGGTTTTTTTATGCTCTTTTTTTAAGAAAACGCTGCGAGTTGAAACTCTCTAATGCCCTCCCATTGTATCCCTTGTTTTTTTGATAGGCTTAGATTTCGCAAGGTTTTTAAATGTTGCGGGTGGTGCGCATCTGTAGCTATAAAATCATACAATCCTTCTTGTAAGAGTTTTTCTGCTTTTTGTTTTACCTCAGGCCCGTAGTGCCCTAAAAGAGATAGCGCGTTTAATTGCAAGTAAAAGCCTTTATTTTTTAACTCCTTGTATACATTTATATCTTTTAATAAGTGATAGCGCTCTGGATGTGCTAAAATAGGAGTAATATTATTTTGTAGCAGCGTAAAACCAGCCTCTGTGAGCATTGTGGTTTCTGAGAAAAAATTGATCTCTACAAGAATGTAGGTGTCCTTTAACAGCAAAGAGGGCATGCTAGTTTGCAAGTTTTTCATGAATACTTCATCTATCATGTATTCTGCCGCGTAAGCGTTTACTTTTGGGCTTTCTATCTTTGAAGTTTCAGTAGTTAAAATGTCAAAAGCATTTTTAATCGTAATAGGCGTATTTGGATATAATTCTTGATACACATGAGGGGTTGGTATCACACTAGTAAAACCAAGCGACTTAAAACCCTCTAACATCTTTAAAGACATGCCGACACTTTTACTGCCATCATCTATAGCGGGTAAAAGGTGGTTGTGTATATCACACAAGCCCTCAAATAACGGTTTTTTATGTTTTGTAAAAAAATCAAACATAGGGTTCTAATACGTTTATTTAAATACAAAAATACAATATATAAAAACAATGGTATTTTTGCAGCTAGCTTATTTCAATCTATATTTGCTTTTGATATGTTTGCTTAATTAAAGTATAAAAAACACTACAATTATGAAAACCCGTATATCTCTTTTTTTACTATGTTTTATAATTGTTTTTTCTTTAAAAAGCCAAAACAAAGATGTTAGTTATACTATACATTCAAGTACGGGTCTCTCTAGTGATACCGCATTGCCCTTTTGGCTATCTGCAAACCAGTATGGTGCTGTGCCTAATAGTGATTATGGCCTTTTAAACACCGCTATTTTTAAAGACTATGATACCCCAAACACTTTGTTTGATATTTCTTATAAGGCAAGCGCTACAGGTTTTATAGCCCAAGAAA
>Ga0206127_1001228_pt1 | contig 28408 bp, 15 predicted proteins | sample Helgoland_Spring_6_FD_148646 | JGI IMG/M metagenome (GOLD analysis project Ga0206127, IMG submission 148646) | Pelagic subsurface seawater microbial communities from Kabeltonne, Helgoland, North Sea - Helgoland_Spring_Bloom_20160419_1 | ecosystem: Environmental > Aquatic > Marine > Epipelagic ...
AAGATGGAACTGCCATAGATATTTGTGTAGCAATTACAAATCCAGATGGAGCAAATGCTACAACTGTAGAAGTTGCTTTAGATGGAGGTAGTACTGCTGCTAACCCTGGAGATTATACACCAGCAACAGCTTTACCAGCAACATTAACTTTTCCTGCTGGTAGTTCTGCCAATCAATGTGTAACAATAAATTTAACAGATGATACTGTAACTGAAGTTAACGAAACACTTGTTTTAAATTTGCAAAATCAAGCTGGTGGTAATAATGCAACCCTAGGGAGTACAACACAACATACACTAACTATTAATGATGATGATTTACCAGATATAGTAATTACAGAAATAATGTATAATACTGCAGCACCTGGTAGTGATGATGAATGGATAGAATTATATAATGATGATAATAGTTCTGTAGATCTAAATGGATGGATATTAGATTATGCTAGTAATTCTTTCACTTTTTCTACAGCTACAGTAATTCCTGCAAAAAGTTATATTACAATTGCTTTAGGTAGTAATAATTCTGGGAGTGATTTTAAATATAATGCAGATTTTCCTTTTGAACCAGATTTTAATACACTTGGCTTTACAACATTCGCTAGTTTAGTTTCTACTACTTCTGGTAGTAATACAAATAAACTTACAAATAGTACAGCAACTATTACTCTTAAAAATACAGGAGCAACTATAATAGATACTGTTACTTATGATGATGCAGATACAGATGGAAATCATGATGGTAATGGAAACAGTCTAGAAATAATAGATGTTAATGCAGATAATTCAGACCCAACAACTGCCAATTGGAGAACAAGTTCTAATACTGGTGGTTCTCCAGGAGCTTCTATAACTTCTACTTGGACGGGTACAACATCTGGTGTATGGAATTTGGCAGGGAATTGGGATAATGGAATTCCTACAAGTACTATTAATGCTATTATACCTGTTATTGCAGATATAACCAAAAGACCAACAGCAACTGTAGATATAAGTACTAAATATTTAATTATTGAATCTGGTGCTTCATTAATTGTACAATCTAATACTGTGAGTGCAGAAGTGACATATAAGGCAAACGTATCCGATACTAATTGGCACCTTATATCTATTCCGGTAGTTGGTGAGCAGTATAATGATGATTGGAATACATTAAACTTTATAAATGTTTCAGGAACTGGAAATAATGATGGTATTAGTACTTATGATAATACTGCAGATGCTGATGGAGATTGGAATTATTTTCAAACGGGTGGAGCAACAACTACTTTTGATTCTGGAAAAGGATACTCTTTATTAAGAACAGCTTCTGGTGATTATCGTTTTACAGGAACTTTTCCAGATCAAAATGTAACATTAACTATTTCTCAAGGTTTTGGTGGAGCAAATAAATGGAATTTTGTTGGAAACCCTTTTCCATCATACATTAGAGCTAGTGAATTAATAACTGCAAATGCTGCGAATTTAACAGATACTCATGAATTTGTATACGTATGGGACAATTCTGAAAATGGTGGATCTGGAGGTTACAAAGCTATTGCTGGTACAGATTATATTCATCCAAGTCAAGGATTCTTTGTTAATGCAGATAATTCGAATGCAAATAATTTTTCAATTACAGAAGGATTACAAAGTCATCAAAACGGAATAACTTTTTATAAAAGTAATATTAGTTCTATTAAGCTAACTATGTCAAATGGCAGCACAATAAGAAATACAAAAATAAAGTACGAAAATAATTCTACAACTAGTTTAGATCCTGGTTTTGATGCTGGTACTTTTACTGGAACACCAATTGATTTTAGTATTTACACCCATTTAATTAACAATAGTGAAGGTTTAGATTTTATGATACAATCTCTACCAAATTCAGGCCACGAAAATATGGTAATCCCAATTGGATTGATCGCAGATGCTGGTAAAGAAATTACATTTACAGCAGAAGCCTTAAATTTACCTACTGGGTTAAAAGTATTTTTAGAAGATAGACTCACAAATACGTTTACCAGATTAGATGAAGCTAATAGTGCATATACCATTGCACTAACTGAAAAATTAGATGGCGTTGGTCGTTTTTATTTACATACTAAAGCTAGTGCTCTAAATATTGATGAGGTGCAAATGGAAAATATTAGCATCTATACATCCAATGCTTCAACATTAAGAATAGTTGGTTTACCTCAAGGTAAAGCCAGCATAAAATTATTTAATATTTTAGGAAAACAGGTTTTACAGACTTCTTTTACATCTAATGGCGCTAAAGACATTACTTTACCTAATGTATCTGCAGGCATTTATATTGTGCAGTTAAAAACAGCAACTGGCCAATTGAACCAAAAGATAACTTTAGACTAACTTATACAACTTAAACGTAACTATATTATGAAAAATAATAACAACAACCCTAAAGAAGAAATTACTCGCAAAGAAGCAATAAAAAAGATAGGTAACTACGGCAAATATACTGCTCTAACAGCATTAGGTACGTATCTAATTTTAAATCCTCAAAAGGCGCAAGCCAATTCCGTTCCTACTGGTCCTGGAACGGGGTTTTAAACTTAAATTATAATTGCAAAAACGCCTCATATTTTGAGGCGTTTTTTGTTTGTAATCCATTTTACATAAGTACTTTTATTTTATAACAACAATGCAAAATAGATACTAAATAAACTCAATTACCAAAGCCTTTAGAATGCGTATTTGTTTGATATCTTTATCACAGCCTATAAATTGAATCGTCTAATTTTCAAATTACCGGATAAAATAAGATTACTGCTGATATAAAAGGATTTTAATTGCGCTGAGTAACTTAAAGAAACCTTGTGGTACTTATTTTTCTCTTTTTCTAAAATATTAAATTTTATACTTTTTTTGTTAGCATATATGCTGTTTTCACAGAAAGTATATGATAATTTGAAATGTTATACAATGCTGAAAATATTTGTTGTTCATGTTAAAATACTTTTTATTTTTACAGCACTATTTCAATACAAAAAAGACGATATTTAATCTAAATTCATCTATGCTTTTTAAGAACCATTACCCCTTATATCTTGTATGTATTGCATGCCTTATAAGTAACGCTATTGTAGCTCAACATCATTCTCATACCTTAGAAGGTTTGCATCATTGGGAAATTCCAAGTAAAGACCCCGACCGCTTAATGCTTACATTTCATGGAGACCCTACCACAAATAGAGCCATTACTTGGCGTACTGATACCACTGTAGTAAAAGCAGTAGCTCAAATAGCGGAGGCCACGGTTAATTCAAAATTTGAAAACAGCGCGATAACTTTTAATGCAATAACGGAAGAATTTGATTTAGGTTTATACAAAGGAAATGCATCGCTTCAAGTACACTATCATAGTGTAATTTTCAATAATCTTAAACCTCATACACTTTATGTTTATCGTGTTGGAGATGGTAAAGAGCATTGGTCGGAATGGATTCAATTTCGTACAGCTAAAACAGGTTATGCGCCTACCGAATTCGTATATTTTGGTGATGCACAAAATGATGTACTTTCTCATTGGTCTCGTGTTATTCGTATGGCATATCAAACAGCACCCAACGCTTCTTTTGTAATCCACGCAGGAGACCTCATAAACCATTCACACACAGACTCCGAATGGGCGGAGTGGTATAAAGCAGGTAGTTTTATCCATAGCCAATGGACTGCCATTCCAGTAGTTGGAAACCATGAGTTTTTTCCCCTTGAAAATGGAACGCCAAGACAACTTTCTATTCAATGGAGACCTCAATTTACACTACCTATTGAAAAAGAGTTACCAGCTCAAATTCATGAAACTGTTTACACTGTAGATTATCAAGACATCCGAATTATTGTGTTAAATTCCAATGATCAACTAGAAGAACAAACAAAATACATTGAAGAAAAATTAAAGAATTCAAAGGCAAAATGGAATATAATAACCTGCCATCATTCTGTTTTTTCACCAGCCACAGGAAGAGATTTCCAGTTTGCTAGACAATATTGGAAACCGTTATTTGACAAATACAATGTAGATTTAGTTCTTAATGGCCACGATCATACCTATGCCAGAGGACATGTACCTGTTCGTTCTTCAGATATTGACAATAGTGGAGACATACAAACAGTTTATGTAACCTCTGTTAGTGGCCCAAAGCAATATCAATTAGATAGAGAGCAAATGAAAACTTATGCTGCTGATGGCTATCAATCCGACACATCTGCGGAACAAACACAGTTTTACCAAGTTATAAGCGTAAAAGATAATAAGCTCACATATATTGCTTACACCGCTTTAGGAGAAGAATATGACAGAGCAGTTATTGTAAAAGACTTTAAAACTGGCAAAAAGCATTTGAATTAATAGTAAGGTTGGTTGTTATAATCTTATAGTGCAAAACCGAAAAGTGTGCACAAAGTACTGCCGTAGTTTATTGTACTCAATAACTTAATGCAACAAATCTAAATACATAGATTTGTTATCATGGCAATAAAAAAGGTAGGACCACTTACTATGTGATACAAATAAAAACACGTCATTTTTTGAAGCGTTTATTGTTTGTATTACATTTTAAATAAGTACTTTTATTATATGGAATCACTCAATGCAATATATAAAGTTGTAGAAGATAAAACCATTACTTGGTTTAAAAATAGTAATGAATATTTGGTGTTAGAAAATACCACTGCAGACATCCTTAAAAGATTAAGCAAAGGAATTGCTGTAGAAAATATTGCCACTAGTTTGTCTAAAAAAATTAATGTACCATTAGAAAAAGCAGAAGATTTTATTTTACATCTTAAAAAAGAGGTTTACGATCCTAATCAACAAAAAAAGGAACACATTATTAATGATTATAGAGATGTGAAAAAGCCAGAGGTTTATGCCTTTATCAAATTCTATAAAATAAATGATGTTGTTTTTAAAGTTTCCTATTTGAGCGAAAATGAACTATCCTACATTCACCCTAAATTTGCACATTTAGTTATTGATGCCGTGACAACTTATCAAAACGAATTTGAGGTATTTATACATAACAATTTCATCTTTCTGTTTGTTAATCAAAATTGTATTGGATCTTGGAGTTATAATGATGTGCATTATTTTCAAGGTAAATTTTCTATGGAATTGATTCAGAAAATTCATCAAAAAAAGGAAGACGAATGGCTAGGTGTTTTTCATGCTTCTGCCATCAGTAATGGTAAAAAATCAATGTTGTTTTTAGGTGATTCTGGTAACGGAAAAAGTACCTCTTTAGCACTTTTACAAGCCAGTGGCTTTACTTGCTTAGCCGATGATTTTGTACCTATGGATGCTGAAAAACAAGAAGTTTATAGTTTTCCTGCAGCCATATCAATCAAAAAAAATAGTTTAGAAACACTATTGCCCATTTATCCAGAATTAAAAACAAGTGCAGAGTATCATTTTAAAAGATTAAACAAGATTGTGCGTTATTTAAAACCAAATAACACCAACTTTTTTACGCATTTGCCTTGCCATGATTTGGTTTTTATAAAGTATGAAAAAGATAGTCCTCTTGTTTGTAAAACAATTGATAAACTAGAAGCATTCTTACAATTGATCCCTGATTCTTGGTTATCGCCTAAAATGGAAAACGCACAAGTATTTTTAGATTGGTTTGGTGGTTTAAATTGCTACCAATTAATATATTCTGAAAACGAAAAAATGATTGCTAAGGTTGCTGAACTTTTTGAAAAAGATGCTATTTAAACCAAAGCTTTCACCTCATCAAAATCTAAGCCACCATAATTACCAGAACTCATTAAAACAGTTGCTGTATTCTTTAAATTTTCGCTAAACAAAAAATCTTTAAATTCTCTAGGATTTGTATAAATAATCAAGTCATCTCTTTCAAAGGCTTGGGTTATTTGGTTGTGCGTAACTTCCTCTAACTGTTTAATTTTTACGGCATGAGGCGAATAGAATACAACAGCCTTATCCGCTTTATCTAATGCACCTTTATATTCAGCTAAAAACTCAGCATTTAAACTGGAATAAGTATGCAACTCCAAACATGCCAAAACGGTTCTGTTTGCATATTGTTCTTTAACAGCTTTTGTAGTGGCTGCAACTTTACTTGGGCTGTGTGCAAAATCTTTAAAAATTACGGTTGTATCGTTTTCAGCGATCTTTTCTAAACGTTTACTCGCTCCACTAAAGCTGGCTATTGCCTCGTAAAAATCATCTTCATCAATTCCCATATGCTGACAAATCCACTTTGCTCCTGCCAAATTCTGTAAATTGTGCTTTCCAAAAATTTCTAAGGGTAAATCTCCCTCTGCGGTTTCTAAATAAGTGGTGCCATTATCAATAAAATAACTCGGGGTTTCGTAAGGATATTTTTTAATATGATTTTCCGAAGACTCAACAACATCCTTTACATTTTCATCTTCTACATTATACACCATACTTCCTCCATTAATCATAGAATCTGTAAAAATCTGAAACTGTGCTTTGTAATTTTCGAAAGTTGGAAAAACATTGATATGATCCCAGGCAATGCCACTCAACAAAGCAATATTTGGTTTGTATAAATGAAATTTAGGACGCATATCTATAGGTGAACTCAAATATTCATCACCTTCTAAAACCATAAAATCGTTATCATTGGTAAGGTGCACCATTGTTTCAAAACCATCCAGCTGTGCACCAACCATGTAATCTACTTCTCTATCGTGGTAATTTAATACATGCAAAATCATAGAAGTTATGGTTGTTTTACCGTGAGAACCTCCAATTACAACTCTTGTTTTGTTTTTACATTGTTCATATAAAAACTCTGGATATGAATATATTTTTAAACCCAATTCTTGTGCTTTCAACAATTCGGGATTGTCCTTTTTTGCATGCATACCTAAAATAATCACATCTAAATCTGATGAAATCTTTTCCGGAAACCAACCAAATTCTGCTGGCAACAAACCATATTTTGCTAAACGAGATTTAGACGGATCGTGAATGGTATCGTCACTACCAAAAACTTGGTATCCTTTTTGGTGTAAAGCTATTGCCAAATTGTGCATGGCACTTCCCCCAATGGCTATAAAATGTATATTCATCAACAAAAATTTAAAAAGTAAAAATACAAAAGCTTGTTACAATAATGATTATATTTAAACAAAACTCAACTAAAAATAGTGTTAACGTACTAAAAAGTGCAGTTCGCTAATTTTAGATTGTTATTAGTCTCGATTTGAACCTTCTTTGTATTCTTAAATCTATGGATTATGAAAAAATTTGCAACTTTATTTGTTATCATATTATCTTCTTTTACTTTAAACGCTCAAAGTGATTTTGATATGCTTTGGAACAAAGTTGAAAAACTAGAAGTCCAAAATTTACCAAAATCTGCCTTAACAATTGTGCATGAAATTTATGAAAAAGGCAAGCAGGAGGAAAATGCTGCTCAGGTTATAAAATCATTATTTTACCAAAGTAAATTTAGCTTAATTCTAGAGGAGAATGCACAACTAAAAGTTATCAATAATTTTAAGAAACAAATTGCCAATCAGGAATCACCCTCAAAAAATATACTGCAAAATGTATTGGCAAATTTATACTGGCAATATTTTAATCAAAATAGATACAAATTATACAACAGAACAAAAACTGCCACAAAAGTAAATCTTGAAGATTTTAGGACTTGGGATTTAGAAACTCTTTTTAACGAAATTCATGTGTATTTTAAAGCATCTTTAGAAAATGAAGACAAACTAAAAAATACAAATATTAAAGAGTTCTCAGACATTTTAGTTCTGCAAAAAGAAACCAAAACATACAGCCCCACTTTGTATGATTTTTTAGCCAATAATGCTTTACAATTTTATAAATCTTCAGAAACATTAATAACAAGGCCTGCGTATAAATTTACAATTAATGAAACTGCTTATCTAAGCGATTTTAATACTTTTTTAGCCTTAGAAATCACATCTAAAGACAGTTTGTCTTTGCAGTTAAATGCATTAAAAATTTATCAGAAATTAATAAAACACCATATTCAAAAAGATCATAAAGATGCTTTAGCTCATGTAGATATAGCTCGACTGGAATTTGTGAAATCTAAGGCCACTTTTGATGACAAAAACGATATTCTTTTAAATACTTTAAAGTCATCAGAAAAAAAATTAAAAACACACAAAGCAAGCGGTTTATATGCTTTTGAAATTGCCAAGAGTTATAAGAATGCATCTAAAAACAAAGCAGCACAAACTATTTGTAATGCTGTTATTAAAAAATTTTCAAAGAGTCTTGGTGCGCAAAAATGTACCATTCTAAAAGCTCAAATTGAGCAAAAAACATTGGCTATAACAGCTGAAAAGTATATTCCTAATGATAAAAACTCGAGAATATTAGTAACCTATAAAAATGTTGAAAGTCTATTTTTTGCTGCATATAAAGTCAATCAAAAACAATTAAAATATTTTAATAAAATAGCTGATTTTAAAGATAAAAAAGCTTTCATACAAACTTTAAAAATTAGCAAATCTTGGAAACATCAATTGAGAAATGAAGGTGATTATTTGAAACATAAAACAGAAATAATTGTGCCGAAATTTGAAAACGGAATGTATTTAATGTTAGCTTCAGAGACAGAAGATTTACTTGAGCAATCCATTTATGGTACAACCACTTTTCAAGTTACCAATTTAGCGCTTGTGGAAAACACTTTTAATGACAAGTATAATTATCAAATAGTAGATAGAAATACAGGAAAACCAATCCAAAATGCAGAAATCCAATTGCAAAGTAATGGCAAATACAAAGATGACTATATCCATAAAAAACTTATTACAAATAAAAATGGATTTGCATCATTTAAAAGTAAAAACAGATTTAGAAATGTAAATATTACGGCAAAAACCAAAAACGATTTTGCCGATTTTGGTAATCATTATTTCTATGATTATCGTAAGAGAAATTATAGAGATGATCGAAATGAAGACATCATTATTAAACCATTTATTTTTACGGATAGAAGTATTTACAGACCAGGTCAAATTATCTATTTTAAAGCAATTGTTATTAAAAAACAAGGAGATACATCCGAGGTTTTAACAGATGAATACATTTCGGTAACCTTGGCAGATGTAAATAATCAAGATGTAAAAGAACTGGATTTAAAATTGAATGAATTTGGTTCTGTTGCAGGGCAATTTATCATCCCAAATAATGGTTTAACAGGGCAATATTCCATTGAAATTGATGAAACTTATGAAGATCACAAAAATACATTTTATGATAAAAATGATTTTGATTTTGATTACAACAGTTCAAAAACAATACAAGTAGAAGAATACAAAAGACCCAAATTTGAAACAAAAATCAAAAATATTACAGATACGTATAGAATTAATGACTCTGTACATGTAAACGGTTTTGCAAAAGCATTTTCAGGCGCAAATATTACAGATGCAAAAGTAGTCTACAGGGTTCGTAAAAAAGTACAATACCCAAGTTGGTATTTTTGGAGAAGACCAACGTTTACCTCAAGTTCGCAAGAAATTACTCAAGGTGAAACCATTACCAATGAAAAAGGAGAATTCAGAATTGTTTTTAAAGCAATGCCCGATCAAACCATAGATACCTCTAATTTACCCATTTTTAATTATGAAATTACTGCAGATGTTACAGATATTAATGGGGAAACGCGTTCTGCAACCTCCATTGTAAAAGTGGGTTACCATAGCTTAATTGCCACTATCACTATGGATGATAACATTGATAAAAATTTAAAAGAACATAAGATTACCATTCATACCAAAAACCTGAATGATGAATTTGTTTCGGCAAAAGGAATACTAAAAGTATACAAATTACAAGCCCCAAAAAATCCATTAAGAAAGAGACCTTGGGATGCACCAGACTTTCAAGATATTTCAGAAAAAGAGTTCAGAAAGTTATTTCCTAATGATTCTTATACAAATGAAGAAACTAATGAAAAGAACTGGAAAAAGGGTAATCTTATTTTTAGTGAAAATTTTGATACCGCCAATTCAAAAGAAATTAATTTAAAAAACACTAGCAATTGGATTTCAGGAAAATACCTCATCACTCTAGAAAGTAAAGATAAATTTGGGCAAACAGTAAAAGATGAAAAAAGAGTAACGCTTTTCTCTTCAAAAGAAAAAAAGGTTGCAGATAGTAAATTGTTTACCATTCAAACAGATAAACCATTTTACAAGATAAATGATGCCGTAAAATTACAAATTGGTTCTGCTTCCAATAATATTTCTGTAACCATTCAAGTTGAAAAGAACCATAAAATTGTGGACACTCAAATTATCAAATTAAAAAATGAGACAAAAACAATTGAAATACCAATTACTAAAAAAGATCTTGGTGGTTTTGCTATTAAATATCATTTTGTGAACTATAATGCTTTTGAAAGCGGAAGTTTATTCATAAATGTTCCTTTTGAGACAGAAAATAATATTGAAATTACCACAAATGTTTTTAGAGACAAACTACAGCCTGGTGCTCAAGAAACATGGAGTTTTACCATTAAAAATGATAAAAATGATGTAATTACATCAGAATTATTAGCCTCAATGTATGATGCTTCTTTAGATGAATTTAAATCACATTCTTGGAGTTTTAACCCAATTACTCACAAAAGAAATTATAATTCTTATCAAAAAAGCAATGCTTACAATAGTTTTGGAAATGTTAATTTTAAAGTAAGGAACAATCAAAAAAACTACTATAATTATCCTAGATTTTACAATAACGCTTACAATTGGTTTGGTTTTAGTTTTATGAACAACAGATGGAAAAATCAACAATATGTAAATAATATCAGACAGAAAATTAATAGTACACGTAAAGTTTTTGATGGTACAATAACCGGAACTATTAGTGATACATCTGGAGTTTTACCTGGAGTTTCAATCGCTATTAAAGGCACAACTTTTGCAACAGAATCTGATTTTGATGGCAACTATACACTAAAAATTAAAAAAGGTGACATTCTTGTTTTTAGCTATTTAGGGTACTACAACACAGAGTATCTCATTGATAATCAAACAAATTTAAATATTGAGTTAAAAGAAGATTTAAATGCATTAGATGAAGTTGTAGTTACAGCTCAAGGAGTAAGAAAAGAAAAAAGAGCTTTAGGATATGCCAAGAATGAAGTTTCTAAAATTCTTTCAGGCTCAGTTTCTGGAGTAAAAATTAACAAAGATGGTACTTTCTTAGAAAACAATACTAATGTAATTATTCGTTCAAAAAACTCAATATCTAGAGACAATCAAACCTTATATGTTGTAGATGGTAAATCTATTTCGGGAGAAGAATCTTTCAATATAAATCCTAATGATATTATATCTACTTCCATACTAAAAGGTGCATCTGCAATTGCTATTTATGGTAATAAAGGCGCAAATGGGGTTGTAATTATTACTACAAAAGCTGGTCAGGCAAAATTAGATAAAGAGCTTTCTAAAATACAAGCGCGTAAAAACTTTAAAGAAACTGCTTTCTTTTATCCACAGTTACAAACTGATAAAACAGGAAAAGTAAGTTTCAGTTTTACAATGCCAGAAGCTTTAACCAAATGGAAACTGCAATTATTAGCACACACCAAAGATTTAAAATCGGCATCAAAAACTTTACAAATTGTTACTCAAAAAGAATTGATGGTTGTGCCAAATGCACCTCGTTTTTTAAGAGAAAAAGATACTATTACCTTAACTGCAAAAATTACTAATTTAACCAATAACCGCCTTTCTGGTATTGCAAAATTAATTCTGACAGACGCCATTTCAGGTAAAGAAATTAATGTGGAACTGCAAAATTTAGATACCAACAAAAGTTTTAATGTGGATAAAGTTGGAAACACAAACGTTTCTTGGAATTTATCAATTCCTAAAAATATACAAGTTGTGGAGTACAAAATTATGGCAAAAGCAGGTGCTTTTTCTGATGGTGAACAAAATGTTTTGCCTGTGTTAACCAATAGAATATTAGTTACAGAAACATTACCAATGTTTGTGCGTTCCAATCAAACAAAAACGTTTACTCTTGATAAATTGAAAAATACTGCATCAAAAGATATTCATGGCTCATCTTTAACTTTAAAAAATCATAAGTTAACTTTAGAAGTCACTTCTAATCCTGTTTGGTATGCCATTCAAGCTTTGCCTTATTTAATGGAATATCCTTACGAATGTGCTGAACAAACATTCTCTAAATATTACGCAAATACGCTAGCAAGTTTTGTAGCAAATTCGAATCCTAAAATCGAGAAAGTTTTTAATGCTTGGAGAAATTCAGATGCCTTATTATCAAATCTAGAGAAAAATCAAGAATTAAAATCGATGATTATTCAAGAAACCCCTTGGCTAAGAGATGCACAAAGTGAAACGGAACAAAAGAAAAGAATTGCGCTGTTATTTGATATAAATATGATGAAAAACGAGCAAACAAAAGCTATTGATAAACTAAAAGATATGCAACTATATTCTGGAGGATTTTCTTGGTTTAAAGGAAGTAGATATGCCAATAATTTTATTACGCAATACATAGCCACTGGTTTTGGACACTTGCAAAAACTGGGCGTTTCAGATTTTGATAAATCAACTAAAAAAATGATTGAAAAAGCAGTTCATTTTTTAGATAAAGAGTTGGTAAAAAACTATAATAAACTCTTGCAAAATGCTGATAAAATCAAAAAGAAAGGAGAAAACAAAAAGAAAGGAGAAAAAGCATACCTAACGTATTTATTAAAAAACAATTTGAATTATTTTACCATTCAATATTTATACATGCGCAGTTTTTATAAGGATATTTCTATGGATAATGATTTAAAAAGTGCCGTAAACTATTATCAAAGTCAAACGGAAAAGTACTGGGACAATTTCAATTTATATGCAAAAGGACAAATTGCTTTATCTCTTTTTAGGAGTGATAAAAAAGAAACTGCAAATCATATTTTAAAATCACTAAAGGAGAATTCGATTACGTCAGAAGAATTGGGAATGTATTGGAAGAGCAATACTGCTGGATATTACTATTATGACGCTCCTATTGAAACACAAGCTTTGATGATTGAAGCTTTTACTGAAATTGAAAGTAATACTGAAACGAGAGATCAATTAAAAATCTGGTTGCTAAAAAATAAGCAAACCAATAGTTGGAAAACTACAAAAGCTACATCTGAAGCTGTTTATGCTTTATTACTGAATGAATCTAATTGGATTTCAAGCTCAGAAATGGTTGCTGTTAAAGTAGGAAATCAAGCATTAAAACCATTAGAAATGCCAGAAATGAAGGTAGAAGCTGGAACTGGTTATTTTAAAAAATCTTGGAATACTTACGAAATAAAACCAGAAATGGCGAATGTTACCATCAGTAAAAAAGAAAACGGAGTTGCTTGGGGTGGTTTATATTGGCAATATTTTGAAGATTTAGATAAAATTACTTCTGCAAAATCTCCTCTAAAACTGAATAAAAAACTCTTTAAGAAAGTAAATTCAGAAAAAGGAAAAGAATTGCAAGAAATCACTAAAGAAACACCTTTAAAAGTTGGAGATCTAATGACTGTTAGAATAGAGTTAAGGGCTGATAGAAATATGGAATTCATACATTTAAAAGATATGAGAGCTTCTGGAGTTGAGCCTGTAAATGTTATTTCTAAATACAAATGGCAAGACAATTTAGGTTATTATCAAAGTACTAAAGATGCTGCAACTAATTTCTTTTTTGACAAAATATCAAAAGGAGTATATGTTTTTGAGTATGATGTAAGAATCAATAATGCTGGAAACTTCAGTAACGGAATTGCAACAATACAATCTATGTATGCACCAGAGTTTAGCAGCCATTCAGAAGGAATCCGAATTAAAGTTGAATAGAGATTAGCAGAATTTCGCTTTGAATTAATCGTTATCAAACTAAATTATTGCATTTCTTTTAAATAATATTATTTGTCTTTTTTTGATTGGTCATATAATAACAATTTAAATCAAGTTTGTAATACCAGACTCAGAGCTTACAACTTTAATTTCCATAAATACAAAAGAAGAAAAAGGCAATACAATTCGCTTGAGTATTGGTTTTGACACTAGTATTGTTTCTGTAAACAAAATTGAACTTTATGAAGTAAGCATTATTGGAAATAATAAAATTTTAATATCGGCCTTTCACTTTTTGTTGCTTATTAACTGGGAATTACAATAGCTGGAAACCTAAATGAAGTAAATTCGAATTAAATTTTAATAGTAAGCCAGGCATTTTAACGACTAATTTATTATTTATCTAATTTTAAAAAACTTCAAGTCAAAACCTAAATTTTCGTTAAATGCCATTTGTCTAACCTCTAAGTGACTTAATCTATATAAAACTATTAAGTTGGCTAATAGCCACAAAAAAAGATTCATTTATAAAGTAAATTTAAGAATGAATTAGAATTCTTTTCTTCCCAAATTATTCAAAGATAATATTAGAAAAGAAATTAATTTGTGTTTAATCACCTTAAAATTTATGTATTTATGAAGTTCTCTATACTTTTTCAGTTTGCCATTTTAAATCTAACAGCTTTTAATTTACATGCACAACTTCAAGAAGAAAATCCATATGAGCAAACAAATGACTCTTTTATTTTAAATAGTTATGTCAACGACGAATCTAATTATGTTGGTGCATTTAACTTCGAGACCGGTACAAAGGAGATTTTAAGTGAAAAATCAATCCCTCAAAATGAAGCCTCCCAAAACAAAAATTTTGCGAATAATTACGAAACAGAAAATAACGCATCAAGAGTTAATAGTTGTAACAGTGCAGATAACACTACATCCACTTCTGCAATTACTGAAAACGAAACAAAGAATTTAACAAATTCTTCAGAGATTCCACCATCCGCAACAACTACAATAAATGTCAGCACAATAGACTTTATTCCTCAAGTTGCAAGGGTAGTTAAAAACGGTGAAGTATTGAAAATAATTGGCAATGGTACATATTATGGAACTATCACTGTTAGAAACAAAGGACACATTATTGTTTGTGGCTCAACTTCAATTTATGGCTCTGTAACAATAAATAATGGAGGTAATTATTGGAAAACAAATACAACAGGTTTTACAGGTTCATTATCAAATAATGGAACAACTCATATTGGCCCTTCTAGCTGCGGTTCAGATGGTTCTTGGAGTATTGTTTCGGGAGGAGGTTCTATTACCGGCGATGTGTACACTCCAGCCGATGTAAGTTCAGACATTTCCGTAACAATTAGGTATACAATTCCTACAGATGGTTCATGTGCTTCAACTTCTGATGACGTAACGTTTTTAGTTACATCAGATGTTAGCCCTTGCTCAGATGGAGCAATAGTTGGAACACCTACTTTAAATGATACAGATGGAGATGGAATAAATAATATATGTGATTTGGATGATGATAATGATGGTATTTAAGACGAAGATGAAGCCTGTGCCAACTCCGTTTCTGGTTTTCCAAATGCAGAAAAAGGGTATTTATTTCAGGGAAATCCTACAACGGTTATTTTAGTAGATATTCTAGATGGTACTTCGGAAGCAACGCAAACATTAGATTACTACATTAATGGGGTTGCCGTAAATGAGGATGACGGTTATTTTTGGGCAATTCATAAAAATGTAAATAAGGTAGTTTTAATAGATCCATATTCTTTCAATATAGTTGAAACCATTGATATTGGTGATTCAGCGGTATCAGGAGCTTATGATCCAATTAAAAAACAATATGTAACTGTTACAAAAACGCTCGTCCAAGTTTTTGATGGAAATCCAAATTCACCTACTTACAAAACACAAGTAGCTTCATTTGCTGGAATGGGATCAAATGTAATTGATTTAGGTTATAACACTTCTGATGGAGCCTTGTATGGTATCCCTAGTGGTACTAATGATCTTTATAAAGTAGACACCACAAATGAAACTGTTACTCTTGTTGGTGATATTGCAAACTTACCAAACGGAAGTTATGGTGCTATTTACACCACATTAGATGGTAATTTTTATATGAGTAATAATAGTTCTGGAGTCATTTACAAAATGGAACTAAGAAATGGATTATCTGCTACTTTCTTTTCTAACGGACCTGCTTCAGGTACAAATGATGGCGCAAAAGTTTTGAGTGTAGATTTATCAGGAAATCAAGTTTGCTTGGATACTGATGATGATGGTACGCCCAATTCACAAGATTTAGATTCAGATGCAGATGGTTATTACGATGTAATAGAGGCAGGTGGTGTTGATGATGATGGTGATGGAATGTTAGATGGCACAGGGGTTGATGCTGATGGAATAGTAACAGGGGGTACTGGCGGCTATTCTGGCGGTAATGGAGGTACTGAAGCACAAGCACACAGAATGAATGTAGATACCCCACCTTCAAATCAAACTGTAGGTTTTGGTGATTCCGCATCTTTTACTGTTGTGGCATCAGCAGACCAAGCAACTAACTATTTAGATGGTGTACCTGTGTATGACACACCTGGAAATGCAACAAATAGAATTGTTTACCAATGGTATTTAGGAGACCCTGATAATGGGGGAACAGCACTAACAAATTCTGCAATTTATTCAAATGTAGATACGGCAACATTAACTATAAATACTCCGGACGGTTTATACGGAAATGTTTATTACATTAAGCTTACACATTTAGATATTAGCATATTAGAAGAAACAGCAAGTGCAACTTTAATTGCTGATCCTTGTGATGCAGTTGCTTCTGGAAATCCTGATGCTGATAGCGATGGTGTCTCAGATAGTTGTGATTTAGATAATGATAATGATGGGATCTTAAATTCAAATGAATTAAGTTCAGATACTGATGGTGATGGTGCAATAGATTCTTTAGACATCGATTCTGATAATGATGGGTGTTATGATGTTACTGAATCCGGAGGAATTGATGCAAATGGTGATGGTGTTTTAGACGGAACTGGGATTGATAATTCTAATGGACAAGTTACAGGAGGTTCTGGAGGTTATAACGGGGTAACTGGAAACGAAATCATAGCACAGAAAGTAGAAATTACTACTGCCCCATCAAATATAAGCGTCAGTGAAGATGCAACAGCTTACTTTATGGTTTCTGCAACTTCATCCACAGCAACCTCTTACAACAGTGGAACTCCTGTTTATGGAAGTGTTGATAATGATAGCGCTAATATTACCTATCAATGGTATAAGGGAGATCCTGATAATGGTGGCCAAGCTATTGTTGATCAAGGTATTTACGCTGGAGCAAACACAGCTGCTCTAGAAATTGAAATTGTAAGTAATTTAGATAATACAGATTATTATGTTGTTATTGGTAATGCGAACTCTTGTGTTAGCGATGTAGCCTCTGCAACGCTAACTGTTAACACTGCTGCTCCAAACACAACAACATTAATTATTAGTCAATATATAGAATCAGATTCTGGAAATTCTCCAAGCGGGATAGAAATTTTTAATCCATCTACTGGTGCATTTAATTTTGCAAATAACAACGTTTATGTAAATGTTGGTGGCCCGGGTAATTTTGTAAATGAATTGGTCATTAATTCTGGATCTTTAGCAGGTGGCGAGGTAATGGTTATCGGATCATCGGAATTAGGAGATTATTTAAATCAAAATGACTTATCTGATGTTACCTTTATTCAACATGATTTTACCTTTGATGGAGATGATGCCATAGTGTTATCGGATACTGCTACTTATGGTGGAACTATTATTGACATGTTTGGGGATATAACTGCACCAGACCCCGGAGATGCATGGTCTGGTAGTGGTGTAGAAACTAGAAACTGTAATTTAAGTATTAAAGATTACGATAATGACGATCAGTTTTTTAGCTCAGGAACTAATTCAGGTTGGTCTGACCCAAGTTCTAGGTTTGTGCAAACAAATGCTAATCCGTCTGGTGCAAGAGGGCTTGAAGGGTGTGGAGAAGCACCCGTTAGAAACAGATGGATTGGAAACCAAAATGATGATTTTCATGACGGCAATAACTGGAGAGATAATAGAAGAAACCTGTATTGTGATAACCTAGTTATTCCTAATTCAGGAGTTACAGATTATCCAATTTCATATAGCCCGGTAGTTGTAAGATCAATAAAATTAGAGTCAGGTGCGCAGTTTAAACCGAATGCGAGTTGTTCTGCTAAAATAAAATACGAAAGTGATTTTTCTACCACAAATTGGTATTTGATTGGCTCTCCTCTTTCTGGTAACACCTTTGATGATGACTTTATTAGCACTAATAATGTGCCAACTGCAGGAACTGATAGAGCTTTTGCAAAATATGATACGCCAAATGACAGCTGGGATTATTTGCAAATTGGAGCGTCTTTTCCGTCTGAACCAGGTGTAGGGTATTCTATAAAAAGAGATGTAACGGACGGACCACTTACATTTAGAGGATCATTAATTACAGACGATGTTATATGTGCTGTTCAAAAAACAGGATGTGGGTATAATCTTATTTCCAATCCTTTCACATCCAATATTAGCTCTAAAGAACTTTTACAACAAAATAGTTCAAATTTAATGATGCAAGCGGTTTGGCTTTGGAATCAAGAAGAAGATAATTACGAAGTTTATGTGGCCGCAGACGATTTTATAATTGCGCCTACTCAAGGTTTCTTGGTAAAAGCAAAAAATAATGCAGATATCACCATCAGTAAAGATATTAGATGTACAGACTGTTCTGGAACGTTTCAGAAAACTGCAAAATCTGAAATTCACTTAAAAATGACTGATGGTAATAAAAATAGAATTGCAAAAATTTATTACAATCAAGAGGCTACAATTGGTTTTGATAATGGTTTAGATGGTAGAACATATCATGGAAATGCAAATCCTTTAGATATATACACACATTTATTAGAAAATTCATCTATTGGAGGAATAACTACGGATGCTATGAAGTTTCAAGTACAATCTTTACCAAATTCAGAGTATGAAGAAATGGTGATCCCTATTGGTATTACTGCAGGAACTGGTAAACAAATTTCTATAAATGCAGAAATCAATAATCTACCAACAAATATTAGAGTTTATTTAGAAGATAGAGAGAACAATACTTTTACAGACCTAGGCTTAGAAAATTTCAACATCACTATAAGTAACGCTTTAAATGGTTTTGGTCGTTTCTACTTGCACACTACAACGGAAAGTGCATTGAGTACTGATGATATTATCATCGTAAACCCAGAAAATATAAATATTTACACAACTTCAGATAATATTCTGACCATTACAGGTCTCAATGAAAACGCTGCTATAAAATTATATTCTATTCAAGGAAAACAAGTTTTAAATACCAACATAGAATCTGCAGGATACAGCACAGTTGTTTTACCTAAACTATCCAAAGGAATTTACATTGTAAGTTTAGATAATAAAACCAAACATATTTCTAAAAAAATAATCATCAACTAGAAAAATTAGTAGCACTAATAAGAAGAAAACATTATGACAAAATATTCAGATCAAACTCCAGAAAGCATCACAAGAAAAGAAGCTCTAAAAAAATTAGGGAAGTATGGAAAATATGCTGCTCTTTCAGCACTTGGTACTTACATGATTTTAAGTCCTAAAAAAGCACAAGCCTTTAGCGGTGGCCCTGCGAATCCAGGTGACGCTTGGGGGGGATAAAAATTAATTTTAATATTTTTTTTCTAAAAATGATTAACTCTTTTAGATAATTCATTTATAAATGAGTAAATTTGAGTACATGTCTTTGAAAAAGTCATCTACTCAAATTTAATTGTTAGAATAAGTTATTGAAATCTTCCTACACTTCTTCATCTATGGATTACAGAGAGACGTTATTCTTTGTTGCCAAATGTTTAACTCTAAACTCTGAAAAACTTAATCTAGAAATTGTTAGAAATGAGATAGCATCTGAAAATATAGATTGGGATGCTGTTGTAAAACTAAGCACAAATCACTTTGTATTCTCTGCTTTATATTGTAATCTTAAAAAAAGCAATTTAATACATTTCTTGCCTAAAGATTTAATTGGTTTTATGCAGGATGTTACAAAATTGAACAGAGATAGAAATCTAGAAATTTTAGAGCAAGTAAGGGAATTAAACGAATTATTATTGCAAAATAACATTACTCCAGTTTTTTTAAAAGGAGTTGGATATCTTTTGCAAGATACTTACAGCGATATTGCAGAAAGAATGATTGCAGATATTGATTTTATAGTTTCAAAAAAGGATTATGCCAAGGCCATTTCGGTTATTAAAAATTCAGGTTATTCTAAAGTACATCAAAACAAAATTCATTCTCCCTCATTTAAACATTATCCAAGACTCCAAAAAAAGGATTGCATTGCCGCTGTAGAAATTCATAAAGAATTACTTATTGAAAAATTTTCAGCCGAATTTAATTATGATATTATTCATCATAATATTCTAAATATAAATGGTTTTAAAGTTTTAAGTTATGCAGACCAATTAACTTTATCTATTCTAGGAAACCAAATTAATGATGATGGTTTCTACTTTAAAAATCTCACCTTAAAATCTGCATATGATGTGTATCTGATGTCTAAGAAAACAAATGCTAAAAATGCTTTGCAGAAATTTAATAAATTAAAATATCCATTAAATTCTTTTTTAGCCAGTTGTTATCAAGCATTCAACAACATTGACTCATTGACTTATGAATCCTCAAAAAACATCGACAAGTATTTGAAGTATTTTAACCTCTATTTGGTAGATCACAAAAAAAGAAAAAAAGACTTTAAGAGAATAGAAATGAAGTTATCTCTAATAAGAAAAAAAGACTTGATGATGAAAATGATATTTGACAAAAAGTATCGAATTTGGTTTTTGCAAAACCTTAAAAAAAAATAATTAAGAAATCAATTCGTTAACATATTTTGATGAGTTCATTTTCAAAAAACACAAAAGCTTTTATCGTTAGCAACAGAATCAAATAATCTATTTTTTAGAGAAAAACTAAATAGCAAGCTATTTTCTAAAACCTCTAAATATTAGTTTTTGGTTTCTTTAATGACAACTCTTGTTGGTGTATCTATCCCATCAATAATACTTTTTGTTCCTTTTGCAACTGCTTGAATGGTTTGCGTAATCACAGTCATATTCAAAGTTTCAGGATGATCCGAAACTTGATGATAATCTTTATCCACGTCAATTGCTGTGGTAGAAAATGTATGAGACGGCACTCCTAAACGTGCTAAAGATGCATTGTCTGATCTAAAAAATAAATTGAATTTTTTATACGGATCAGGAAATAACTGATAGCCTGAACCTTCTAAATTCTTTTGTACAATTTTACCGAAATCCGAACGTTCAAACCCAGTTAACCAAGCCGTATTAGGACCAGAACTTGGAGTTTTACCAATCATTTCTAAATTAATGCCTGCTACAAACTTACTAGCATCAATGCCCTTGCCAAAATAAGTAGAACCAATTAAGCCCATCTCCTCAGCTGTAAAAGCAACAAATACAATAGATCTTTCATTGCCTACTTTCTTAAAATATTCTGCTAATGTTAAAACTCCAGTTACTCCAGAAGCGTCATCATTTGCACCATTAAAAATAAGATCTCCGCTCCCACTCTGTTTCATACCTAAATGGTCGTAATGTGCAGAAATAATGACATATTCTTCTTTTTTGCTGCTCCCTTCTAAAACTCCTATAATATTTGAACTGGTAATCTCTTCTTTACTTCCTCTTGGTTTAAAGTTAAAAGTTTGTCTAAAGGAATCTAATCCATCAAAAGTAGATAATCCTATTTTTTTAAACTCATTTTCAATATACTTTGCAGCCTTTTCTATACCTTTTGTTCCTGATTTTCTTCCTTGCATGTCATCAGATGCCAATGTATAGAGGTGTTTTCTAACCATAGTAGAATCAATAAAAAATGAAGTTACTTCTACTTTTTTAGAAGTTCCTCCTTCAATTAATGTTGCAGCTACAATACTTTTAACATCTTTATCTTTTGACGCTTTTTTACAACTAATGAGTGCAAACAATCCTATAAAAACTAATATTTTAAAAAAATTCATCATCCTATTACTGATATTTAAAGTATAAATATAACCAATTTTATCCTTAAAAATTCTAACATTTAAACCATCAATTTTTATGTATTTTTGTTCAAAATTTAATTTATGATTTTATCCGAAATTCCAAATATAAAACACACTAATTCTAATAATTTCTTTTTGCTTTGTGGGCCATGTGCCATAGAAGATGAAGATATGGCGTTACGTATTGCTGAAAAAGTAATTACAATTACAGATAAATTAAACATACCTTATATTTTTAAAGGAAGTTTTAAAAAAGCGAATAGAAGTAGAATAGATAGTTTTACAGGAATTGGAGACGAAAAAGCATTAAATATTTTACGTAAAGTTTCAGAAACTTTTAAAGTACCTACGGTTACTGACATTCACGAAGTTTCTGACGCCGCAAAAGCCGCTGAATATGTAGATGTTTTACAAATTCCTGCTTTCTTAGTGCGTCAAACAGACTTGGTAGTTGCTGCTGCAAAAACAGGTAAGGTTGTCAACTTAAAAAAAGGACAATTTATGAGTCCTGCTGCAATGAAACACGCTGTTCAAAAAGTAAAAGATGCTGGTTCTGATAAAGCTTGGATTACAGATAGAGGTACAATGTTTGGGTATCAAGACATGATTGTAGATTTTAGAGGAATTCCTGAAATGCGCGAATTTGCACCAACTGTTTTAGATGTTACACACTCTTTACAACAACCTAATCAAACTTTTGGAGTTACCGGTGGAAGACCAGAAATGATTGAAACTATTGCTAGAGCTGGAGTTGTTAATAATGTGGACGGATTATTTATAGAAACTCATTTTGACCCGGCAAATGCAAAATCTGATGGCGCAAATATGTTGCACCTAGATAATTTAGAACAACTACTCAGTAATTTAGTCGCGATTCGTAAAACTATTCATAATTTATAAGAGATTATTTACTGTTATAAACCATAAAGATTGTAGCAGAAAATTCAATATGCAATTTTTCAGCTTGCTAAAATTACAGATGAGAACACATATCTCTATTTTATTTTTATTAATTCCAATTGCATTTTATTCACAAAATTTTGATGATGTAGATGCTAAGGTTTTAGTTTATCCTAGATACTCTAAAGTTGAAGAATTGGCTAAAAAAATTGAAAAAGATTTTTCTACGGATGCAAATAAAGTTCGGGCAGGTTTTTTTTGGTTGGCAAAAAATATACGTTATAATCTAAAAGAATTTTACAACCCAAAACAACGTTATTATAGTTTTGAGTATTCTTCAAAAACAGAAAAGGAACAAAAATTACAAGGACTAAAAGATAAATTGATTGCGGCTACTTTTAGAAATAAAACAGGTGTTTGCGAAGAGTATGCACAATCGTTAAAAAAGATCTGTGATTTATTAGGTATTGAAGCTGCAGTTATAAAAGGCTATGTAAGAAATAATGTTAAAGAGATTGGCATAATTGCTAATACAACCAACCATGCTTGGAATGCAGTTAAAATAGATGGTAAATGGAAAATTCTAGATGCAACTTGGGGTGCTGGATTTGAGAGAAATGGCAGATGGATTCGTGAATTCAATGATTATTTTTTTAATATGCCTAAAGAAAATATCTTTAAAACTCATTATCCAGATGACTCCATTTGGGTTTTACGTTTTGGTAGAATGAGTCCAGAAACATTTTTTAATCAACCTATATACAAGAATGCTTTATTAAAATTACAGAGTGAACTTATAATGCCTACATCTGGCATCATTGAAGTAGTTTCATCAAAAGATATTATTTTAAAATTTAAAAAATTAGATTCATCTGCATTAATTTCTTATAGATTTAAAGGAGAAAAGCATGCTAAAAAAACAATAAATTCAAAAGAGAAAAATATCATTACAGTGCTTATTAAAAACCCAAAAAGAAACTCTGAACTAACCATTTTTATTAATAATAGCGATGCTTTACATTTTAAAGTAATTCAGAGATAGAATATACGTTTTACCTTAACCTTTCGTAGCGTAAACTTCCTTTAAAACCGATAATAAAACTTCTTCATTGATGTCTTCTAAGTTTGAATATCGTAAAGATTTAATAACTTTTCTGTTTTCTGAAATTAAGAACTTATTGTATTTTTTAGAGGTACAGAAATCCAAAAACCAACATCTATATAACCTTTTTTTTCTGAAACATTTAGATAACAAAATGGTTTATTATTCATATAATAAAAAGGAATTTTCCATTTAAATTGCAGCATAAGTTTTGGAAAAGTACGCTCTATCAAAATTTGCAAATGCAGTAAAATAGATTTAAAAGGTTCTGATTGTCTTAAGATGTAACTTTCGGCTGGTTTCATTTTTTGTATATTAGCAAAAGTTATAAAATTAGATGAATAAACAAGATAATTTAGACGTAAATTTTTCATTAAAAGGAAACGCAAGCATTCAAATAGGAATCTATTTTTTACTCGCTGTTTACCTGATCAAAACATTTTTAGATGGGTTTTTGATTGATGATAACCCTGCAGGAATGTTGTCTGCTGAAATTTTAGAATTCCTTTTAATTGGTATCACTTTTTTAACTTTCTTACTATCTGGATTGGCTTTATTTTTTAAAGGAAAAAGAAGCGCTAAGAAGTTCGAATATCAACTTTTCAATTCAAAAACGAAAAAGAATTTTTGGTTATTTATTTTAAGTTTTGTTGGTATATTTATAGTACTCATTACCCTTAAAAACCTAGGCTACATTAACTTTATTACTCCAAGTTTTTTGTTTTTGTATGGATTACTTACTTTTTTGAATAAAAATAAAGAACGAAAAGGATTACTTATTTTATCAGGAGTATCTTTTTTATTAGGTATAATTTGTATTCTGATTCCTGGTTATTGGTCCTCTTCTTTATATATTTTGGGAATTGCACATATTACCTATGGTTTTGCAGTAAGATAGTTGCTCGTTTCAAAGCGAAATATAAACTCTTTTACAATCTTCACAAATCACAAAAAGTTGCGTTGAATTTTTCGAACGATATCCTCTAAACCGTTTAATTTTAATTCATAAACACTAGCCATTTGTTGACCTAATTTTCCTTTGGGAAATCCTTGGTTTTTAAACCAAACCAAATAATGTTCTGGTAAATCAATCAAACTTCGATTCTTAAATTGCCCAAAAGGCATTTTTGCCTTGGCTAAATCTAAAAGAATTTTATGATTATTTTCCAATTAAAAAAATATATCGATTGCTTATTATGAAGTTATTTTAAGAACTGATAATTCAGAAATAGTTTATTCTTTGCCATCTATGTAATTTTGCAAATATGAAAAACGTTCAGTTAGTTTTCCGTTTGCTGTCATTTTTGCTCTAGCTAAAACTCCATCCTTATCATTATTAAAAAAAGCTGGAATTACATTCTGTAAAAACATTTCTCCAAAACCTTCACTTGCATCTTTTGGTAACTCACAAGGCAAATTATCTACAGCCATTACCACTATTGCGTTTTCATTTTTGTAATCAACTTCAATTTCTGCCTCTGCATCATATCCATAAACAGGTTCTGCAATGGTTGAAGGACGAATTGTAGAAGCCACTGGGCCATCAATATCACAAGAAATATCTGCAACATATTTTATATTAAAATCTGGGTGTTTAGCATCTGTTCTTGTAAATAAATATGGCGAGCCATCACCAAAGAAATGACCTGCAATAAAAAAATCTGTAGTTTTTGCAAACCGCATAAAATTAGATTCGTAAGCTTCTGGATTGGTATAAAAATCTCTATTATTTATTATTTGACCATCTTTACGCTTGTTATAATCTAAAACATCTGCAAAACAATATACAGCTTCATCATAATCTTTAGACAAATAATCTTCTATGGAAACATTTTTGATATTCATGGCATCTAACATCTCTTTAGCCCCGTAAGCTACTTTTCCATTTCCTGTTAATAGAATTTTTATGTTAGGCAAATTAATTTTATTCAACGCATCTATCAATTCTTTTTGGCTATCTAAAGTTTCGGCTTTTGGTAAACTGAATTTTTCAGTTTTTAATCCGATGGCTCTAAAACCATTATACGCACCAACAATACCTGCATATCTTCCAAAACCAATTAATCTCGCTCCATTTACTTTAGTAATGGTTTCATGATCATATAATTCAATATTTCTATCTAAAATAGCTTTTAACAAATCTCTGTTATAAGGTTGTTTTTTGATTGTATGGCTAAAGAAAAAATACTTTTTATTAGGTATTAAAGCGGCTATTGGTACTTCTTTTACACCAAATAAAACGTCACAGTCAGAAATATCTTCAGTTACCTCTATTCCTGCATTTCTATATTGTTCATCTGAAAAAACACGAATATCAGAACGCTCAACTTTTAAAACCGCCGTAGAGAACTGATTTTTAAATTCTTGTAATTTTGATGGTGAAAAAACAACTCTTCTATCAGGAGGATTTTTGCGCTCTTTTATAATTCCGAATTTCATAATAACTATGGTATAATATTTGCTCGAAGATATTAGATTTTAAAGAGATTGGCAACTGTATTTTTTATACTTTTGCAATCCATATTTCTATCTTGGAAATATTTCTTTGACATTTTGGGGACGACTGGTTTTGACAGCAAGGTCAGAAGATTTGTAAGCATATCAAGGAATGAAATTATTCTTGTAAAACTTATTTCAACTTTTTAAACGGCGAAGATAACTACGCTTTAGCTGCATAATCTGAATTATAGTAAGATTAGCCTAGGCTCACAAGGTGAGCAAGCTTTATGTCCACGAAAAGCCCTGGTTTATGGCGTTTCATTTTTGGGCATCGTAAAAATAAACATAGGAAATTTATTACTTCGTTAAATTTTCGAAAATCAAGAAGTTAAGTGTAAAATGGATTGTTCTTAATCAGCTTTACATCGAAAAACAAGAAAGAACTAAATATGTAGAAAGCGAATTTGCTGCTTGTTTGGACCCGAGTTCGATTCTCGGCGTCTCCACCACACGGGACAAACTCATATTTTTTGAGATTTGTCCCTTTTTATTTTCACCTAACTCCTTGTCTATCTGTAAGATATACCTCAGCACATCATTGATTCTTGTAGTTCGACATTTTTTTCCGTCAAATTCTATTTTTTCTGGAAAAATCGAACTTATCAGCTTCTTTTTATGCGCAATAGCACTATTGGTGTAGGTTTGCTTAAAATTTTCTAAATGCTGAAATGCATTTTCAATAAGACCCTTATATTCAGAATCTGAGGTATTGAGTCCATTCAAACTAAAAGTGATTTGATCGCGTTGCTTGGTATATCGATTTAATGTTTGCCCATAGACTTTAGGAGATATAGTTCCATCTACCAATAGATCTTGTAAATTTTCAATCCGCTGGTTTACAGAAGCTAATTCTTTCTCTAACTTTTTTCTTTTCCTTACTCTGTCCTTTTGATTAACTCCAGAAAAAGACTTTAAAATCTCTTTATACAGAACTTTTGATTGTTTGGTAAATCGAAAATCATCCAAAATAGATTCAAAAACCGTGTTGACTTTCTTTGCTGAGAATCGCTCTTTTTTACAATGATTGCAGTGATAATAAAAATATTTTTTACCCGTACAGCTCTTTGAAGGGCTTCCTGTCATTTTTGATTGACATTTGGAGCATTGTAGGATTCCTCTTAATGGAAGCTCCTCACGAAGTGTGTTATAAATAGGTCGATTTCTTTTCTTTTGGCGTTCGGACAATTTTTCTTGAACTTGGTAAAATAGTTTCTCAGAAATAATTCCTTGATGAACCCCCTCAATCCACTGCTCCTGCTCCTCTCCTTCTTTTGGAACAACAATTTTACCCATATACACAGGATTTTTCAATAAAAGTGATAAGTTATTTCTACTGACTTTGAATCCTTTACTACCCAATTCTTCACGAATCGCTGCTTGGGTTTTCCCTTTTATGATTCCCTTATATGCAAATTGAATAAATTTAGCCTTTGGGCTGGGCTGAATAATGGGTCTGTTATTTGCATCTCTCCTATTTACATAGCCTACAGGTGCCATTCTGCACCAACGACCTGCTTTTAAGGAACCTCTGATACCACCTCGTATCTTTATTGACCTTCTGTCATTATCTATTTCAGGGAATACTAAATTAATAGCGAGCATCGCTTTACTTTCAGGAATACTAAAATCAATGGGTTGTTCAATGGCTTGAACTTCTATTCCCATTTCTTTTAATTGACGAATCATTAAAAATGAATCTGTTACATTCCTGGAAAAGCGGTCCCAAGTGGTGACTAATAAATAATCAATGGTCTTCTTATTCTTCTTTGCGAATCTCAAAAAGTTCTGAAATTCAGGACGATTGAAGTTTTTAGCGGAGTGGTCTTCTTTATAATGCGCAACAACCTCAAT
>Ga0206127_1001235_pt1 | contig 28304 bp, 27 predicted proteins | sample Helgoland_Spring_6_FD_148646 | JGI IMG/M metagenome (GOLD analysis project Ga0206127, IMG submission 148646) | Pelagic subsurface seawater microbial communities from Kabeltonne, Helgoland, North Sea - Helgoland_Spring_Bloom_20160419_1 | ecosystem: Environmental > Aquatic > Marine > Epipelagic ...
AGACCACCACCCGAACCTATAGCAATCATTGACTGAATGGTATGGTAGCCAGTACCTAATGGGTCAACAAAAGGATCAAGCATATTAATGATCCTATTTTTTTGATAAGTATGAAGATTGATCCAGATGAGAGGTGAGGAAAGGATAGCAACAAGCATAGATGAGATAATTAAACGCCAGGAAATGCCCGCTAAAAAAATAATCAAAAAACCAGACAAGGCAATCATGATAGACGTACCTAAATCAGGTTGAAGTAATACAAGGTAGACGGGAATACAAATTAAAAAGATGGCTGTAAAGTGGAGTCTTAATGAAATCTTATTTTGATACTGTTGATACAGCCAAGCTATCATTAATGGCAAGGTAATTTTCATTAATTCAGAAGGTTGTAGATTAAAAACTCCAAAAGCTAACCACCTTTTTGCTCCATTACTTTCTACCCCAAAAAAATGTACTAAGATTAATAAAAATATGGTGATTAAAAATAATATAGGAGCGTATGAAAATAAAATACGAGGATTGGTAAAGATTAAAATTGTAAAAATTATCAGTCCAACAAAAATATTTATAACTTGATTAATAATGATATGAGAAGTGTCTAAATTGCTGCCTGATAAAGTAACCAAGCCCAAAAACATAATAAAGAAAGTAATAGCTAAAAGAGGAATATCAATTCTTTTTTTATATTTTTCTAAAACTTTAATCATAATTTTTTATTTACTAAATAAGCATCTAAAACTTTTTTTGCGATTGGACCTGCTACTGACCCACCGTGACCCCCATTCTCAACGATAACGGCGATGACAATTTCTGGGTCTATGGCAGGGGCGTAGGTAATAAAAAGTGCATGATCTTTAAGTTTATCAGGGAGAATATCCTCGTTATATTCTTCATCTATTTTTAAACCAAATAATTGAGCTGTCCCAGTTTTGGATACCATTTGATAATTTGATTTTCTGCCTAAAAAAGCGGCAGTCCCGCCCTCTTTTGTGACATTCACCATTCCTGTCTTAACCCATTTTAGGTTCTCATCTGAGTAGCTTTGTTTTTTCTCTTTGACTTCTTGTTTATCTTGTTGTATTCCATCAATACTTAAAAGTAAGTGAGGCTTAATTGATAAACTTGGGTTCGCAAGTTTTGCTGTGGCATTTGCAAGCTGTAGAGGTGTAACAAGAGTAAATCCTTGACCAATTGCAGTAATCGCTGTTTCTCCAGCATACCAACTTTCATTTAACTTCTTTTTTTTCCACGCTTTATTGGCAATTAATCCACTTTTTTCTCCATCAATATCAATGTCAGTCTTCTTACCAAAGTTAAAGTCATCAAGTACTTTATTTAATTTAGGGATTCCTAATTCAAGACCTAATCCATAGAAAAAGGTATCGCATGAAACAGCAATTGCTTTAATCATATCTACAGTTCCGTGACCTCCTCGCTTCCAATCACGAAATACTTTAGAAGATCTTGGCATTTTAAAATATCCAATATCGAAAATTGAAAAAGGAGGTTTTCTTATATTGTTTTTAAGGGCAGCAAGAGCGACGAAAGGCTTAAGCGTAGAGCCTGGCGGATAAAGGCCAGCAACGACTCTATCGAGCATAGCTCTTGAATCTTTATCATTTAAATTAGACCAAGCCTCGTGAGATATGCCGTTTGTAAATAAGGCTGGATTAAATGTTGGTTGACTAACATAAGCAAGTACCTCAGAGTTTTTTGGATTGATTGCGACAAGAGCGCCTTTTTTTTCACCAAATGCTTTCTCAGCAATTTTCTGTAATCTATAATCAATCGTTAAGTTGATAGCCTTTCCAGGGATAGGCTTTTCCTCTTGTAAAGTTCTAATAACATTCTGCTTAGCGTCTACTTCAATCTCTTTGAACCCTGGAGTTCCATGTATTAAATTCTCATAGAATTTTTCAGTACCTGATTTACCAATATGAGTGCTACCCAAATATCGATTAGTTAAATTTTCTTTTTCTAAGGAATTGATATCTTTATCATTAATTCTATTTATGAATCCAATAAGGTGTGCAGATGACTTTCCTTGAGGATAGTCTCTTATAAACCTTTGTTTGATACTTAGTTTGGGAAATAAATATTGATGTGCGACGAAACGAGCGATTTCTTCGTCGCTCAGATTAAAGCTGATGGGAACTGTATTTTCATATAAGTAACTAATTTTTTTATTAGCAATATCAATATCAATATCAATATTTAATTTATCCTTTAAACGAAGTTGAATTTCAGGCAGGGCAGAAAAAAATGCACGGTCTATTTCTAAGGAATGAACTAATTTGTTATCAGCTAAAATTATATTATTTCTATCGAGAATGACTCCCCTTTTGGGAGGGATCGGAATAATTTTAATACTATTATTTTTACTTAGTGCGGTAAATCTATCAAACTGTATGATCTGTAAATAAAATATTTTTAATAAAGGAATGAGTAATAGGATGATTAAAAATACAAATAGTATTTGAATTCTTTTTTTAAAAAAATATTTAAAGCGATAATTATCCAAACTAAAATTTAAGTGCCATAAGTTCTTTCATAGAGAATTTGAAAAATGATTAAAATAAAAAAAGTGATAGCTATCTCTATTATTAAATAATTTAATAAATTTCCATTGCTATGAAAAGTAGGATTAAAATTTTGAGATATGATCGTTACAAGTATTATGCCAAGGCAAATAGATAGAAATTTAAGAAGAATCGCTTGAGGCCTTGTCGGCATTAAAAAATATTTTAGGGAAAAAACTTGGAGGCCATATAAAAGTAAGAATGCCATAGTGTATTGTCCCAAAATTGACCCAATCAAAATATCTACGATGACACCCATCAAAAAGACTTTAGTGATACTAATTGATATTAAATTGGATGAAATAGTTAGCACCATTAATGCTAAGAAATACTCTGGGTAGATATTAATGTCTAAAAAACTAAATAAATTTATGAAACTAAAAAAAATAGAGACTAAAAATAACCCACCAAATAACTTTTTTTGTCTTAGTTTAACGTCATGAGATTTTTTTAACATTTTTTAATAATCAAGAATGGTAATTAAAGAAAATTGACTTGAAAAGGTTGCTGGCTTTAACAGAATTTTGTTAAATTGTTTATCTTCTGAAGATACATCAACGACTTTTCCTATATTAATTCCACTGGGGTATACCTTATCGAGACCTGAAGTCACAAATACATCACCAGGCGAGACGTCTATCGAAGCAGGAAAGAAAGGGATTACTAAAAATTCAGTATCTCCATAAATGATGGCATGATTTTGGCCATTATTTTGAAGTGCGTTGACAGCAAATTTCTTTGAAAGTAATGGAACTACCTCACTTGTTTGGTCATAGGTTGAATATATTTGCCCAACTAGACCTAACCTATTCACGACTGGCATGCCTTGACGAATTCCATCCTTTTCACCCTTATTGACTGTGATTATCTGGGCTCTGCCTCTTATAGTTGGCCTAATTATCTCAGCAGGATAGGTATTTTTTGGAGAATATTTTTTGGATAAGTGCATTTTCTTTCTCAAATTATCATTCTCAGTTACCAGATAGTTTTTCATTTGATTTTCAATGGAAAGGCTATCAACTTGAATATTAAGTTGATTTATTTCTTCCTCTAATAAAGCTTTAGATTTTGATAAGCTTTGAAAATTAGCAAAAAAATTAATGGAGTCATTAGTCAAAGTGATTAAAGGGGAGGTAATAAATGAAAAATCTTTTCTAATTTGCTTAAGATAGTCATATCGACTGTCCATAAACATCATCAGTAAAGCTATAAGAATAAAAAGAATAAAATAAGATAAAGAAAAGTTAGTGGTAAATAAGCTTAATTCTTTTTTAGAAACCTTGATCGCCATTCTGTTTATTCATAAACAAATGTATTTTTAAAATAATCTAATTGGTCTAAGGTTTTTCCACAACCTCTAGCTACACAAGTCAAAGGATCTTCAGCAATAATTACTGGAATGCCTGTTTCCTCTTGAAGAAGTCGATCAAGATTTTTCAATAGAGCACCACCACCAGTAAGGACCATTCCATTTTCCGCAATATCAGCTCCAAGTTCAGGGGGAGTTTGCTCAAGTGCAGTTTTCACAGCACCAACGATTGTATGAAGTGGCTCTGCGATAGCTTCTAATATTTCATTGCTTGAGATACTTAATTTTCTAGGTAAACCTTCAGCTAAATTTCTGCCTGTGATATCCATTGATAAAAGTTCATTTAAAGGAAATGCGCTACCAATCGTTTGTTTTATTTTTTCAGCCGTTGGTTCTGATATTAATGTTCCATAATTCCTTCTCATATAGTCAACAATAGATTGATCAATTTTATCTCCACCTACACGAGCGGAGCTCGCGTAAACAATTCCACCTAATGAGATAACGCCGACCTCTGTAGTGCCGCCTCCCACATCAATCACCATTGAACCTGTCGCATCTTGAATGGGGAGTTCAGCACCAATAGCAGCTGCCATCGGCTCTTCAATTAAAAATACTTGTTTCGCACCCGCCCTCTCAGCAGATTCACGAATAGCTCTTTTTTCGACTTGTGTTGCGCCATATGGAACGCAAATGACTATTCTTGGGCTTGGAGAAAACAAGTTGGTTGATACAGTCTTCTTGATAAAATGCTTAATCATTTCTTCTGTGATATTAAAATCAGCTATCACACCATCTTTCATTGGTCGAATAGCATCGATACTTTGAGGTGACCTACCAAGCATTAATTTAGCCTCAGCACCTACGGCCAGAACGGTTTTTCTAGATTGAGGCCCACCAGGGCCTTGAACGTTTTGAATTGCAACAACTGAAGGCTCATCAAGGACGACACCTCTCCCCTTAGCATAAATTAATGTATTTGCTGTGCCAAGATCAATAGCTAAATCGTTGTCAACAAAATTTCTTACCATGTTTTTAATCATATTTTTCTAATTATCCAATAAGTATATCATATTGATATATATATGATGAATTTTAAAAGTGTGCCTATATCCTTGTATAATAACCGATTAATCAAGATAAATTAAACAAAAAATGGTGTTTTAATAAAATGAAATTCGATAATGACGAAATTAAAAAAATAGCTCATTTAGCTCGAATAAATATAAATGAAAATGAGGCTAAAAAAGTGAGTGAAAAGTTAGAAGGGATTTTAGGGCTCATCGATCAAATGACTGAGGTAAATACAGATAGCATTGAACCTATGGCACATGCACTTGATATTACCCAGCCCTTAAGAGAGGATAAAGTAACTGAAGTGGATATGAGAGAAAAATCCTTAAAATTATCAAATGAAACGGATCAATCTTTGTTTATTGTCCCAAGAGTGATTGAATAAAATGCAAAATCTCACTCTAAAAGAACTCTCAGAAGGCTTGAAACAAAAAAAATTTTCTAGCTTAGAGCTAACAAAATTCTTTTTAAATCGATTAGATCTTCACAATTCATCTATAAATGCTTTTATCACTATTGATAAAGATAAAAGTTTAGCGATGGCAAAGCGTGCGGATGAAATTATCAAGGAGGGAAATCAGGATTATTTAACCGGGATTCCAATAGCGCAAAAGGATATTTTTTGTGCAGAGGGATGGAAAACAACTTGTGGCTCAAAAATGTTAGATAATTTTATTGCTCCATATGATTCAACGGTTATAAGTAAATTTAATGCAGCAGGGGCTGTGAATCTAGGCAAAACTAATATGGATGAATTTGCTATGGGGTCATCTAACGAGACCTCCTATTATGGCAACGTCAAAAATCCCTGGGATATAAAAACAGTTCCAGGAGGAAGTTCAGGTGGCAGTGCGGCTGCAGTTGCTGGGATGTTAGCTCCAGCTGCGACGGCAACAGATACAGGTGGCTCTATTAGGCAGCCTGCTTCATTGTGTGGTTTGACAGGTTTAAAGCCGACTTATGGTTTAGTTTCAAGGTATGGCATGATTGCATTTGCATCAAGCCTGGATCAAGCCGGACCCATGTGTCATACGGCAGAAGATTGTGCTGCAATGATGAATGTGATGAGTGGCCATGACCCTAAAGATTCCACAAGCATAGAAAGAGAAAAAGAAAATTATTTAACTGGTATTAATAACTCCATTAAGGGGTTAAAAATTGGTGTACCAAAAGAATTCTTTAGTGAAGGGCTAGATTCTGAGGTTGAGAAAATAATAGAACAAGGTATCAGCGAATATAAAAAATTAGGCGCTGAAATTGTAGAGATATCTTTACCGAACAACCATTTATCCATACCCGTTTACTATGTCATCGCTCCTGCTGAAGCATCTAGTAATTTATCCAGATATGACGGCGTTCGATATGGCTATCGCACAAAAGAATACGATGATCTGATGGACATGTATTGCAAGACAAGAGAAGAGGGGTTCGGTGATGAAGTAAAAAGAAGAATAATGATTGGAACCTATGTTCTTAGTGCTGGCTACTACGATGCTTATTATTTAAAAGCACAAAAAATAAGAAGATTAATCTCTGAAGATTTCAAAAAGGCTTTTGAAAAATGTGATGTCATCTTAGGTCCTTCGGCACCCTCAGTTGCTTTTCCAATTGGCGACAAGAAAGAAGACCCACTAAAAATGTATATGCAGGATGTTTATACAATCTCAACAAACCTTGCTGGATTACCCGGTTTATCGATGCCTGGGGGATTGATGAATAATCTTCCTGTAGGTATTCAGCTCATAGGTAATTATTTTAGTGAAGCAAAGTTATTGAATATTGCTCATATATTTCAAACGAATACAAATTGGCATAATTTAACTCCTGAGGAGTTTAAATAATGGATTGGGAAATTGTTATTGGCATTGAAACACATGTTCAGTTAAAAACTAACTCAAAAATATTTTCTGGTGCATCCACAAGATTTGGTGAAGAGCCTAATGCAAATGCCTGCTTAGTGAGTCTTGCCTACCCCGGAGTTTTACCAGTACTTAATGAGGAGGCAGTCAACTGTGCAATAAAGTTTGGTCTAGCAGTTGATGCGAAGATTACAGAGCATTCTATTTTTGCTAGAAAAAACTACTTCTATCCAGACTTACCTAAAGGCTATCAAATCAGTCAGCTTGATTTGCCTGTTGTAGGAGAGGGGAGTCTTGTAATTACAGTTAGCGATGAAAGTAAAAGCATTAGAATTTTAAGAGCACATTTAGAGGAAGATGCGGGTAAATCTGTACATGGAATAGAGGAGGGGAAATCAGGTATCGATCTAAATAGAGCGGGTACTCCCTTATTAGAAATTGTTACAGAACCTGATATGAGCTCTGCAGAAGAAGCAGTGACCTATGCTAAGAAACTTCACGAATTAGTTCAGTGGATCGGAATTTGTGATGGAAACATGCAAGAGGGCAATTTTCGTTGTGATGTGAATGTATCAGTTAAGAAAAAAGGGGATAAGGAGCTAGGGACAAGGCGAGAAATCAAAAACTTAAATTCTTTTAAGTTCATCAAGCAGGCAGTTGATTACGAGGTGAACTGGCAAATTGAAAAGTTAGAGGATGGGGGAAAAATAAAGCAAGCAACAATTCTTTTTGATCCAGATTCTGGTGAAACTAGAGAAATGAGATCAAAAGAGGAGGCAAATGATTACCGATATTTTCCAGATCCTGATTTATTGCCACTAGTTATAAGCCAAGAGAAAATTAATAATATAAAATCTAAAATGTACGAACTGCCAAGCGAAATGAAAGCAAGGTTAGTGAAAGAGTATGACCTCACAAACTATGATGCAGATGGAATTACATCGAATATTGACGTCGCTAACTACTTTAAGGAATTACTTTCATTTAAAGTAAATGCAAAATTAGCTTCGAATTGGGTTTTAACAAATATTTTTTCAAGACTAAATGAATCAGATATTGATATTAAGAGCTCTCCCCTCAAGGCTAACAAGTTAGCAGAATTAATATTGAGAATTGAAGATAAAACTATTTCAAATAATGCCGCTAAAAAAGTTTTTGATGAAATCTGGGACCAAGATAAAAGTGTTGATGATGTGATTGAACATCTCGGGCTTAAACAAATCTCTAATGAAAATGAGATTGTTGATATTTTGAATCAAGTTTTACAAGATAATGAAGCTATGGTTGAGGAATATAAATCTGGAAAAGATAAAGCATTTAATGCATTAATAGGCCAGGTGATGAAAGCTTCTAAAGGTAAAGCAAACCCTGGCCAAGTCAGCCAATTGCTCAAAGAGAAATTAAAAAATTAAACGCCATACTTTTGCTTATAACCAAGCATTTCGTCTAAGATTTTTTTATTTTTTGTATCTTTTTGTAAGAAATTAATAATATTATCTAAGTTGATAATTGACTTAACAGGGACTTTATATTTTTTATATATTTCTTCAATAGCAGAGAGTTTCTCAGAGCCTTTTTCTTTTCGATCAATTGACACAATAATGCCAACTATTTTTGCATCAAATTGATTGATCAGGCTAAAACTTTCATTAATTGAAGTCCCTGCAGAAATCACATCATCAATAATAAGAATTTTTCCTGAAATAGGAGCACCAATAATTAGACCGCCCTCCCCATGATCTTTGACCTCTTTTCTATTCGATGAAAATTTTTTGTTTATACCTTTATTTGCAAGAGAAATTGCAATTGCACCTACAAGCGATATCCCTTTATAAGCTGGACCAAATAGTAAATCGAATTCAATATTTTCTTCTATAATCTTATCTGCATAAAAATCACCTAATCTCTTAAGGCTTTCGCCGTCGTTAAAAGAGCCAAGATTAAAAAAATAAGGACTTTTTCTACCTGCTTTAGTAGTAAAATCTCCAAATTGGAGCACTTTTTTTTCAAGTGCAAATTTTATAAAAGATTCTTGCATAGATATATTTCTAGTTAACTTATGAAGATTATAACCTTAAATTTAAATGGTATTCGGGCTGCCAGCAGAAAAGATTTTTTCCCTTGGCTGAAAGAACAAAATGCAGATTATATTTGTTTGCAGGAGCTTAAAGCGCAAGAGACTGATTTATCATCTGAAATGAAATCACCATATGAATATAAAGCCTATTTTAGCTTTGCAATAAAGAAGGGCTACAGCGGAGTTGGTATTTATACAAAAAATGAACCACTAAAGGTTACAAAGCATTTGGGTATTCCTGAATTGGACGATGAAGGGAGATATATCGAGCTTGAATTTAAAAATTTAATTATCATTTCAATTTATTTACCTTCAGGGTCATCAGGTGAAGAGAGACAAGCTTTTAAATATAAAGTCCTTGATAAGATTTATAAAGTTTTTGAAAAGAAATTAAATTTAGGAAAAAATATCATTGTATGTGGTGATTTTAATATTGCGCATCATGAAAGAGATTTGAAAAACTTTAAAGGGAATAAGAAAAATTCTGGATTTCTTCCTGATGAAAGGGAATGGCTAACTAAGCTATTTAATAAAGGAAGATGGACTGATGTTTATCGTATCCTTCATCCCGAAGAAGGTGAGGGTTCATATACGTGGTGGAGTAATCGGGGGCAGGCTTGGCTAAAAAATGTTGGCTGGCGAATAGATTATCAGATATCAAATTATGAAAATGCAATTAGAGCAAAAAAAGCTTATGTTTATAAGGATGAGCGTTTTAGTGATCATGCACCCTTAATCATTGAATATGAATAATTACTTTCTCCAAGGGGCGATTTTTAATAATAAAAACATGCCTGGAATTGCCAATATAAAACAAAATATAAAGAAATAATACCAACCAAAAAAATCTACAAAATACCCAGTTGATGCGTTGGTGAAAGTTCTTGGAACAGAGGCAAGGCTGCTGAATAATGCAAACTGCGTGGCTGTATATTTAGGGTTAGTAGTTTTAGCAATAAATGCCACAAATGCTGTTGTGCCAAGCCCGGCGGCAAAAAATTCCAACCCAACCGTGATGGCTAAGACTGTATTGTCATAACCGACTGTCGCTAACCAAGCAAAACTTAATGTCGCAAACATTTGCAGAAAGCCAAAAACCCATAAAGCCCGATTAATACCTAATTTCACCATCCATATCCCGCCAATAATCCCTCCAGCGATACTTGTCCATAGGCCTGCATTTTTTGCAATGATTCCAATCTCTGTCATTGAGAACCCAAGATCCAAATAAAAAGGAGTAGCGAGAGCGGTCGCCATGCTGTCACCAATTTTATAAAGAAAAATAAATAGCAGTATCAATAAGGCATTCTTTGTTCCCTTTCGTCCTAAAAATTCTTTGAACGGATCCACGATTGCCTCTTTGATTGTTTTGGGAGGCGACGATTTAAGTTTTGGTTCAGAAATTAAAATTGTAAGAATAATTCCTGGAATCATGAATAAACCGGTAATCGTAAATACAAATTCCCAAGAAAAGAAGTCAGCTAAGATTAAAGATAGTGAACCAGGAACTAAGCTTGCAAATTTATAAGCATTTACATGCACTGCATTCCCTAAACCTAACTCTGGATCAAGAAGCAACTCCCTTCTGTATGCATCAATAACAATGTCCTGACTAGCACTAAAAAATGCGATACCGATAGAAACAATGGCAATCATCAAAATTTGTGATTTTGGATCAATAAAGCCACATATTGATATTAGAAATAACAAAATTATTTGAAAAATGATTAACCACCCTCTTCTTCTCCCCATCGCAAGTGTGAATCGATCAAATAAAGGCGCCCATATAAATTTCCAGGCATAGGGCAGTTGAATTAAAGCAAAAAGGCCAATGGCTTTAAGGTCTAATCCACTTTCAGCAAGCCAGGCAGGGAATAAGCTAATGAGTATAAATAAGGGTAAGCCTGAGGTGAACCCAGTAAAAAAACAAATAACAATTTTTTTGGTGAGTAAATCTTTCCATTGAATATTTGTTTTTGTCATGGGTTGTTCTATTTTGAGACTAATTTATATAACGCCAAAGCTCCAAAAAAGTTAGGATAAAAATTGACTGATTTTTTATCGGTTAATATTAATCGTTGTTCTACTTTTATTTTATTTGCTCTGCATAAATTATCAAAATCTTGAATGGTACATAAATGTATATTTGGCGTTTCAAACCACTTGTATGGAAGCTCATCTGATACAGGCATATTTCCTTGCATTATTTGAAATCGGTTTTTCCAATAACCAAAATTAGGGAATGTAATGATAACCTCCTTACCTACCCTCATCATTTCATGGATAATTTCTTCAATATGATTCATTGACTGAATGGTTCTTGATAAAATCACTAAATCAAATGAGTTAGTTTCAAAACCTGCTAAACCTGCCTCTAAATCCATTTGAATAACATCAATATTGTTTTTTAACGACAACAACCAATTATCTTTATTTTTTTCAATACCAAAACCTTTGATATCTTTTTTTTCTTTTAAATAATTTAATAAAGACCCATCACCGCAACCAAGGTCTAATACCTTAGAATTTTGGTGTGTCCAATTTTCGATAATCGGAAAATCATACCTTGAATTTTGGTCAAAGTTTTTCATTTAGATTTAAATATATTCTTAAAAAATGAATTCAATATTTCATGATAATGGTCATCAGACATTAGAAAAGCATCATGTCCACTCTCTGCAGAAATTTCTGCATAACTTACATTAATATTATTATCCAATAAGCTCTTCACTATCTCTTTAGAGCGACTTGGAGAAAAACGCCAATCGCTTGTAAAAGAAATCACCAAAAATTTCGATTTAATTTTTTTAAATACGCCACTTAGCTTTTTTTTATTTTGTTTCGTGGGGTCATAATAGTCCAATGCCTTTGTCATACGAATATAGGTATTTGCATCAAATTCCTCGGCAAACTTATCTCCTTGGTAATTTAAATACGATTCGATTTCAAATTCAGTATTAAAATTGTATTGATAATCTTTATTTTGTTTCTTTCTACCAAATTTACTTTTCATTGCATCATTTGATAAGTAGGTGATGTGACCTAACATGCGTGCAACCCTTAAGCCTCGTTTTGGTTTATTTTTTTTTGAATAAAAATTACCTTTTTGAAAATCTGGATCCGTAATAATTGATTGTCTCGCAACTTCATTAAATGCAATATTTTGAGCAGTTAAATTAGGTGCTGCAGCAATAATAATTGTATTCTTTACTTCATTTGGAAATTGAAGATTCCACTCTAAAGCTTGCATTCCTCCGAGGCTGCCACCGATAACTGACGATAATTTTTGAATACCCAAATAGTTAATTAAAGTTTTTTGTGTCTTTACCCAATCTTCAACAGTTATGATCGGAAAGCTAGAGCCCCATACTTTTTTTGTTTTCGGGTTGATAGATTTTGGTCCAGTACTGCCTTCATTACCCCCTAAATTATTTATGCCAATCACAAAGAATTTATTTGTATTTAATGGTTTACTAGGCCCAACTAAGCTATCCCACCAACCAGGATGCTTATCTGTTTTTTTATGCCTGCCGGCGACATGTTGATTTCCAGTCAAAGCATGGCAGACCAAAACGGCATTATCTTTATTTTTATTTAATTTGCCATATGTCTCATAAATCAACTCAAAGTTATCGAGTGTCATTCCACAAGATAATTTAATTGGATCTGTGCATTTAAAAATTTTGGATTTTACAATGCCTATTGAGTTAATTTCTTTCATTATGAAATTATACTATTTGATTAAAGCTTTAAACTTTTATTTTTGATGCTGAGGTTACTCTAATTTTTTGATTGATATCTTGATGTTGTTTTATGTTATCAAAAGACCTATGTTGAAAGTAATTTTTGACTCTATTTCCTTGTGTGTGGCCATGTTCAATAATTAATAATCCTCCTGAATTGAGAAATTTTGGTGAAGTATCAATAATTTTGAAAATATCTGCAAATCCATCATTAGCAGAAACTAAAGCATTTGAAGGCTCATAACCTAATTCGAGATTATTCAAATGAACATCATCTTTTGAGATATATGGAGGATTGGTCAATATAAGGTCAAACAATTCTTTTTCTTTGAAATTATCAAACCAATCACTTTCCAAAGAACGGATATTTGTTACGTTGTGGTTTTTAATATTTTTATTTGCAACATTCAATGCTTTTGATGAAATGTCCGAAATTGTAATTATTGAACTTGGATAGAGCTTTGATAATGTGATGCCAATGACTCCGGAACCTGTTCCTAAATCTAATATGTTAAGTTTCGATTCTTTATCGAATTGTTTTATTACAAGGTCAATTATTAATTCAGTATCTTGCCTTGGAATCAAAGAATTTTTATCTAAATAGAAAGTTTCCCCATAAAAATCCCATTCATTAAAAATATAAGCAAGGGGTTCTCGTTTAATGCGTTTTTTTAAGATAGATGAAATAAATTCTTCTAGGATTTTATTTATCTTAAATTTTTGGTTGGATATAAAAAAAGAAGAGGGTTTTTTGAGGGCAAACCTTAAAATATATTCAGCTTCAATTTGAGCTTCACGTTCATTAATTTGTATGTTCTTTCTTAAACACTCTTCAATTCTTTTCTTATGAAAACTTACTGAAGACAATTTTCTTATTCTTTTTCTATTTGCGCAAGGAGATCAGCTTGATGTTCAGCTGTTAATGCTTCAATTAATTCAGTCAAATCACCATCCATAATGTAATCAACTTTATATAACGTGAGATTGATTCTATGGTCAGTAATTCTCCCTTGTGGAAAGTTATAAGTTCTAATTCGCTCACTTCTATCTCCACTACCAATCAATGATTTTCTCTCTGAAGCAATTTGATTTTGCTGCTCTTTAATTTGATTATCTTTAATTCTTGCTGCAAGTACACTCATGGCTTGTGCTTTATTGCGATGCTGAGATCTATCATCCTGACATTCCACTACAATTCCAGTTGGTAGGTGTGTAATTCTCACCGCCGAATCTGTTTTATTAATATGTTGTCCTCCAGCGCCAGATGCACGATATGTATCAATACGGATATCAGCGGGATTGATATCAACATCACTAATTTCATCTGCCTCTGCTAAGACTGCTACTGTACAAGCTGAAGTATGAATCCTACCTTGAGTTTCTGTATCGGGGACTCTTTGAACGCGATGACCACCTGACTCAAACTTTAGTTTTGCATAAACACCAGAGCCCATCACCTTCATAATCACTTCTTTAAAACCTCCAGCCTCGGAGGAGTTACTGGAGATAATTTCTATTTTCCAGCCCATTCTTTCAGCATATCGGGTATACATCCTATAAATATCACCAACAAATAATGCTGACTCATCCCCACCAGCACCCGCTCTTATTTCAATAAATATATTTTTCTCATCATCATCATCTTTTGGGATTAAAAGTTTAAGAAGCTCTGTTTCAACCTCCTCAATACCTGCTTCACCTTTTTCGATTTCCTCTTGAGCAAATACTTTCATTTCAGGATCGCTTAAAAGTTCTTTTGCATCACTTATATCGAGGGTAATTTTTTGAAATTTTTTATATATTTCAACGATTGGCGTTATATCGGAGTGTTCTTTGGAAATTTTCTTATATCTTTCCATATCCTTTGTCACATCTTCATGACTCAACTCAGTATTAAGCACATCAATTCTTTTTACCAAAGCTTCGAGCTTGCTTTTCATTGATGCTTTCATTTTTTTTCTTCTTTAATGTTATAAATTTTTTTTATCAGTGAATTTGTTTCAAAATCTTGTTCATTTTCACGAATTGCTTTTGTGGGCCCGTGCAGAAATTTTTTTGTTAAATTGCTTATTAATTTGTTAATCACTTCATCAGAGGATGAGCCAATTTTTATGCTTTTTTTTGCTTTTTCTGCCTCAGCCAATGCAATCTTTTCAAATTGATTTCTTAAAAGTTTAATCATCGGCGTATTTTTAATCTGTCGAGTTTTATTATAAAAATCTTTCGCTTGGTGTTCGATTATTTGGGTAGCTTTTTTTGTCGCACCTTGTCTATTTGTTAATCCTTGTTGAGCTATGTTAACGAGATCATCGAGAGTGTATAAAAAAACATCATCTAATTTACTTACTTCCGATTCAATATCTCTTGGAATAGCTAAATCTACAAGCATGATAGGTCGATGCTTTCTTTTCTTCAAAGCTTGTTCTATCACACCCAGTCCTATAATGGGTAATTGGCTTGCTGTTGAGCTTATTAAAACGTCATAATTATGCAGCTGGTCATATATTTCACCAATAAGGCATGCTTCACCATTTACTTTTTTTGCTAAAGCCTCCCCTTTTTCAAAGGAGCGGTTAGCAATTGATATTTTTTTTGGTTGATATTTTTGAAAATATTTTGCACACATTTCACTTATATCGCCAGCACCAACAAACATGACCTGAGTTTGATTTATCTCCCCAAAGATTTTTTTTGCTATTGCAAGCGCACAAGAGGCAATTGTCGTGGCACTCGAACCTATTTGAGTTTTTGTTCTAACTTCTTTTGCGGTTTTAAAAACATCTTGAAAAAATGTATTAATATATTTACCTTGAACGCCAGATAAGTGAGCAATCTGTGAAGCTTGTTTCATTTGTCCAAAAATCTGTGTTTCCCCAATAAGCATACTATCCAATCCTGAGGCAACTTTACATGCATGAATATAACAATCTTGATTGGAAAATGTATAGAGATATTTTTTAAGCTCAGTAAATTTTATTTTATTAAAAGTGGCAAGCCATTGGTAAATTTCATTTGGATCTTTTACTTGAAAATATATTTCTGTTCTATTGCAGGTTGAAAGTATCAAAGCCTCTGCGCTTGTTTTTAATTTTAAATCTTTAAGAACATGGCTGAGCATATCGTGCGAAAACACGAATTTCTCCCTGATTTCAATAGGTGCTGTCTTATGATTTAGGCCTACAAGATTTAAATCCATTATTTAATATAGTCCGCTTGCTTTTGATTTATTTTATTAAAAAGAGAGTAAAATACGCATTTTACAATAATTTAATTAATTTAATTTGGGAACTTACGTATATATGGAAAAAACATTTAGAATTGCCCCAAGTATTTTATCAGCTAATTTTGCAAAATTAGGTGAAGAAATCACAGACGTAATTACTTCTGGTGCAGATATTGTTCACTTTGATGTGATGGATAATCATTATGTACCGAACTTAACTATTGGACCTTTAGTATGTGATGCTATCAGACCAGTTACAGATGCAATCATTGATGTCCATCTGATGATTGAGCCCGTTGACAGAATAATTCCTGATTTTGCTAAGGCTGGCGCAGATATAATTACTTTTCATCCTGAAGCTTCAAATCATATTGACAGAAGTCTGTCCATGGTTCGAGATCTTGGATGCAAATCTGGTTTAGTTTTTAATCCTGCAACCTCACTAGATTATCTTGATCATGTGATGGACAAGATTGATATGGTTCTTCTAATGTCAGTTAACCCTGGTTTTGGCGGCCAAAAATTTATACCAGAGACTTTGAATAAATTAAGGTTAGCAAGAAAAAAAATAGATGCCTATACTGAAAAGACAGGAAAAGAGATTTGGCTTGAAGTAGATGGTGGAGTTAATGCTGATAATATTACTGAGATTGCTCAAGCTGGTGCTGATACATTTGTTGCAGGATCTGCTGTATTTGGCGCATCAAATGATCAAGACCCAAATAAATATGACTCAATTATAAGTGCATTGAGAGCTTCATTAGCAAAAGCTTAGAATTGGTAAAATTTGATAACATAAAAGCGATCCTTTTTGATTTGGATGGCACGTTATTTGAAACAGCGCCCGAAATATCTGATGCTGTTAATTTAATGCTTAAAGATTTAGAAATGGCTCAATTAAAAACAAATGAAATTAAACGTTTCATTGGAAGAGGGGCTGAAAATCTTATCAAGCAATCAATAGAAGTTTCCTCAAAAAAAGATCCAACCCCCGTTTTTGCTAGCGCTGAAAAGTTATTTGCACACCATTATTCATTAATTTCTGCAAATAGCCTTATGTTTGAGGGGGTTGAAAAGGCCATTACTGATTTAAAGGCTAAAGATTTTCTTTTGGGGTGCGTTACTAATAAACCTGCCGTTTATACAGAAGCCTTAATGGATCATTCTAGGTTATCTGGCTTTATGGATATAATCGTTTCAGGTGATACAACTGCGAAAAAGAAACCAGATCCACTTCCTATTTTATATGCACTCAACCAATTAAATATAGAGCCTAAAGATGCGATTATGGTGGGTGATTCTGTTGTAGATATTGAGGCAGGTTTTGCTGCAGGCACAAATATTTTTACGGTGCCATACGGCTACCAATTTGGTGAGTCAATTATTTCTGATAAAGTAGATTATGCAATGGCAAATTTCAGCGAATTAACTCAAATTATTAACTAACATGCTGTCAACTATTTCAAGACAAGAATTCGATAATTTTAAAAAGAATGGATTTAATAGAATTCCTTTAGTGCTCGAATGCTTTGCTGATTTAGATACGCCATTATCTGTTTATTCAAAGTTAGCAAATGATCGCTATAGTTATTTGCTTGAGTCGGCAGATGGAGGCAATAAACATGGGCGCTATTCCATTATTGGCTTGCCAGCAAAAGTCAGGATACAGATTAAAAAAGATAAAATTTTAGTTTTTAATGAAGATAAGGTCACAGATGAAATCTCTGATAAAAATCCCTTAGATTTTATTGATAAGTTTATGGATCAGTTTAAAACTCCACAAAATTTAGATTTACCAAGATTTTCTGGAGGGCTTGCTGGTTATTTTGGTTATGAAACGATTCAATACATCGAACCCAGATTAAGTAAAGAATTTTTAGAAGATAAGCTTGATCTCCCTGACATACTTTTGATGCTATCAGATGAGGTTGTGGTTTTTGATAACGTCAGTGGTAAATTATATTTTGTAATCTACGTAGATGTGAAGACTCAAAATGCTTACGAAAAAGGTATCCTTCGCCTAAATGCTCTAGAGGAAAAATTAAAACAAGGACCCTCACCTTATTTAATTGAGAAAAATAAATTTGATGATAGGTTGACTGAGGTTCGATCAGAATTCGGCGAAGAAAATTATTTAGAAGCAGTTGAGAGAGTCAAAGAATACATAGTCAATGGCGATATTATGCAGGTTGTCTTATCTCAAAGGCTTAGTCAAACATTTAAATCGAATCCACTGTCTTTATATAGAACATTAAGAAATCTAAATCCCTCCCCTTATATGTATTTTTATAATATGGATGACCACTTCGTGGTAGGCGCATCTCCTGAAATTTTGGTTACGTTGGAGAAAGAGAAAGTGACTGTAAGGCCTATTGCAGGTACTAGACCGCGAGGTAAGGATGAAAATGAAGATCTTGCCTTAGAAAAAGACTTACTCAATGATCCTAAAGAAATTGCTGAACATGTACAACTGATGGATTTAGGGAGAAATGATATTGGGCGAGTTTCTGAGACGTCCTCAGTCAAGGTAACTGATCATATGATTATTGAAAGATATTCTCATGTCATGCATATTGTTTCAAATGTCGAGGGCAAACTTAAAGATAAACTTTCTGCAATGGATGTTTTAAAAGCTACCTTTCCTGCTGGGACGGTAAGTGGTGCGCCAAAAGTAAGGGCGATGGAAATCATTAATGAGTTAGAATCAACTAAAAGAGGTGTTTATTCCGGCGCAGTTGGATATATTGGATTCGACGGTGATATGAATGTTGCTATTGCTATAAGAACTGCGGTCATAAAAAATCAAACACTTTTTGTTCAGGCGGGGGCAGGAATAGTCTCGGACTCAATCCCTATGAACGAGTGGGTAGAAACACAAAATAAAGCAAAAGCGATTTTAAAGGCAGCCGAGTTAGTGCAAGCAAGGATAACGGAGTAGTTTTATGCTGTTAATGATAGATAACTATGACTCATTTACTTATAACCTAGTGCAATATCTTGCAGAAATTGGACAAGAGGTAAAGGTTGTTCGAAATGACAAAATTTCTATTGAGGAAATTAATAAGCTAAATCCACAGTATATTGTAATTTCTCCTGGCCCATGCACACCTAATGAAGCAGGTATTTCACTCGAACTAATTGAAGCTTTTAAGGGTAAAATTCCCATTTTAGGAGTTTGTCTCGGACATCAATCAATAGGGCAAGCGTTTGGCGGAAAAATTATTCATGCACAAACTATCATGCATGGGAAAACCTCAAAAATATCTCATAACAATAAGGGTGTATTTAAGGGCATTAAAAATCCTTTCATTGCAACAAGATATCATTCCTTAGTTATTGATAGGGAATCCCTCCCAAACTGTTTCGATATAACAGCTTGGACTGATGATAATGAGATTATGGGAATCAAACATAAAGAATTAGCAATTGAAGGTGTTCAGTTTCACCCAGAATCTATTTTGAGTGAGTATGGACATGACTTATTAAAAAATTTTTTAGATCAAAATGAGTAGTCACTTTACAAGCATTATTAGCTCTCTTATAAATCAACAAGATTTATTCTTTGAGGATATGCAATTTGCAATGAACCAGATAATGTCTGGAGAGATAAACCCAATCCAAATTTCTGGTTTTATGGTTGCTCTTCAAATTAAAGGGCCAACAATTAATGAGATAGCTGCTGCGGCCGAAGTGATGAGGGAGGTTTCAAATAAAGTAAAAATAACAAGTAAGCAAAATTTGATTGATACCTGTGGGACAGGTGGCGATAGTCTGCAAACTTTTAATGTATCTACACTTGCAGCCATTGTAGCTGCATCAGCGGGAGCCGTTGTTGCAAAGCATGGAGGCCGTTCTGTTTCATCAAAATCTGGTAGTGCCGATGTATTAGAATCATTGGGCGTAAATGTTAATTTAAACTTCTCTCAACTTGGAAATCTTGTTGATGATATTGGGATTGGTTTTATGTTTGCACCTAATTATCACCCTGCAATGAAACATGTTGCTCCTGTCAGAAAGGAATTAAAACTTAGAACAATTTTTAATTTACTAGGACCTTTAACCAACCCAGCTGCAGCAAAAAATCAAGTGGTTGGTGTTTATGGTAAAGAATTGACTATTGTTTTTGCCGAAGTTTTGAAAAAACTGGGTAGTCATCATGTACTTTCCGTTCATGGTGATGATGGTATGGATGAGATATCAATTACGGGTAAAACATATATTGCCGAACTTAAAAAGGGAAAAATTTTAGAGTATGAATTTAACCCACAAGACTATGGGTTTGAATTAGGAAAGATTGAAGATATTGAGGTTGCCGATATTGCAAGCTCAAAAAAAATGATGCTTGGCGTTCTTAACGGAGATAAAAACACCGCTCGTGATATCACAATTCTGAACGCAGGAGCGGCACTATATGTTTCAGGTATCTGTCAAGATTTTGTGTCAGCTTTTGAGGTTTCAGCTCAAATGATTGATGAAGGCTTTGCTATTAAAAAACTTAAACAATTAATTAAAAAATCAAATGAGTAATATTTTAAATAAAATTTTGGCAACAAAGTCTTCAGAAATTGCTGAAGCAAAAAAAAGTATTTCAATTGATCAACTTAAGAAAAAAATCTTAGAGCTTGATAAACCAAGAGATTTTATTCAAGCATTAAGAGAAAAACATTTAAACGCCGAGTCAGCTGTGATTGCTGAGATTAAAAAAGCCAGTCCATCTAAGGGTATTATTAGAGAGAATTTTGATCCTGTATTAATTTCCCAGTCATATGAGAAGGGAGGAGCAGCCTGCTTATCAGTCCTAACTGATCGAGATTACTTTCAAGGGCATCCTGATTTTATTAAGCAAGTAAAGTCAAGCACAAAGCTTCCTGTATTGCGAAAAGATTTTATTGTTGATCCTTATCAAATTTACGAATCAAGAGCGTTAGGGGCTGATTGTATTTTGTTGATTGTTGCTGCATTGGGTTTAGAAGAAATGAAGGAATTAGAGATTATTGCAAATGATTTAGGTATGGCCGTATTGGTTGAATCTCATAATCAACTGGAGTTAGATGCTGCGTTAGAATTAAATACACCATTAATTGGAATAAACAATAGAGACCTAAAAACATTTGAGGTGTCATTAAAAACATCAATAGATCTAGTCAAATCTATCAAGGACAGAATACCTATTACTGAGTCAGGAATTTTTAATCATGAGGATATAAAGTTGATGAATGAAAATCATATTAATACCTTTTTAGTTGGAGAGGCTTTTATGAGACAAGCTGATCCTGGTGAAGCACTTAATGAACTTTTTTTTAATTGAGTTTTAAAATATGACGATGCTAAATAGACCCAGGCGAATGAGAGAGAGTAGTTTTTCAAGAACACTCATGCGTGAAAATAATATTTTTGTTAGCAATCTGATTTATCCCATGTTTGTAATTGAAGGAAATGGTATTCGACAAGATATAGAGTCAATGCCAGGCATTCAAAGATTAAGTATTGATGAATTAATAAAAGATGCTTCTGAATGCCATCAATTAGGCATTCCAGCCATTGCTATTTTTCCCTATATCGACAAAAAATTAAAAACGGATGATGCAAGTGAAGCATTTAACGATAATGGTCTTGTTCAAAGGACAATACAAAAATTAAAAAAAGAAATTCCTGGGCTTGGGGTCATTTCAGATGTTGCACTTGATCCATATACATTGCATGGGCAAGATGGACTCATTGATAAGGTAGGTAATATATTAAATGATGAAACGGTTAGTATTTTAACCAAACAAGCCATCAGCCACGCTAAAGCAGGAGCCGATATTGTGGCACCTTCAGATATGATGGATGGGAGGGTTCAGAAAATTAGAAAGGCTCTTGAAGAGAATAAATTTATAAACACAAAAATTTTAGCTTACTCTGCGAAATATGCTTCCTCATTTTACGGGCCATTTAGAGATGCAGTTGGTTCATCAGGACTATTGGGTAAGTCCTCAAAGGAGACATATCAAATGGACCCTGCAAATAGTGACGAGGCTTTAAATGAGGTGAAATTAGATATTCAAGAGGGCGCTGATATGGTTATGATTAAACCTGGCATGCCTTATCTTGATATAGTTTTTAGGGTTAAAAAGACCTTTAATAAGCCAACTTTTGTTTATCAAGTTAGCGGTGAGTACGCAATGATTATGGCAGCATCTTTGAGAGGTTGGCTAAATCAAGATGATGTTATTCTAGAGTCACTCATTTCATTTAGAAGGGCAGGAGCCGATGCAATCATAACTTATTTTGCATTAGAGGTCGCGCGGTTGATGGATTCAAAGTAGAAATGTCTAAGGATAAAACTTTTTTTATATTCAACCCTCTGTTCTGCAGAAAATTTTTTTTAAAATCAAAAAAATCATTTTCAAAATACACCTTTATTTCAGCTGGTATAGATAAGTTCTCTAAGTAAATCGTAGGAATAGACTTTATTGAATGCTTACCCTCTTTGGTATTCATTTTTACCTCTTTAAAATCATAAGACAATTCACTATTTAGAAGAACGTATTCTACGTCTTTTAGATTATCAGCAAATAAATTTATCTTAATTTCGGGAAACTTTGGAATTATGCCTTGCGATAATTGATTCATCAGATGGGGCTTAAAATTTTTAAAGATATTCATTACTTCGAGCGCTTGGGTCTTAAATTGCTGTAAAAATTCAATATCTATATTTGGGTTAAAAATTTTATTGAAATCATCAATAGCTTTATCAATTTGTGAATTTGTTGGGAGGCTTGCATTTTCATTATGGCCTAATGATTTAGCAGCTTTTTTCTTGGCAAATAAATAATCTTTAATACCTTCTTCCATTATCAATTGAGCAGCAAGATTTGCAACTGATTCTTTTATTTTTTTAGATGACATAATTTTAATTAAATTAGTTAATCACAAAGTATGAATTATCAAAGGGTGGATATTCCTCATAAAAATATTCGTAGAAACCGTTTTCATCTGCGTTATTCGTCATTCCTGTTTTTTTATTGATCTTATATGGAATAATGCCTTCAGGTTTTACTAAATTTTTAATTGGATAATCCTTTAGTAGGGGCCTCATATAATCAATCCAAATTGGTAAGGCAGCTCTTGAACCTGTCTCTTTATTGCCTAATGATTTTGGTTGATCGAAGCCCATCCAAGTCACAGTCACTATGTCAGAATTAAACCCAGCAAACCAAGCATCCATTAAATCGTTTGTGGTACCTGTTTTACCAGCAATATCAGGGCGTTTTAAAGTTTTAGCTTTTCTTGCGGTACCATTTTTGATGACTTCTTTTAATAAGTCATACATAATAAATGCATTCCTAGGATCAATAATTCTTGGTGTTTCTTCATTTATCAACCCAGCCTGAAGTTTAATATTTCTCCCCTTAGAATCAATAATTCTATCAATATAATAAGGTGTTTTAAGGTAGCCACCATTAGCAAAAACACTGTAGGCTCTCACCATTTCCCAAGCTGTTGCTTCCCCTACACCAAGAGCCATAGATAGGTAAGGTTTATATTTTTTTGGATTAAAGCCAAAGCGCGCAATATAATCAAGCGAATATTCAGGACTAATATGTTTTAAAATTCTTATCGAAATAAGATTTTTTGATTTTGCTAAGCCTTCTCTAAGTCTGATAGGGCCTGAAAATTTTTCATTATAATTTTGAGGGACCCAATTTTCATTCGTGCCAAGATCTTTCGCCAATACCTCTAAAGGTCCATCATTAATTATTGTCGAGGGGGTAATTCCTTTTTCAAGCGCACTTGAAATAATAAATGGTTTGAAAATTGATCCGGGTTGACGATGCGCTTGGGTCACATGATTATATTTATTTTTTTTAAAGCTAAAACCACCGACTAGCGCAACAATTGCACCAGTATTTGGGTCCATTGAAATTAATGCGCTCTCAACTTCGGGGAGTTGAGTAACAATCCAATCTTTTTTCTTTTGAAAAAACCTCATTACGGAGCCAGGTTTAATTAATTTCCCCTCTGGGTTTTCTTTAGCTAAATCTTTTTTCAATAATCCTAAATTTTTTTTATAGATAGTGATGAATTTATCATTCTTTAAAAAAACTTCTATTTTGTAAGGTTGAGTCGATAGGACAATGCCAGGAATAAAATTGTTATAGGTTTTAAAAGGTCTCAAAGCCTTTCTCAAGAATTGTTTTTTTGTTTTTTTGTCGTTGAAGCTTTTATCATCTAGATTAATAAACCCCTCAGGAACTCTTAAGGGTTGCCGATTCATGTAATTAATAATGCCATTCTCTATTGCCTCATTTGCAACTCTTTGGTTCTTTTTTTTGATCGTCGTAATTACTTTTAGACCGCTGGTATAGATACTGTTACCGTATTCATCGTATAAAACTTTTCTGACCATTTCTGCAATATAGTCTGCCTGAATTTCGTAACGAATATTTTTTTCAACAAGATCAAGATGTTCTTCGAGCGCTAATATATAAGAAGGTCTATCAATAAAGCCATATTTATACATATTATTTAATACGGTATGTTGTCTTGCTATAGCTAAATCAGGATTAGATAATGGATTATATCTACTTGGAGCCTTAGGTAATCCAGCCAATAGAGCAATTTCAGCTAGATTTAAGCTCTCAAGTGTCTTATTAAAATAAGTATTCGCAGCAGCGGAAAAGCCAAACGATCTTTGCCCAAGGTAGATCTGATTTATGTAAAGCTCAAGAATTTCCTCTTTAGATAATTTATTTTCAATCTTTAGTGATAGAAGAATTTCATTAATTTTTCTTTTGAATGTTTTTTCAGAGGACAAGAAGAAATTTCGAGCAACTTGCATGGTGATAGTGCTCGCTCCCTCTCTACTCTGCCCTGTAAAATTCTTTAAAGCCGCTCTAATGATGCCAATTAAATCAATACCTGGGTGCTCAAAAAATCGCCTATCCTCAATAGCCAATATAGCGTTTATCATTTTTTGGGGAACATTTTCTATGGCAATAAAATCTCTCCGCTCCTCTCCAAACTCTTGAATTAGATAATTATCTTTTGTGAAAATTTGTAATGGTTCTTTGGGGCGATATTTCGACAGACTTTCTACATCAGGCAGCGTTGGATATATAAGCGTTACTGTAAAAATTATAGTTGCTAAGCCTGCAATAGCAATAAGGAATGAGAGCGTTAAGAAATTTTTTATCTTTGAAATCATGAAATTGATTTTTTAATTTTTATAATCGATATAAGTATATTATAGAGCTGAACATTTTCATTATAAGTTTTAATTGATTTATAATTTTGTTTTGGCTGGGCTTGAATATGAAAAAATATAAAAATATTTACCTAATAGGTTTGATGGGTTCAGGTAAAACGACTTTAGGTAAAATTTTGTCTAAAAAATTGGATAAACATTTTTATGACAGTGATCAGGTAATTGAGGAAAAATTGGGTGTTAATGTGCCAATGATATTTGAGTATGAAGGCGAAGCAGGTTTTCGTGAAAGAGAAAAAGATAGTTTGAAGCAGCTTGTGGGCAAAAAAAATATTGTTTTGGCGACGGGCGGTGGCATTATCCTTTCTAAATCAAACCGTGATCTTTTGTCAGAAAATGGGATAGTGATATATTTGAAATCTAATCAAAAAGATTTGATCAAAAGAATGAAAAATGACAAGACAAGACCTCTATTGAAAAATGGAAATATTGAAGAAATTATCAAGAAACTTTGTAAAGAGAGAGAGCCTCTTTATGAGGAGATTGCTGACTTTGAGATAGTTACAAAAAACAAAAGAATTCATGAAGTCATTAATGAAATCATCACAATAATAAATTAAATTTATGGAAACTATTAATATTAAATTTGATGATCGAAGTTACCCTATATATATTGGAAAAGGTTTAATTTCAGATTATGAGCTAATAAGCCAACACTTACCGCATAAAAAAATTGTAATCATTACAAACGATCTTATTGCTGATATCTACCTAGACCCACTTAAAAACTCTTTATCGCCTCATAAGGATGTCATCACTATCATCTTGCCTGATGGAGAAAAAAATAAAAATACGGATTCATTAAATATCATTTATTCTGAGCTGCTTAAAAATAAAGCGGATCGAAATACTACACTCATTGCTTTAGGTGGTGGTGTTATCGGTGATCTCACTGGATTTGCGGCAGCCACTTTCATGAGAGGGATAAATTTTATCCAGATACCCACTACATTACTTTCACAAGTCGACTCATCTGTGGGAGGTAAAACAGGCATTAATCATCCTCTAGGGAAAAATATGATAGGCGCTTTTTATCAACCAAAGTGTGTCATAACGGATGTGAATGTCTTAAGCACATTGCCAAGACGAGAGTTGTCAGCAGGTTTAGCTGAGGTTATTAAATATGGCCTAATTAGAGATGTGAGATTTTTTGAATGGCTTGAAGGTAATATTCAATCGTTAATTGCAATGAATCTAGATCTTTTAATTGAGGCTATTCTGCGATCTTGTCAAAATAAAGCAGATGTTGTTGAGGCGGATGAATTTGAGTCAGGTATCAGGGCAATATTAAATTTAGGACACACGTTCGGGCATGCGATTGAAGTCGCACAAGGCTATGGTAACTGGCTGCATGGCGAGGCGGTTAGCGCAGGAATGGTGATGGCAGCAAGGCTATCGCAGAGCATGGATTGGTTATCAGACAAAGATGTAAAGCGAACCATTAAACTGATAAAAAGTGCTGGGTTACCAACGAAACCCCCTAATATTTCTGTTGAGAAATATTTAGAGCTTATGATACTTGATAAGAAAACAAAAGACGGACAGATTAATTTAGTGCTTCAAAAATCAATAGGTGAAGCAGTACTAACTAATGACTATGATCCTTCTAAGCTTCGACAAGTACTAGAATCTTCACATTAAAGTTTAATTTTCATGAATTTAAAACCTTTCGCTGCAGACCCTCAAAAAAGTCTAGGGAGGCAATTTAAAGAGGCCCCTTCAAAACTTAGAAATGACTTTCAAAGAGATCGTGATCGTATAATTCACTCAGGAGCCTTTAGAAGACTGGAATATAAAACACAAGTATTTGTGAATCACGAAGGCGATATGTTTAGGACAAGACTGACCCATTCACTCGAGGTAGCACAAGTTGCCAGGGGGATCTCAAGAACTTTAGGGCTTCATGAGGATTTAGCCGAAGCGATTGCGCTTGCTCATGATCTTGGCCATACCCCTTTTGGTCACGCAGGGCAAACAGCGTTAAATCAATGTATGAAAGCGTATGGTGGCTTTGAACATAACCTACAATCACTAAGAATTGTAGATTCATTAGAGAATGATTATGTTGATTTTAAGGGGCTTAACCTGACGTTTGAGACAAGAGAGGGAATTTTAAAACATTGTTCAAATAAAAATGCTCGAAAATTAGGTGAAGTGGGAAAGCGTTTTATTCAAAAGACGCAGCCATCCCTTGAGGCTCAGTTGGTTAACTTTGCTGATGAGATAGCATATAACCACCATGATATTGATGATGGCTTCCGCTCCGGATTGCTCACATTTAAGCAATTACAAGATGTTTTATTTTTTAATGAAATATGTTTGGAGGTAAAATCTAAATCACCATTGATTAATGATAGGCAATGTATGAGGGCAACCATTCGTCGCATGATGAATATTTTTATCATGGACCTATGTGAGCAATCTCAAGGTCGAATAGACAAACAAGACCTAAATTCAATTGATGATGTTCGTGATGCGGGTACAATCATTGCCTTATCAGAGGATATGACAAATAAACAACAATCTTTGAAGCGATTTTTAAGAGAAGCACTTTATCTTCACCCTCGAGTACAGTCTATGACAGACAACGCCTACAATGTGATTAATTCGATATTTGAAAGATTAATGCAAAACCCTGACCTTATTAATATTACAAAAGAGCATAATCAAGATGAACTAGCTATTCTAGTTTCCGACTATATTGCAGGGATGACAGACCGTTTTGCGCTTCAAACCTATGAAAAACTGTGTCAAAGTAAAACTTCCTAACTTATCTATTTTTTCCACTACAAACCAAGTAATTTTAGGCTTTTCATTAAAATTGTTGCAATTTAACAACAAAATAATGAATATGTATCAAAAAAAAGACAAAAAGCTTGCGAAGGAGTCCTTAACTGATGGATAATATGTCTAACTTCTTAAAGTTTTTTTATTTTAAGAATGTTATAAAAAGCTTTAAAAATTTTTAAATCAAGGAGAAACATATGAATAACAAAATTAAAGCAGCTGTAGCAGGTGCAGTATTAGCATCAGCTTCAGTGGCAAATGCTGGTATCACATGGGACGCTGGTGAGTGGACTGTTGATATGAACGGTAACGTGAATGCTTTCGCTATTATGACTGATGCTGGTGATAATACAGTAGCTGCAGGTTCGGCGACTGCTGCTAAAAGTAACGACGACACAGCAGC
>Ga0206127_1001239_pt1 | contig 28226 bp, 23 predicted proteins | sample Helgoland_Spring_6_FD_148646 | JGI IMG/M metagenome (GOLD analysis project Ga0206127, IMG submission 148646) | Pelagic subsurface seawater microbial communities from Kabeltonne, Helgoland, North Sea - Helgoland_Spring_Bloom_20160419_1 | ecosystem: Environmental > Aquatic > Marine > Epipelagic ...
ATTTCTTTCGCGAAGAAGGCACTTGCCTTTTTTAGGATTTCACGCTCCATTTGTAGACGTTTATTATCCTTCCTGAGTTGAATTAACTCTGCTCGTTCATCGCCAGACAACACGTCACCTAGTGCCTCTTTTTTATGCTTGGCTACCCAGTTGTAAAGTAGTTTGTCTGTCACACCCAAAGATGCAGCAGCTTGTACGATTGGATAGTCTTGCTCTATTACCAGAGCGACCGCTTCTTGTTTAAATTCTGCTGGATAATGTTTATTTGTTCGTTTAGTCATATTCACCTCAATTAACAGGATTATAATCCTTTATTGAAGTGTCCGGTTAATTCAACCACAACAGGTATCGCTACTCGACAACACTAAACTTCCACCCAACACGCCAATCGAAATTAAAATCGCGTCGTATAGTATAAACAGTGCAGCCGTCGTTTTATGATGGTTTTTACGAATACCTTGAGTAAGCAGCATAGAGTTTTGGGTGCCAATGGGCGCAATCATGCTTAGTGTTAGGGTGAAGCCTTTGGCTAATATTAATAAACTCATGGTGTTTTTCTCTTAAATAAATGGTGCAGAGGGAATAAGTACAAACAAATTATTAGATAACGATTAAATAAAAAGTGACTTGGTAAATAACGATTGCCAGTTTGCTGTAAACTTTGTTATAAATAAAATTAATAATATTTAACTATCATTAGCAAAATTAATACAGTGATAATAAATGAGGATCGAATAGCATGGCTAATTTTGATTACAAATTACTTTCAGCATTAACGGAGGTTATTGAATTACAAAGCTTTGAGTTGGCAGCGAATAAGTTGTTTATTTCTCAATCGGCAATATCTCAGCGAATTAAGAGTTTAGAAGAGTATATTGGCCAACCTGTACTTATTCGTAGTCAGCCAATAGTATTAACCACTGCGGGTGAGCAATTAGTTAGTCACTTTAAAAAAGTAGAGCAGCTTGAAAATGAATTAGCGCCAGTACTGTCGCCAGATAAACCACTACAACCAATGAAAGTTTCTTTAGCCGTTAATGCAGACAGTATTGCTACGTGGTTTATACAAGCGGTCACGCCAGTCTTGCAGAGTCATCTTGTTGAATTAAATTTAATGATTGAGCATGAAGAGCGGACGCTAGATAAGTTGCGGACAGGAGAAGCTATTGGTGCAGTAAGTGTTATAGAGAAACCACTGAAAGGTTATCGTTCTTTTCGCTTAGGTAAAATGGAGTACTGCCTAGTGGCGAATAAGACTTTTAAAAACAAGTATTTTAAAGACGGAGTGAATAGAGAGTCACTAAAAATGGCGCCTGCAATTAGTTATGATCACAAGGATGATATGCATGTACGTTTTATTGCTAAACGCTTTGATTTGGGAGCAAGTGAATATTTTTGTCATAGGGTGCGTTCGTCTGAAGCGTTTGTTGAGTTAGCAAAACAAGGGGTTGCTTATAGCCTATTACCTAAGCTGCAAATTGCTAATGAATTGGCCAATGGTGAGCTAGTAAATTTATCACCTGAGAATGAACTAATTGAAACACTATACTGGCATAGTTGGGTTTTGGTTAAGGGAATTAACAAAAAAATTTCGCAACAAATTGTAAAAGTTGGTCAGGAAATATTAGCTAGTTAGCTTTCATAAACTGATGGGACCAGTGCCGTTGATTTATCATGAATTCAATGGCTACTATAGGTAAAAGACAGAATGAGATCGACAAACTTTAAACAACTTATTTAAAATATCGAAGTATCAAAGGCCGCGAGCTACTTCAGTCCTATTAAACGACTTTTTTATTGCGAACAATTACTCAGTAAATAATACGCGTCACGTATCACCTAGCAAAGCGTTCATTACGGTGCCAGACATGATAAAAATACGTCCCGTAAAGAACCTGAATATATGTCAGAACTGAGCCACTTTAAGACTGCCTTCGCCACAGCGGGCAAGCGGTAACGAAAGGTTAAAACATAATTACCCCTGAAAATTAGCACAAAGGAGCAAGTAGCACATTGACATCACAAAGCGACGATATAAAATTTTAATTTTTTAGCCAAGCTCTATTGTTACTAGGCTCTTGTTGTACACACTTATTTTAAGATGAAAATAAACTGTCCTTTGGCATTGATTTGGCGGCTGAACTCACCCTCAAAATATAAATAATTGAGATGAGAAAACGCTTCTGCAACAGCAAAAAACATGTTGTGAGGGGTGAGTTTACGTTTAAACAACACAGGTAAACATTGCTCGATGGTCTTGCCCTGCTCACAAAACACTCTGAGGTTGTCTAAGTGGCTATGGTGATGTCGAATAAGCTCATTCACTCGGGTATGTAATCCATGAAACGGCTGTTTATGTGAAGGTAACACCAAAGTATCTTCAGGCAACTGCGTAAATTGTGGCAGCGTGTCTAAGTACATTTTTAGTGAATTAGCATCCGGCTCAGTACTGTACACACCAATATTGGGTGAAATACCCGGTAAAACGTGATCTCCAGAAATCAAAATATTGGTGTCTGAATTAAATAAGCAAACATGTTCTGGTGAATGCCCCCGGCCAATATACACTTGCCATTCATGTGCACCTATACGTATATGTTCACCTGCTTGCAAACGATAAAATTGCAACGGAATAGGCCGAATAGCTTGTCCCATACCTTTGCTATCTTTTCGCTTAATTTTAGCCTTGTGCACATAATCTTCAGACATGCCACAGCGGACTAAATACTCATCATCTTGCCAGTCAGACGCGCCACAAGCACCGGCTGATATAGCTCGGGCTGTGAAGTATTCAGCTTGGCTCATATACATTGGAAGGCGAAATTTTTCTACTAAATAGCCAGCCATACCAATATGATCGGGATGCATATGGGTCACAATCACTTTTGTAATTGGCTTACCTAATATGTCTAGCAAAGTATCCCAAAGCGCTTCTGTTTTACTCGTGCCGATACCTGTATCGATTAACGCGAAACCCTCTTGCCCATTTTGATTATCTTCAAGTAAGTATAAGTTGATGTGGTCGAGGTCAAAGGGTAATGGCATACGCAACCAAAATATTCCTGGAGCCACTTCTTGCAGTGTGCCTGGCTCTGGTATTTCAGCATCTATAAAGGTTACTTGCATCGTCTTTGCTCCGCTTAGACACATAATTTTTTGATATCGTGCGTCTGACATGAATTCGAGTGACGACTATTAGACCCAATAATAGTAACAACTTCCAAGCATCATTATGTATTGAGAAGTATCAAGGGTTTGAATTAAAAAAAGGGGTCAGTGTATTTGTGGGTGTAGTTATCTGTAATCTGCATTCTTTGTTCTTGTAAAAAACATGCTCAGTGGCCCGCTGTCTTAAAGTTCCTTAAAATGTGAGACGCAGCTATTCTTTATACCTAGGGTTCGACTCTAAGAGATTAAATTACAATGAGTCATTCTCTTAGGATTGGTGTGGTTGTGATAGCCTAATGACCCGTTGATAGAATAGTCGATGGCACTTTTTTCTGGTTTTTAAGTGCCAAATTTAAATGGAAATATTAGAGCAGAACCTTAGGCGCAGAGAGTTTGCACGAGTTTATAATTTTTTGGTTTTTTTTGGTTTTTTTACATCTTTTCGATTAAGTTCTCTCTCGTTCAGCTTGCTCTAACAACCAGGTATTAAACTTTTGCACATGAGCCTGCACAGGCTTATTTGATGGCGTCGCCAAAAAGAAGGACTCTGAGGCTGGTGTCGTCTGATTAAAGGGAGCAACAAGGCGTCCACTCTCAAGCATTTGCCTTGCTACTGAGGTTCTACTTAGGGCAATGCCATGACCCAGAGCAGCCATTTCCATCGCCGTCATCAAGGTGTCAAAATGAATACCCTGTGAGGGGTCAATGTTGTGATGGCCGAAGTTTTTTAGCCAATGGCCCCAGCCTTCCTCATAACCTACTACATGCAGTAAGGTATAATTATTGAGGCCGCTAGCACACTCTGGAATGGCTTGGCCATTTAACAATTCAGGGCTGCAAACTGGTATAAGCTGGTCCCAGGTTAGACGATCTGAATTAAAATCTTTCCAGTTGCCTTTACCATAGGTGATTTCAATATCAGCCTCTATGTCGGCACCAGCATTCCATAGATTACTGATAAAACGTAAGTCAACATCAGGGTACTTTAAACGGAAATCAGCTAGTCTCGGTGCCAGCCAAGTATTAAAAAACACCAGATTAACTTTAACAGTGAGGGTTCGACTGCGCTCTTTTCCAAATATCTCATCAGTTATCAGTGCAAGATTTTCAAGAGATTTACGCACGCCTGGTATATAAGCTTGTCCTGAATCTGTTAGCTCTAAGCTTCTTGGTAAACGTTTAAAAAGTGCACATCCAAGCTGAGATTCTAAGCCTTTAATTTGTTGACTCAGAGCAGCCTGTGTCATATGCAGTTCAGTTGCTGCCTGAGTAAAATTGAGAAGACGTGCGGCGGCTTCGAAAGAGCGCAACCAATTTAATGGCGGAAGTCTTTTTTTCATGATAATAATCTCTACTATTTAACGGGTTGCACTGTCAGGTCCATCAATCAACGAACCTAATTCTAAGGCAGCTGCCCACAGAATATCACTATAGCCGATTAACTGGTCTAGGCTTTTTCTAAGCAGCGGCGCGTGAATAAAAAGACAGGCGCAGAGTTTATTATCGCTGTCCAAAATAGGTACGCTGCAGCCCACCATCCCGTCGACAAACTCTTCATTGTCGGTACTGATTTTACGGCTCTTGATGGCTAGTAACTTGGTTTCTAGTTCTTCAGTATCAACAATAGTGTTGCGAGCATATTGTCGTAACGGTAAGTGACTAATCATTTTCTGACGGCGCTGTTTAGGCAGTGAGCTGAGATACAGCTTACCGCTAGCAGTGCACCAAGCTGGCGTATGACTGCCCACCTGAAGGTTAAGCTGCAGTGGCCAATCAGATTGGACCCGATCGTAGTACACCATTTCAGTGCCCTTGGGTATGGCGATACCACAGGTCTCACCAATCTGTTCTGTTAACTGCTCAAGGATCGCTCTGCGAGCCGCACTAAATCGCTCGCTGTGTAATACCCCCCAAGCGACACCATGCATCCGTATCCCGGGGATGATTAAGCCGCGCAGGGTAGTTTGCACAAAGCCATCGTCTTCCAGTTGATTAAGAAAACGATGAATACTGGGTTTGGGAATATGCAAAAAAATGGCGAGATCGGCTGGCGACAATGGTCGCTCAGCCTTAGCTACTGCCTCAATGATCTGCATGACTCGCGAAACAGCAGAGCCTTTTTCTCTTAAGCTACTTTGCATAGTAATAGACTTAACTCATGGTTGGCATAGAGAAAATTGCCCCTTCACGCACCCCTGCTGAAGGCCAGCGCTGAGTAATGGTTTTACGTTTGGTATAGAAACGAACCGCATCTGGACCGTAAGCGTGCAAGTCGCCAAACAATGAGCGTTTCCAACCACCAAAACTGTGATAGGCCACAGGTACGGGTAGAGGTATATTGATGCCCACCATGCCTACCTGAATATTGTCAGAGAAATACCGCGCCGCTTCACCATCCCGGGTGAAAATACAGGTGCCATTGCCGTATTCGTGGGCATCAATAAGATCCATGGCTGCCTGCATAGTATCCACACGGATCACTTGCAGTACCGGACCAAAAATTTCTGCCTGATAACTCTCCATATTAGGTGTCACGCCATCGATTAGTGTGCCGCCAATATAGAAACCATCTGCATGGCCTGCGACATCCGGATGGCGACCGTCCACAACGATGTTCGCTCCTTGCTGCTCGGCACTATCGATATAGCCCATTACCTTGTGCTTATGTTGCTGGGTGATCACCGGGCCAAAGTCATTATTACTGTCATCAAAAGGCCCCACTTTTAAGGCCACCATGGCTTTTTGCATTTTGCTAACCAAAGCGTCACCCGCTGCATCACCCACGGCAATAGCGACAGAAAGCGCCATACAACGCTCACCAGAAGAGCCAAAAGCGGCCCCCAACAACTGGTTAACTGCGTTGTCCATGTCGGCATCGGGCATTACGATCGCATGGTTCTTAGCCCCGCCCAATGCCTGACAGCGTTTCCCATTGGCACTGGCCGTGGTGTAAATATATTCGGCAATCGGGGTAGAGCCAACAAAGCTTACCGCCTTGATATGTTCATTATGCAAAAGAGTATCAACCGCTTCTTTATCACCATTTACAACGTTCATCACACCGTCTGGTAGACCCGCCTCTTTTAGTAAGGAAGCAATAAACAGGGTTGAACTGGGGTCGCGCTCAGAGGGCTTAAGTATAAAGCAGTTGCCACAGACAATCGCCATGGGATACATCCACAGCGGCACCATGGCTGGAAAATTAAAGGGGGTAATTCCCGCTACCACGCCCAGTGGCTGAAACTCACTCCAAGAATCGATATTGGGTGCAACATTTTTACTGTGCTCACCTTTTAACAGCTCAGGTGCACCACAAGCAAATTCGACATTTTCAATGCCACGTTGCAATTCACCTGCGGCATCATGAGCAATCTTACCAAGCTCTTCGCCGATCATATGGCAGATTTTGTCAGCGTGTTGCTCGAGTAGATTTTTAAATTTAAACATCACCCTAGCGCGCTTAATCGCTGGAGTATTGCGCCAGGCTGGATAGGCTGCTTGCGCCGCTGTAATCGCCTCTTCCACAGTGGCTTTAGAAGCTAAAGCCACCTGTTTGCTAACGGCACCTGTTGAAGGGTTATATACATCCTGGGTGCGTTCGCTTGCCGTGGTCATTTGACCGTTGATAAAATGTCCTACTGTTGTCATGGGTATTTCCTCAAAATAAAATTGTGTATCACCACAGTGTTTTATAAATTTCAATAATGTCCTCAGCACTGGGTACCCGTGGGTTATTACCCGGTGAGCCAGAAGCTAAGGCCTGTTCAGCCATAATTTCAAGGTTGCCGAAAAAGTGTTCTCGGGGGATGCCAAATTGCAGCGGCGAAGGCACCTGCAGCTCTTCATTGATAGCATAAAGCTCGGACATCAGTTTCACATTGGCACTTGCATCGCTATCCGCCATGTTTGCAACACCCATGGCCCTAGCACAATCGGCATAGCGCTTCACAGCTGCGGGAATTGAGTATTCAGTTACCATTGGCAACAACATGGCGTTAGATAACCCATGGGGGACATGGTAAAACGCGCCAATCGGGCGGCTCATTCCATGCACTAAGGCCACCGAGGCATTAGAGAAGGCGATACCTGCTAATGTAGAGCCAAGCATCATCGCTTCCCGTGCCTCTTTATCGCTGGCATCGTGAAACACCCGGCGTAGATTAGGCGCCAATAGTTTCATTGCGGCGATGGCTTGAGTATCACTGTAGGGGCTAGCCTTTTTACTCACATAAGCTTCCATGGCATGGGTCAAGGCATCAATACCTGTGTCTGCAGTGGTGCGAGGTGGAAGGCTGAGCGTTAGCGTGTAATCAACCAGCGCTGCTGTGGGCATAAAGCCAATACCCACACAGAGCATTTTCTCATCATTGGTTTCATCGGTAATAATGGTAACACGTGTGGCTTCAGAGCCCGTTCCCGCAGTAGTGGGGATAGCAATAATCGGTAGCCCTGGCTCTGATACAATGCGAGGGAATTTATAGTCGCGCATAACCCCCCCATATTTACCAAGAATACTGATAGCTTTGGCACTATCGATAGGGCTACCACCGCCTATAGCAATTATCGAGTCATAGTTACCCTGCCTAACCTGATCAACACCGGCTTGAATAGAGCTAACGGTTGGCTCAGGAACAGTGTCGTCGAACACATCAGAGCTGATATTAAGTGCATTGAGGCTATCTTGCAGCTTAGCGACATAACCTAACTGCACCATCATTTTATCAGTCACAATAAGGGGACGCTTACAGCCAAGTGCGGTGATTATATTGCCAGCTTCATCGCTAGCACCGGCACCCACTTGAAGAATGCGCGGAAGAATGATTTGGTTTGACATGATTACTCCACAGACTTGGTTGTTGAGGGGTTAATTAAAAACGGTTCTTTGTTGTCGATTTTTTACCTTCAGCATACAGTGATTTACACAGGCCGTAGGTAGCCAAAATAAGTACCACAGAAAAGGGCAGAGCCACGACTATCGATGCGGTTTTTAAGGCTTGCAAACCTCCACTATAGAGCAATACTGCGGCAACAGCAGGGCAAATATTAGGTAGAAGTTCATTAGGGCTATGTAGTACCAACTCAGATTACTGGCGATAAAGTCTCGGGCTGAATTAAATACTGTGCCAGCATAATCTGGGTTAATCACCGTAAATAAAACAAACGTGACCACCAACAATGCAGAGCCCGTAACCATAACTGAACGAATATCACCCCAGAAGCCTAGTTTGCATGACTGTTTATCTGTGCTTTGCATTGAGACCAGAGCCTATTTTTATCTTTATTCTTATTGCTGAGCCTACGCCAATAAATCAATTAAAACCATCAATAATGATACAAATTGTATTGTTTTTGTAAATAAAATTAACAATTAAAAAAACGATGCCTTAGGCCAATGTTTAATTGATGGCGTGACTGACATTTCGTTCTTACACTTCGCAAAAATTAGGGTCACAAAGCGCCCTGACAGTATCAATAGGAACGGGTTTATTATGCAAAAGCATACACATCTGCCACTCGCTGGAGTGCGCGTTATCGATTTTGGTCAGCAGATTGCTGGACCAGCAGTGGCCATGGTGTTGGCGGATCTTGGTGCTACGGTGATCCATATAGACCCACCCCAAGGCCCACAGTGGAAGAGTCCTGCCAATGCCATTTTAAATCGCAATAAAAGTTGTTTGCGCCTCGACTTAAAATCTGCAGAGGGTTTAACCCAAGCACACAATCTGATTGACAGTGCCGATATTCTTATAGAGTCATTTCGCCCAGGGGTGATACAAAAGCTGGGTATAGACTTCCAGCTTTTGTGTTCACAACGCCCCGAACTTATTTGTTTGTCGATGCCGGGGTTTGCCAGTAATGACCAATTGCGACGTGATTGGAAAGCCACGGAAGCTGTGGTTGCAGGCACCTCAGGCGCTTTTACCGACATGGGCTTTAATCGCACTTTGATGGGCCTCAATCCATGCTACTCACCATTGCCACTTGGCTCTTCCTATGCTGTTTGCCTGGCTGCTAGTGCTTTGGTGCTAGCCCTGTTTGCTCGAGAGAAAAAAGGACATGGAGATATTATTGAAGTGCCCGTGATTGCAGCCATGATGGAAGGATTATCTTACAACTCCTATGTTGTCGATGGTTTGCCCCAACGTTATAAGACCATGCGTGAGCATGAGATAACACGTCGCCGTGAAAACAATATTCCCTTTGATCTTAGTTATGATGATTTACAAGAGTATTTGGATCCTTTTTACCGCTCTTACGACTGTGCCGATGGCCGAAAATTTTACTGTGTCTGTCCCTCGCATCGCACCCATGCGAAACGTTGCTTGCAGGTGTTGGGTCTCTATGAAGAACTGGTTGCACAAGGCCTTCCTGAGATTAGCGACCTGCATTTACCCACTAGTCAGTGGGATGGGGAAACCTCTATTGGTGTCTATCCCTTGCCAAAAAAATGGGCAGATATTATTGCCAAAAAAATGAAGTGGGTTTTTCTCAGCAAAACCTCAGATCAGTGGGGGCTGATTTTTGGCGAGGGGCATATCCCAGGGGCCCCGCATAGAACCACTCAGGAATGGGTTAACAGTGAACATTGTAAAAGTGCAGGTCTTATCGTCGCAGTCAATGATCCTGAGTACGGATTGATGAAGCAGCCTGGTCCAGTTGCTTGGTTAGAAGAATCAGCACACTTAATGCTGTCTCCATCACCACGCAAAGATGTTAACTTTGAGGAGGCCTTGCAACAACTGCAAAAGGTTAAATTAGCTGAAAAAATCACTCGCCCAGCGGTAACAGGCTCAGCGAGTGAAGAAAAGTCCGGCTGGTTGGACGGAATTCGCATCTTAGATTTAAGCAATGTGATTGCGGGCCCTCACTCATCGGCATTTCTAGCGCGTTTTGGTGCACAAATTATCAAATTACAGTCGGTTGTGCCTAGCTACGATCCCCTAATCGGTACCTTGTTTGCCTTTCAATCTGATATGGGAAAGCGCAGTGGCCTTTTAGATATCAACAAACCTGAAGGAAGAGAGGCTTTCGAGCGCTTGGTGCGCAGCGTCGACTTAGTGATTATTAATGCACCCGAGCGCCAGATGATCCCACTGGGCCTTGATCACGATACTTTGCAGGCGATTCATCCCGGTGTTTTATTTTGTCGCTTAGATTGTTTTGGTGGCCCAAGCGTTGGCCCAAAAACGAATTATATTGGCTATGATGATATTATTCAGGCCAATAGCGGCATTATGTCGCGCTTTGGCGGACAGGAAACTCCCGAGGAGCATGCCCATCTGGGTACACTGGATGTTAATTGCGGTTTTGCCGGCGGACTGTCCATGGCAGTGGCGCTTTATCACCGACTAAAAACGGGTATGACGTCCAGAGCGCGTACATCTTTATCAGCAGTTACAAACTTAGCGCAACTGCCATTCTGTTTTGATTATGTGGGCCTTCCCCCCTTTAATGAGCCAAGTGGCAGAGCGGCCATGGGCGCACATGCGCTGTCACAGTTTTATAAAACCTGGGACGCATGGATTTTTATTGATGCCGGTAAATCTGAACTTGAAATCTTAGAGAAAAAGGTACCTGGTCTTCAAGGAATAACGGTCACAGGGGATATTCAAACATTTTTAACCGTCGCTTTTCAGCAAGCTTCTACACAGGAGTGGGTAAAGCGCTTTATTGAAGCCGACATAGCCGCTGCCCAACCACTTTCAATTGAAGATCTGCGCACACAATATAGTCGCCAAACTGATGGCAAAGTGGGTACGGAATTAGGCAGCTTCGCCTTTTCAATTTACCCCGATCATCCCAGTGGTCATTGCCTGACCCAAATTGATCACTACGCAATTAGACCTCAGAGAGCTTCAATACGGGCGGTGACTGCCACCGAGCGTCATGGTCATTCAACCCGAGCCATTCTTAAGACAGTTGCGTATACCGACGATCAAATTGATACCATGATCGATAGTAAAGTCGCTTCTCTGGGATGGAGTACAGAGCATTTGCCCTCAGACCAAGGTTATGCATTAACCGTTACAGCAGAGAAAGCCAGCAGCGTTGAACAACTTTACCCAGAGTTATTAAATATCGAAGAGTTTGAGGCTGAACATCACCACTAGTTAAATCACGGAGTGACTCTGTATAAAAATGTAAACACATGGTTTTTTGGTGATCATATGGGCTGGGTGCCTAAGCTAACGTTTATCACACTCAGAGCAGATTATAGGTAGCATATTTCCATATTGACCTCTTTTGTATATCCTTGAGTAAGAGAAAATATGCGATGTCTCGTCTATTACTGTTCTGTTTTGACAGAATTCGAAATGCAAAATAAACGCCCCCCCCACTGTTATGTAAACGAGCTCTGAATATGACTTTCACAAGTTAAGATCAATTATCCAGAAGATGCCACATTGCAGAAATTTAGAACAATATAGTTGGCAGCGTTTGTAGATACCTGTCCCAAAGTCAGCTTGTTTGCCCCTTATATTAATCCTATTATTTATGATTTTATCAATAATATTATTTCCTAGGGGTCTGCAATATCACCACAATGATTAAAAATCAGCTGATTTTTCAAACTGGTATCTACCATATTGAGTGAAAAGGGATTAATCTCGATAAAAATAAATATAAATAACACGCCAAGGACATTATCTCATGCAAATCACATCCATCATTAGACGCGCAGCGCAAATCAACCCCCAAGGTATTGCCACTATATATGAGGACAGGCAGCAAACCTGGCCCCAGATGCAAGATCGCGTCGCGCGGCTGGCTGGAGGTTTGCAGAAATTAGGCATGAAATTAGGAGATAGAGTGGCATTATTATCGCTCAACTCTGACCGATTTATTGAATACTACTTTGCCACTGTCTGGGGTGGCGGAGCGATGATGCCAATGAATATCCGCTGGGCAGCGGCTGAATGTGCCTATGCATTAAATGATGCGAGTGCTGAGATCCTTATTGTGGATGAGGCATTTAAGGGGGTCGCAGCCGAGCTTAAATCCCAAGTGCAAGGTCTTAAAACTATTATCTACTGCGGTGATGCCGAAACACCTAAAGGCATGGTGAACTACGAAGATATCGTGGCATCCAATGCGCCCGCAGAGGATGCAGGGCGAAGCGGCGATGACCTGGCGGGTATATTTTATACCGGCGGTACCACTGGCTTTCCTAAGGGTGTGATGTTGTCCCACACCAATTTTTATGTGGGCGGTGTTGCCAATGCCCATGAGCTAAACATGCAAGAAGGCACGGTTTATCTGCACGCAGCGCCGATGTTTCATATCGCTGATTTGATTTGGTTTAGTGCAGTGACTTTTATGGCGGGAACCCATGTGGTGATCCCTATGTTTACACCTGATGGAACATTAGCTGCCATCGAGAAACATAAACCCAGTCAGGTGTTGCTGGTGCCCGTCATGTTACAAATGATCATGCAAAGCGAAAAACTGGCACAGACTGATGTAACGTCTTTGCGCCAGATTGCCTATGGCGCTTCGCCTATCACTCAGTCAGTCCTGGTAGACGCGTTTCAGAAGTTTCCCAATACCGCTTTCATACAAGCTTTTGGTCAAACAGAGCTTAGCCCTATCGCCTCAGTATTGTCTGAAGACTATCACGTTTTAGAAGGACCAAAGGCCGGAAAGCTTCGCTCAGCGGGACGCCCAACACGCGTCTGTGAAATCCGCGTAGTAGATGCGAACATGGTTGAAGTACCCCGCGGCGATGTAGGACAAATCTCGGTTAAAGGACCCACAACTATGCTTGGCTATTGGAATAAACCCGAAATCACCGCAGAAACAATCCGCGACGGTTGGGTACTGACAGGTGATGCGGGGTATATGGATGAAGACGGCTTTATCTTTCTGATGGACCGAGTCAAAGATATGATCGTCTCTGGGGGTGAGAATGTCTATTCGGCCGAGGTTGAAAATGCGATAGGCCAGCACCCAGCGGTAGCCACGAGTGCTGTGATTGGTATTCCAAGCGAACAGTGGGGCGAAAGTGTGCATGCTCTGGTAATTTTACACCCTGGTGTCGAAGTGACATCAAAAGCTTTGCAAGCACACTGTCATACGCTGATTGCCGGATATAAATGTCCTCATAGCATTGAATTCACAACTGAGCCATTTCCATTGTCGGGTGCCAATAAAGTGCTTAAGACCGAATTACGCAAACCTTACTGGGAAGGACAAGAACGCCAAATTTCTTAATACCTTGTTGATGCCGGAGTGTATCCGGCGCCAATGTTTTAGTTGACTTTTCACCTGGAAAATAAAAAAGACCAGCGCCGTTTTAAATAAGTGGTCTGTACTTTTGATTATCGATAACACTAGATTGCACCCTTGCGGCAGAGGGGCCGCGTCTATAGTTGTTTTTCATTGAAAAACGTTCTTTCTCGATACTCTGTTGGTAAATGGCAGTGAGTGCATGCTCTGAGCTTGAAACTTATTACTTTTCGTCAAACTGTGTTGAAAAATTAATTAGCAGCAAATTTAAAAAACAACTTGAACACTTTATAGAAGAAGTTGACCTGTAACCTAAGGTGGGCTGATATGTTCAAAGAGGCAGAGATAAGACTGAACCAAACCTACTGTTGGTTTAATCTTAGCCCTTGATAGTAGTGTTCACTTGAACAATAAAGTAGGAAAATTGGCTAAGCAAACATAACTTTTCTTTTTTACCTGTAGCAACTTATGTGGCACCTTTATCCTTGCATCGAATAAAGTTTTACATAAAACTTTAAAATCATAGGCTTAAAATTAGTTGGAGTTGGCCGATAAGCCGGGTTCTGTGAAGTTTGTTCGAAAACAAACAGCGACAATCATTCATCTAGGCCAGCAATCGCTCACTGGCTCCAGCAACACACCCGATCTCAACGTGGGCCACGCCATACGAGATCCTATTTGGTCTTGCTCCGGGTGGAGTTTACCTTGCCGTATACTGTTGCCAGCAACGCGGTGCGCTCTTACCGCACCCTTTCACCCTTACCGATTTGTTACGAATAACAAACAGGCGGTCTTCTCTCTGCTGCACTTGTCGTCGGCTCGCGCCGCCCAGGCGTTACCTGGCACCCTGCCCTATGGAGCCCGGACTTTCCTCCCTTCAGAAATTCACGCATGAAAACTGAACGGCGATTGTCTGGCCAACTCCGGCGCGAATTCTACGCAGGTTGTAGATGAGATACAATCACTAGACTTAAACAATTGGTGATTGATAAAAGGTAAATTATTGCCACAGAATTTTATCTGTTGTAAGCGTGGTTGTAGCACCGCAATAAGCTTAGGAGTTTCAATATCAACTAATGGGTTATATGCAAAGCGACGCATCATGAGAAACAGCTGCCACACCCGCCGCGAACAACGTTAACTTGTTAGTAAAAACTGTGATTTTACATTACATGGCTTCGCGTTGAACAAGGCAAATTTGCTAGTGTATACCTACAAAAAAGTGTTTTAAATAGTGCGTTATTTATAGACAGTCTGACTGCATTTGAACAGTTTGTTAATGGGGTGATTAGCTGAGATGTCCTGTTCAAAACTTAGTTAAAGGGCTCAAATAACCACGAATGATTTGTTATGCACCAGCCATGTAGAACCCCGTTCAGTTTAATTGGCATCCTTATTTTTTAATCTCTAGTCAGTACTTCTAGTAATTGAATTTCAAATATTAGGTTGGAGTGAGGTGGGATCATCGTACCAATTTGACGCTCTGCATACGCTAAATGTGCGGGCACGCGCAATCGACGTTTACCACCCACTTTCATCTCTTTTAAGCCTAGTATCCAACCTTGGATAACGCGTTTGTTACTCAATACAGTTTGAAAAGGGATATTCTTTTTATAGGACGAGTCGAACTCTGTACCGTCTTCAAGCCAACCGATGTAGTGAGCTGTGATTAAGGCACCGCGTTCGGCTGTTTTACCTGTGCCCTTGACTAAATCTTCAATTTCTAATTCTTGTTGCATATTAATTTTTAAAACCAAATGAGGTTGAAAGTATACCTTGTAATGAATAGAGCAGGTAAACTGTCAGTGAAATCAATTCAGCCTAATTTAAGGAAACAAACATGGCAATGACCCCCTCTAATATGTTGCCACTAGGCCACAAAGCAGCGAGTTTCTGTTTACCTGATACAAGTGGCAATACTGTAAGTTTGAAAGACTACGAAGGCAGTAAAGGTTTGGTGGTGGCTTTTATATGTAACCATTGTCCTTACGTTATCCATATTGCGCCACAGCTGGCCAAAATTGGGCAGCAGTATCAAAAAAAGGGGATCGCTTTTGTCGCCATCAATAGCAACGACATCGAACAATATCCCGATGACGATATGGCACATATGATCCAAGAAAAACGGGCCAGGCAATACCCTTTTGCATACCTGCTTGATGAAAAACAGGAGGTCGCTAAAGCATATTCTGCCGCATGCACCCCTGATTTATATCTATTTAATGGTGAACAAAAGCTGGTTTATCGCGGTCAATTCGATGCTTCGCGACCGACCCGAATATCTTCTGGTGTCTACGACTCATCTGAACATCAAGCGACAGGTCGCGATTTAATTCAGGCTATGAATGCACTACTTGATGGTCATCATATTGACACAACTCAGACACCCTCTATGGGCTGCAATATCAAATGGAAAGCGGGAAATGAGCCTAACTAGATTGACTTATCATATTCAGACTGGATCCATCACTGCAGACAATTTATTAGGGTGTTAGTAGTTAAAACATACAGTCAAAGTCGATAATATTTCATCACGATCAGCTCCTAAACAGATTGGGCTGATCGTGACAGAAACATTGAAATTGCTTTAGTTAAACGTGGCTTTTGTTGACTCTTAACCAATAGGTGATGTACATCAAACCGACGCCTATCAGTGTGGCCACTCCACTTATTTTCGAGGACAAGGCCAAAAATAGCATGAACCTTGGTTGCTGAATATTGGCAACGTCATTCGAAAATACCCCTTGGCCGAATGCAAAATATTCACGTAATGTATGTAACAAAAATCCCTCATCAAGATGCAAATATTCCACCACATAAGATTCAATAACCAATATGGCGACTATGGGCAATATAGCCCATAAAAAAGGAGCCTTGCTGGCAAACATTGAGGCTAACATTAACCACGCAAAAACAGGAAACATCCACAGTGCATAGGGTAGCAAGGTTAACCATATAGAAGTTAAGTTACTAAAAATATCAGCACTGCCCCATAATCCCCACAAAGAAACGTCATATCCTAGCGACAACACCAAACAAGCAATGAGTGCAAAGAGTAGAAAAATAAACACTACACAGGTGGCTGCCAGCATAAATATTGTTGGTACAACTAATGCCCCAGTGATCAGCTTAACGCCAACACTCAAGACATCTGATACAGGCAGTGAACGCCAAAAATAGACCGATAGATCCCGTCTTTCGTCAAACAAACACGTCGTGAAATAATAGAGCTGTATGATGAGTGACACCATAATAAAAGGAACAAACATCCCCATAATGGCCGTCAGGAATATGCGCGTAAAACCCTCAACATTTGCTAAATTATCAACATTGGTAATAATACCCAACCACTCAGAAGATTGCTCATCTTCCATCAGTATCCACTTTAGCAAAGGCGCAGCTATGATAAAAATCGCGATGATGAGAGGCACCCAAAATAACGTTTTTTTGAATTCCCATATTTCTTTTCTAAAGCTGGTGATGACTTGTGATCTGTTCATAGGTGAGTCTCCTGGGTCATCACTCCAACAAAAATATCAGCCAATGTGGGAGAACTCACCTTACCTAACGTTGCCAAAACTTCTGGGGCAGCATTGTCAAATAACATGCTAGTGATACCCATCATACGAGTAGTGAAAAGTGGGTTATAAGTTTTGGCTAGCTCGAAGTGTTCGTTGTCAACTGCTACTAATTTAAATCGAATGCGAATAGCGTCCACGCTCTGGTTTAAAACTATCTTACCTTCACGTATAAATGCAACGTCTGTAAGAATATGCTCTATTTCTTCAATTTGGTGAGTGGTGACGATGATGCATTTATCTTTGTCATAAAAATCTTCCAATAAATGTGTATAGAATTGACGACGGGTCAAAATATCTAAGCCAAGTGTGGGCTCATCCAAGATCAGTATTTTTGCATCAACGGCTAAAATCAAAGCGAGGTGCAATTGCGTCACCATACCTTTGGACAAAGTGTTTACTTTAGCAGTTGCAGGTATATTGGTTTTAGCTAAAAACGCTTCGGCCTTTTGTCGATTAAAGTTGGGGTGAACCCCTTGCATATACGTCAGTGCTTGGCTGACTTTTATCCACTTTGGCAACACAGCCACGTCGGCGATATAAGCGACATCTGCAAGCATTTTCTCTCTGTTTTTTCTGGGGTTATACCCTAATACATCAATATTACCGTCATAGCTGATTAACCCTAACAGCGCCTGTAAGCAAGTGGTCTTTCCCGCACCATTTGGTCCTACTAAACCTAAAATTTGTCCAGCACTTAAGGTTAAATTAACGTCATTCAATACCTGCTTATTTTTATAAGACTTTTGCAATCCTGAAATCGAGACCATGGCTGACATCACTGATTCTCCTTGGAAGTACGCGTCAACTCTTCAACAGAAAGCTTTAACCGTGAAATTTTCTGCAAAATCAATGGCCACTCGGTGCACAGAAAAGATGCTCGCTCTTTTTCCAATATGCTATGAGGTGCACCAGACTTAACAAACAAACCTTTGCCTCGTTGTTTCTCTACATATTGTCCATCTTGTAACATCTGATAAGCCTTAGAAACAGTGACGGGGTTGAGTTGATATTCCGCAGCAACTTTTCTAACTGAGGGTAAAGCTTCACCCTCTTTAATGTTGCCGTCTAAAATACGCTGTATTACCTGCTGGTATAACTGAATATAGATAGGGACATCCCCATTCCAATGCATTGTCATTTATTCCCCCCCCCAAAAAAACCAAAAACATCATTGCTGTTATATACCACCAGCACACCCAAGGCAATTCTATGCATAACGCCATGTGAAAGTAATCGTTAGGTTGTTAACAATTTGACGATACTGAATGGTCAATTATCTATGCGGGTTAATACAATACAGAAATGAGCTTAACAATCTTAGGGCTCAACATTTTTTGAAGCTGATATACAATCAAACCAGCCAACACCAAGGCACAGCTTTGATACAGCACACCTATCATATCCGTGTGTTCACCATGGTGATAATTGCATTGACCAGCCTAACTAAAGTCCTATTTTTTCATGATAATACAATGTATGTGTGCTGATACCAGAACGCTCTGCCAAATCACTTATCTTCATACTTCTTCAATCTATTTCTATCGATAACGTTACTACTATAAAGCTTAGAGTAGTATCTAAGGTCAAGAAATGAGTGGCAGATTGTGATTTAAAACAAACGTTATGTTAAAAAATGATGAATCGACTCGCAAAATACAAATAGTAAATTACACTTAGTAAAAATTTTAAGGAGCAAAAACCATGAAAATTAACTGTCTGTTTTTACTACTACTTTTATCTTTTATTGTGAGCGCATGTAAACCTCAATCCCCTATTGAACACACCCAATTAGCGCCCGAAGTTATATCCGAAACAATCGTCCCAATGAAGAAACAGATACCCGACAAAAGCTGCCAATTCGTTCTTGGATTTGATGCATGGGAACCTTATCAATATGAAGATGTTGGTGAACGTGTCGCCGGACTTGATATTGAATTAGTTGCCACTGTGCTGGAAAATATGGGTTGCCAATTGACCTATCAACAAGGTACTTGGGTTGATTTATTGGTGGCCTTAAAACAAGGTGAGGTGGACATACTGCTTGGCGCATCAAAAACCGAAGCAAGGGAAGAGTTTGCGTTTTTTAGTGATGCATATCGAATGGAGGAGTTTTCTCTGTACATTCGTAAAGGCGATAAAGTGCGGGCAGGCTATAACACTCTGTCTGAGTTTATTCAAAATGCCAGTCGAATAGGCATAGTTGAGGATTATTTTTATGGCCCAGATGTATCAATGTTGTTAGATAATGCTGAAACATCTCAATATTTCGCCGACGCTATTATGGGCGAACTCAATGTGGCCAGACTTCTGGATGAAGATATAGACGGATTTTTTGAGGATAGTTTTGTGGGTGCTTCATTACTTCGCCGCAAAGCATTATCTAATTACATCGTTGCTCACGGTATCACCATACAAACCGGAAATGCTTATGTGATGTTCAGTCAAAAAAGTGTGACACCAAAACAGCTTAGCGACTTTAATACACAATTAGCAGAAGTGAAAAATAGTGATGTTTACCAAATTATCCTAGATAAATATTCTTATTGACGCTTAATGACGGGGATATTTATACATTGTCTCAAAATCTGAATACCCCAAGCGCGCTAAGGATATAATTTTAAAAAGATGTATTCAGCGCTCTGCACGTTTTACTGACGATTTTTGACTGATACACCTTTGTCTTAAACCAAGAGAGTATGAATAACCACTTTACCTACACTATTTCACACTCACATTGAAATAATTATTTTATGGTGGTTTGCTCATATGAAGCGGATTAAAAAATAAAAACGTTGTAGTCCATAAAATATTGGTACATCGCTATTCCACTAATCACCATCAATTTGCCTTCTTGAGGATCGTAAAAAGAGACATCATCTGGCACAACATCTGGTACATCATCTAAAAACAGTTTTTAGGTATCAAAACCAGCCACAATATAGACAAAGGCTTTACCCTACACGCTCGGCCTTACACCCGTATCTAAAGATAAGAAATCATGTATAACAGTCGTGCCATCCAACACTTATGTATTATTAAGCGATAAAATAAGTTCACCTTTAAGCAATCTGTTTGGATAGCCGATTAATGCCGCTGCGCCAAACCCAATGATGGAATCAGTGACATTAAACTCTGGTTTTATGAAAACCTTGAAAGGGATGGAATGCATAACTCAATGCACTGAAAAAAATAATCATAAAAAAAACCCAGCGCATGTTCACACATCAATGCAATAAACTAGAATAACAAGGATCATATTAGAGGAAACCTTGATCAGATATGAATTATAGCCTTTCAGTAAAATGAAAGAGTGCAAATGTCAGCTTTAAGTAGTGTCTTAAGCTTATCCTGCTATGATCTAGCCCTCACTATATTAGGATCAAATAATGCATAATGTTTTCTTCAAAGGTCGCATTGAAGTGCGAGAAAAATATCAACGTTTTGGTTATAACACCAACAGGCAAGTGAAGTTAGGCAGTGCAAACTCTCCGCTCACGCTATTAGTCAACTCAGTGCAGCGGAAAAAAGAAATAGAATCGGTATTGCTAGAAAATTCTCTTGTGGCAAATATCAAAGTCAGCGCAAATGAACCAGAAAATATTATTGAGCTAGACACTGTCTTAAGTAAACCTATTACTCAAACTACTTTGCCTAAACTTAATCGAAATGATACTTGTCATTGTGGTAGTGGCAAAAAAGTCAAAAAGTGTTGTGGTGTATAACGTCGTTTAAGGATTTATTTTTTTAAATAATGCTGGTGCATAGCTTTTGTAAAAGTAATAACAATAAAAACCAACACGGCAAAATAACACAACAAGTTACCTAAGACTGAAAACAACAGCTTAGCTCCCCCAGTGTGTTTCCAAACAATACAAACTAGGATAAATAAACCGCTTATAAAAAATAACAACATGAGGCCACCTACTTTTTGTCAGTTTGTAATCAAAAACAACAATAGATAGATGTACTCTGCTAGTTTCAGGCCAAAATAGTTAAGATACTGATTTCAGTACCATGCTCTAAAACATTAGATCAAAATTTTCATATCAGGCGACAGAGTGTCTCTTTTTAACAACACAATTATAATTGCCTAAAGTATAAGTATGAATATGACTTGTTTGGGCAAGGTACATGAATATTCATATTAAGTAGATGCTTCACAATTACATTAAACTAGTTGTTAATGGATATATATCAATTACACAGGGACTTAATATTCGTATTCTAAATGAGTTACTTTAAATACTTGATACTCCATGACCAATATACATATTATGACGAAGCGCCGCTGGATGAGTTAGTTTTGACAACCACATCAACACATGCAGAACTGGCATAGTGGTTCATCCTATTTGCGACGCAAAGTGATAATCAAGAAAGGTTTATGACCTCGAGATTAGAAAAAGTGAGATAAATCCAACCATACTCCTTCTCGATAAATGTATGTTTAATGAAAACATCAAAGATTGCCAAAAAAACACTTGAAAAAGTCAAGCCCATATTATTGACTTCTCAGCCCGTTAACAAAAACTGAACCAATAGTTAAGGCATACCAATGGACAAATTCATGCAAGCGGCAATTGAAGAGGCTCAAACAGGCTTGGCCGAGGGTGGGATCCCTATCGGTTCAGTGATTGTGCATAACAACAAAATTATTGGACGTGGTCATAATCGAAGAGTCCAAAACGGTAGCCCAATTTTACATGGTGAAATGGACGCATTTGAAAATGCGGGTCGGCAATCTGCACAGACCTATCGAGAGTCAATTATTTACACCACCTTATCACCTTGTGCAATGTGTTCGGGTGCCATTATTTTATATGGTATAAGCCAGGTAGTCATTGGTGAAAATCACACGTTTATGGGTGAAGAAGGGTTACTTAAATCTAAAGGTATTTCTGTGGAAGTCCTACAAAATCAGCAATGCATCAACTTAATGCAAGGCTTTATCAGCTCAAAACCTCAGCTTTGGAATGAAGATATTGGTGAATAAAAGACAATTAAAACATCCTTTATGCATATTAAAGCAAACTCAATGTTAATTATATTATACATTAAGTGCACTTTAGTTTACTCTCCTGACTATTAACAATGAGGAGGATTTTATGAACATGTCTTTTAGAGAGAAAAGTATTTGGATTTCATTAATTGCTACTTTACTTATTTTTGGTGACTATTTTTTAAATGTAATATCTTTAGGTGTTCTGCCTGCTGATGCAGCTAAAACCGCAGCACTAGGATTATCGCTTCGAGCGTTGTTTCTCATCGTTATTGTTGAAATAATATTCCAAGGAATGCTTGCTGTAAGTAACCGCAAAGCAGCTGAGTTAGGTGCTGACGAAAGAGATAAATTGTTCGAATATAAAGGTAATAATTTTGGTTACACTGTATTAGTTATTGGTGTGTTTATAACCTTAGGAAGGATCGTTTTTTTGGAAATAAACCCAGAGTTTATTGAACAAACTAATGGGCTAACAATCCCGCTTTTGACTGCGCATATTTTGTTATTCAGTTTCATCTTATCTGAAGTAGTTAGATTTTCAGCACAACTTTATTATTACAGAAGGTGCGACTAATTTGGCTACTCTTCCTATCAAAAACAAAATCCGCGAGTTGCGTTTTTTTGCTGAAGAAATGACACAACAAGAGCTAGCAGAATTAGTAGGAGTAACGCGACAAACGATCATGGCCATCGAGAAATGTAAGTACTCACCGACTCTCGAAGTAGCCTTTAAAATTGCTGAAGTATTTGGCCAATCCATTGATGAAGTATTTCAATATCAATCGGCTTAAAGCTTTAAGCCGATCACTTTTAATAACAACTCAATGCTAACCATTTAAATATCAATTTTTTGACAAAAAAATGCCTTACAAAACATGGTATTCTTATTGTTTCATTAAATGGTGTGAGCGCCCACTCACTTGCCAGTCCAATTAACTTTATACAAATCACGCCTTCTGTCGAGATAATTTCTGACTGAGCCTTCATTGCGAAGTTGTGTCAACCTGTCCAAGTCCAAATCTACAATTAAGGTCATTTCTGTATTTGGTGTGGTTTCTGACACGATTGCATCATGTGGAAAAGCAAAGTCAGAAGGTGAGAAAACAGCCGATTGTCCATACTGAATATCCACATTATCTACCTTGGGAAGATTACCCACACTACCGGCAATCGCTACATAACATTCGTTTTCAATTGCCCTTGCCTGTGCACATATTCTTACTCTAAGGTAACCATTTTTAGTGTCTGTCCAAAAAGGAATAAAGAGTATCTGGATTTCTTGATCGGCTAAGATCCTACCTAACTCTGGGAATTCAACATCGTAACAAATCAGAATACCTATTTTACCAAAATCAGTATCGAAAGCTTGAAGTTTGTCTCCTCCCTGCATGATCCAATCTTTCTTCTCATGGGGTGTTGGATGCAACTTATATTGGCAGTCTATTTGCCCATCGCGATGACATAAATAACTGATATTATATAACTCATCATCCTCAACAACAGGCATTGAACCGACTATCACGTTGATATTATATGACACTGCTAACCGAGACATTTCAGTTAAAATTTCGTCGCTATATGTTGCTAAATTCCATATTGCATCGATTGATGTTTCAGCCGGTTTAATACCCATAAGCGGTGCATTAAAAAACTCAGGGAAAAGCGCCACATCGCATTTATAATCTGATAGAGCATCAATGAAATATTCAGCTTGTTGCAACAATTCCGCGACATCATGAAAATATCGCATTTGCCATTGTATACAACCAATTCTCGCAGTATTTCTGTGTCCACCAAAAAGTTTAGGCGATTCAGCGTTGTAATAAATGTTATGCCATTGCAAAAGAGTGGCGTACCCCATCGAAGCTTTGTCTTCCGGTAGATAAGCTTTGAGTATTTGTTTAACCTCAAAGCCATTTGATATCTGAAACGTTAGGATAGGGTCAAATAAATCTTTAGACTTCACCGCCTCAATATATTCATAGGGTGTCATTGTAGCGGCGTGCTCAGCATAATTGGGTATTCGCCCACCAGCCATAATCGACTTTAAGTTAAGATTTTTACATAGTTCTTTTCTCGCTTCATACAAGCGACGACCTAATCTGAGGCCTCTATACTCTGGCGATACAAAGATATCTACACCATATAACACATCGCCTTTTGGATCGTGTGTACCTAAATAAGCATCGCCAGTAATTTCATCATAAGTATGTTTGTCACCAAATTTTTCATAATCAACGATAACCGAAATAGCAGCGGCAACGACCTTACCCTTGTCTTCAATACAAATCTGTCCTTCTGGAAAAGTATTAAGCTGTGCCTGATAATTTTTTAGTGGCCATGCCCCTCCTACTTGTAAATAGACCACATCCATTAACTCCTTCACATCCGCATAATCTTCGGGGGTAAGGTATCTCAACTCTAATTTATGAGTCGTATCGTCAATGCTTGGGGTTGGATTGGTTTCTCTGTCTTGCATATCGACTTCTCTAGTGATTAATAAAAAACATTTTTTGAATGGAATTAAGGCTACAAGGGATGGATATTTGCTTAGGCTTTGTATGCTACATAAGATACACCAAAAATATAATAAATCACTATGGTGTATTTACCTTTTATAGATACCATATAGGTTAGATATTAAGGAGAGTAAGATGGTCAGCCAAGAACAGCGAGAAAGTGCATTTTTATGGTTACTTGACCGGCTTAAAGAAGGTCAAGTGGCCGTGCCTATCACTGCCAGAGATTTCACCTCAGAAGATTGGGCTTTCGTATTTGAAGGGTTGCCTAAAGACCTGCGATTTATGTTGTGGCAAACACTCAGTGAAGATAAAAAATCACCTATATTGGCTGCCATGCGAGACGATTCGCGTGAACAACTTATGTCTTTGCTGTCTAATCAGAATATTGAAGACCTTGCTCTTGCCAGTACCACAGAACATTTGGTCGAAATACTTGATGCACTCCCCAACCGGATAGCTAAAGGATTAATTAAAAAGCTCAACGCCCAAGAGTCAGACCTAATTGCAGAAGCACTAAACTACTCTGATGAACAACTAGGTCGTTACGTTAACCATGATGTGTATACGGTCAATAAAAGTGTAACTGTAGGCGCATTACGAGAAGAGTTAAAAGTTGCGGCTCTACCGGCTTATACCGATAGTATTTTAGTCGTAGACGATACAGGTCATTATTTGGGCCAAGTTGATATCAATCTTTTATTTACCAGCGAAGCGAGTACCCCGCTTTTTCAGGTGTCTGAGTTTTCAGATCATGTATTAGCAGCAGACTTAGAACTGTTCGAAGCGTCTGAAGCAGTAAAAAGTAGTGGTCGCTCAATGTTACCGGTTATCACCAAGGAAGGACGATTACTCGGACGCTTTTCTGTCAAAGATGCGATTGACGTATACCAAGAATATTATGAAACTCAGTTGTCACACATGGGACGCGTAAGCGACGAAGACTTATTTGCACCAGTGTTTACAAGTTCAAGACGCAGGGCAATATGGTTGGGGATCAACCTATTAACCGCTTTTGCCGCTTCTATTGTCATTGGCATATTCGATGAAGTGATTACACAAGTCGTCGCATTAGCTGTACTCATGCCTGTTGTGGCAAGCATGGGAGGTATTACTGGGAGTCAAACATTGACCTTAACCATTAGAGGTTTAGCCACAGGACAATTGGCCACATCTAACCTACGAGCCCTTGGGAACAAAGAAGTATTAGTTGCTTTTTTCAATGGCCTACTCTGGGCTTTAGTTGTTTCGGCAATTACCACCCTGTGGTTTGATAACCCATGGCTGTCAGCCATTATTGCAGTGGCTTTAATTATCAATATGCTTATTGCTGCCATTGCAGGCATAGTGATCCCAGTATTACTCAATAAAATGGGAATTGATCCTGCACTTGCTGGCTCCGTAATATTGACAACAGTGACGGATGGAGTGGGCTTTTTTGTGTTTTTAGGATCAGCATCATTACTTTTGATTTAATAACAATAATCGTGCTGGTCAGCACAATTGTTGTTCATTATAATTCGCACGTTTTAACCTTTTGATAGACAGTAAAATATTATGCCAAAAATTAAAAAATGGACCGTTGATGACTCGGAAAATATCTACCGGGTAAAACGCTGGGGTGCTGGCTATTTTGAAATTGGTCAAAATGGAAATTTACATGTGACCCCCGATCCATTAAATACCAATATGCGAATTGATTTCAAAGCAGTAGTAGAAGAAATCAAACAAGAAGGTATCCAGTTTCCTGTAGTGGTGAGATTTCACGACATCCTTCGATCGCAAGTGGCATTATTGAACCAAACGTTTCAACAAACGGTTAAAGACGCTGAATATCAGGGTGAATACATGGGGGTATACCCTATAAAAGTAAACCAGATGCGAGAAGTAGTAGAAGAAATAGTCGACGCCGGTGCGCCCTTTAATTATGGTCTAGAAGCAGGGTCAAAGGCTGAACTTTTGACCGTCATGGCGCTCAATACCAATACTGAGTCACTTACCATACTCAATGGATATAAAGACCAAGAGTTCATGCGGTTAGCTCTATTAAGTCGCAAGTTAGGTCGAAAAACGATTGTGGTCATTGAGAAGTTTTCAGAACTCATTTTACTGGTAAAAATTGCTAAAGAGCTGGATATCATGCCAATAGTTGGCGTCCGCTCCAAGATGACGGTAAAAGGTCGGGGCAAATGGGAAAGTTCTGGTGGTGATAGAGCTAAATTTGGCCTAACTATCAGCGAGATAATCAATGCAGCCCGCTACCTTGAAGAACATGACATGGCGGATTGTCTAAAACTATTGCACTTTCATATTGGCAGTCAACTGACCGACATTCGTGCGGTAAAAGAATCTATCACAGAAGGCGCAATGATTTACTCTGAGCTGCACAGAATGGGCTTTGAATTAGAGTACGTTGACGTTGGGGGAGGCCTAGGAATTGATTATGATGGCAGCCAATCAACCAATGACTCGTCACGAAACTACAGTATGCAAGAATACGTGTCAGATATTGTATACGGCATGAAACAAGTATGTGATTTAGAACATGTTCCCCACCCAACCTTAGTGAGCGAAAGTGGCAGAGCCATTACTGCCCACCATAGTTGTGTAGTCACCGAAGTGGTGGGTGAGATAAAGGCACACGGATCCGGGATCGCTACCCCCCCAGTAGAGGGGGAACATATCTTAGTAAGTGATATGCGAGAATTAGCCGAAATCATTGATAAACAAAATAATTTACAAGAAATATTCAATGACGCCTCGCAGTTTAAAGAGCAAGCATTAAATGCATTTAAGTTACGGGTAATATCACTAGAAGAACTCGCCAAAATAGAAACTCTGTACTGGCAAATTATGGAAAAAGTACAACTTCGTCTCAAAGACGTCGAATTTGTACCTGAAGAAATGCAAGAGATTGACTTTGCGTTGTCATCTCAATATCTGTGTAACTTTTCAGTATTTCAATCCGCTGCCGACACATGGGCGATAGACCAAATACTGCCTGTGGTCCCCCTAACCAGAATGGACGAAAAGCCCACCAGCAATTGCTCATTGGTAGATATCACCTGTGATAGCGATGGAAAATTAGATCAATTCATCAGCGAACAAGGTATTTCAAATGTAGTACCCATGCATCATCTGAAACCGGCTGAAGACTATTATTTAGGACTATTTTTGACCGGTGCCTATCAAGATGTGATGGGTGACATGCACAACTTGTTTGGTCGTTTAAACGAAGTGCATATATTTAGTCATGACGAGGATCCCCAAGGTTTTTACATTGAAGAAATGGTCAAGGGTTCTTCGGTTGAGGATGTATTATCTATCATGCAATACCACCCAAGCTCAATGGCCAAAAGTATTAAGAAAATGATCGATATGCACGTTGCCAAAGGGCAAATGAAACCCAGAGAGGGAGTAAAATGGACTGACTTCTATGAGGATTGTCTGAAGGGTTATACCTACTTAAAAACCTAGCTGAACTGCCAGCATCTAACGCATAACATTTATTGATGTAAAATAGTGTTAGGTGCTGTTTTGATTGAGCCTGCAACCAATCTGGTTTGTTCTAAATGCATAAAACAACGGGCCCAAAAATCAGGGGTAAACTCATTGATTAAGTTGGACTCTGCATTCATTAACATCACATAACCCACCCCATATTCAGGAGAAAAGGCTATATCTGCGCGGTAACCCTGTACCCAACCACCGTGATAATTAAGGGTATGC